>Ga0209648_10001288_pt1 | contig 20078 bp, 20 predicted proteins | sample GraSoi2013_115cm_FD_185830 | JGI IMG/M metagenome (GOLD analysis project Ga0209648, IMG submission 185830) | Grasslands soil microbial communities from the Angelo Coastal Reserve, California, USA - Sample 9_17_2013_115cm (SPAdes) (version 2) | ecosystem: Environmental > Terrestrial > Soil >...
GGGGTTCCGTCGCCGAGCCCCGCCACCACGAGCAGCCCACCCGCGGGCATCGCCGCGGCGATCCGGCCAACGGCCGCGTCCTCGCCGCGTACGGCCGCCGCCCGGCCCTGGCCGGCCGGGACGGTCCCGAGATCCACCACGGTGAGTGGGCAGCCCGCTGATACCGAACGGCTGACGCGTGACACCGGCACCTGCGTCAGCGTCCCGCCCACCCGGCCGGCCAGGGCCAGCGCGGCGCCCGGGCCCGCCGCGGTGACGCATCCGCCGGGCCCGGCCGCGGCGGCGAGGAGCCCCCAGTGCGCGTTGTAGTGGAACTGCCTGTTGTCGGCGGCGAGTGCGGGCAGCGCGGACGGGGCGGGAATGGCCGGGCACCGGCCGTGGTTCGGGTGCGGCGTCTTGGCCCGCGCACCCGCGTTCAGCGTCAGCCAGTCGTCAGCCGCGCAGGTGTGCGGCAGGACCGCACGGATCACGAGGGCGCCCACGGACCCCTGGCCGGCCAGCCGCCACAGGCTGGGCGTGGCCCGCGCCGACACGTCGGTCCAGCGCAGTCCGGCGATGCCCACGAGCACGACAGGCGGCTGGCCGGCCGCCATGGGCGCCTGCGCCCGGGTGGGCGCGGCCGGGAGGGCAGGCGCGTGCGCGCGGGCGGCGAGCGCGGGCGCGGCGGCGATGACAGGCGCGGCGAGCGCCGCGACGGCGGCGCCGGCACGTACGGCGGCGCGGCGCGGCCTTGTCGCTGTCGGCCGGTGCTTCATCGCCGCTCAGCCGCAGCCGCAGGCACCGCCGCAGCATCCGCCGCCCGACGCGGGCCTGGCCGCTGACGGGGACGCGGTGCCGCCGACGGACACCGCGGACAGCAGCTTCACCGTGTCGTCGTGGCCCAGCGGGCACGGGCACGGCTCGGACGACTCGCTCATCGGGCGGCTGCGCTCGAACGTGTCACCGCAGGTTCGGCATCGGTACTCATAACGCGGCACGTCAGCAAGGCTACCGGGACGCGCGGCGTGGTGCGCGCCCGTTGCGCCCCGCATCCGCGGCAGCCGTTATGGATTGTGCGGCGCCACCTGTCGTGCGAGGGTCACGGGCGCATACCGCGGGTTCGCGCGATCAGCCGGTCGAGGACCCGGCCGCCCTCGGCCCGGAGGCCGTCGTGCTCGTACTCGTTGGTTACCCACGGGTGCAGGCCGCCGATCACGTCCGCCGTCCGCAGCGAATGCTCGCGGTCCACGTACATGTCGTCGTGGTAGACGAGGGCCGCGACCGGTACCCCATTGGCCCGCAGCCGCGCGGTGTCGTACAGGTCCGGCCAGGTGCCGCACTCGGCGAGCAGGTCGGCGGCATCCCAGAGCGGCCGCAGCACGGGGTCGTTACGGAACATCCACGGGTAGATCATCTCGCCGGTGAAAAGCACGGGGGAGTGGCTGTCGACCGCCGCGGCCGCGTCGAACTGCGGGAACTCCCCGCGTATCCGCTGCGCGGACCAGCGGGTGGCCGCGCCGGTCGAGCACTGCGCGTAGCACGCCTCGTGCAGCACCGCGTAGAGGGGGTTGGCCGCGAACATCAGTTCCGCCTGCGCCTGGTAGAGGAACTCGTCGGAAAGCTCCGCCCCGCCGGCTCCGGCCACGAACGCGTCCTCGAGCAGATAGTGCAGCTTGTCGCTGCCGGTGCTGGCGCCGAGCATGATCCCGAGCGCCTGGAACGATTCGACGGTCAGCAGCCCGCCGTCCGGCCGCCGTACCGGGTTTTCCCGCAGGACAGCGGCCACCTGGCGGGCCCGTTCGACGTCGCCCGGATACCGCTCGTAGTGCGCGGTGTTCTTCGCCTCGACCCGCCGGTAGGCGGCGCGGTAGACATCGTCGGCGGTGACGTCCAGACCAGGAAGGCCGCCGGTGATGAATGCCTCACGCATGCCTTCTGGTGCCAGCGACAGGTAACTGACCGTGCAGAAACCGCCGAAGCTCTGGCCCAGGACCGCCCACGGCTCGCCACCGGTCAGCGCGGACCGCACGAGTTCCGCGTCCCGCACGATCGAGTCGGCGCGGAAGTGTGTGAGGTAGGCGGCCTGTGCGTGCGCGTCGGGAAGGCGGGCGAGCGTCTGCCGGTTCGCCGGGGCCGAGCGGCCGGTCCCGCGCTGATCCATGAGCAGCACCCGGTAGTCCTCGAGCGCACGGTCGAGCCACTTGTCCCGCCCGGACGGGCGCGGCGCGCGGTACCCGGGGCCGCCCTGCAGGTACAGCAGCCACGGCAGGCCAGCGGCGCTTTTCCCGGCGGCGGTGACCTCGCGGGCGTAGATGGTGATCTGCTCGCCGCCGGGGTTGCCGTGGTCAAGCGGGACCGTGAACGTGTGGTCGGTCAGCACCGTACCTGGCTGCCGGTAAGAGACCGATGGGGCCGATGCCGGTGGTGCGGCTGGCTGTGGTGCCGCGGCGTGTGGTGCCGGGGCCGGTGGTGGCGAGGCCGGTGGTGTGGCCGCCGCCTGCGCGTGTGTCATCTGGGCCTGCTCGCTTCTGCTCGGCCCGGAACGCGTCAAGCAACCGGGCAAGGGGCGCAAGTCATCCCATCGCGTGGCGCCGAAACCGTCAAGCACGGTCACTCACAGCACTGCCCAGCGTGGCCAGCCGGCGGCTCTCGTCGCGGGTCAGTCCGGGCGGGTCAGCATGAACACCGGAATCTGCCGCGTGGTCTTGGTCTGGAATTCGCCGACGGCAGGAGACCCGGCGACCAGCTTCGGCCACAGCTCGGCGCGGGCGGTGTCGTCAAGCTCCTCCGCCACTACCGTGAACGTCTGGGTACCCACCTCGACTTTGATCCTGGGGGTGGCCTTATTTTCTCCTCCAAGCCGGCGTGGGCGTTCACTTGGCGTCGCCGTCTTTCGCGGGGTCGGCGGGCCGCGGCCGGGGGTCGGCGGGGTCGAGGTTGTCTTGGCCGGGGTCGCTCCACCACTGAGACGGCTTGTCGTCGCCGTATTCGTCGTGCCAGTTCCACCACGCGTACGGCGGGGTCTGGGGGTAGCCCTCGGGCGAGTCCTCCCAGTCCTCCTGGCGTCCGAGCGCGGTCATGTCGAGGTAGCTCCAGGTGCCACCCATTACTTCGTCGCCGCGGCTGTTGATGAAGTAGGTGCGGAACACGCGGTCGCCGTCGCGGATGAACGCGTTCGTGCCGTGCCATTCGTCCACGCCGAAGTCGGTGTCGAAGCCGTCGGTCATGGTGTACCAGGGCATCTTCCACCCCATCCGCGCCTTCACGCGCTCGATGTCGGGCTGCGGCGCGCGCGAGGCGAAGGCGACAGTGGTGTCGCGGGCGTTCAGATGGGCGACGTGGGCGACCTGGTCGGCTACCAGGGAGCAGCCCCGGCAGGCATGGCCGGGCCAGCCGAACACGCCGGGTTCGAAGAAGGCGCGGTAGACGATCAGCTGACGGCGGCCCTCGAACAGGCCGAGCAGGCTCGCTTCGCCCTCGGGTCCGTCGAACGCGTACTCCTTCTCCACGGCCAGCCACGGCATCCGGCGCCGCTCGGCGGCCAGCGCGTCACAGGCGCGGGTCAGGGCCTTCTCCTTCACGAGCAGTTGCTGGCGCGCAGCCTCCCACTCCTGTGGTGACACGATCGGGGGGTCTTCATGGCGAGATCTCCACCTTCCGGTTCAGGTCCAAGCGCATGCGCTCGGTCAGTGGTGAGCTGGGTGCCGCCCAGCGGGACGCATCTTCGACGTCATCTTTGCCCTTCCCGCATCTGCCTGGGTGGTGTCCGGCGAGCCCGGCCGCCGCTTCTGGGGGTGGTGATCCGGTGAAAGGCCGCAATCCATCGCCCGCCACGAAAACTGCGCCTTCTGCTCCGGTGGCGATGGATTCCGGCCAGCGCGCGGGTCACAATGAAAGTGACCATGCGTATGTTCAGTCCCAGGCCCGTCGTTCACCTGGAGCTCCACACCGGTGATCAGGCACGGGCGAGCGCGTTCTACGCGAAACTCTTGCGCTGGCGCCCGCGGCTGATCGAGGCCGGGTCCGGCTCGTACCTCGCCCTCGACCTGGGCGGGGGTTTCGGCGGCGGCATCGTCGAATGTGCCGCCGCGCGCCCGCTGTGGCTGCCCTACGTCGAGGTCGGCCAGATCGAAGAGTCCACCGAACACGCGCGCCGGCTCGGCGCCTCGGTGCTGCTGGCGCCGCGCGAGGGGCCGGCCGGATGGCGCAGTATCATTTCGGCGCCACAGTGCGGCGAGCTCGCTATCTGGCAGCCAAAACGATGACGACCGGACCTGAACGCGGGACGAGAGCGGCTCACGCGGTGGTGACCGCGAGCGAGCGCGAGCTGCTCGAGGCCGCCCGGCGGGGCGACGACGATGCCTTCGGCCGGCTCGCCGGGCCGTACCGCGGCGAGCTGCACGCCCTCTGCTACCGGATGCTCGGCTCGGCCGCGGACGCGGAAGATGCGCTGCAGGAGACGCTGCTGCGCGCCTGGCGCGGCCTGCCGCGGTTCGAGGGCCGGAGCTCGGTCCGCTCCTGGCTCTACAAGATCGCGACAAACGCCTGCCTCAGGGCGATCGAGCGGCGGCCCAGACGTGTGCTTCCGGTCGACTACGGGCCCGCCGCCGACCCCCACGACGACCCCGGCGAGCCCGTGACCGAGGCGGTGTGGCTCGAACCCTACCCGGATGAGCGGCTGGGGCCCGGCAGCGGCCTGGCCAGCCCGGAGGCCCGTTATGAGCAGCGCGAGGGCGTCGAGCTCGCCTTCATCGCGGCACTACAGCACCTGCCCGCGCGACAGCGCGCCGTGCTGATACTCCGCGACGTGCTCGGCTTCTCGGCCCGTGAAACCGCCACGGCGCTCGAAACGACGCCCGTCTCGGTCGACAGCGCCCTGCAGCGCGCCCACCAGACAGTGGGCCAACGACTGCCGGAACAAAGCCAGCAGGCGACGCTGCGCTCACTGAGCGACGCCACGCTCAGACAGGTCGTGCAGCGCTACGTCACCGCCTGGGAGCGCAACGACGTCGGCGCGGTCGTCGCCATGCTCGCCGAAGACGCGAAGCTGGCGATGCCGCCCCTGCCAGCCTGGTACCGCGGGCGCGAACAGGTGGGCAGGTTCCTCGGCGGCGGGCCGCTGGCCAAGGCGATGCGCTGGCGCCTCATCCCCGCGCGCGCGAACGGGCAGCTCGCCTTCGGCGCCTACGCCTGGGATGACACGACACAGACCTTCACGCCGCGCGCCGTCGACGTGCTCACCCTGCGCGGCGAGCAGATCCAGGAGATCACCGCCTTCCTCACCCCAGACGCCTTCCGCGGCTTCGACCTGCCCGCCAGCCTCCCTGAACCGGGAACCAGCTCGTGTCCATGAGCGACGCGCTGACCTGCGGCGACCAGATTCGATGAGACGACATAGCGCAGAAATGTGGTGCTCGGGCCGATTACCAGAATTCCGCGCCGCGCCAATCGCTTTCGGTATGTATAGAGGAGGTAGGCGGCCCGGTGCAGCGCGACAAGGACAGCCGCCGAATCCGCCGCTTTACTTAACATAATGTTCATTATCGGTCAACCGGGGTGGGGCCGGGTTCCCAGGGGCCTGGAGTGGGCCGGGCTCCGCCTGGAGTGGGGCGGCTCAGGGCTCGGGCGGGACCGGGATCCGCAGGGCCGCGGTGCCGCTCATGTCGAGCCAGGCGGCGGCCGGGCCGCGGACCAGGCGCAGCATCACGCTGTCGCAGCCGGGACAGCGGGCCACCAGGCCGGGCGCGCGGTAGTAGAGCCGCAGCCCGGCGACCGGCCCGGTGAGCCTGCAGTTGGCGCAGCGGCCGACCGCCACGGTGACGTCCATCGCGAAGATCTCGCTCAGCGGGCCGGCCAGCGCGTTGCCGTCCAGGTACTGCTCGGTCATGTCAGCCTCCACTCGGGCCGAATCGCTCGGTCTTGATGCGGCCGGGGTCGTGGCCGAGACCGACGAGGATGTCCGCGGCCGCCTCGACGAATCCGGTCGGCCCGCAGACGAAGCAGGCCGGGGCCGCTTGCGCGGGCCAGCCCGCCGCGGCGAGGTCGGCCGCCATCAGGCGGCCAGGCGGGCGCGCCCAGCCGGGCGGCGCGGCACGGCTGTAGATGTAGGTGACCTTCACTCCGTTGTCACCGGGTGCCGGCTCGCGCAGCTCGCCGGCGTAGTACTGGTCCGCTGGCGTGCGCAGCGAGTACACCAGGCGGAACGGCGACCGGTTCGCCGCGAGGCGGCGCGCCCGGATCATCGCCATCAGCGGGACGATGCCCGAGCCGCCCGCGGCCAGCAGGACCGGGCCGTTGTCGGCGGGCCGCCACACGAACCACCCGCCGACCGGGCCGCGGATCTCCACTTCCTCGCCGACGCCGAGCACGTCGGTGAGGTAGGGCGAGACCTCGCCGTCGGGCAGCCGCTGCACGGTCAGCTCGATGCGGTCACCGGCCGCGGGCGCGGCCAGGGAGTAGCTGCGTTCGGTGCTGTACCCGTCGGGGGCCGTGAGCCGCACGTCGGTGTGCTGCCCGGGCAGGTGCCCCGGCCAGCCGGGTACGGCGAAGACCAGGGAGCGCGCCCCGGCGTTCTCGGCGCGGGATTCGAGCAACCGGGCGGGCTGCCAGGTCAGCCGGCGGTCGCCTAGTCGCCCTGGTACCGCTGCTCGCGCCATGGGTCACCGTAGTTGTGGTATCCGGCGCTTTCCCAGAACCCCGGCTCGTCATCGAGCCGCAGCTGGATGCCCCGCACCCACTTGGCCGACTTCCAGAAGTACAGGTGGGGCACGAGCAGCCGGGCCGGGCCGCCGTGCTCGGGCGGAAGATCACCTCCGTCGTACCGGTAGGCGATCCACGCCTGGCCGTTGCGCAGGTCCCCGATCGGCAGATTGGTGGTGTACCCGCCGTAGGAGCGGACGAGCGTGAAGCCGGCCGCGGTCTCGACGCCGGCGAGCAGCAGGTCCAGGGACACGCCCTGCCAGTTGGTGGCGAGCTTCGACCACTTCGTGACGCAGTGCAGGTCCACCGTCGGCGTCTCGCTGGGCAGGGCGAGCAGGTCGCTCCATGACCAGCGGCGCTGCTGGCCGTCCTCGGTGGTGATGACGAACTCCCAGCGGTCGAGCGGCACCCGTGGGGTCGGCCCGGCCGAGAGCACGGGAAAGTCCCTGACCAGGTATTGCCCGGGTGGCAGCTTTACGCCCGCATCCCGCCGCCGGCCGCGGAATCCAGGTGACACGATTCCCATCGGTCCTCCTCCCCCTGCCCGTACGCGCTGGCCCGCCCGCGCTGGCCCGTTACACTCAGCCGCACGCGCTGGCCCGTTACACTTCAGCCGCACGCGCTGGCCCGCAGCCCCTTGTCCCGCAGCCGCGGGCCTGTGTCCATGATTCCCGGTTGCGGCACCCGCGTCCAGACGCGCGGGGGTGATACGGCGGTCAGGGCGGCTGACGCCGCGGAAAGGTCAGCGGCCGCGGGCCGCGGTTCCCCGGATTTGACCTGGGGAGGCCTGGCCGGCTGACATCCGGTAGTAAGGCCACCGTCTCCGGTGCCGCCGCGAAGCCGGGCCTGGGCCGCCTGAGAGGTAATACGGCGGCATTCGTCCGTACCGAAGGGGTAGGTGCACCCCTATGAGACAGGAGAGCGAACCGCGTGCCAAGCAGCCAGGGCGGCGAGGCGAGGGCTAGCGGCGCGCGGCGGCGGCCGCCCTGGCGCCGGGTGGTGCTGATAGCGCTCGCCGTCGCCGTCCTGGCCGTCATCGTCATCGTCTCCAGGCACACGCTCATGGAGTCGGTGACCTCGCTCGGGCATCTCGACTGGGTGTGGTTCGTCGCCGCGGTCGCCTTCGAGGCGGTCTCGCTCACCGCCTTCGGGCTCAGCCGCAGGCGCCTGCTCCGCGTCGACGGTCACCAGGCGACGTTCGGCTCGGTCATGGCCGTCACCTATGCGGGTAACGCCCTGTCGATGTCACTGCCGTTCGCGGGTACGCAGCTCGCGGCCGTGTTCACGTACCAGCAGTTCAGGCGGCACGGCGTCGGATCCGCGGTCACCGGCTGGGCGCTCGCGGTGTCGGCGATCCTTTCGTCGTCCGCGCTCGCCCTGCTCCTCGTCGCCGGCGCGCTCGCGGGCGGCGCGTCGGCCGCCACCGCGGCAAGCTTCGCCCTCGCCGCGCTGTTCGTGCTGCCTGCCCTCGCGGTGCTGCTCGCCCTGCGTTACCAGCGGGTACGCACCGCGCTGCGGCAGATCATCGCCAGCGCGGTCCGCGTCTCGCAGCGCTTCTTCAACCGGCCGCGGTTCGACCCGAACGCCGTGGAAGACTTTCTGGACCGCGTCGCCAGCATCAAGCTCCCGTGGCCACGGTACGCCGAGGTGTTCACGCTGGCCGTGATCAACTGGGTCGCGGACTGCGGATGCCTGGCCTGCGCGATCCTCGCCACGGGCTCGCGGGTGCCGTGGCACGGGCTCGTGCTCGCCTACGGCGCGGGCGCCGCGGTGGGCAGCACGGGTGTCACGCCCGGTGGGTTCGGCCTGGTCGAGGTCACCCTGACCGCCGCGCTCACCGCGGTCGGGCTCAGCGCCTCGCGCGCGCTGGCCGCGGTCCTCGCCTACCGGCTGATCAACTTCTGGCTGATCCTGATCGGTGGCTGGATAACGGTCATTGTGCTCACTCACCGTTACCGGCCGCAACAGGGAGAATCCAGCCGGGGCGACCGGCATGAACAGGGCGGCGACGGGAGTGGCGCGGCGATCGGCACGTACGACGGCGCACCACCCCGCGCCGACGGCGCACCAGGCCAGGGCGAGGCCGAGCACCGGGCTCCCACATGAGCGACCCGCTCCCCCGCGCCCCGCTCCCCCATGTCACCGCGCCAGCCTCGTAACATCGCCAGCATGAGCCAGGAGGTGGCGCGGTACTGGCAGCACCCGGGCCTGCCCGGAGTCGACCTGCTGCGTGCCCGCTTCGTGCGGCAGCGTTACAGCAGGCACGCGCACGAGACCTACGTGATCGCCCTCATCGACCGCGGCGTCGAGGAATTCGATCACAAGGGCACGACATTGCGGGCCGGCCCCGGCGAGATCATCCTGGTGAACCCGGACACCGTGCACACCGGGCACGCTGGGATCCCTGGCGGATGGGCGTACCGCGTGCTCTACCCGGCTGTCGAGGTGGTCGCGGCCGCGGCGGCGGAACTGGCGGAACCGGCGGCACCTGCCGTGGGTGCGGTATCGCCCGCGGCCGGAGGTACACCCTTCTTCCCCGACCCGGTGGTCGACGACCCGGTCAGCCGGCGCCTGCTCGCCGAGGCTCATCTGGCCGCGGAGACCAGCGACAGCCTCACCGCTTCCAGCTTCCTCTACACGGCCGTCGCCGCGCTGCTGACCCGGCACGCGGCAGGCGCGCGAGGTCCCCAGGGACGGCGGCAGGCGCTTATTTATCCCGAACGGCACGGGAGATCCTGGACGAGCAGCTCACCGAACCGCTTGGCCCTACCGCTTATATGATCCTGACCTGCGCAGACTCCGCTAACGATCATTTCGCGGCTGTCCCTGTCCGTCGTGTGTCCGTGCGCGCGGCGGTTGCCGACCGGAGCAAGCGGTTCCGCCGAACCGCTTGCTCCCCGGTTTCAATGGTCAAACCGCAGCGATGCCCCTCTATGTGGGGCGCACCTGGCCGAACGAGTCAGCTCAGGTTGTCGAATGCTCCGTCCTTCATGCCGCGGGCGAAGGCGTCCCATTCGCTCTCGGTGAAGTACAGGCGGGGGCCGGCTGGGTCCTTGGAGTCCCGCATGACGAACAACTTGTCGGCGTCGGCCTTGTGGCCGGCCGCTACATCGTCGTGGTCGAGCACGCTGACCTCGACGCAGTTGCCGCCGTTGGTGCTGTAGGGACTCTTCTGCCACCCGCCACGGGAGCGGTTATCCTGCGTGGTCATCCCACGCCTCCTTACCCATGTTGGGTTCATGATTCATTCTGCGTGATCGCTGTCATGAAGGTTACCGACTCTTCGGCTGGCAGGGCCTTGCCGAGCAGGGTTCCGAACATCAGGGTGTAGCGGCGGACTTCCCCGGGTTCTTCTGGGACGAGGCCGCTGGTGGCCTGTTCCAGGTAGACCAGGTCGGGATCTTCGGGCTCGGGGAAGCTGAGCAGGACAAACGGGCCGTCCATCCCGGGGTGCGCGCCGGCGGCGAACGGGAGGACGTGGATGACCACGTTGGGCTGCGCGGCCATGGTGATCAGGTGGCGGATCTGCTCTCGCGTGGCGTCGGGTCCGCCGACCTGGCGGCGCAGCACTGCCTCGTCCAGGATGGCGATGAGCTGGACGCGGTCGGTGGAGCGGGTGATCAGGTCTTGGCGGGAGATGCGGACGTCGACCCGCTCATCTACCTCGGCTGGCACCACGTTGATGGAGGTCGCCTCGATGCTGGCCCTGGCGTATGCCTCGGTCTGGAGCAGGCCGGGAACCGCCTGTGCTTCGTAGGTGCGGACGATGGAGGCCGCCGCTTCCAGGCCGATGTAGGAGTCGAATCCCGGTTTGAGGGACTGGCGGTGGCGGTGCCACCACCCGCGCTTGCGGGCGTCCCGGGCCATCTCCAGCAGTTCGTCCCGCTCCGCGCCGCCGCTGACGCCGTACACGTCGAGCATGGCGGCCACCACCCCCGGCTGGGGCCGTGACTCACCCTTCTCGTAGCGGAAGATCGACGTCTCAGACGAGCCAATACGCTCGGCCACCTGCTCACGGGACAGGCCCTGCGCCTCGCGCAGCCGCTTGAGATCACCGATCAGCCGCCGATGACGGGCGGTCGGGCTACGCCGTGTCGCCATTTCGGTTCCTGCCTGCGGATAACTGTTACGGATGTGACCTAATCGACCGGGTGACGCCACCGGGCCAAAGTTTTTTGGGTAAATCCAATCTGCACGCTTGCAGTTTGGCATCATCCAGGATCATGCTGAGGCTACATCAACCCACCGGGGCCGGACGCAACACGGCTCCGGATCTACGGGGACGAAGGGCAGATTCGGGTGAACGACGATACGCCTGCCGATCTGGCCGATCGCACTGAGCGCCTGGCCGATCAGCTCAAAGACGCCGGAAACCTGACCGACCCGAGGTGGCACCAGGCATTACACGAGGTGCCCCGGCACCTGTTCATCCCCGACGTCGCCTTGGCCGACCCGAACGACCAGGAACCCAACGAGTACCCCGTCGACCGCACGGCCGACCCCGAGCGCTGGTGGGCGGCCGTCACCACCGACACCGTGCTGGTCACCCAGGTCGATGACGGACGCGGCGACGTGACCGCCGGCCGGGGCAGCGCGTCAAGCTCCAACTCGGCGCCAGGAGCCGTGTTCCCCATGCTGGAGCAGCTCCAGGTCCACGATCACCACCGGGTCCTCGACATCGGCACCGGCACCGGGTGGACGGCCGCCCTGCTGTCGTGGCGCGTGGGGGCCGCGAATGTCACGACGGTCGAGATCGACCCGGGGCTGGCTGAGCAAGCACAAAAGAACCTCCAGGCCGCTGGGTACCGGCCCGGCCTGATCGTTGGTGACGGCGCCGCCGGCCACCGTCGCGGTGCGCCCTACGACCGGGTTCACGTGACGTTCGCCGTCGAGCGGGTTCCCTGGGCCTGGATCGACCAGACCCGTCCCGGGGGCGTGATCCTCACCCCCTATACGGCCGGCTACGGATTCGGGCACCTGGCACGCCTGGTTGCCACCGGGCACGGCTCGGCGGTTGGCCGGTTCCCCCAGCCGGCGGGTTTCATGATGATGCGCTCCCAGCGGCATCTTCGCGGCGAGGCCGCCAGCTTCATCCACCAGGAGGACCAGGCCGGGATCTTCAGCACATTCCTTGATCCCCGCACGCTCGTCTGGGAGTCCCGCGGCGCCGATCTCGCGATTGGCGAGCGGGTACCCGGCTGCCAGTCACGCCTGACCAAATCCGCTGACGGCACGGGCGCGTGCACGTTCTACCTGTTCGAGACGCGCACGCGGGAAGGCTCATGGGCGCGCGTCGAATTTCGTCCCGGACGATCACGCCTGCCGGTCGCGCAGTACGGGCCGCGCCGGCTGTGGGACGAGGTCGAGGAAGCCTACTCGTGGTGGATCGAGGCTGGGCGCCCCGAGCGTGACCGATTCGGCATGACCGTCACCGCCGACGACCAATGGGTCTGGCTCGACCACCCCGGCAACCGCGTCAGCACGAGGACACCGCCACACGATACGGAGAAGCTCGATGCCCAAGGCGCTTGACGATTACGGCAGTATCGCCGTCTGCGACGACCCGGGCAACGCCATGCGCGCCGTCGCGGACAAACTGGCCGTTCACGGATTCGATGTGCGCCCCCCTGACTGGGAGGAAGGCCGGAGCCTGACGGTCACCGGCCTGCGCGAAACGATGTGTGAAGTCACCGTCGAGGACAGCGGGTTTGTCATCTGGGAGTACCGCCCCGAGGACAGTGCCGATCCGGACAAGATCGCGGGCCGGGTGATGCGCCTGCTCACCGATGACAGCCCGGCCTTTCCCGCCACGCAGGACCGGCCAGAGCCCAAGACGGCATTGAAGGGCCTCGTCGGCCGCAGGCTGGAGGCCCAAGGGCTGGCGGTCTGCCTGGAGGTCTATGAGGATCAGGTGGCCTACGAGGTCGCGGCCGAGGTCGCGGTGACCAACCCGGACTGCCCTGAGCGGGGCCGGGTGCATGTCACCGACGACGGCGCGCTGATGTGGGAATCCGGTTACGAGGAGCACGGCAGCGACACCGGGGCCATCGCCGGCTTGATCGCCGCCATCCTGGCCGAGGACATCGCGCAGGGCTGCGTCCAGCGCGGGCAGGCGGCGCTGGCCGACAGCGGGCAGGGGAATCGCTGATGGGCATCGCTATCTGGTGTGATGTCAAGGACAAAGGCCACGCCTTCGACGAGCGGGAAGCGATTATCGTCAACCCGGGCGGCGACGCGCAGTATTTCTGCCAGGCACATTGCATACCGGCGTTTGTCACCGCCTTCCATGCCGCCCGCAACGGGGGCCAGTCGGGAATCTTCCTGCCGACCCTGGGCGGGACTTTCACGGTCACACCCAGCGACAGCCAGCCTGCACCTGCTGGCCAGCCAGACGCCACTGCGCAGCGCGATGCATCACCGGGCGGCAGCACGCCAGAGAAGGGCGCACCGGCCGAGGGCGCGAGCCAGGCCGCACCGGGAAAGGCCAGGCCGCCGCGAAGTGACCGCTCACGAGGGTCCGGGCAGGCAATAGCGGACCTGCTGGCGCAAGAACCGCGTCCGGGCAGAAGAACGCCCGCCCCATCGAACTACGGCGGACGCGCCTAGAAAACCCAGCCCCTCCACCCCGCCGCAGCGGAAGGAATCGTTCATGACTGGCAGGACGAGCACGAGAACGCCGTCGCATGACGGTTGCTCGTCCTGCCCAGGGCGGGACCGGCACTGTCGCGGGGACTGCGTCCCCCGTGTGCAGTCCCCGGCTGAGCGTCGCTCCGGTGCCGGTTCCGCCTGCCCAGGATCGAGGAACGGACATGGCAGCCGATAGGCTTCAAGATCCCAACTCTCGCGCTGACTCGGATCGCCGCTGTGCGGTGGAGGCGGCGCATCTCGGGGTGGCGGTTCACCCCGTTTCAGGCGCTTGATCATCCGGGAGCACTGGCCTCGACGCTCCTCGACCTGGTGGAGGTAGTCGAACACATGCCACTGGAACTCGTAGAAATCGCTCAGCTGCTCGCAGGCCCCGAAGCCGTCTGGGCCGAGGTTGGCCCGCTTCAGCCCCGCTGGCCACCTGGCGAGCACACTTCGAGCGCCGTACTTTCCGGCTGTCGATGAGCCTCCCACGGGACACCTGACTCGTATGATCAGCTCATGTATCGAATAACCACCGCTGAGTAGGCAGGACCGGTGATCTCTCGTGCCTGAGCTGATCTGGGACGGCAAGTACGACGCAGCCGGAAAGCGGGCAGCTCCGCTGCGGGTTCCCCTCCCCTTCCAGACAGTCGAAACGGTGAACGAGACGGCGCAGGAGCGTCAACGCACACTCGACTTCTTCGCTGCCGAACGATCGCCAGATTGGCGTAATCGCCTGATCTGGGGCGATAAAAAGTATGTGCTCCCATCGCTACTCGCCGAGTTCTCGGGGGCCGTCGACCTGATCTATATCGACCCACCGTTCGCGACGGGAGCTGACTTCTCGCTCCCTATCAAGCTGGAGACGAACTCCTTCACCAAGGAGCCCAACGTCATCGAACAGAAGGCGTATCGGGATACCTGGGGTGTGAGTGCGGATGATCGCCGTCGAGGGGTGACGCCCCTCGATCGATACGTCCGGTGGGTCTACGAGACGCTGACCGTCCTGCGCGACCTATTGACTGAACAAGGCAGCATATACGTTCACATCGGACCCAATGTCAATCACCTTGTGCGCTCATGCTTGGACGAAGTATTCGGGGTAGCCAACTATCGGGCGGAGATCATCTGGAAACGCACAAGTGCCCATAGCGACGTCGGTCAGGGGGCGCGCCATTTGGGACGTGTTCACGACAGCATTCTTCTGTATTCCGCCTCGGATCGATTTGTTTGGCACCCACCACATGTTGATCACGGCGATAAGTACGTCAAGTCGCACTATCCGTACGTTGAGAAGGGCACAGGACGGCGGTACGGTCTCTGGGACATCACTGGGCCGGGTGGAGCGGCTAAGGGGAATCCGCGCTACGAAATCTTCGGGATGACGAAGTTCTGGAGGTATAGCCGAGAGAATATGGAGAGCAAGATTGCTGCGGGCAAGGTCATACAGCCGCAGCCGGGCTCTATCCCACGTGAGATCCGGTATTTGGATGAGTCACGGGGGGCGCCGATTGGCACTGTGTGGACTGACATAAACCCGATCAACTCTCAGGCTATCGAGGATTCCGGCTATCCAACCCAGAAGCCCGAAGCCCTCTTGGAGCGAATCATCGAGATGTCGTCCGACACGGGCCAGCTGGTTCTGGACTGCTTCTGTGGATCGGGAACAACAGCAGTCGTTGCAGAGAAGCTCGGTCGGCGATGGGTCGCATGCGACCTCAGCCGCTTCGGGGTCCACACGGCACGAAAGCGGCTACTGTCCGTCGCCGATGTTCGTCCCTTTGTCGTCCAGAACCTCGGGAAGTACGAGCGGCAGTTCTGGCAAGCGGCGGAGTTTGGTGACTCCGCGACGGCACGGACCGCTGCCTACCGCAGCTTCATCCTTGACCTCTACCACGCGACACCGATCGCAGGGTACGCCTGGCTACATGGCCTCAAACATGGCCGGATGGTCCACGTCGGCACGGTCGACGCGCCGGTTACCGTCGGAGACGTCAAACAGATCGTCGCCGAGTTCCGCAAGGCAGTCGGGACTGGCAAGGAGGCTCCGAAGGAACAGAGCGTGGACATCCTCGGCTGGGACTTCGCGTTCGAGCTGAACGAGATCGCGCGCCAGGACGCGGAGAGGGCGGGCATCGAGCTACGGCTGGTCCGCATTCCGCGAGAGGTCCTCGAAAAGCGCGCGGTGGAGCAGGGCGACGTCCGCTTCTACGAGCTGGCAGCGCTAGCTGTGAGCGTGGCCCAGACGGGACGCCGGGTGACTCTCGCTATCGAGGACTTCGTGATCCCGCTCGATGACGTTCCCGCCGATATCCAGAAGGCCGTCTCGCACTGGTCGCAATGGATCGACTACTGGGCCGTGGATTGGGACAACAAGGACGACACCTTCCACAACGAGTGGCAGGCCTACCGGACCCGCGATTCGAAGGACCTCGCGCTGTCAACTGGACACGACTACGCGGAGCCGGGTGAGTACACCGTCGTCATCAAGGTTATCGACATCCTCGGCAACGATACGACCAAGACGCTGCCTGTGAAGGTGGCCGGCCGTGGCACCGCGTAAGGCCCGGCCTGCCCAAGGCGAGCAGATGGACATACTGCAGGCACGGGTGACGACTGCCCCGTGCGTACCGCCCATCCGCAAGGCCGTCGCCGAGTGGCGCAAGGAGAAGTACAAAGGCGCGACCGCCACCACCAAGACGCTGCTCAACTACTGGTTCGGCACCGATCATCGCCTCCCCGATAGGCGACCCTTTCGGTACTACTACGCGCAGCGCGAAGCGATGGAGACGCTGGTCTGGCTGTACGAGGTCGAGGGGATTCGTCGGCACCGTGATCTCATCGAGCGGTTCGCCAAGGTACCCGGCATTCACGTTCTTCAGTACGACGACTACGCCCGGTATGCCATCAAGATGGCAACGGGCAGCGGCAAGACGAAGGTCATGGCGCTCGCCATCGCCTGGCAGTACTTCAACGCGGTGGCCGAAGGCCGCGACGACTACGCTAAGACATTCCTCATCGTCGCACCGAACGTCATCGTCTTCGAGCGGCTACGCTCCGACTTTGGCGGCGGACGGGTCTTCCGGACCGACCCCATCGTCCCTCCTGAACTGCGCATCTTCTGGGAGATGGACTTCTACATGCGCGGCGACCCGGAGCGCGCCAGCTCTCAGGGTGCCCTCTACCTCACCAACATCCAGCAGTTCTACGAACGTCCGGGCATTGCCGGCTCCGACGAACCGGACGTCATGACCGATGTCCTCGGACCGATGGCCCCTTCGACGACGAACGGCGTGGAGGACTTCGACAAGCGCATTGCGTCGCGTGGCGCCCCTGCCCTGGTGATCAACGATGAGGGCCACCGCGTCCATGACGAGGAGAACGAGTGGAGCAAGTTCATCCGCAGCCTCCATGCAGAGAGCCCGGCCGGACTCGCCTGTCAGCTCGACTTCTCCGCTACACCTCGCTACCAGAAGGGCGGTCTCTTCACCTGGACGGTTTACGACTACCCGCTGAAACAGGCGATTATCGACCGGGTCGTCAAGCAGCCGATGAAGGGCATCACCGCTGGGCTCGACGAAGCCCGGTCTGACGTAGCAAGCGTCAAGTACCAGGGATACCTCACCGCTGGTGTCGAGCGCTGGCGGGAGTACCGCGGCCAGCTCAAGCCGCTCGGGAAGAAACCGGTCCTCTTCGTCATGCTGAACACCACCGCCGAAGCTGACGACGTGGGCGACTACCTGCGGGTGAAGTACCCTGCGGAGTTCGGTGCAACTGACGACGGGGCCGCCCAGCTCCTGGTGATCCATACGGACCGCAGCGGCGACGTGTCGAAGAAAGACCTTGACGCCGCTCGCGAGGTCGCCCGCCGAGTCGACGAGGGCGACAGCCCCGTTAACGCCATCGTAAGCGTGCTCATGCTGCGCGAGGGGTGGGACGTCCAGAACGTGACGGTCATCGTCGGCCTTCGCCCATACACGGCGAAGGCGAACATCCTCCCCGAGCAGACGATCGGGCGCGGGCTGCGCCTGATGTTCGGCGACAGCTCGTCGTATGTCGAGCGCGTAGACGTGATCGGCAACCCCTCGTTCCTCAAGTTTGTCGAGCAGCTGGAGAAGGACGAGGACATCATCCTCGACACCTTCGACACCAAGGAACCTGTGGTCATCACGACCATCGCTCCAGACGAAAACAGGCTCGACCATGACATCACGGTCCCGGTCCTCAGCCCGATCCTGGCGAGAAAGAAGACGCTCGCCGAGGAGATCGCGGGGATCGATGTCTCGAAGCTGACGTGCCCGCGACTTCCGAAGAAGGAAGGCGACGCGGCAGCACAGCAGTTCCACTACGAAGGCATAGACATCATCACGCTGCAGAAGCTCGTCGAGCGCGACTACACCATCCCCGAGCCGCAGACAGCTGAGGAGGTCATCTCCTACTATGCCAAGCGCATCGCCCAGGATGTCAAGCTCCCCTCGCAGTTCGCTGCGCTCGTCCCAAAAGTGCGCGAATTCCTGCGGGGTCGGGCATTCGGCGAGACCGTCGATCTCACCAGCAATGCGATCATCCGGGCGATCGCGACCAGCGTGGCTCAGTACGTGACCGTCAAGACGTTCGCCACAGTTCTTCGGGCACTGGTCGTCGAAGAGCTGTCGCCGACACTGCAGCATCCTGGGCGTCCGCTTTCCGAGACGGAGCCCTTCCCATTCTCGCGCCCCACCTTCGAGGCAGATAAGACGGTCTTTAACCTCGTCGCCGCTGACAACGAGTTCGAGCGAGACTTCGCCCGCTTCCTGCAAGATGCGGCCGATGTCACCTCGTTCGCCAAGCTGCCTCGGCGCTTCGGCTTCGCTATCGAGTACACCGACAGCGCTACGAACCTGCGGTACTACGAGCCGGATTTTGTCGCTGTGGACGGCGATGGTCGGCACTACGTGATCGAGACAAAGGGGCAGGAGAACATCGATGTCGCCCACAAGGACAGGGCGGCGACGATCTGGTGCGAGAACGCGACCCTCCTGACCGACGTGATGTGGTCATACATGAAGGTGCCACAGGTCGAGTTCGGCAAGCTGCAACCACACGCCCTCTCCGACGCGGTCGTCGTGTTCGAGTCGATTGGCGAGGGTGGTCCATGACCACGCGCCTAACGGCCTAGATCCGTTGGCGAACGATGGTGGCTCGACCTCAGGGTCCGAAGCAAGGTACGAGAACCTGCCCGTGGGCCATGTCCTGCCGATCGTCAAGTCCAGCGCGTGGCTGAGGGCGAGTACTACCCTGCGGCGATGGTTGATTCCGGTTTCACCTTCGGTCAAGCACCCTTGTGACGGGCTGACCCGGAGCGAGTCGAAGCGGCCGATCAGACGTGCCATGACCAGGGCGGTTATCGATGACCTATACGCCGCCACCCTTACAGGATCTGCGGACTCTTGTCGACCTACGCAACGGCATTGTTCATACCGTCGACGGCGTCGAGATTTAGGAACGAATTCTCGCGGCCTTCGTACAGCAGGCCGACGCTCTGCTCGCAGACCTCAGCCGGGATCGTGAAGACTTCTGGCGCGGCCAGATCTCTGCAGTCGACGCACTTCTCAAGGATGCCAGCGACAAGCTGACGCATCACGTGGAGGTGAAACTCGCCGCCGCGGAAGCGATGTTTGAACGCCGGCATGCCACGGAGGGCGAAGCTGTAATCAGTGTAATCCGAACGGTCAGCAAATCTGCCCCCTGACCGCGAACGCCGCCGTCGCCCGGATCCGCTCGGGCCAGCCGTCCGGGTCCTGCCGGTCCCAGTGCGCGACCGGGATCAGAAGCCCGTTCAGCACCGTCCACGCGCTGACCCGGACCACCGGCGGCTCCAGGTCCCCGGTGCCCGAGTCGGCGGCCAGGTGGACCAGGACCTCGCCGCCGTGCGCGTGCCACCCGTCAGCGGGCAGGATGCGGGCGAGGAAGTCTGCGCCGGGCGGTCCCTGGACGGCGGTGATTAGCAGCCATTCTCCCGGTCCCGCCAGGCGCTGCCCGCCCAGGAACAGGACATCCACCTCTCCATCACGATCCGCGTCCTGCAGGAAACCCGGCACCTCACGGCCGCGCGGCCAGGGTCGGCGAGGCCGCCGGGTATCTGCGGCCGGGGCCTGCCCGGCCGGTGCCGGGGGTTGCAGGAGTGTTGTCCACGGTCAGTCACCTCCAGAGGGGTTGCCTATCAGGCTGGCGGCGCTTCCCTCCGCCCAGGACAGGCAACACGGGAGGCCGCCCGGCAGCGGGGTCACGCACCGTAGTGATCGACACCCGACTCCGCACCAGACGTCAAGTCCAGCCACGCCGGGCGGGGTACGGCCCGCGCTTCCCGTGCGGCCAGGCACCCGAGGTGACGTTCAGGCTCTGGTGCGGCTGCGCCGGCCGCCGGCCGCCGGGCGCCGTCGCGGCCACACAGCCGCGAACCGGCACGGGCCGCACCAGGGGCCAGGTCGGCCGACACGTGCGGACGCAACGGCGCACCGGGCCGTGTGCCGGCCATCGGCCCGGTGGGCCGCCCGCATCCGCCGCCGGGCGTCTTGGCGCGAGATTGACCATCGCGGCGCGGCCGAGCGTGGATGCACGCCACGGCACGGCACGCACCGCCGTGCGGATCCAGCGCAGCGCACTCCAGGAGTGGCTGCGCAGCCTGCAAGACAACCAGGAAGAAGAGGACAGCGCAGCATGAGCACCTACGACGTGAAAATCTGGGATCCCCGCAAGATCGGCGACACCGCAAAAGGCCGCTGGCGGGGCCC
>Ga0209648_10001289_pt1 | contig 20057 bp, 20 predicted proteins | sample GraSoi2013_115cm_FD_185830 | JGI IMG/M metagenome (GOLD analysis project Ga0209648, IMG submission 185830) | Grasslands soil microbial communities from the Angelo Coastal Reserve, California, USA - Sample 9_17_2013_115cm (SPAdes) (version 2) | ecosystem: Environmental > Terrestrial > Soil >...
GTCCCGGCTTGTTTCGGGAGCCGCAATGGATCGCTTTTGGTCATGGAACTATTTCGGATTCCGTTCGTCTATCTGTCGACCAGCCGCGCTGGCTCTGTGTCCGGGGGTGTCACCGATGGAGACCTTCTTGCAAGACCTGCGTTACGCCATTCGCACGCTCCGCCGCGACATTGGCTTCTTCCTCGCTGCGGTGTGCATCACAGGCCTCGGCATCGGAGCCAGCTCTACCATCTTCAGCGTCGTCAACGCCCTTCTTATTCGTCCTCTGCCCTTCCGCGATCCGGGGAGCCTCGTCTGGATTGCCAATCATTTAGCCAACGATGCGCACGACCTCTCGGGCCAAACCATCCAGGTAAATCATTTTCTCGATCTTCGCCAACACAATCATTCTCTCTCCGATCTCGCTGCGTATTTTGCCTTCTATGGAGTCGGCGACAGCAAACTGACCGGACGGGGCGAGCCGGAGCGCCTCACCGGTGTTCCTGTATCTCAGAATCTCTTTCCTCTTCTCGGCGTGCAGCCGCAACTCGGCAGGCTTTTCAACGCCGATGAATGCAAGTGGAATGGGCCAAAGGCTGTCCTGCTGAGCCAAGGGCTCTGGAAGAGGCGCTTCGCTTCCGATCCATCGATCGTCGGCAGACCACTCACGCTCGACGACTCGCCGGTTACCGTAGTGGGTGTCCTCCCTGCCTCGTTCGACTTTGGCTCCGTCTTCGCTCCAGGCAGCCGCATCGACCTGTACTTCCCGTTTCCCCTGACGGAAGAAACCAATCGCTGGGGCAACACCCTTGCCATGGTCGGCCGGCTCAAACCCGGAGTTTCGGTGCAAAGCGCTCAGGCGGAATTCAACATTCTTGCCGATCAGATCAGACGCGAGCACCCCGAGCGCAACGGTCTTGCGCCACAGCTTAGCCTTCTCCCTGGCTATGTGAGCGGACGCCTTCGCCCGGCGTTGCTTCTGCTCGCGTGCGCCGTCGGCGTGGTAATGCTGATTGTCTGCGCGAATCTCTCCAACCTGCTGCTGGCGCGCGGGGCCGCGCGCCAAAAAGAGATTGCCATCCGCGCCGCGCTCGGAGCCGGCAAAGCCCGCCTGGTTCGCCAGATACTCACGGAGAGCGTCCTGCTTTCTTGTTGTGGTGCGGCGCTCGGCTTGCTTCTCGCCTTCGCCGGCACGCGAGTTCTTGCGCACCTGAACACTGTCAGCATTCCCCTACTTGAAAACGTCCGCATCGACGCCAGCGCCCTCGCCTTCACAGTAGTGATGGCATTGCTGACCGGCTTGCTGTTCGGATTGGTACCCGCTCTGCAAGTTCCGAGCATCGCGCTTCACAACGCGCTGAAAGATGCCAATCGAGGTTCCAGTCAAGCGCAAGTGCACGCTTGGATTCGCAGCACGCTGGTTGTGTCGGAGATCGCTCTTGCCTGCGTGCTTCTGGCCTCTGCCGGCCTGCTCATCCGTAGCTTCCTTCGTGTCCTCGATGTTGATCTGGGGTTTCGTCCTGAAAGGGCCGCCGCGCTGCGCATCGATCCCAACGCAACGTACTCGACCCAAGCTCAACGCAATGCTTACTTTACAGAAGCCTTGCACCGCGTTCTGGACATTCCCGGAATCGAAGCGGCGGGATTGTCGGACGCCTTGCCGCTCGGGCGCAATCGTAGCTGGGGCATCGCCGCAAAAGGCCAGGTGTACAAGCGAGGCGAATATCCCGACGCTTTCGTCCGTATCGTGAGCGACGGTTATTTCCACGCCATGGGCATCCCGCTTCGCGTGGGACGGGACTTCAGCGAGCGTGACGCCCCGGGTTCTTTGCCGGTGATCGTAATCAATCGAACTCTGGCACGAGTGCTGTGGCCAGGCCAGGACCCGCTTGGCCAAATCGTGCAAGTGGATGTCGACCGCACTGTGGTAGGCATCGTAGGGGACGTGCGGCATCTTGCCCTCGAGCAAGGCTCGGGCTCTGAATTTTATTTGCCCATCCGGCAGACCCAAGACTACTCGTCCGTTGACCTCGTGGTCCGAACTGCGCTGCCTCCCCACGAGCTTGCGTCGCGCGTTCGTGACGCTCTGAAGCCTCTTGATCCCAATCTGCCCACAGTCGGCTTCCGGACTCTGCAGCAGCTCGTCGACAAAGCGGCTTCGCCGCGCCGTTTCGTCGTTGTGCTGCTTGGCGGATTCGCATCCTTCGCGCTGATACTCGCCTCCCTCGGCATCTACGCGCTCATTTCGTATTCCGTCAGCCAACGAAATCAGGAGATCGGCATCCGAATGGCGCTCGGCGCTTCGCCGGCCATGGTTCGGCGCTTGATTCTTGGCGAGACCCTGCGTTTGGCGGGTGTTGGTGTTGCCATCGGGCTTGGCGCTGCTTTGGTGTCGACACGCCTCGCTGCCTCGCTTCTGTACGGCGTAACACCCACCGATCCGCTTACCTTCGGCGCCATGGTAGTCACGCTAGGGGCGGTAGCGGCTACCGCAGGATATCTGCCAGCCATTCGTGCCGCGCGAATCGAGCCGATGTCCCTGCTGCGGGCAGAGTAACTGTTCGCTTTAGAGGATTTTCTTGCCAAGGCCTGAGAGGACTAGCTCGACACCCAGCAAGGCCGTGCGGTTGTGCTCGTCAATCACCGGATTGATCTCCACAACCTCCAGCGACACCATCGCCTCCGTATCCGCCAGCATCTCCATCGCTAAATGTGCTTCGCGATACGTCACGCCGCCTCGCACCGGCGTGCCCACGCCCGGCGCATCGGACGGATCGACAAAATCCATGTCCAGGCTGGCGGAAATCCCGTCCGTGTCATCCATCGCGTACTTGAGCGCGTCGCTCATTACCTCGCGCATTCCGCGTTCATCGATGTCCCGCATGGTGAAAACGTGCACACCCGACTTCTTCGCCAGCTTCTTCTCTTGCGTGTCCAAATCGCGAATTCCCACCAGCGAAATATTCTGCGGCTCCACTTTCGGCTTGAATCCGTGCAACTCCACCAGTTCCGTCGCCCCGTAACCCATCGCCGCAGCCAGCGGCATCCCATGCACGTTCCCGGAAGGCGAGCTTTCCGGCGTATTGATGTCCCCGTGCGCGTCCAGCCAGATCAAACCAATCTTCTTTTCTTTTTTCCTAAAGTGGCCCGCTACTCCCGACAATGTACCCGCCGCAATCGAGTGATCCCCGCCTAGCACCACCGGCATCATATTTTCATCCAGCGATTTCTCCACAATCGCCGCCAAGTCTTTGCAAGCGTCCGCGATTTCCGCCAGATATTTCGCGCGCTTTTCGCCGTAGGACATCTCTTCCGGCTGCTTCACCGAAATGTTTCCGATGTCCTCCACTTGAAGTCCCAATTGCTTGATTCGCGCTTGCAATCCCGCCACGCGCAGCGCTGATGGCCCCATATCAACGCCGCGCCGGCTCGCCCCCAGGTCCATGGGCACACCAATGATTCGTATTTTCTGCGGCATAATTTATTCCTGGAGGTGACGGTTATCGGCCTATCTCGGCGGACCGTCTTTCACGAGTCACCAGTTCACTAGTCACGGCCCTAAGGATATACCCGGTAAAGCATGCGCGGAAAAGGAATCACTTCGCGAATGTGCTCCGCCCCGCAAATCCACGCCACCGTGCGTTCCAGCCCCATCCCAAATCCCGAATGCGGCACGCTGCCGTATCGCCGCAAGTCCAGATACCACTGGAACGATTCCTCCGGCAAGTTGTGCTCGCGGAGCCGCTTCACCAGCAAATCGTAATCGTGAATGCGCTGGCTCCCGCCGATGATTTCCCCGTAGCCTTCCGGCGCCAGCATGTCGAACGCCAGCGCCAAATCCGGCCGCTCCGCATCCGGCTGCATGTAAAACGCCTTGATCGAAGTGGGATAGCGATGCACCATCACCGGCCGGTCAAACTCATTCGAAATAATCGTCTCTTCGTCCCCGCCGATATCGTCGCCAAACTTCGCCGGGTTCCCGTGCTTCTGCAGCACCTTAATCGCATCCTCATAGCTGATCCGCGGAAACGGCGGCTTCACGTTTTGCAGTTTCGCCGTATCGCGCTTCAGCGTCTCCAGCTCGCGCGGCTTATTCTTCAGCACCGACTGCACGATCGCGCTCACTAGTCCCTCGGCGAGCACCATGGCCTCGTCCAGTTCGACGTACGCAGCCTCCGGCTCGAGCATCCAGAACTCCGTCAGGTGCCGCCGCGTCTTCGATTTCTCCGCCCGAAACGTCGGTCCGAACGTGTAGACCTTCCCCAGCGCCATCGCCGTAGCTTCGATGTACAGTTGCCCGCTCTGCGTCAGGTACGCCTTCTCATCATCGATGTAATTCACTTCGAACAGCGTCGACGTCCCCTCGCAAGCCGCCGGCGTAAAGATCGGCGCGTCCGTAAGCGTGTAACCCTGGCTGTCCATGAACTCGCGCGCTGCCCGCTCAGCCTCGGCGCGAATCCGCAGAATCGCCGCCTGCCGCGGCGTGCGCATCCACAAATGGCGGCGGTCCAGCAAAAAATCTACGCCATGCTCTTTAAGTTGTATGGGAAACGGCGTGCTCTCGGGAACTCTCTGCACCACCTCAACCTTGCTGACCCCAATTTCGTATCCGCCCGGCGCCCGTTGCTCCGCGCGAATTTTCCCCGTCACAATGACGCTCGACTCCTGCGTTAATCCCTTCAGCGCCGCAAACGCCTCCGGATTCTCCTTCAGCGCGCATACCCCCTGAATGATCCCGGTCCCATCGCGAAAAATCGGAAACACCAGCTTCCCGGACTCCCGCAAGTTGTAAAGCCACCCGCGAACCGTAACTTCCTGCCCGTCGTACTTCCCCGCCTGCTCAATCGTAATTACCGTCATTCTTCTCTCTGCGCCCTCTGTGTCCTCTGTGGTGAATTCTTCGCCTTTCGCATGGGAATTCGGGCAGCGTCACTACCGGCTCGCAAGGCACCGGACGCTTGGTAGCCCCAAAAGCCGCGCGTCGGCTGTGACCAAAGTCAGGTCCAGCACTTGCGCAGTGGCCGCCAGAATCCTGTCCGCTGGATCCTGGTGCAACGGAATCTCTCGAGCTACCAGCGCGATTTCATGCGTCAGAGGAGCTTCGCGCGTGCCAGCCGTTGCGCGCGACAACCACTCCCTAAGATCTCCAACCAGGCGAATCCTTCCCTTGAAATTCAAGGTCAGCACTTCCCACGTGCTGATCGGCGAGACCCAAAGTTCGTTGTTCTCGTTTTTCAGCTCTTGGAGAGTCCGTCGTCCCAGTTTACCGGGATCTGATAGCAGCCAAAGCCAGATATGAGTGTCCAGCAGAAGCCTCAATCTCGCAGGACCTCCCATTCACTCTCTTCATTCGCCGGGGAAACAATGTCGCCCAAAATTTCAACAGAGTCCTTCATCGATCCTATCCAAGCGGACCGCTCCTGAACTGATGACGGAGGAATCACCTCCGCCACGGGCGTTCCGTGGCGGGTGATGCAAATTGGCTTTCTAGTCTTACGAACGCGTTCGAGCACCGCCAGACATTTCGCTTTGAATTCGGAAATAGCAATTTCTTCCATCACATCACCTATGGTCACAATTATAGACCATAGTCATAATAATGGTCAATGCGATCCGCCGAAAAACGTTTCCCGCGAAAGCCGCGTTATTCTTCTCTCTGTGCCCTCCGTGTCCTCTGTGGTGAATTCTTCCTCCTCGCGCGTCTGCACGTTAGCCCCATTCCTCCTCAAAGCGGTCCCAAGCCTTCCGCGCCGCTCCAAGCTGCGCCTCCGCTCCCAGCGCATCCGGCCCCGTCTTCTCCTTCAACTCCAACAGCAGCGGCAAATTTTCGTCCGGCGCCGTCTTCAAAATCTTGATCGACTTCTCCCAGTCGATCGTCCCGTCATACGGCGGCAGATGCTCATCCTTCTCCCCATGGTTATCGTGAATGTGCGCGCCCACCACCAATTCCCGCAAAGGAGCGAATCCCTTCTCCACGCGCTCCTCCTCCGGTCCGTCCGCAAGATGCGCATGCCCAATATCAAAATTGAATCGCAGCCCCGTCAGCCGCGTTTCGTCATAAAACGCCCGCAAATATGTCGGATCGCCCATCTCGCTCGTCGTGTTCTCCACGCAGATTGTCACGCCCACATGCTTCGCGTGCAAAATCAAATGCTCCAGCGAGCTAAACGCCGCGTCCCGTTTCCGCGCGTCTGCCGTCTCTCGCGTGCCGCCCATGTGAAAAATCATGCGTGGGAAAGGCAAATCCTCCGCGACGTCGATGGCCCGTTTCAGCTCATCCATCGCTTCAATGCGCCGCACCCGCTCCACTTCGCAAATCGAAAGTGGCTGCCCGCTTTCCCGCGTGGCGCTCATGTCGCGGCTCGTTGGCGCGTGCAGCGAACTCAGCGTCAGCCCCAAATCAGCAAGACTCGCCCCAATTTCCCGTGCTTCCGCTTTCGAGGTGTAATCAAAATGCGCGCGCGAGCAAAAAATCTCCACCCCGGAGAATCCCGCCCCGGCAATTTGCCCCAGCAGCTCCCGAGTCAGCTTCCGCGAAACAAAAAGATACGTCGATAGCAGTCTCTGCATAATCTCTTTGTTGATTGTCGTCCCGAGGCTCGTGAATTTCTTTCTTCAGTAGCCTACGGCAGCACCTTTGTCCCGCGGATCCGCCGCTCCCAACCGCTCGCCCGTCTTCGCATCGATCCCAATCGCATTCACCAGCCCAATATGCCCTCGCCGCTTCACCGCAAATCCCCGCGCCTCCAGCGCCTTCTCCGTGCTCTCCGGAAAATCCTCTTCGATGAAAATTTGGTCCGGCAGCCATTGGTGATGAAACCTCGGCGCATTGATCGCCGCCTGCGCATCCATTCCCAACCGCATCCAATTAATCACGCTCAACAGCGTCGCCGAAATGATCGTCGGCCCACCCGGCGAACCAGTCACAAAACTCAGCTTCCCGTCGCGCAACAGAATCGTCGGCGTCATCGAGCTCAGCGGCCGGTGCCCCGGCGCAATCGCATTCGCGTCCGACTGAATCAAACCGAACAGCGCATTCGGCACGCCCGGCTGCGTCGTAAAATCATCCATCTCATCATTCAACAAAAATCCCGCCGCGCTCGTCACGTGCGAACCGTAGTTGTCGTTCAGCGTGTACGTGCTCGCCACCGCATTCCCCGCCGCATCCACCACAGAAAAATGCGTCGTGTGCGGCCCTTCGCCTAAGCTCACCAACGTCGACGGCGGCGCGCCTGCTGCCGCGGCCCCGCAAGCATGTGGCTTCCCCGCATGCACGTCTTTGCTCGATGAAGCCCGCTGCGCATCAATAGTTCCCGCCAACTCCTTCGCGTAACACGAAGCCGTCAGCCCCGCCACCGGCACATTTGCAAAATCAGGATCGGCCAAGTAAGCCGCGCGATCCGCAAACACCCGCCGCATCGTTTCCGCCACCATGTGCACGCTTTCCACGTCGCCCCAACCCTTCAGCGGCACATCCTTCAGCATATTCAGCGCTTCGATAATCGCCACGCCACCCGAACTCGGCGGCGGCGAAGTCACCACTTCCCATTCGTGACCGCTGCTCTCATATTTCGCCCGCAACACCTCGCGCACCCTCGGCTTATACGCCGCCAAATCCTCCAGCGTAACCAACCCGCCCGACTTCGCCATATCCGCCGCAATTATCCGAGCCGTCTCGCCGCTATAAAACTCTTCCGCACCTTTCTGAGCGATGCGTTTCAGCGTCGCCGCCAGCTCCGGCTCCTTCAGCGTATCCCCCACCTTCCACATCTTCCCGTCATTCAAAAAAATCCGCCGGCTCACCGGAAAACGCTCCAGGTCGGTCTTCTCTCGCTGCAACTCCTGCGCGAGCTTTTCGCTCACCGCAAACCCGTCTTCCGCCAAACGAATCGCCGGCCCCATCACCTCCGCCAGCTTCATCGTCCCATACGTTTTCACCGCCAACTCCAGCCCCGCGACCGTTCCCGGCACCGCCACCGACTTGTACCCAATCACCGAAGCCTGTTCATCCAGCTTCCCGTCCGGCTTGATGTACATGTTCCGCGTCGCCGCACCCGGCGCCACTTCGCGGTAATCCAGAAACGTCGTCCGCCCATCCGCCAGCCGCACCAACATAAATCCGCCGCCACCGATATTCCCCGCCGCAGGCTCTACAACCGCCAACGCGAAAGCCACCGCCACCGCCGCATCCACCGCATTCCCGCCGCGCTTCAAAATCTCCACGCCCGCTTTCGACCCCAATTCCTCATCGGTAGCAACCATCGCCTTGGCCCCGCGCACCGCCTCCCGCGGCCATTGCTTCGCAGCCTCCGTACGCGTCCGGTACTCTGCGGCAGCCTGCCCCTGCGCGACATCCGGCGTTACCAGCGATGCCACCGAAGCCAGGCCCAAAACACACATCCATGTTGTCATTTCGTTTCTCATCGCAAACAAAAGACACTAAGTGATTAAACTCGCATCGTCAAGGCAAGCCCAGTCTGAGATTCCTCTCTGTGTCCTCTGCGCCCTCTGTGGTGAGAGAACTTACGCACGAAAATCCGCATCGCCGACAAGCATCTCTTTCGCCATCAATCTCACTCCTCCCTCGCTATCCACGGACCACTCTTCCCGTAGAAGGCGCTGGCCGTTCAGATCCACGTATACAGTCTTGAGGGTTGGACCCGAGAACAGCAGGTTCACGTGTCCGTTCACTCCATAACCATTCTTAGCTCTGCGATTGTCATAGAACGTTGGACGCGGATCCTTGCACGGCTCCCCTGTGTCGACCGGCATTCCCCCGTGACCAACACACCGTCCGAAGCTCCTTAGCTCGCAAGTCCCGTACAAGTCATACCCAGCCAGCCGATGCTCGTGTCCCCAGAACCACAGGATCGGCCGCCTAATACCTGCATCCCACAACTGCTGCGCTGGCCTCTCATACTGGTTCTGAAAAGCAGAATAATTCTGATGGTGGGAAAGCATAATGAGACCACGCTGGTCCTGCTCCGGTTTAACGACAGCGGTGATCCAGCCGATTAATTCATCGCTGAGCTTGCAATTACCGCCGATGCCGGGAAGGTCGTTAATTAGCGGCATGTGAGAAAGGATCGGTACGCCTACGGAATTGTAGCCCGTGTCGATTGCGATGATGCGCCAATACTGGTTTTGCAGGCAGAAAAAGCTGGTTTGCTGGCCCAACATTGTTCCCGTTGTACCGCGCAACCCGAGCTTGGGAAGAAACACATCAAAATAGCCTATGCCATTAGCATACATTTCGTGGTTTCCGTTCAGCGCAAAGCTTCCTTTGGATCCGGCGGGCCATCGCACCGGATCGTAATTGTTATTGGGATTCTTGATTCCCAGGCAGTTTTCGTTGACCGATTGAGGGTCGCCAACGTAGTAGATATCTCCGATGTGGATGGTGAAATGTGGATCGAACTCCTTGATGCGTTCAGCGACACACTCTGCTTCGTTGGTTCCTGTTCCCCAGTCCCCCGCAATGCTGACCCTCACATCTTGCGATCCATTCCTCTCATCCACTAAGTCGTACATGGCCAGTTCGGGAGATGCGGTGAAAGGTGGGAAATCATGCTTCTTGTGAAAGACGTAAGCCAAATAGCTTCGCAGGAATCCCCACAAGGCCGACGGAGCAAACATCGATTCCGGGGGGTAGTTCGGCGGCGCCGCCGCTTCCGCTGCTCCCTGGAGATGAGAAAGGGCCGATGATCGTTGGTTTACATCAAGCTCTTTGACGGTTCGCCTGGTCCGATGCGATCTGACAAGGTTCGGCGTGGTGCTCATGGGTCTGCACCACGTTATCTTAGATAGCGACGGCTAGGCGCTGTTCGTTAACTGTTTGTACTCTAATGTTACATACTTTAACGCTTACAGTACCGGGGAGGAATGCAAGTCGGTGGGATTCTGTTTGGCCGATCTACCTTGTCACGAAGAAATCTTAGGACAAGCAATCGCGGTTATACAGGCTTCGTCGTATTGTCACGACGGCGTACACTGATATGGTCCGTGCCGAGGAGTCCTTTATGCCAGAAAATCCCAGTGTCACGCTACCCGGAACCGTGGAGAAAATCATCGAATCTCCGCATCCGAGCATACCGGAGAAAGCACAAATTGCTGTCGAAGGCGCGGATGATCTATACCAAGAGATTCGCATCGATAATACCTTGACCGACGATAAGGGTAAGCAAGTCCGCCTGAAGGAAGGTGCCCAGGTCGAGGTTACCGTCGAAGCCGAAGCGGGCCAGACCACGTCCAAGCCCGCGGACGCCAAGAAGGAATAAGCGCCACCTTAATGGCTCGTCTCCGCGAAGAGGACAGCGCGCGCCTGCGTTACGAGCGGAGCCAAATCGTGATGCTTGGAGAACACGGCGCGAATTCCAATCCGTAGAGCGGCCTCCACAGTTGCTTCCATGTAGTGTGCCGTCAAAAGAAAAACTGGCACAGCTGGCAAAATCTGGTGGAGAATTTTGGCGGCTTCCAACCCGTTCATCACCGGCATGGACACATCAAGTACGATCAGATCAGGCTCTAGCTCTTTAGCCTTAACGATCGCGTCGGCCCCGTTTTCGGCCTCACCGCATACAATCGACTCGAAACAACTTTCAAATAGGCCGCGTACCGCGGTTCGTACCACTGCGTGGTCATCAACAATGAGGATAGTGGGCAAGTCTTGCTCCTGCGATGAGCCGGAGCGCAGCGAGTACGGGGCGGAAGTTGCGAAAAGGGAGCCCCGCTGTGGGCAGTTCACCTTATGTGGGAGCAGAACATAAGTCAGCGTCCGTGACAATCGGGGCAAATCTTTACGTTCGATTGGTGTAACGTATGTGTTATCCGCAGATCTGCTGGGCCTGGGATGAGATGAGAATCATCGTAGCGACCACCAACTAGACTCTTCGATTTCGCTATTCGCCGCCCTGATAATTTGTTGAGAGATCGCCACCAAACGCTGTTCCTCTTCGAGAGTTTCTGCCTCCTCGAATTGCTTTCGCACGATTTGGAAATGTGACCGCAGTTCTTCACAATCAACGCTCATCACGACCCCTCGGACGGATTTTCCAAAAGGACGGTTTCGGACAGGCGTTCGCATTAGCTGGGGAAGCCGTTGTGCACATTCAATACGCCCCCGGGGTTGGGCGGCTCCTTGCACAGTTCATTCACGAAACCTGATCGCAATCTACAGGCGAGTCTACCCACCCGAATACAGGCATTCACCTAGCAAGGGCTGTGAAGAACGGCCTATCTGTGGAGAAGCATCAGCGCGGAGGAATTAGGATGGCCCGCAAAAGATACATCGACCCCAAAAGTTATTTTAGGCCGTGTAGCGCAGGGCGGAGTCCGCGGAGCCCTGCGGCTTTTTCCGTCTGGAAAACCCGCCCGGCTCGTAGTGCTTTCGCGTTATTGCGGCTGCTCGCCATCTCCGCTGTAATCTCCGCCAACTTTGGGATGTCCGTTACAAACGCTCCTTCCCCGGAGCCATTTCTTCAGGTGCATTGCAGTTGAGGTATTGCGCGCGTTCTCGACGTGGGTGAACCGATGCATCGATTTCTTTTACTGGTCTTGTTGTTTGCTGTTCCATGCACCTTTGCCCAGAGCAATTTCGCCGTACTGCGCGGCACGGTCTACGACCCGCAGCACAATCCCGTCGCAGGCTCCGCGGTGCAACTCACCTCTGCCGCCACGAACGCCGTGCGCCGCGCTGTCAGCAATGAACAGGGCATTTTCGAGGTCACCGCCCTATGGCCCGGCGAATACGAACTTGCCGTGCAATCCACCGGCTTCGCCCCGCTGACGCAGGCTCTGCGTCTTGAAGTCAACCAGCAACTCGCCCTCGATCTCAATCTCAAGCTCGCTTCCGCCACCAGCACTCTGCAAGTCGTGGCCTCCCTGCTCGACGTCCTGCACACCACCGACGCCAGTGTCGGCGAAGTCATCGAGCCCGCCGCCGTCCAAGCCCTTCCTCTCAATGGCCGCATGCTGATCGACCTGGTTCTCACCGTACCCGGCGCGCACGTCAGTCACGGTGCGCAAACTGGCGACATGAATCCGCTCTACTGGCGCCCCGGCCAGCGCTCCGCCGTCAGCATCGGCGGCAACCGCCCCAACGCCAATTACTTCCTCCTCGACGGCACCACCGATACCGATCCCACTTTCAACACCCTCAACCTCAGCCCTTCCCCCGACGCCGTGCAGGAGTTCAAGGTGCAAACAGGCAGCTACTCCGCGGAAATGGGCGGCGCCGGCGGCGGCCAAATCAACATCGCCACGCGTTCTGGCACCGATCGATTCCACGGCACCGCTTACGAATTTCTCCGCAACGGAGCGCTGGACGCCCACACCTTCGGCGACATGGGCGGCTCAAAATTTCTCGTGCAAAATAATTTCGGCGCGTCTCTCGGCGGCCCCATCGCGCACACCAAGACTTTTTTCTTCGTCAACTACGAAGGCCTCCGCCACTCCAAAGCAGACTCGATGATGGAGACCGTTCCCACCGCCGGCGAAATCGGCGGCGATTTCAGCATGAGCGGCACCACCATCTACAACCCCTTCAGCGCCCACGCCAATCCAAATTTCAATCCCGCAAAACCCATCAGCCCCGGCAATCCGCAAGTTATCCGCGATCCGTTTCCCAACAACAAAATTCCTACCAGTATGCTCAGCACCGCCGCGCAAACCTTTCTGCTGAACTATCTCCCCGCCCCCAACATGCCCATAGGCATGAACGGGTGCGGCATGACCATGATGGGTGCCCCACAAGTCGTCGGTGCCGGCCAGGACTGCAACAACTATCTTGATTCCCGCGATGAGCACCACGTCAACGACCAGGGCACCGTTCGCATTGACCACGTCTTCGACCGCGGCGACACGCTCTCCGCCCGCTATTCTCTCAGCGCCGAAAACGGATTCATGCCCATCAACCTCCCAGGCTTCGGCACCTTCCACGACGATTTCTCGCAAAACTCCAACGTCTCCTGGAACCGCATCATCAGCCCGCGCATGGTGAACGTCGCTTCCATCAGCATCTCGCGCCTCTCCATGAGTCACACCACGCAAAGCGCCAACGTCAACGACATCGTCAGTCAGCTCGGCATTCTAGGCGTCGGTTTTGGTGGACCCGGAGCGTTCGGCGCTCCGTGGTTCAACGTGCAGGGTTACTCCGGCATGGGCGACACCTACGCAGCCACCCCCATGCGCGCGTGGGACACCACCATCGAAGCCCGCGACCTTCTAAGCTGGCAGCGCGGCCGCCACAGCCTCAAATTCGGCGGCAGCTATCGCCGCTACATTTGGCCCATGTGGGGATTCTTCCAGAATCGTGGCTACTACCAATTCACCAACGGCTACACCACGCAAACCGCCACCAACGACGGCACCGGTTCCGGCCTCGCCAGTTTTCTCCTCGGTCTTCCTGCCGTGAAGCAGCGCCAGGCCGGCATCCCGCAGATGCAGCTTCGCAATTGGTCCGCTGATGGTTTCGTGCAGGATGATTTCCAACTCACACGCAACACCACCATCCAGATGGGCCTGCGCTATGAATACATGAGCCCGCTAGTCGACATCCGCTACACCAATTCGAATCTCATCTTCTCCGGCGCCACGCCGCAAGTTTTTATCGGAGGACAAAACGGGTACCCCGGCGGCCTGATGTATTCGAACAAGCACGACTTCGCTCCCCGCCTCGGCTTATCGCAAAATCTTCCCCGCCTCGGCCTCGTTTTCCACGGCGCGTACGGCATCTTCTTCACTCCGGTTGATCTCAACACCTGGTGCAACCAGCGCCACAACGTTCCCTACGTTTTCCCGGAGACTCAGCAGTTCGACAATTTCACGCCGCCGGCAACCTTGCTGTCCTCCGCGCAGTCGCAATCCTCTTTGAATTTCGCTCCCGCCGTCCTCGGCAAAACCACTGTCAGCTTCACTGCCTTCGATCCCCACGCGCCCGCCGAGTACGTCCAGCAGTGGAGCGCCTCCATCGAAAAGAGTCTCGGCCGCGAAACCACTCTCGAGCTCGGCTACCTCGGTGCTCGCGGCATTCATCTCCAGCGCGCCGACCTCATCAACAACGCGCCTCCAGGCCCCGGCGCCATCGGGCCTCGCCGCCCGCTCAAGTTCCTGGAATTCGTCGCAAACTCCAGCCTGCCCGCAAGCATCGCCGTTTCGCCGGCTCCTCCGGCAGGTTGCCCCGCCGGCGCGCTGTGCACTCCCGTCAGCACCATCAACCTGCTCGCCAACTCCGCGCAATCCTGGTACGACGCCGGCTATATCAATGTCCGCCGCCGATACGCGCATGGTCTAAGCCTGCTCGCCAACTACACCTACTCGAAGAGCCTCAGCAACGCTCCCGATTTCCGCTCCCCTATGTTCGAATCCTCGATCCCGCAAAACGATTCGAATCTCGCCGCCGAAAAAGGCCTCGCTTGCGATGTCCGTCATCGCCTCGCCACCAGCCTCGTCTACGATATCCCTTCCATCACCCGCGAGCGCCTGCTCCACGCGCTCACCCGCAATTGGAATCTCTCCACGGTCTACCAAATCCAAAGCGGATTCCCCCTCACTATTTCCGTTTTCGGCGATACCGCCAACTCCGGCACCGTCCTCGGCGAAAATCCGATTCGCGCCAACCTCACCGGCCAGCCGATTTTTCCCTCTGGCACGCGCACTGCCGCGCAATGGTTTAACCCAGCTGCCTTCGCGACTCCCGCCGCCTTCACTTTCGGAAATGTCGGCCGCAACACCGTTTACGGCCCCGGCATGCAAACTCTGGATCTCGCGCTCGCACGCTCTTTCGAACTTACCGAGCGGGCAAAATTCCAATTCCGCGCCGAATTTTTCAACGCCCTCAACCACACCAATCTGGGCACGCCCGACCGTTTCGTGAACACCCCGCAATTCGGCACCATCAGCGAAGCCGCCACGCCTGGCCGCCAAATTCAGCTGAGCGCGCGCGTCTCCTTCTAAATTTGCGACGCAGTGATGTTGCTGGTAACACAAGCAGAAATTCTTGTGTAACCGCGGCACTCGCTCCTACGTACCATGCAGCGTAAGCCTAGTCAGTCCTGTTTTCCGGAGTTTCTCTGCGAGGTGTTTTCGATGCCGGAACCTGTTCGATGCGACGTGTGCGGTAAGCTCTTCAGTTCTCGTCACTTGAGTTCACACAAGCGGTTGGCGCACGCTAAGGGCAAGGTGACGGGTTCGGCTGGTGAGGAAGACGGGATAAAAACGATTCTCGCACTTTACAAAACTTTGTCCGCGGAAAACAAAGAGCGCGTGCTCGCGCAGCTCGCAACCGTTGAGCAAAAAGCTTGCTGAAACCGCGCTAGTCAGTCCCGGAGCTTTTTTTGCCCGTGGACGCCATCAGCCAATTCTGAAGCACACCCACGAAATGCGGCTTCACGTCGTGAAACGCCAGGCCCATGCCGAGATGCGCATGGCAATACACGACAATGCCGGGAGTCTCGAAGAAGTATTCCTCGGTGAAAATCTTCACGTACACGCTGGTGCCCTTGGGCAGCGGGTTCAGCGTGTCAACATAGCAGCCGTGCAGGCTCAGCTCGCTGACCTGCGCATTCATGCGGGTCCCGGTGTCAACTTCTAGGAGCTCCGCAGAAGCCACAAAGGGCACCCGCGGCACGAGCCTTCGTTCTTGTTCCATCTTTGCCGCTCTCCCAAGCAATAGGCAAGCGCACCCCTCTGCGCCTTCGCCGGCAAATTCTCCCGGTTTGTCCGAACGGGCCGGAAACTATCGCCTTTCCCTAATTTTCCTCGCAGAAAAGGCTGACAGCACGAAAATTGAGCCCCGGCGTGCCCTGCCAGTTACTCAGTCCGCCGCAGAACCTGGCAGTAGTGACCTTCAGACCCTCCGACCTGCACCCGCCCACGCCCGTAGTGGTCTGCGTTCTTAACCTATCCCTCGCTGCTGGGCAGATCCTTTGTACCTTCAGACATCGTGGATAAGTCCATTCCGCAACGCGCGCAGCAGCACCCGTTGACGCATCTGCAATGGCATCTGAAGAAGGTGGCCAACGAAATTTATCACCTTTACGATCGGGGCTCCTGCCACCTCATGGTCTTGATGGCCGAAGGCAGGGTTGCCGCGCTGCTCGACGAATATCTGCACGAATCGCTCAAGCCGAAAATCATCGGGCGCATTCTGGATTCACCGGACGCCGACGCGCGCGACCGCAGAGAATTGATCGAAGGCACACTGCGCGGCCACCGCGCCGCAAAAGAGGCCAACGCCATCGAAAGCCTCCAGGAGCACAGACCCGATGAGTTGGTTTCTTCGCTACGCAACGTCATCAACACTCTCAATCTTTTCCTCATCCGCAAGCTTCTCGTCAGCGAAAGTCTTCACCACAAAGGCTTTGCCTGCAGAGAACATCACTACCTCTCCCTGGACGCGGGCAATTGTCCCTTCGACAACACCAAGCTGCTCGCGGCAGAGAACGTGGTGGACGAAGTCATCGAAGTCGCCCGACTCCATGGCGTAGAAGTGCTGATCATCAAGCACCGCCAAGACTTGCTGGCGCAATACGCCGGCATCGCCGCCATCCAATACGCCGTCCTGGAAGCCGCAGCGGTGGGCGGGCAGTGACGACCTGACCGAGGCGGCAAGCCCTCGACAACAAAGCGAGTTGCAAGAAAAAGCGCAACACAGAGGGCAGAGATCGGAACACGCAGGTCACAGAGGGTACCCCCCGCCTGAAGGTTTGAATGTCTGCAGGTCCCGTAAATACATTCGGGATGCAAAAGGCGCATCTGAACGTCGAGAGGGGCCCGGGATACCCCACCCCCGGTGTTTTGCAAAAAGAGGCTGCAAGCTGTTGGAAACAAAGGAAGCGAGTGCAAAAAAGAGCGCAAAGAGACGACAAGAGGCTGCAAACTGCTGAGAACACGCGATTTGCCGTAGAGACACAGAGACACCGAGGAAGGGGGGACGGGATCACGGTACACCCCTGTGGCGACGGGAAGTATGCGCAACGTGCTGAGAACGGGAGAGATATTGGCGCCGCGTGGCGCATATGACGGGAGAAGTCGTCGGTTACGCGAAAACACACGGGGTGGCGGAAGCAGGAAGGGATGAAACGGGGACACTGTCAACAGAACCTTGATCCGTAGATTACCGCATCCGTTACTATTTGTCAAGTGAGAAATTAAAGACTGTGGATTGAATGATTTACTGGTACTCATTACGCTTGCGCTTGAAAGTTGGCACTAAACCCGGACCCTTGCAAAGGGTCCGGCACCCAGGTTCGGTTCCTCGCGGAGGGTGGCCCACCACGCCATCGAATTCCTTATACGAGGCCCCCGGAATGGAGTCTGCCAAAGGGCGCGTCTGAGGGAGTTAAGGATGCGGCCCTGCGCGGCGCCAATCACAAGCACACGTAGCGCCGTGACTTACGTTCTTCTCGCGCGGAATAAGACTCGACCACGCGGGTTCTTCCTACTGGGGGACAGTTTCGTCACGGTGCGCCAGGCCGAGCATTGAACTGGGGCGTTTCGTCTTTCTTGCGGAAAGCAGTCCCCTCCGTTTAGGGACAAGCATCAAACGAAACGAGAAGTGAGGTAGAGATGAGGGTTGAACTCAACGTACCTGAGTCTGTCAGAGAGCCGCGCATGTGGGTGAAGCATCAGCCGGTTCTCGCCATGGCCTTGCGGTCTGGTTCCTTTGAATTGGGCTTGCGCCGTTCTGAGATGATAAGACTCACCTACGATGCGGGCGAAATGAGCCTGGTTCCTCGTCACTTTGAGAAATGGTTTCGAACCGATGACTTGCACTATTTGTCCGTCGGCATTTCGGACGCCGCACTAACCGCGGCCGCTGATGGAACAAGCGGTGAGGTCGAGTTGCGCAGAGCGGATAACCTGGCTGACGCGCGATTGCGGGCGTTGGTTGAGGCGGTGAATGCGGAAAGGATTGCGGGGTTTCCGAGCGGGAGGCTGTTTCTCGATTCTGTCGAGCTGGCTCTTGCCGTGGCGCTGGTCAACGGTTATGCAGTGCGCCACCGTTCTGTGCAGACCCACCGAGGCGGGCTAGGTTCCTCACGCTTGCGAAGGATCAAAGAGTTCGTAGACGCGAAGATGGAAGACGAGTTGACCCTTCGCGAGATGGCGCAATCCGTACAGTTGAGCACAGCTCATTTCTCGCGGATGTTTCGCAAGTCAACCGGCGAGAGCCCGCATCATTTTGTCTTGCGCCATAGGGTAGAGCGCGCGAAGGAGATGTTGCGCGCACCCCAGGGCCGTGTCCTGGATGTTGCGGTAGCATGCGGCTTCAAAACGCAGCAACATTTTGCGCGGGTGTTCCGGAGAATCTGCGGAGCTAGCCCAACGGAATATCGCCAGGAATGGGAGTCACGCAATCCGTCTGAGCAGCGCAGAACCACAAGTGAACCAATGGACCTTACTTCATTCTTGCAATAGCTACGACCCTAGCTTTGACGGCACGGATGTAGTCTTCGGGAGCCGGCAAGATTTGCAGTCCCCTTATCCCTGCAGATACTGAGATCACATCGAAGTTTTGAGCTAGCTCGTCCATGTATACCGGATAATCCTTCTTGCACGCCAGAGCGGTAACTCCGCCGCGAATGTATCCGGTCGCCTCTTGCACTTCCTTCAAAGGAACCATTTCGACTTTGCGATCGCCCGTGTGGTGCGCGCGCGCCTTGAAGTCCAGCTCGTCGTTCCCGGAAATCACCGCTAAATAGATTCCATTCCTATCTCCTCGTACGGCGAGGGTCTTAAAGAGTTGCTCTGGTGGTAAGCCGATCTTTGCAGCTACCGCTTCAGCGGACAAGTCCTGAGGATCGACCTCGTACTCGCGCAATTCGTACTTGATTGCGAGTCTATCCAAAACTCGCACTGCGTTTGTCTTGACCACGCGTTGCTCCTTGTTGCGCGCAATCATGCCAATCCATTGGATGCACATCTCATGCTGAAGAAATTCCGCAAGATTCGGCCCAGAGCCGCAGATACAGACACGACTCTACGTCCGCTATGCAGTTTACTGATTGAGTTATGGGATCCGCCGAACAAGCCATAGCAGGGCTCACGGCACCGAAAGAAGGCACGGGACGTGGAGTGCGTAATGGCTCTAACGGTCGCCGTGACTAGAGAAGTTTCGCTGATCGAGTTCGCAAATGGTTCTTCGCAATGCCTTGTAGAAGGAGACGGCCAATGACTTTCGATGAACTGTGGAGAGCGAATTTAGACCAAGAGCGCGCCTGCGGGGATTCAGTCGAAAAGGCAGAAGCGATCGGTTTACGCGCGGTTCCGGGCGAGAACGCGAACGAGCTGCTGCTGACCGCCGAGGACTGTGTGTTTCTGTCGGCGCTGGGAATCAAGGCGTGAAAAAAAACCGCGACCATTCGGAAATGAGGGCGAGAAGAGATGGGAAGAACCATAAATGAAGGAGATTTGCTGATGAGGATGATACAGCGTTTTACCGCGAGTGCAGCCTTGGCTCTGATCATGGGAACCGCATGCTTTGCGCAGCACTACACGCGAGTCAATCTTGTTTCCAACACAGCGGGAGCTCCAGTCACAGACCCTCAGTTGATTAATCCTTGGGGCATATCTCGCAGTCCCGGCAGTGCGTGGTGGGTATCCAATCAAAAGACAGGTATCAGCACGGTGTACAATGGAGCGGGAGAGAAGCAGTCCCTAATCGTTGGCATTCCCCAGGCGGACCCAAATAACAAGAACACGCCAACAGGCGCCATCTTCAACAGCAGTCAAACGGATTTTTTGCTGGCCCATGGCAGACCAGCCAGATTCCTGTTCTCCACGATTGACGGGACGATTGCCGGATGGAATCCAAACGTGGCTGTAGCTCAAGGGGCAGCACCGCCCTCGATGCAGGCGGTGACGGTAGTCAAGACTACCGACGGATCTAGCTACACGGGCCTGACCAGCGCTTTCATTGATGGCAAGCCCTACCTCTACGCAGCGAACTTCGCCAAGGCCCGGGTCGATGTTTATGACAGCACATTTCACCGTGTAAAACTGTCCATCGAAGGTCCTGACGGGGATTGCTCTGAGTATGACCCCTACTGTTCTCAAAATGCCTTTAAGGACGAAAACCT
>Ga0209648_10001291_pt1 | contig 20055 bp, 19 predicted proteins | sample GraSoi2013_115cm_FD_185830 | JGI IMG/M metagenome (GOLD analysis project Ga0209648, IMG submission 185830) | Grasslands soil microbial communities from the Angelo Coastal Reserve, California, USA - Sample 9_17_2013_115cm (SPAdes) (version 2) | ecosystem: Environmental > Terrestrial > Soil >...
AAATGTGACACCCGCCTCAGTCGTGCCGGTCACGCAACCTCCGCGGCCGTGAGAATCGGTCCCTGGCCGCCGGTGGCGCCCCTGTGGCCGAGCTTGCGCGGGCAAGTATAAACGCGCATCTACTGGGCGCTGTGCCGCCCCGGGGGGATGCCCTAGTCGTGTGCCGTCCCCGGGGACATGTCTTGGTCGTGCGGGGCGGCGAGAACCCGGGCGACGCGGGCGGCCGCGCGAGCCACGTCGTCGGCGATCGCGATCCGTTCCGCCCACGACCACCAGAACCACCACGTGTCATCGCGGCCGCACGCGGCGAAGATGTTCTCCGCTAGCACGCTTGCGGCCGGATTGACCACATGCAGGCTTGGGATCCGGCCGGCCGGCGAATGCAGCGTCGCGCGGAAGCCGTACCCACTGAGCTCCGCAGCGAGGGCTTCGAGGTAGCTGTGCTGCAGCTCGGCGGTGCATCGGGCCCGTTGGGCTTCCATTGTCATCGTAGTCACCTCTGGTATCCGTACAACCCCGTAGAGTTGTGATTCGTAAAGCATGCCTCGCAGGGGGGCCGCTTGCAACGTGCATTCGGAAATTGGCTTAGGGGTCTTGGTACTACTAAACAAAGCCGGAGATGGATGGCTCGCGGGCGAAACCGGGCAGCCAGCTTCAATGGCACAAATCACGCGGGCGGTGCGATTCGCGGCACGTATGTGCCTATTGAGGGGAGGTGGCAGGTGCCTGACGGGCAAAGCCCGACGGTGCGCCGCAGGCGGCTCGCGGCCGAACTGCGCAGGCTGCGGGACGCGGCCAGGCTGACCTGTGAGGAGGTGGCCGAACACCTCGAATGTTCCGCGTCCAAGATCAGCAGGGTGGAAACGGGCCGGGTGTCGGTTTCGCCGCGCGATGTGCGCGACATGCTCGAGTTGTACGGGGTTGCGCGCGAAGAGTGCGAAGGTCTCGTGCAGCTAGCCCGCGATTCGCGGCAAAAAGGCTGGTGGCACGCGTACAGCGACACGATGCAGCCCTGGTTCGCCACCTATGTCGGACTCGAGGCGGCCGCCTCGGAGATCCGCAATTTTGAGGTTGATCTTATTCCGGGCCTCCTGCAGACCGAGGATTATGCGCGCGGCGTGATCCGCGGCGGAAGCGTCAACGCCACGAACGAAGAGATCGAGCGCGGGGTAGCACTCCGTATGGAGCGTCAGCCGCTGCTTACCCGCGACAGCCCGCCAGAACTCTGGGTCGTCATTGACGAGGCGGCCCTGCGCCGCGAGGTCGGCGGCCACGGCGTGATGCGCCACCAACTGGATCATCTGCTCGAGCTCAGCTCCCTGCCGAATGTGACGATTCAGGTCCTGCCCTTCGGCGCGGGAGCGCACCCGGCAATGGGAAATCCATTCGCGATCCTCGGGTTTCCCGAGCGCGCCGACCCCGACGTCGCCTACATTACCGATCTCACCAGTTGCCTGTACGTCGAGAACATCGAGGAGGTGGATCGCCATAACCTGATCTTCAATCATCTGCGTGCCACTGCGCTGTCCCTCAGCGAAACGGCAGCATTTATTCTCACTGTCCGCAAGGAGCTTTGACGATCGATCGAGAGGTGCGACAGATGACCGCGTCTGACCATGTGCGCGCGGCCTGGCGGAAAAGTTCCCACAGTGGCCATGCCAACAGCAACTGCGTCGAGGTTGCGAGGGCTGGCCGCGCAGTCGCTGTCCGCGACTCCAAGAACCCGGATGACGGGCATCTCGTCTTCGCCAGCGGCGACTGGCGAGCGTTCATCCACGGTGTCAAGGAGGGGCAGTTCGACCTTGGCCGGGGGTCCGTCCGTGACTGGTATGACTGTTAGTTAGCAGTGGTCGGTAAGAGAGGTCCGTTGAGCGAACGGCGTCCAGGTGGGTGCATCGCAAGGCGGTGCTTGTCTTCGAGGAGCGCGTAGGCGTAGTGGCGCTACGCGCGACGACGACCACGCCGCGAGGTGCCCGCCTGGACGTGGTCGTGGATGACAGAGCCAAAGAAGACTCCTCTTACCGACCACTGGGAGTTGCCCGGCCTGCCGCTGGCGGGGACTGCCGAGCCAAAGCGCCTGGCGGCAGGCCGGGGAACGCGACCGTAGCGCCTCGCCATTGCGCGGCGCGCACCGCACAGTCCTGCATGGCGAGGGCGCCGAAGGTGCGCAGGCCCTCGTCCGGCAGCGCGACGACACCCAGATAGGCGCGGGTGACCCCGTCCTCGAGCGCGGCCGCGAGCGTCACCGCCGCATGCGCCGAGGTAACGGGGAACGGGAGCTGGTAGGCGGCGGCTGCCGCCACGGGCACCGCACCCTGCGATGTCAGCATCGCGGCGAGCTGGTCACGCCGCGACCGGTGGGCGTTCCAATCGCTGAGCGCCTCCTGCTGCCTGCGACCGCTCATATGCGCCCCCGCCACCCCGTAGCCGTACGCGGCGGCGTGCTCCGCGGCGAGCGCCGCCTGCAGCGCGGCGGCAGCGGCTGGTGTCGCCGCGGCCACCCGCGCGCGGGTGGCCGCGCGTGCGGTGCCTGCCCTGCGCGGCGGCCCGGCGCCGCGGTCGCGGCGGGCCCTCACCGGATCCGTCTTTCCGCCGGCGGCGCGGCCAGCGCGGCCGCGTGCGCCGCCTCGCACGCGGCGATGCTCGCGAGCAACTGAGCCAGCGACGGCGTGACGGTCCGCAGTTGCCCGACGGCCGCGGCGGCGGCGCTGCGCTCCGCCGTCCGCAGCGTGGCGAGTGCGGCGCTGCGGCTGCCGGGCACGGGCGCAGGCGAAGGCGACCGGCCGCGGGCTCGCCCGGTTGGCGGCGACGGCGGATGGGCAGGCTCGATCAGCCGGCGGTTGAGCTCGGCGAGATGGGCGGTGTTGTCCGTGAGCAGCGGATCAAGCTGCGAGGCAAGCTCCGGATGAACGGCCCGCACCGCGGTGTACAAGCCGATCAGGTTGTTTTTCGCGGCGATCGCCTCGCGCAGGATCGTGACATCCGACGGACGCCCGGCGGGTGGCGTGGCCGCCGCAGGCGCGCCGCAGCCGGCGGCGGCCAGCAGCGGTGCGGTGAGTGACGCGGCGAGCACAGAACGCCGTGTGGCACCGCCGTTCACCGCGGGACCTCCCCACGCGCGAGATGACGCGCGACACTCGTCGTGGCGGCCTGCCGAGCCGGGGGCTTCCGGGGGGTCGTCCCCCCCGGAAGGCACAGAGCGGCGCCATGGACTCACAAGCAGCCTTCAGAAACAGGATGTAAGCATTGCATAGCGCAGCGAACTGACGGCCGCGACCCCGGCCGCGCCTGAAGCCGATCTACGCTCCCAGCTCCGGATAGGCTAGGCCCAGGCAGGACAACAGGCCTGCGGGCGCTGGGCGAGGAGGTCGTGATGCGCGCTGGCTCCCGTTACGAACCTGCGTCTCTGGGCCCCAACGGCAACACCAGTGGCAACAGGGGCGGCGAGCGGACCGGCGACGGCCAGGGTGGGCCGCGCGCCGCTGCCCGCCTGGACGCCGTGCGGCGGTTCGCCGAGCCCGTGGTGCGTGCCGCCGGGATGGATCTGGAGGATGTTCAGCTCACCCCGGTGGGCCGACGCCGCCTGCTGCGCGTCGTCGTGGACGCGTCAGGCGGGGTGGACCTCGACGATATGGCGCTCGTGAGCCACGCCCTGTCCGCGGAGCTCGACGCCGCGGGGGTCATGGGTGACACGCCCTACACCCTCGAGGTCACGTCGCCTGGCGTGGACCGGCCGCTGTCCGAGCCACGGCACTGGCAGCGCTCCGTGGGCCGAATGGTCAAGGTCGCGGTGACCGGCCACGGCGGCGAGGAGGGGCCAAACGGCCGCGTGCGCACCGCGCGGGTCGTGTCGGGCCGCGTCGTGGCGGCGGACGGCGACGGTGTGGTTCTCGATATCGAAGGTGAGCAGCGCGGGTTCGGCTTCGCCGAACTCGGACCGGGGAAGGTTCAGGTGGAATTCCGCCGCGACGACATGGGGGAGTCTCGTGGACATTGACCTGAGCGTCCTGCGCAGCCTCGAAAGTGAGAAGGACATCTCGATCGACCTCGTGATCAAGGCCATCGAGGATGCTCTTCTCGTGGCCTACCACCGGACCGAAGGTGCGGCGCCGGTCGCGCGGGTCGAACTCGACCGCAAGAGCGGGCACGTGACGGTGTGGGCGGCGCAGACCGGTCCCGACGCCGAGGTGATCCGCGAGTACGACGACACGCCGAGCGGTTTCGGCCGGATCGCCGCGACCACGGCGCGCCAGGTCATCCTGCAGCGGCTGCGGGACGCGGAGGACGAACTGACCTTCGGCGAGTACGCGGGCCGCGAGGGGGATGTGGTCGCAGGCGTCATACAGCAGGGCCGTGATCCGCGCAGCGTGCTCGTTGATCTCGGCAAGGTCGAAGCGGTGCTGCCGGTGCACGAGCAGGTACCTGGCGAGCGTTACGCGCACGGCGAACGGCTGCGCTGCTACGTGCTGCACGTGCGCAAGGGGCACCACGGGCCGTCGGTCACTCTGTCACGGACTCATCCCAATCTGGTTAAGAAACTGTTCGCGCTCGAGGTTCCGGAGATCACGGAGGGCGAACAGTTTATCGCGGCGATCGCGCGCGAGGCCGGGCACCGGACCAAGATCGCGGTGAGGTCGCACCGCCCCGGCGTGAACGCCAAGGGCGCTTGCATCGGCCCGCTGGGCAGCCGCGTCCGCAACGTGATGACCGGGCTGCACGGCGAGAAGATCGACATTGTCGATTACTCCGACGACCCGGCGGAATTCGTCGCGAACGCGCTGTCACCGGCCCGCGTGAACCAGGTGGAGATCGTCGATCTGGAGGCGCGCGTGGCGCGGGTCACGGTGCCTGACTACCAGCTGTCGCTCGCGATCGGCAAAGAGGGCCAGAACGCCCGCCTGGCCGCGCGGCTCACCGGCTGGAAGATCGACATCCGGCCGGACACGCCGGATGCGGGCACGGCCGGGGCGGCCGACGCCGCTCGCACGCCCGCGGATCAGGCCGAGGCGGCCGGCCTGGCCCGGCTGGCGGACCCGGCCGGGCCGGGTGACCGGGCCCGGCGGGCGGACCCAGCCCGGCTCGCGGACCCGGCCCAGCCAGCGGATCAGCCAGCGACCGCATCGGGGCGGGCGGTTGCCGGGGACCGCACGCAAGCGCCGGGCCGGGCACCCGCGCCGGGCCGGAAGGATACGGCCGGAGGGACGGCGGCGCCTGGCCGCACGCAGGCGCAGGACCGGGTGGCCACGCACGGCCGCACGGCCGCACAAGGCCAGGCGGCCACGCAGAGCCGCGCGGGCCAGGCTCCCGGGCAGAGCCGCGCGGGCCAGGCTCCCGGGCAGAGCCGCGCGGGCCGGGCGGCCGGGCCGAGCCAGGCACCCGGCCAGGCGCCTGCGCCGGGCAACGCGCCGGGCAACGCACCGGGCAACGCACCGGGCCAGGCGGCCGTGCGCGGTGAGCCGGATGCGGCCGACCGGGCGCCCGCGCCGGGCGGCGCGAACCCTCCTGACCCCGCGTTGCCGCGCGACCGGACGCACGGCGATGATGTTGCGGGGCCGGTGACAGGTCCCGCCGACGCGCCGGCGCGGTAGACTTGCGCGGGAACGGCCGAGCGGTGCGCGCAGGCCCGGTACGTACGTGCGTGGGATGCAAGCGCCGCGAGGTCAAATCCGGACTGCTTCGCCTGGTGGTCACCGGGGACGCGATTGTCCCCGACGTCCGAGGGCGGCTGCCCGGCCGGGGTGCGTACCTGCACCCCGACCTAAGGTGCCTTGAGCAAGCTGAAGGACGTCGGGCCTTCCCGCGGGTGCTTCGCCGCCCAGGACCGCTCGATGTCGGCCCGCTCGCTGATTATCTTGGGCACCAGGACCAGGCGGCATCCGCAGCCCGGCAAGAGGAACGACCGGCAGAGACGAGTCGGGAAAGCAGGTCGAGAACGCGATGAGCGCCCGATGAGCACGCAGCGATGAGCAGCGAACGCTGACGCCGGCCCGGAGCATGCCCGCCCTCGGACCGGTAGTAAGGGTCTGGTAGAGGAGAGCAGTGGCGAAGGTCCGGGTTTACGAACTCGCGAAAGAGTTCGGCGTTGAAAGCAAGGCCGTCATGGCCAAGCTCCGGGAGATGGGCGAGTTCGTGCGCTCGGCGTCATCGACGATCGAAGCGCCTGTCGTCCGCAGGCTCACGGAGGCATTCGCGGCCCAGCAGGCTAGGCCAGCGAAGGAACCAGCACGTGAGGCACCGCGTGCGCAGCGGCCGCAGACAGCACCCGTCACGGGCGGCCAGCCCGACGGCCAGAACGGTGGCCAGCGCCGCGGCGCACCGCGCCCGGCGGCGCCTGGTGTGCCCGCGCCTGGTGTGCCCGCGCCTGGTGTGCCCGCGCCTGGTGTGGCCGCGAGCCCGGCCGCGGGTCAGGCAGCGCCCGTTACCCCCGCGCCGTCAGGCTCGCGGCCTGCGCCGCCTCGCGTCCCCGGCGTTCCGGCCGGCCCGCCGGGCCGCACGCAGGACGGCCGGGGTGGCGCGCAGGCTCGCTCAGTCGGCGACCGGGATGCGGCGCGGCCCGCCGCGGCCCAGGCCGGTCCGGCTGCACCGCCCGCCGTCCCGCCAGTACCGTCCCAGCCGCCGCCGCAGCCCGCCGCGCCGCAGGCGCGGCCGGGCGCGGTTCCGCCGGGTCCTGGCACCCAGAAGCCGGGCGGGCCGAAGCCGGCTGCCCCGCGGCCTGGAGGCAGGTCAGGCGGACGGCCCGGAGGCCGCCCGGGTGCGCGGCCCGGGCCGAGGCCAGGCAACAATCCGTTCAGTTCCACGGCGACCGGCATGGGCGCGGCACGGCCCGCTCCGCCGCAGGGTCCGGCCCCGGCGGGCACTGGGCCGCAAGGCGGCGCACCGCAGGGTGCCGGCCCGCACGGCGCCGGGCCGCGTCCTGGCCCGCCGCGGCCAGGTGCGGCCGGCCCAGGCCAGCCGGCTGGCGGCGTGGGCGCTGCGGGCCGTGGCGGGCAGGCGGGCGGCATTCCGCGTCCCCCCGCAGGCCGCGGCGCCGGCCCTGGCCGGCCACCGGCACCGGGCATGCCCCGGCCCGGCGGCCCTCGTCCTAGCCCGATGAACATGCCGTCGCGCCCAGCGCCGAGCCGCGGCCCAGGCGGCGGTGGCGGCGGGCGGCCGGCCCCTGGCGGTTCCGGCGGCGTGCGGCCAGGCGGGCGTGGCGGCGGCGGTGGCGCGGGTGCGGGCCAGCGCGCTGGCGGCGGGCCGCGAGGCGGTCCAGGCGGCGGCGGTCCAGGCGGCGGCGGTGGTGGTGGTGGTGCCCGTCCCGGCGGGCCCGCGGGCCGCGGCCGCAGCGGCACGCAGGGTGCGTTCGGCCGCCCGGGCGGCCGTCCGTCGCGGGGCAGGAAGTCGAAGAAGCAGCGGCGCCAGGAGTTCGACAACATGCAGGCGCCCGCGATCGGCGGCGTGCACGTTCCGCGCGGCAACGGCCAGGTGATCAGGCTGTCCCGCGGCGCCTCGCTCGCCGATTTCGCCGACAAGATCGGGGCGAACCCGGCTTCGCTCGTCCAGGTGCTCTTCCACCTGGGTGAGATGGTGACCGCGACGCAGTCGGTGAACGACGAGACCCTGCAGTCGCTCGGCCTCGAGCTGAACTACAACGTGCAGGTCGTGTCCCCGGAGGAGGAGGACCGCGAACTGCTCGAGTCGTTCGACATCGAGTTCGGCGAGGACGAGGGCGACGACGCCGACCTCGTCGCGCGCCCGCCGGTGGTAACCGTGATGGGCCACGTCGACCACGGGAAGACCAAGCTGCTCGACGCGATCAGGCACACCAACGTGGCCGCCGCGGAGGCTGGCGGCATCACCCAGCACATCGGTGCCTATCAGGTCACCACCGAGGTCGACGGCCAGGAACGCAAGATCACTTTCATCGACACCCCCGGCCACGAGGCGTTCACCGCGATGCGGGCGCGCGGCGCGGAGACCACCGACCTGGTCGTGCTCGTCGTCGCGGCCGACGATGGCGTGAAGCCGCAGACCACGGAGGCACTCAACCACGCCCAGGCGGCGGGAGTGCCGGTCGTGGTCGCCGTCAACAAGATCGACAAGGAGGGCGCGGATCCGCGGCGGGTGCGCTCGCAGCTCACCGAGTACGGGCTGGTGGCGGAGGAGTTCGGCGGGCAGACCCTGTTCGTCGACGTATCGGCCAAGGAGCGGATCGGCATCGACGACCTGCTCGAGGCGGTGATCCTGACCGCCGACGCCGAACTGGATCTTCGCGCCAACCCGAACCAGCCGGCCCAGGGCGTCGCGATCGAGGCGCACCTGGACCGCGGTCGCGGCCCGGTCGCGACGGTTCTCGTCCAGCGCGGCACGCTGCACGTGAGCGACCCGATCGTCGCCGGTGAGGCGTTCGGCCGGGTGCGGGCGATGCTCGACGAGAACGGTGACACGGTGACATCGGCGCCACCGTCGCGCCCGGTGCTCGTGCTCGGTCTCGCCGCGGTTCCTGGCGCGGGCGACAGCTTCCTTGTCGTCAACGACGACAGGGTGGCCAGGCAGATCGCGGAACGGCGCGAGGCGCGCGAGCGCAACGCGCAGTTCGCGCAGCGCCGCCGGCGCGTCACCCTCGAAGATCTGGAGAGCGCACTCAAGGCAGGGGAGAAGGAAGAACTCCTGCTCATCATCAAGGGTGACGTCTCCGGCTCGGTGGAGGCGCTCGAGGACGCGCTGCTCAAGATCGACGTCGGCGACGAGGTCAACCTGCGCGTGATCGGCCGCGGCGTCGGTGCCATCACGCAGGATGACGTCAACCTCGCCATCGCGTCCGACGCCGTCATCATCGGCTTCAACGTCAGGCCGGCCGAACGAGTGGGCGAGCTGGCGCAGCGCGAGGGTGTGGATATCCGGTACTACTCGGTCATCTACCAGGCGATCGACGAGATCGAGGCAGCGCTCAAGGGCATGCTCAAGCCCGTGTTCGAAGAGGTGCAGCTCGGTACCGCCGAGGTCAGGGAGATGTTCAGGGTGCCGCGCGTCGGCAACGTGGCGGGCTGCATCGTGCGCTCCGGCACCATCAACCGGGGCAGCAAGGCCCGCCTGGTCCGCGACGGTGTCGTGATCTCCGACAACCTCACGGTGGAGTCGCTCCGGCGGTTCAAGGAGGACGTCACCGAGGTGCGCGAGGGCTTCGAGTGCGGTATCGGTATCGGCTACAACGACATCAGGATCGAGGACGTTATCGAGACCTTCGAGATGCGGGAGAAGCCGCGGGCCTGATAACTCGCCAGGAACTGGGGCCGGATGTACGTCGGCGTGCTAACGCTTGACCTGCTGCTCGGTGACGTCGCGTCGCTGAAGCAGAAGCGCTCGGCGGTCCGGCCCCTCGTCGCAGAACTGCGGCGGCGCTATCCAGGCGCCTCGGTGGCCGAAACCGGTTACCTGGACCGCCACCGGCGCGCGGAAATCGGGATCGCCGTTGTGTCATCGACGGCCGCCTACGCCGGCGAGGTGCTCGCGGCTTGCGAGCGCCTCGTCGCAGGCCGGCCGGAACTCGAGCTGCTGTCCGCGCGGCAGCGGCTGTTCACAGCAGAGGAGTGACTGATCATGGACGCGGCGCGTGCGCGCAAGCTCTCCGACCGGATCGCCCGGATCGTCGCCGAGATGCTCGAGCTCCGGATCAAGGATCCGCGGCTCGGCTTCATCACCGTGACGGACGCGCGCCTGACGGGGGATCTGCGGGACGCGACCGTGTACTACACGGTGTACGGCCCGCCAGAAGAGCGGGCCGCGACCGCGGCGGCGCTGGAAAGCGCCAAGGGCGTCATCAGGTCCGAGGTGGGGCGCCAGACCGGGCTGCGGCACACGCCGTCGCTGACCTTCGTCGCCGACACAATTCCAGACAATGCGCGGCACATCGAGGAGCTGCTCGAACGGGCCAGAGCGGCCGACGCGGGCGTGGCGCGCAGCCGCGCGGGCGCGCTGCCCGCGGGCGACCCGGACCCGTACAAGACGGCCGCCGGCGACGATGCGGAGCAAGCCGACGCCGCGGATGCGGGAACGGCCGGCCGGGGTGACGACGGTGACGGCAGTGACGGTGCGGCTCGGGTGAGGGCCGGACACGACCTTCGTCAATCCGCCGGCGGACCAGATCACGAAGCGGGATACTCGCCGTCGTGAGCGTCGTCAGCTCGTCGGCCGCCGCGCCGGATCTGCCGCCGGGCCTTACCGCCGGCCCCCCGGCGGGCGAGTGGGAACGGGCCGTCGCGGTCCTTGAAACCGCGAACGAGGTCTGCCTGGCCTGTCACGTGCGCCCGGACGGCGACGCGCTCGGCTCCATGCTCGCCGTGGCGCACGCGTTGCGCGCCGCCGCGGCGCGGCCGGCCCGCGGCCCGCGGCCGCGGCGGATCGTGGCGTCGTTCGGCGACGACCCGCCGTCGGTGCCCGACAACCTGCGGTTCCTTCCAGATCTGGGCCTGCTCGCCCGGCCGGCCGAGTTTCCTGCCGCCCCATCCGTGATGATCACTTTCGACGCCGCGAGCCGGGACCGCCTCGGCGTGCTCGCGCCGAGCGCGGCGCGCGCGGGCCAGCTGATCGTCGTCGACCACCACGCCTCGAACACCCGGTTCGGCACGATTCACCTGGTGGATCCCGCGGCCGCGGCAACGGCCGTGCTGGCGTGCGAGCTGATCGACCGGCTTGCCCTGCCGCTGACCCGGCCGATCGCGATGGGCCTTTACGCCGGGCTGGTGACCGACACGGGCTCGTTCAAGCACGCGTCGACAACGGCCGGCGTGCACAGGCTCGCGGCCAGGCTGCTCGAGACCGGCATCGCGCCCGAGGTGGTCGCGCGTGAGCTTTGGGACCGCGCGCCCTTCGGCTACCTGCGGGTCCTTGCTGCCGCGCTGGGCCGCGCCGTGCTCGAGCCGCAGCAGGCAGGCGGGCTTGGCCTGGTCTGGACGACCGTGAGCCGCGCCGACCGGGCGGCGCACGGCATCGCCTACGACGTCGTCGAGCCGATGATCGATGTGGTCCGCAGGACCGAGGAGGCCGAGGTCGCCATCGTCTTCAAACAGGACGACGACGGCGCGTGGCAGGTGTCGGCCCGGTCGAAGGGGAAGGTGGACGTCGGGCGGGCGTGCATCGAACTCGGCGGTGGCGGCCACCCGATGGCGGCCGGATTCACCTCCCGCCTGCCGGTGGCGGACACCATCGAGCGGCTGCGTGGGCTGCTCGCCGGTGGCGGGACCGCGGCGGAAAGCAGCCGGTGACCCCCGCCGCATCGGGTCTCGTGATCGTCGACAAGCCATCAGGATGGACCTCGCACGACGTGGTGGCCCAGATCCGCCGCCTGGCGGGCACCCGCCGGGTGGGCCACGCGGGCACGCTCGACCCGATGGCGACCGGGGTGCTCGTCGTCGGGGTGGAGAAAGCGACCAGGCTGCTCGGCCACCTGACCCTGGCGGAGAAGGCATACACCGGCACCATGCGGCTCGGCCAGGCCACGAGCACCGATGACGCCGAGGGTGAGATCGTGTCCGCGGCAGGCGCCGGCCATCTGACCACCGGGGAGATCCGGGCCGCGGCGGCGGCGCTGACCGGCGAGATCCGCCAGGTACCTCCGCAGGTGAGCGCGGTGAAGGTGGCGGGCGAGCGGGCGTACCGGGTGGCCCGTTCCGGCCGCGTCGCCCCCCTGCGTGCACGCGATGTGACAGTACGTGTATTCGACGTCGCCGCGATCCGCCGGGCCACCGCCGCCGCGGCCCCCGTGATCGACGCCGACGTTTCCGTGACCTGTTCGAGCGGCACGTACATCCGGTCGCTGGCGCGCGACCTGGGCGCGGCGCTCGGCGTCGGCGGGCACCTCGTCGCGCTGCGCCGGATCAGGTCGGGCCGCTACGACATCGCGGGCGCCCGCACTCTCGACCAGCTCGCCGCGTCCTTCACCGTGCTGCCACTGGCCGACGCCGCCGCCGCCGAGTTCCCGCGCCGGGAGGTGACGGGCCAGGAAGCAGAACGGGTGGCCCATGGTGGCACGCTGCCCGCCGCTGGCATCGGCCCTGGGCCGGTCGCCGTCTACGGCCCGGACGGCGGGTTCCTCGCACTGATCGAGGAGGAGGGCGGCGTGGCCAGGCCGCTCGCCGTCTTCGTGCCCTAGCCGCCGGCCGTGGAATCTATTTAGCGGCTATCGGCGGGCGGGTGGCTCAGCCGCTGGCCCACACATGGCAGGCTTGGGGCGTGAGGCCCGCGCCGGCCGGAGCCGGCGGCGGGCGACACTCGCGGGAGGGAGCGCAGCGTGCGGCTCTGGCACGGCCTCGACGACGTGCCCACGGACTGGGGTCCCGCGGTCGTCACCATCGGCGTGTTCGACGGCGTGCACCGTGGTCATCAGCGGCTGGTCGGGCGCGCGGCCGAGGCGGCGGCAGCGGCCGGCCTGCCGGTCGTCGCGGTCACTTTCGACCCGCATCCGGACGAGGTCGTGCGGCCGGGCACCCACCCGCCCTTCCTCTGCACGTCGCGGCGGCGGGCCGGGCTGCTCGCCGGGCTGGGTGTGCACGCGGTCTGCGTGCTGCCCTTCACCTACGAGTTTTCCCAGCTCAAGCCGGACGAGTTCGTGCGGTCCGTGCTCGTCGACAAACTGCGGGCGGCCCGGGTCGTGATCGGGGCGACGTTCCGGTTCGGCAACAAGGCGGCGGGTGACCTCAACCTGCTCACCGAACTCGGCGAGAAGTACGACTTCGTCGCAGAAGGCGTGCCGCTCCTCGTCGAGGACGGGATCACCATCTCCTCCAGCTACATCAGGCAGCGGCTCACGGCCGGCGACGTCGAGGGCGCCGCACGCGCGCTCGGCCGGCCGCACCGGGTGGAGGGCGTGGTGATCCGCGGTCACCGGCGCGGCCGTGCGCTCGGTTTCCCGACCGCGAACCTGGAGTGGCCGCCGCACACGGCGGTCCCGGCCGACGGCGTCTACGCCGGCTGGCTGTCCAGTTTCGATCCCGACGGCCGGGCCGAGGAGTGCTGGCCCGCGGCCATCTCGATCGGCACCAACCCGACGTTCGACGACGGTGGCCCCCGCGACCGGACCGTCGAGGCGTACGCCCTCGACCGCGACGACCTGGACTTGTACGGCACGCACGTCGCGGTGGACTTCACCGCGCGGCTGCGCGGCACGGAGAAGTTCACGTCGGTCGACGATCTCGTCGCGCAGATGCGCCGGGATGTCGACCAGGCCCGCGACATCACTGTCGGCGGCGGATAGTTGACGCAATCACCGTGGTACGGTGAAGTGCTGCTGGTGAACAACCGGCTTCGGTCTGCTGCACCCTCAGGTGGCAGGCCTCGGGGGTATCTAGACCCGTATCTTCAGCACCCAGTGCACGGTACGCACTTCGAGTACGCACAGTGCACGGCGAGCACAGAGAAGGAGCGACGTGCCGCTCGAAACCGCCGTCAAGAAGACGATCATCGCGGACCATGCGACGGGTGAGGGTGACACCGGTTCGCCGGAAGTCCAAGTCGCACTGCTGACGCGGCGAATCAACGACCTGACCGAGCACCTGAAGACGCACAAGCACGATCATCACAGCAGGCATGGCCTGCTGCTGCTGGTCGGGCGCCGCCGGCGGCTGCTGAAGTACCTGACGAAGAAGGACATCACCAGGTACCGCCGGCTGATCGAACGTCTCGGTCTGCGCAGGTAAGCGGCGCCCCGGCGCGGCCCAACGCGGCCCCAGCGCCGCGATACAACTGAAAACGTGACACAAGCTAACAGGATGTCCCGCAGCCCGGACCCGGTATGCCCAGGGCCGGTCCTCGGTAGTGGTTCTCGGATTGATGCACCCGCCCGCGAGGGCCCCGCATGAGCCGAGGGCTTCGATCGAAGACCGGCCGGCGATCGACATGGCACGCCACGGCCGGCCGGCGGGCCCGCGCGGGACTCCGAGAACACCAAGGAGGTCCCTCCCGTGGAGGGTGTGTACAGCGCCGAAGCCGTTATCGACAACGGACGGTTCGGCACCCGCAAGATCCGTTTCGAGACCGGCAGGCTCGCCCGCCAGGCCGCCGGTTCCGCAGTCGCCTATCTGGACGACGAATCGATGGTCCTGGCGGCCACGACCGCGTCCAAGCATCCGAGGGAAGGGCTCGAGTTCTTCCCGCTCACGGTCGACGTGGAAGAGCGGATGTATGCCATCGGGCGCATCCCCGGCTCGTTCTTCCGCCGCGAGGGCCGGCCGTCCGAGGACGCGATCCTCACCTGCCGCCTCACCGACCGGCCGCTGCGCCCGTCGTTCGTCAAGGGCCTGCGCAACGAGGTGCAGGTCGTCGCCACCATCATGGCGCTTAACCCCGACCACCTCTACGACGTGGTCGCCATCAACGCTGCCTCGCTCTCGACCCAGCTGGCTGGGCTGCCCTTCTCCGGGCCGATCGGCGCCGTCCGGGTCGCGCTCATCGACGGCCAGTGGGTCGCCTTCCCCACCCACACCGAGCTCGAGCGCGCCACCTTCGACATGGTCGTGGCCGGCCGGATCGTGGATGCCGCCGCCGAGGACGGCGGCGCGGGTGATGTGGCCATCATGATGGTCGAGGCCGAGTCGACCAAGCACACCCTCGCCCTGCTCGCGGCGGCGGCGGCCGGCCAGGGCGGCGCGGTCGCACCGACCGAGGAGACCGTGGCCGAGGGCCTCGAGGCGGCCAAGCCGTTCATCAGGCTGCTCTGCGAGGCGCAAAGCCGGGTGGCGGCCGACTCGGCGGCGGCGGGCGACGCCAAGCCGGCCGCGGAGTTCCCCGTCTTCCAGGACTACCAGCCGGACGTCTACGACGCGCTGACCGAGGCGGTCCGCGGCGAGCTCACGCAGGCCCTGACCATCGCGGGCAAGCAGCAGCGCGAGGCGGAGACCGACCGCGTCAAGGCGCTCGCCATGGAGAAGCTCGGAACCGCCTTCGAGGGGCGCGAGAAGGAGATCAGCCACGCGTTCCGCGCGCTGACCAAGAAGCTGGTGCGTGAGCGGATCATCGCCGAGGGTGTGCGCATCGACGGCCGCGGTACGGCCGACATCCGGCCGCTGACCGCACAGGCGCACGTGCTGCCGCGGGTGCACGGGTCCGCGCTCTTCGAGCGCGGCGAAACGCAGGTCCTCGGCGTCACCACGCTGAACATGCTGCGCATGGAGCAGATCATCGACACGCTCAACCCGGACCGCACCAAGCGCTACATGCACAACTACAACATGCCGCCCTACTCCACCGGCGAGACGGGCCGGGTGGGCTCGCCCAAGCGCAGGGAGATCGGGCACGGGGCGCTCGCGGAGCGTGCGCTCATCCCCGTGCTGCCGACCCGCGAGGAGTTCCCCTACGCGATCCGGCAGGTCTCCGAGGCGATCGGATCCAACGGCTCCACCTCGATGGGCTCGGTCTGCGCGAGCACGATGTCGCTGCTCGACGCAGGCGTGCCGCTGAAGGAGATGGTGGCGGGGATCGCGATGGGCCTGATCCACGAGGGCGGCCAGTACGTCACGCTGACCGACATCCTCGGGGTGGAGGACGCGTTCGGTGACATGGACTTCAAGGTGGCTGGCACCGCCGACGTCATCACCGCGCTCCAGCTCGACACCAAGCTGGACGGCATCCCGGCGTCGGTGCTCGCATCCGCGCTCAAGCAGGCGCGGGGCGCCCGGCTGACGATCCTCGACGTCATGCGGCAGGCGATAAGCGCGCCGGGCGAGATGAGCCCGTACGCGCCGCGGATCATTACGATCAAGGTGCCGGTGGACAAGATCGGCGAGGTCATCGGGCCCAAGGGGAAGATGATCAACTCGATCCAGGAGGACACCGGCGCGGAGATCACGATCGAGGACGACGGCACGATCTACATCGGTGCCACCGACGGCCCGTCCGCCGAGGCCGCGCGGTCCGCGATCAACTCGATCGCCAATCCGCACATGCCCGAGGTCGGCGAGCGGTACCTGGGCACCGTGGTGAAGACGACGACGTTCGGCGCGTTCATCTCGCTGCTGCCAGGCAAGGACGGCCTGCTGCACATCTCGCAGATCCGCAAGCTGCACGGCGGCGCACGGATCGAGAACATCGACGATGTCATCAAGGTGGGGGAGAAGATCCAGGTCGAGATCCGCGAGGTCGACGACCGCGGCAAGCTCTCGCTCGTCCCTGTCGAGGTCGTCGAGCGTGAGGCGGCCGGCGAGGATCTCGGCGGAGCCCAGCGCGGATCAGGCGGCGGCGACCGGGGAGATCGCGGCGACCGGGGAGATCGTGGCGACCGGGGAGATCGTGGCGACCGTGGCGACCGGGGTACCCGCTTCCGTGGAAACCGCGACCAGTGACGGTGATGGCCAATCCAGACCCGGTCCGGCGGACCATACTGCCCGGTGGCCTGCGCGTCATCACGGAAACGCTGCCGTCGGTCCGGTCGGCGGCATTCGGCATCTGGGCCGGCGTCGGGTCGCGTGATGAGGACACGGCCCACGCCGGCGCCACCCACTACCTCGAACACCTGCTGTTCAAGGGCACCCGCAGGCGTACCGCGCTGGACATCTCGGCCGCCATGGACGCGGTCGGCGGTGAGCTGAACGCGTTCACGGGCAAGGAGTACACGTGCTACTACGCGCGCGTGCTCGACGCCGACCTGCCGCTCGCGATCGACGTCGTGTCCGACATGGTCACCTCCTCGCTGATCTCCCCCCAGGACGTGGACGCCGAGCGCGGCGTGATCCTGGAAGAGATCGCGATGAACGACGACGACCCCTCGGACGTCGTGCACGAGGCGTTCGCCGCGCAACTGTTCGGCGACACGCCGCTCGGCCGCCCGATCCTCGGCACGACCGACTCCATCAACACGATCACCAGGGAGCAGATCGCCGAGCACTACGCCGCGCGCTACCGCCCGGAGAACCTGGTGGTCGCGGTGGCAGGAAACGTCGGCCATGACGAGGTCGTGACGCTCGTCCGGCAGGCGTTCGGCAGCGTACTCGGCGACGCGAGCCCGGAGCCGCCACGGCTGTCCGGGCCGGGCGCCCCGCTCGCGGTGCCGGGTGTCCGGCTGGTGTCACGGCGCACCGAGCAGGCGAACATCGTGCTCGGCACGGACGGGCTCGCCCGCACCGACGAGCGGCGCTTCGCTCTCGGCGTGCTGAACGCGGCGCTCGGCGGCGGCATGTCCTCGCGGCTGTTCCAGGAGGTCAGGGAGAAGCGCGGCCTGGCGTACTCGGTCTACAGCTTCGTGTCACAGCACGCGGACAGCGGCATGTTCGGCGTGTACGCGGGCTGCCTGCCCGCCAAGACGGACGAGGTGCTCGCGATCTGCCGCGAAGAGATCGGCAAGGTGCTCACCGCCGGGCTCACGGAGCCTGAAATCGAGCGGGGCAAGGGGCAGATGCGCGGGTCGACCGTACTCGGCCTCGAGGATCCCTCGTCACGGATGAGCCGGCTCGGCAAGAGCGAACTGGTCCACCCGCGGCTCGAGCCGGTCGACGACATTCTGGCCAAGATCGAGGCGGTCACGCCTGACGACGTGCGGGACGTCGCGCAGCAGGTGCTCGGCCAGCCGAAGGTGCTCGCCGTCGTCGGCCCGTTCGACGAGGACACGGACTTCTCCGCCGCTGTCGCCCCGTGATCGCCCGGCCGCGTTCCCGTGCCGCCTGACGCGCGCGGCGCCGGGCTGCCTGGATCGGCGCCCGGACGGAGGACACAGATGATCAAAGTTGGCGTGCTCGGCGCCAAGGGCCGGATGGGCACCGAGGTGTGCCGTGCGGTGACGGGCTCCGGCGACATGGACCTGACCGCCGCCGTCGACATCGGCGACCCACGCGATCAGCTCGCCCTGGCGGCCGTGGTGGTGGACTTCACCAGCCCGGGCGCGGTCATGGACAACCTGCGCTGGTGCGCCGCCCACGGCCGGAACATGGTGATCGGCACCTCCGGGTTCGACGAGGAACGGCTCGCCGCGGTCAGGTTGTCGCTCGGCGAGGCGCCGGAAATCACCGTGCTCGTCGTGCCGAACTTCTCCATCGGCGCGGTGCTGATGATGCGGTTCGCCGCGCAGGCCGCGTCATTTTTCGAGTCCGCGGAAATCGTCGAGCTGCACCACGCGGGCAAGGTCGACGCGCCGTCGGGTACCGCCGCGCGGACGGCGTCGCTCATCGCGGCGGCCAGGTCGGCCGCGGGCCTCGGCCCGGCGCCTGATGCCACCACGACGGCGCTCGCCGGAGCGCGGGGGGCCGACGTCGTCGGCGTGCGCGTGCACGCGGTCAGGCTCGCCGGGCTCGTGGCCCACCAGGAGGTTCTGCTCGGCGGTCACGGCGAGGTGCTGACCATACGGCACGACTCGCTCGACCGCTCGTCGTTCATGCCAGGGGTGCTCGCGGCGATCCGCGGCATCCCCGCACTTCCCCCGGGCCTGACCGTCGGGCTTGACACGATGCTCGGGCTAGCCTGATCCCACCCTGAAGTAACGAGAAGGGCTCTCCGCTGCTCGCGGAGCCAGACCGCACGAGCAGCGGAAATCTCCGCCATTCCCCTTGCTCGTTGTCTGTTGTGCCCTTCTCGTTGCCTCTACTCGACCAGACGCCCGCCGACCTCGCCAGGGACGAAGGTCCCGCGCTTTGGTGCCCGGCGGGCGCGCCGGCCGACAGCTGGTGACAGGTGGCGGCAGCCGTTCGGGATCATTCGGTTTACCCGCTGCGATGCCACGCGCACGGAAGCACAACGGCGCGCCGGCCGCAGCTCAGCGGGCGGCGCTCGGGAGCTAGGGGGCTCGCCCGGACGTTACGAGTATGTGCCGTTCGAGCGCCGCGAACGCCCCGGCTATGTCCGTGCGCATCTTGGCCGCGAACAAGAGCCGGAAGAGGGGCCCGAACCCGCCGTACACCTCGACGCTCTTGGTGACCTTGGCGCATCCGCCCGGCTGCGGCTCGATCAGGTGGTCGAACACGACCTTGCCGAGGGGCAACGGGCATTCGCTGGCCCAGCGACGGTACGGTTCCACGACGGTGATCGTGAAGGGGCCGCCCAGGTTGCCCCGCTGCTTGGCCCAGCCGGACGTGCCCGCGGCGAACGGGCCGTCCAGGCGGGCGATCTCCTTGCTCGGGTCCCAGCGTGGCCAGTCAGACACGTCCGTCCAAAAGCGCCAGACCTGTTCGGGCTCGGCCCTGATGGTCGCGTCGCATCGCAACATCAACACTGGCGCTGCCTCCGTGCCTGCGTGCCTTTCGTCTCGGGCCCACCCGAAGGTGGACGCGAGCCGGCCAATGGCGTCAACTGATCGTAGGCCCAGCCCGCGCCGCGGGCACCTGGAATGATCGATGTGGGCCGACGCTGATCGTTGGGCGCACGCCGGGGGAGCGGAGGAGACAAATGTGCCGGCTGTTCGGGCTGACGGCGGGGACCACGCGTATCCGGGCGACGTTCTGGCTGCTCGACGCGCCCGACTCCCTTGAGGTACAGAGCCACCGCAACGTCGACGGCAGCGGGATCGGGTTCTTCGACGCTGCGGGGACGCCCATTCTCGACAAGCAACCCGAGCCGGCGTTCAGCGACGAGAAGTTCATCCACGCGGCGAAACAGGCCGAGTCGACGACGTTTGCCGCGCACGTCCGCTGGGCCACCGCGGGCGGCCGGACCGCGCAGAACACCCACCCGTTCGCCATGCACGGCCGGATCATGGCGCACAACGGAGGGTTCGGTGAGGTGGCGCGCCTGGACGAGCGGCTCGGTTCCTACGGCCGGCTCGTCCTCGGCGATACCGACTCCGAGCGGTACTTCGCGTTCATGACCCAGCAGATCGACGCCCACGACGGTGACGTGGCCGCGGGGATCGCCGCCGCCGCGCGCTGGATTGGCGCCAATCTGCCGGTCTCGTCGCTGAACACCGTCGTCACCGCGCCGGGCGAGTTGTGGGCGCTGCGCTATCCGGGCCAGCATGCACTGCACATCCTCGAGCGGCCGGCCGGCCCGAGCGCCTCGGGCACCCTGGGCGCGCCGGGCGGCCCGGTGGCCGTGGGCCTGGGCGGCGACGCGGCCGGACTGCACGTCCGCAGTTCGACATCGTCGGTGCACGCGCCGGAATTG
>Ga0209648_10001292_pt1 | contig 20042 bp, 15 predicted proteins | sample GraSoi2013_115cm_FD_185830 | JGI IMG/M metagenome (GOLD analysis project Ga0209648, IMG submission 185830) | Grasslands soil microbial communities from the Angelo Coastal Reserve, California, USA - Sample 9_17_2013_115cm (SPAdes) (version 2) | ecosystem: Environmental > Terrestrial > Soil >...
CGTGCCGCCCAAGCGCTGGAAGTCCCGCTCTTCGAGCACGCGCAGGAACTTGGCCTGCACGGCCGGGCTCATCTCGCCCACCTCGTCCAAGAACAGCGTGCCGCCGGCCGCCTGCTCGAGCCGGCCGGGGCGCGCCGACACGGCCCCGGTGAAGGCGCCCTTCTCGTAGCCGAACAGCTCCGACTCGAGCAGCGCCTCCGGCAGCGCGGCGCAGTTCAAGGCGACGAACGGGCCGTCGGCGCGGCGTGACCCGCGGTGGATCAGGTGCGCCACGACTTCCTTCCCCGTCCCCGACTCCCCGGTGAGGAGCGCTGTCGTCTCCGTGGGAGCCACTTTCGCCGCCTGCGCCAGCACCTCCCGCCACGACTTGGAGGTGCCGATGGTGCGGTGGCCCTCCGCGGCTTCCAGCTCCGCCGTGAGCCGGGCCACGCGCCCCTCGAGCTGGACGGCGCGCTCCTGGGCCTCGGCGCGCCGCCGCTCCTCCTCGGCCAGGCGCTCATGAGCGAACGCCAAGGCTACGAGGTCGGCGATCCGGCGTGCCGCCGGCACGTCGGCTTCCGTATACTGCTCCGGCGCGTGGGACAGAACGTTCAGAAAGCCCAAGACTCCGCCGCGCAGGCGCACCGTGAGGCGCATCCACGAGTCGTACCCCCGGGCCCACGGCACATTGGGGTGCCACTCGAACGGCTCATCGACAGCGCTCGACTCGGTACGCAGCTGACCCGTGCACCCCCACGCCTTCCCCGGCAACTCTTGGATGTGATGGGCGATCGCGAAGTCCTCCTGGAGTAACCGCCGCGACAAGGCCGACAGCGGACTCTCTCGCCGTACTCCGCGAGAGTCCTCTTCAGACAACGCGACCTCGGAAGAAGCGATAATGCGGTAGTGCTCACCATCAGCGGTGATCAGACCGAACATCAGTCCATCATGGGGGATGGTTTGGCGAGCCAGCGCGGAGACTTGGGCGAACACCTCCCGCACATCCAGGCTCTGCGCCAGGACGTTGAGGAGCGGTCCCAGCGTGTCTGGGGTCGGGCCGGCGCTCATCTCCATCGACATTCTAACCAGCCTGTCGGGTTCCGCGCATTTCTGCTCGGCCTTCCACACGCGCTCGTACCCGCGCCGCGCTGGTAGGAACGGCCTCACGCGGCCGAACATGCGACAGCGCAGCCACTTGCCGTGACCGGCCGAGGTGATGAGCGGTTGGCATATGGCGTGCAAGAGTGCGGTAGAGCCGAAACCAGCAGACTTCGGCCCTAAATCCAACCGAACGGAGCTGCTCCGTGCCTAAGCGTTCCACCAACGGTGCCATGATTGCCGCGTTTCTTGTCACGCTCGGCGCGGGCGTGGCTTCGGGCGGCGGGCCTCGGGTCATGGCGCCCGGGGATGGGGGTGAGACGTTCCGGGAGCCCGTGGTTGTCGCCAGCCGGCTCGGCGCGTTGCGCGCGACGCTCACGGCCGGCGAGTCGCCCGTGCGCATCGGCAGCCAGCGTGTCACCGCCGCCGTCTACAACGAGAGCTACGTCCCGCCCACCTTGCGCACCCGCCCGGGGGACGTGATGTGGCTGCGCCTCGTCAACCGATTGGGCGACCCGACGAATCTACACTTTCACGGCCTGACCGTGTCCCCGTTGGGCAACTCGGACGACGTGTTCCTGCACGCGTCGCCAGCTGGGGCGCAGGAGTACGAGGTCCGGATCCCATCGAACCAGGCACCCGGGCTCTATTGGTATCATCCCCATCCGCACGGCCATTCGGACGACCAGGTGCGCAACGGCATGTCCGGCGCGCTCATCGTCGACGGGCTACTCGACCCGTTTCCGGGGCTCCGCGCCGTGAAGGAGCGGCTGCTGCTCCTCAAGGACGTGCAAATCGATGGCGGGCGCGTGGTGCACCTCGGGATCGGCGCGCACGCGATACGCACGGTCAACGGCCTCATCAATCCGGCGCTGGTGCTGCACCCGGGGGAGACCGAGCTGTGGCGGATCGGGAACGTTGGGGCGGACCTGTACTACCAGCTCACCCTCGACGGGCTGCCCTTTTATGAAGTCGCCCGTGATGGCCATCGCGTCTCCCATCTCGTGCCGAAGCGCGAGCTGCTGCTGGAGCCGGGCGCGCGGGAGGAGGTCTTGGTGCAGGCGCCGGGCCCGGGAACCTATACGCTGCGGACGGCGGCCTTCGACACGGGGCCGGACGGCAACCGCTATCCGGGCGCAACGCTCGCGACCGTGCGGGTAGAAGGCGTCGCTATGCCGCGACTCGCCCTGCCCGAACGACTGCTACCGGTACGCGATTTGCGCGGCGCCATCACGGGCCGTCGCACCGTCGTCTTCTCGGAAACTGCCGACGGCGACACGTTCTTCGTCGACGGCCGGACGTTCGACCCGGGCCGGATCGACACGCGCGTACAGCTGGGCGCCGTTGAAGAGTGGACCATCCGGAACGAGTCGGGCGAGCTGCACGACTTTCACATACATCAGACGCACTTCCAGGTGACCGAGGTGAACGGCGTGGCGCAGCCGTTCGTCGGCTACCAGGACATCGTCAACCTGCCCATCCACGGGGCGGTCAAGGTCGTGATCCCGTTCACCGACCCGGTCATCGTCGGCAAGTTCGTCTACCACTGTCACCTCTTGTCCCACGAGGATCGGGGGATGATGGCGACGATCGTGGTCGACCCGTAGCGTGCGCTGTCGGCTTCTCGGCACTTCTGTTTGAGCTTCAACACCCCGCACCGCACGTCGCCTAGCCGTCCGTCGATCGCGCAGAGGCCGAACCCTCAACGCCATAGTGAGTTAACGCCTGTGCCGCCCGCGCCCACGGCGTGGCACGTCCGGTGCAAAAGCGATGGGGCGACCTCGTCTTCACTACTAGGGAGCCTACAATGCGAATGACATCGTTTCTCTCCGCGGCCGCCGCGTTCACGCTGGCGGCGTGTGCCTCAGGCATTCAGGTACGCACGGCGCTGAGCCCGGACGCGAGCCTCCGGGGGCTGCACACGTTCCGCGTCCTACCGACACCGCAGCCGAAGATCGCGGGCGCAGTCTCATCGACCAACGACCCGATGCTCGTGAACTCGATCTCGAACCGTGCGCTCCGGACCGACTTGGCCCGGGAGTTCGCGGGGCTCGGGTACGTCGCGACCGACACTAACCCCGACTTCTGCGTGGCGTACTACGCCAGCACCAACAAGCAGCTCGACGTGAGCTCCTGGGACTACGGGTACAGCTGGCGGCCGCGCTGGTGGAGCGGCTGGGGACGCCGCTGGGGTCGTGGCTGGGGACCGGACTGGGGCATGCAGAGTGCTCCGATCGTGACCCAATACACCCAGGGCACCTTAATCGTGGATGTGATCGACCCCAAGACGAAAGACCTGCTATGGCGTGGCCAGGGGATCGCGCCGGTGTCCGAGAACGAACAGGTTTACGAGCAGGATCTCAAGAAGGCCGTCGAAGCGGTCGTGGACAAGTTCCCCGCCGCGTCGAGCAAAGTCGTACTGGCGCAGTGAGGGGCACGGACCAATGACGCAGCGGAGCGTGGAGATTTTTTTCGGCAAACTCCTCACGGATGAGGAGGTGCGGGAGTCGTTTGAGCGTGACCCGCAGGCCACCCTGCTGCAGCTACGGAACCAGGGGCTCGAGTTCACCTCGCTCGAGCTCCAAGCCCTTGCCACCATGAGGCCAGCTGAAGTCAGCGATCTCGCCGAAGTGATCGATCCGCGGCTCCAGAAAGCGTCACTGAGGGGGAAGCCCATGACAGGCGCGCTGCACGACACGACACCACTGCCCACCATGCCGCTCGGCATGACCGGGATGCGGATCACGCGGGTCGGCTTCGGGGCGTGGGCGATCGGGGGTGGCGGATGGCAATTCGCCTGGGGCAGCCAGGACGACGCGGCCTCGATTGCCGCGATCCGTCACGCCATCGAGCGCGGCGTCAACTGGATCGATACGGCGGCTGTCTACGGCCTCGGCCACTCTGAGGAAATCGTGGCCGGGGCGCTCCGCGACATGCCGCTGAATGACCGACCGTACATCTTCACTAAGGCTGGCCTCGTCTGGGACGCGCACGATCGCGCCGCTGCGCCGCGCCGCATCGGCGACCCGGCGAGCATCCACCGCGAGGTCGAGGCGTCGCTCGCCCGGCTGGGCGTCGAGCGCATCGACTTGTACCAAATGCACTGGCCGCCCGAGGACGGTACCCCGCTCGCCGACTACTGGGGCGCACTGCTCCAGCTGAAGGCGGAAGGGAAGGTTCGGGCCGTGGGCCTCTCCAATCACGCCGTCGCTCAGCTCGAAGCAGCCGAGCGGCTCGGGCACGTGGATACGCTGCAGCCACCGTTTTCGGCGATCCGTCGGGAGGTCGGGGCCGCGGAACTGCCGTGGTGCGCCGCGCACGGCACCGGGGTCATCGTCTACAGTCCGATGCAGTCGGGGTTGCTCACCGGAACCTTCAGCCTCGAGCGTGCCGCTCAGCTCGGCGCGGATGACTGGCGCTCCCGCTCTCCCGACTTTACGGGCGTCGGGTTACGCCGCAATCTCGGGCTCGCGGACGCCCTGGGGCCCATCGCCGAGCGTCACGGCACTAGTGTGGCCGCGGTCGCGGTCGCCTGGACACTGGCCTGGCCCGGTGTGACCGGCGCGATCGTCGGCGCGCGATCCCCCGCACAAGTCGACGGCTGGATCGGCGCCGCCAGTCTCGAGCTGACCGACCAGGACCTGGACGACATCGCCGCGGCGATCCGACGCACCGGCGCAGGCACGGGGCCGCTCCGGCCATGACCGCTCGTCCTTGTGTCCTCGCCCGGCGCGCGCTCGCGCTGGCCATCCTCCTCGGGTCGGGGCACCCGGGGCCGAGTCAGAGCCAAGCGCCGGACACCGCGGCGCTCGGCCCGCGGCTGTCGCTCGAGACCGTGGTCGCGCGCACGCTGGCGTACAGTCCCGGCGTGGCGAGCGCGCAGGGCACCGTGCGCGACGCCGCGGCGCTGCGGCGCGTGGCGCTGGGAGCGTACCTGCCGAGTCTCTCCCTCGTTTCCAGCGCCGGGTGGAGCGATCAGACGCTCAGCGGCGTGGGGACGGTGCCAACGCTCACCCAGACGGGTGGGATGAACACGTATGGCGCCGGGTTCGCGGCGGCGCTCGACGTCTTCACGGGGGGTCGTCGCGGCGCGCAGCGTAGCCAGGCGGAGGCGATCGGCCAAGCCGCGGACGCGGGGTTCGTGCAGCAGCGCTTCGCGACGATACTCGTCGCCAAGCAAGGCTACTACGACGTGGTGCGCGCGCACGAACTCGTGCGCGTCGCGATCGAAGCGGTGGCGCAGGCCGGGATCGGCCTGGGCTACGCCCGGGACCGTGAGCGAGCGGGCACCGCTACCCGCGCCGACGTGTTGCTGGCGGAGTTGGCGGTGTCGACGGCCCGCCGCCGCGAGCTCGCCGCGCGCGATACCCTCAGCTTCACGAGCGCCGCCCTCGGCCGGCTGGTGGGAGCCAACGCGGCCGTCGATGCCGACCTGCCGACCACGCCCGAGCCCGCGCCCCTCGCGCTCGGTGACTCGGGAGTGCTCATCGTGGCGCCGGCGGCCGCACCCGCGGTCGCGCAAACGCAGGCGCTGGTGAGCGCCACCGCCGCCGCCGTGCGGGCGTCGAGGAGTCAATATCTTCCGACCATCGCGGTCGGGGCGGGCTACAACTGGGCGAACGAATCGCGCGTCCCCGGGGCCCTACGATCGGGTTGGATCGTCGCGTTCACGACTTCATTCCCGCTCTTCAACGGCTTCCTGCGCGAGTCGTCCGTCACACAGGCGGAGGTCGCGGCCGAGGTCGCCACCGTGACGGCAGCGGATACGAAGCGCCTGGCCCGCGCCCAAGCACAACAGCTGCTCGGCCGCCTGCACGTCGCCGAGCAGGACATCACGCTCACGCGCGAAGCCGTGCGGCTCGGCCGCGAGGAGCTGCGCGTCATCCAGGCGCGGTATCGTGCCGGCATTGCCACCATTCTCGACGTGCTCACGTCCGAGACCACGCTCACCCAGGCGGAGCTCGACCTCGTGAGTGCGCAGTTCACCTACCAGGTCGCCCGCGCGTCGCTCGAGGCGCTGCTCGGGCGGACGTTGTGAGGCCTCAGCCATGATGTGGCTCGTGCGCGTCGCGCTGCGGCGCCCCTATACGTTCGTGTGTGGCGCCATCCTCGTCTTCATCGCCGGGCTGGTGGCGATCATGACGACACCGGTCGACATCTTCCCCGCGATCCCACTGCCGGTCGCTACGGTCATCTGGCAGTACACGGGCATGTCACCCGTGGAGATGGAGGAGCGTATCGTTACGCCCGTCGAGCGCTCCTACTCGGTCACCGTCAACGACATCGAGCACATCGAGTCGCAATCGTTGACCGGCGTCGCCGTGATCAAGGTTTTCTTCCAGCCCACTGCCGACGTGGCGACCGGCGTCGCCCAGATCACCGCCGCGTCCCAGAGCAACACCCGCACGCTACCGCCCGGGATCACGCCGCCCATCATCCTCCGCTTCAACGCGACCGACGTTCCGGTCCTGCAGATCGGCGTCGGCAGCACGACGATGTCGGCGGCCCAGCTCAACGACTACACGCTCAACGTCATCCGGCCACCGCTGGCGTCGGCGCAGGGCGCCTCGATCCCGTACCCCTATGGGGGCGCGCCCCGGGTGATCAACGTCGACCTCGATCTGGCGCGGCTGTACGCGAAGGGGCTCTCGCCGTCGGACGTGAGCGCCGCCGTCAACGCGCAGAACGTGATCCTGCCGGCGGGGTCGGCTCGGTTGGGGACCCGCGAGTACAACGTGCGACTGAACTCGAGCCCCGACGTCGTCGAGCAGCTGAACGACATGCCGATCAAGGAGGTCAACGGGGCGATCGTGTACATCCGGGACGTCGCGCAGGTGCGCGATGGTGCCGGCGTGCAGACCAACATCGTCCGCCAAAACGGCGCGCACGGTGTGTATCTCACGCTGCTCAAGACCGGCCACGCCTCGACCCTCGCGGTCGTCAACCAAGTGAAGGCGCTCGTCACCCAGGTCAAGGCCACGGTGACGCCGGGGCTCGACATCCAGTATCTCGCCGACCAGTCCCTGTTTGTCAGCGCGTCGATCTCGGGCCTCGTCCGCGAGGCGGTCATCGCCGCCTGTCTCACGGCGCTCATGATTCTCCTGTTCCTCGGGAGCTGGCGCAGCACGCTCATTATCGCGACCTCGATTCCGCTCTCCGTGCTATGCTCGATCGTCTGCCTCGCGGCGCTGGGACAGACCATCAACGTGATGACACTGGGCGGGCTCGCGCTGGCGGTGGGCATCCTGGTGGACGACGCGACGGTCACGATCGAGAACATCAATCGGAACCTGGAGCAGGGGAAGGACACGTTGCGGGCGATCCTGGATGGGGCGGCGCAGATTGCGACCCCGGCGTTCGTGTCGACGATCTCGATCTGCATCGTCTTCGTGCCGCTCTTCTTCCTGAGCGGACCCGCGGCCGCGCTGTTCCGACCGGAGGCAATGGCGGTCGCCTTCGCCATCCTCGCCTCGTACGTGCTGTCGCGCACGCTGGTGCCCACGATGGCCCACGCCCTCCTCGCCGCCGACGCACATCGCCTGACCACGGCACCGCACGGCGAGGGAAACGGCGCCGCCACGCCCCGGCGCCGGGGCCCAATCGAGCGGGTGAGCGCACGCTTCGACGCCGCCTTCGAGCGTTTCCGGGGTGGCTATCGGAGCTTGCTCGCGTGGTCCCTCGGGCATCGGCGCCTGGCGCTCGGCGTGGCGGCCGGCGTCGTCGCCCTGGCGCTGGCGCTGATCCCGTTCGTCGGCGAGGATTTCTTCCCCACCACCGACGCCGGCACCTTCCAGCTCCACGTCCGGGCGCCCGTCGGCACGCGGGTCGAGCAGACGGAGCTCATCGTCGCCGGCGTGGAGCGCGCCATCCGGCGCCTGATCCCGCCCGCGCAGCTGAGCCTCATCCTCAGCAACGTCGGCATCAATCGGAACGCGATCAATCTGGCGACGAGCAGCAGCGCCACCCTGAACGCCGCCGACGCCGATGTGTTCGTCCAGCTCGGGCCGAACCGGCAGGGCTCGACGTGGGATTACGTGCGGCGCCTCCGCGCCACGCTGCCGACCGAGTTCCCCGGCGTGACCTTCTTCGCCGTGCCGGCGGATATCGTGAACCAGGTGCTCAATCTCGGCCTGCCGGCCCCGCTCGACGTCCAGGTCATCGGGCCCGACAAGATGGCCAACTACCAGATCGCCACCCGCCTCGCGGCCGCGGTGCAGCGCGTCCCCGGCGCCGTGGACGTGCGCGTGCAGCAAGTGGCGAACTACCCGGACTTGCTGTTCTCGGTGGACCGGACCTTGGCGCAGCAGCTCGGGCTCACGCAGCGCCAGGTAGCGAGCAATCTGCTCATCTCGCTGAGCTCGAGCGCGCAGACGGCACCCAACTTCTGGCTCAACCCGCAAACCGGGATCAGTTATACCGTGCAGGTGCAGACGCCGCTGGACAAGATCACCTCGTTCGAGGCGATGACCAGCACACCCGTGACGGCGCCCGGGCTCGCGGCGCCCCAGCTGTTCGGCAACCTGGCGACGGCGCGGCGCCAGACCTCGCTCGGCGTCGTGAATCACTACAACCTGCTGCCGGTCACGGACCTCTACGCGGCCGCCGACGACCGAGACTTGGGCGGGGTCGCCGCAGACGTCGACCGGGTCATCGCTCAGGCGCGGTCGTCGCTCCCGCGCGGCACCAAGATCGTGCTGCGCGGTCAGGTCGCGAGCATGCGGTCGTCGTTCCTCGGGCTCGAGTTGGGCGTGCTCTTCGCCATGGTGCTCGTCTACCTGCTGCTCGTCATCAACTTTCAGTCCTGGCTCGATCCGCTGGTGATCGTCATGGCATTGCCGGGGGCGCTCGCCGGCGTCGTGTGGATGCTCTTCACCACCCAATCGACCTTCAACGTGCCGTCGCTTATGGGCACGATCATGGCACTCGGCGTCGCCACCGCGAACAGCGTGCTGCTGATCACGTTCGCGGATGACGAACGGCGGGACGGTCGCTCCGCTCTGGAGGCGGCGCTCAACGCCGGCTTCGTCCGCCTCCGGCCCGTCTGCATGACGGCGCTGGCCATGATCATTGGGATGCTCCCGATGGCCCTCGGCCTTGGCGAGGGGGGCGAGCAGAACGCCCCGCTGGGACGGGCCGTGATCGGCGGGCTCCTCGTGGCCACGGCCTTCACCCTCGTGGCCGTGCCGGTGCTCTATAGCATCCTGCGCGCCGCGCCACCCACACCACCGATTGTCATTCCGGAGGAACACGCATGAAGAGGGCACCCGAAACCATCGAACGGTCCCGGGCCGAAGAGGTCAGCGGTCCGCCCATTGCGCGGCGCAGCCTCAGGATCGGGGGGGCGCTCGGCGGGAGCGTGTTGGTCGCCGCGTTGATGGCCGGGATCCTGCCCCGCATGGTGCGACAACACCGGCTCGCCGCGGCCGTGGCGGTCGTGAGCAGTAGCGCGCCCGCCGTTAGCGTAACAACGGTCCGGCCGGCGCCGACCAGCTCGAGCGTCACTCTTCCCGGTGCCCTCACCGCCGTGCGGACCGCCGCGATCTACGCGCGAACGCCGGGGTACGTGCGGCGGCGCCTGGTCGACATCGGTAGTCGTGTACGCGCCGGTCAACTGCTCGCCGACATCGACGCTCCCGACGTCGATCAGCAAGTCGCGCAGGCCCGGGGGCTGGTCGCCCAGACGCGCGCGGCCCGGGAGCTGGCGCAGGCGAACCTGGTGCGGTGGCGGGCGCTCGCCACGGACAGCGCCGTGACCGCCCAAGAGGTCGATCAGATGCAGGCCGCCTTCGACGAAGCCGTGGCCAACTTGAACAGCGCTGAAGCCAACCTGCGGCGGCTGGCACAACTGCAGGAGTACGAGCGCGTGGTCGCCCCGTTCGCCGGCGTGATCACGGCGCGCAACGTGGACCCCGGGGCCCTGGTCGGAACGGCTGGCGGAGTGAGCGGGACGTTGACGGCCGGTACGGGCAGCGCGCCGGGGAGCCTGTTTACGGTCGCACAGACCGACACGCTGAGCGTCTACGTGACGGTACCCGAGGACTACGCCGCAGCGGTCGCTGTCGGGCTGCCAGCGGTGGTGTCGTTGCCAGCGCTCCCCGGCGACACGCTCCGCGGGCGAGTGGTGCGCACGGCAGGATCGCTCGATGCCAGTGCCCGCACGCTGCTCACGGAGGTGCGGGTGGCGAATCCCGGGAGCGTGTTCCTGCCCGGGATGTACGCCCAGGTGCAATTGACGCTCGGCGCGAGTACACCAGCGTTGCGCGTACCCGCCACGGCCCTGGTGATCCGTGACGGCCCGCCGCAGGTCGTGACGGTGGCGCCCGATTCGACCGTGCGATACCAGACGGTGCGGATCGGTCGCGATTTCGGGAGCTGGGTCGAGGTGACGGGTGGCCTCGCGAGCGGCAGCGTGATCGTCGTCAATCCTTCGGACAACCTCGGCGACGGAGCCCACGTGCACATCGTGGCGCGGGACAGCAGCACAGCGGGGGTCGCCCCAAAGAACAGCTCCTCCCCGAGCCTGCCCCAATGATCGTGAACACGCGTATCCCCTGCCTGATGCTGGCACTGGTCGCCGCCCGGGGGGCGGGCGCTGCTCACCTCGCGGCCCAGGGCCCGCGCTTCAACGTCGGCGGCGGCGTGACCGTTCCTGTGGGTGGGTACGGGACCAACGATGGCGCGGGCTGGCATCTGCTGGGAGCCGCGCTGGTCCGGGTGTCGGCCCCACTCGCGCTGCGCGTCGACGCGATGTACGGTCGGACGCCCCGGCAGGGACTCGAGATCGGCCACACGTGGCTGTGGGGTGGTACCGCCAGCATCGTGTGGCGTTTGCCGCGAGCCGAGCCCACGCTCCGTCCCTACCTCCTCACCGGGCTCGGCATCTATACCGTGGGCGTCGTGCGCGCTGGCATACCCTCCACGTCCCGAACCGGCGTGGCCTGGTCCGGTGGGGGCGGCCTGTCGTTCCTCGGGGTAGGGCCGGCGATTGGGTTCGTGGAGGCCCGCTTCATCACGATCCGCACGAGCGGCGGCGCAACGAACCTCTTCCCGATCAGCGCCGGATTCGTCCTGCGGTGAGATACGGGCGACCCGTTGATGGCCGGGCTCCTGAGGCGGCCTCGCCTCACCACCTGTCAAGGACGGAGACCGGCCGGTCGGTCTCCGTGGCGACCGGTTTCGCTCGGCCCGGTCGGGCACGGTTTGGGGAGTCTGTTTCGGACCCGGTCCGTTCCTTCCGCGCCGCTGCCTCGCGCGCCGCGGCAGCGCGCTGTTCGCGGTGCGCAGGATGGGGACAACGGACTGTATTAAATGAACGGGTCGCGGGCTCGCGTCCCACCTGGGAGCCCCACGCGGCATCGCGTCGGTCCCCGGGTCTTCCCTGATGGTCCGGTGTGGCGTTTCCTAATACTGTAGCCGCCATGCCAGCCTCACGACCCTACCGGATCCTGATGCTCGAAGACAGCGCTGCGGACGCCGAGTTGATCGCTCAAGAGCTCACCCGCTCGGGCATCGCCGCCGTATGGCAGCGGGTGGACACTGAACCAACGTTCAAGCTCGCGCTGCGTGACTTCGCTCCGGACATCATCTTGTCCGATCACTCGCTGGCGGCGTTCGACGCTCCGGCTGCGATCCGAGTCGTCCAGGCGATGCACCAGCCGATCCCGTTCATCGTCGTGAGCGGCTCGCTCGATGAGCGCCGACTCGTCGAGTCCTTGCGGGCAGGCGCCGAAGACTACATCCCGAAGAGCGACCTGGGTCGGCTGCCACCCGTCATCGAGGCGGCGCTCGCGGTGCGGCGTCCACTCGAAAAGCTGAGCCCCCGGCAACGCGAGGTGCTACAGCTTCTGGCTGAGGGGTATGCCACGCGGGAGATCGCGCGGCGGCTGAAACTCAGCGTGAAAACCGTGGAGACGCATCGCGCGGAAGTGATGAAACGACTCGGCATCCACGATCTCGCCCGGCTGGTGCGCTACGCCGTTCGCGTGGGTCTCGTGTCCCTGGAGCGCTAGGTTAGATTCTCAGGGCTTCCCTGACATTCGGGCGGCTCGGCACGGTAACTCTCTCGGCGAGGAGGCGCTGGGTGGCATGGCGGTCGCGACCTGGTCGGGGGCGTAGATGGCGCAGCGGCGTCAGGACCCGAGCGGCTCGCCGGCGGAACGCCATCGGGGCGTCCTGGCGCGCGCGACCGGGGAGCTGGTAGCGGCGGACACGCTGCGCCGCTATGCCGAACTCTTCCAGTCCTCCTCCGACGCGATCTTCACGACGACCCCCGAAGGTGCCATCGTCAGTTGGAACCCGGCCGCCGAGCGGCTCTACGGTCACCGTGCCGCGGCGGTAATCGGGCAGCCGTTCGGCCTGCTCGTCACGCCCGAGCGCGCGGCCGAGTTGCCACGCGCGCTCGACGAGCTCCGCCGGGGTGGGCGGCCTGACCCGTTCGAGTATGTCGTCACCCGGCCCGATGGCCGTGCCGTGGGCATCTCGCTCAGCGTCTCACCGATCCCGGGCCCTCGAGGCGACCTGGCAGGCGTGCTGGCCATCAGTCGCGACATCACCGCACACACTCAGGCCGAGGACCAGCTGCGCACGGCGCTCGGCCAGCTCGCGCGGGCCGAGTCGCTCGCGCGGCTCGGCAGTTGGGAGTGGGATCTCCGAACCGACACCGTCGCCTGGTCGGACGAACTGTACCGGCTGTGCGGCGTCGGGCCGGAGCAGCTCCGCGCCACGCTCGAGGGCACCTTCGCGCTCGTGCACCCCGACGATCGCGTGTCCGTGAAGGAGATCATCGACCGCGCCTGTCGCGACCGGGTGCCATACGTGTGCGAGCATCGGATCGTGCGGCCCGACGGCGCCGTGCGCACCTTTCAGAGTCGGGGCACCGTCGTCGTGGACGATCTGGGACAGTTGGTCAAACTCGTCGGAACGGGGCAAGACATCACGGAGCGCAAGGAAGCCGAGACCGCGTTGGCGCGCTACGCTGCGCTGATCGAATCATCAGAAGATGCGATCGTCACTCAGAGCCTCGAGGGGAGGATCATGACCTGGAACCCCGGGGCGGAGCGGCTGTATGGCTACCGCAGCGAGGAAGTGGCAGGACGGGTCCTCGCCATGGTCGTCCCACCCGAGCGCGCCGGAGAGTTGGAGCGTCTGCGGGCCCGAGTGCAGCGCGGCGAGCACATCGCGCATCATGAGACCGTTCGGCTGCGGAAGGATGGTGCGCGCATCGCCGTCTCGGTCTCGATCTCGCCGATCAAGGACAGCGCGGGCCGGATCATCGGTGCGTCCTCGATCGAGCGAGACATCACCGAGAGGGCGCGCGTCGGCGAGGCCCTCGCGCGCTCGCGCGCCCAGCTGCGTGATTTTGCCGGACAGCTCCGCTCGGCGCGCGAGACCGAGCGCACGCACATTGCCCGCGAGATTCACGACGAGCTCGGCCAGGCCCTGACCGCCCTCAAGATGGATCTGTTCTCCCTCAAGCACACCGTGCCCGCTCCCCTGCGCGACCCCCTGCTCGTCAAGACGGACCAGATGGCAAAGCTCATCGACGAGATGGTGGACAAGGTGCGCACCCTCGCGACGGAGCTCCGCCCAGCGGTGCTCGATAGTCTGGGACTGTCGGCGGCGGTTGAATGGGCGGTCCAGCAGTTCGCACGGCGCACGCGGATCGAGGGCGCGCTCGACCTGCCGGCCGAGCCGTTGCGGCTCGACGCCGACCGGTCGACCGACTTGTTCCGTATCCTCCAGGAAGCGTTAACCAACGTGGCGCGACACGCGCACGCCAGCCGAGTCGACGTGCACCTGCGGGCCACCCCCGGCGAAGTGGTGCTCGAGGTGCACGACAACGGCCGTGGCATCACCGAGAGCGAGACGGAGAACGTGCGGTCCTTCGGTCTGCTCGGGATGCGGGAGCGGACGCTCCCGTGGGGCGGGGAGTTGTGTGTCCGGGTCGCTCCCCACGGCGGGACGTCGGTGATCGCCTGTATCCCCCTGTGCCACAGCCCGGAGGCTGCCGCCTGACGATCAATATTCTGATCGCCGACGACCATCCGGTCGTTCGGACCGGATTGCGCCAGATCCTCGGGTCGGAAGCGGACGTCTGGATCGTGGCCGAGGTAGCGGACGGCGATGCCCTCCTCCACACACTCGCGAGCGCGCCAGTCGATGTGCTGCTGCTCGACCTGGCGATGCCCGGCGCTCCATTCCCAGCGCTCTTGCGCGAGGTGAAGAGCCGTTACCCACGGCTCCGCGTGCTGGTGTTGAGCATGCAACCGGAAGACCAGTTTGCGGTACGGGCGCTGCGAGACGGGGCGGCGGGATACCTATCGAAGGACCGCTCACCCCAAGAGCTGATCGCGGCAGTGAGAAAGGTCGTGCAGGGCGGTACCTACGTGTCTCCGACACTGGCCGATCAGTTGGCCACAGCGCTCGACGCCGGCCGTGCCCCCATAGCGCACGAGGCGCTCTCGGACCGCGAGCACGAGGTGTTGCGCTTGATCGGTGCGGGGAAAGCCGTGCGGGAGATCGCCACCACCCTCAGCCTCTCCCCCAAGACCGTCAGCACCTACCGCACCCGCATCCTTGAGAAGCTCGGGTTGCAGACCAGCGCCGAGTTGATTCGCTACGCGCTCCAACACCAGCTGACGCCCTAGGAGGGGAACCGGCGGTCCGGGCGCCGCACGGCACGCCTCCGCGGGGTCCTGAGCGTGTAGGACAAACCCCTACACGCGCGTCCGCCTCTGGCCGATACCGCGTGGCGCGATGTCCGCGCATCGTCCGGCATGCAAGTAGTGATCGTCGACGACTCCGCGATCGTCCGACGGCGCCTCGCCGAGATGCTGGTGCACGTGGCACACGTGACCGTGGCGGGCGAGGCCGGGACCGTCGCCGAAGCGCTCGAGAGGATTCCCCTGCTCCGTCCCGACGTCGTCGTCCTCGATCTCCATCTGCCAGACGGTGACGGTGTCGCCGTGCTCGAGTCGGTCAAGCGAGTCGTGCCAGCCCCGGTCGTCGTCATGCTGAGCAACTACTCCGACGACTTCTACCGCACGTGGTGCGAGGCGGCTGGGGCCGATTTTTTCCTGGACAAGGCGAAGCAGTTCGACGAACTCCCGGGAATCCTGAGCCGGGTCATGAACGCAACGGGCGAAGACCATGGCGCACGCTGAGAACGGGAAACCATGAGCGAGCCGGCCGTGCCGGTCCTCCTGATCGAGGACGGCCCCGGGAACGCCCGCCCGATCGAGCAGCTGCTCCGGAATACCGTCGGCTCGCGTCTCGACGTCGTTCGCAGCGATCGACTCGCCGACGGGTTGGAGCGGCTGGCGACCGGAGGCTTCGCCGCCGTGCTGCTCGATCTGGCGCTCCCCGACAGCCGAGGGCCCGAGGCCTTCGCGGCCGTGCACGGGCAAGCACCCGACACGCCGATCATCGTGCTGACGGGTCTCGGGGACGAGGCCATGGCGCTTAGGCTCGTCGAGGAAGGCGCGCAGGATTATCTCATCAAGGGCCAAGCCGATGGCGACCTGTTGGCGCGCTCGATCCGCTGCGGGATCGGCCGCAAGCGCGCCGAGGCCGAGGTGCGCCGGCGCAACGAGCAGCTCGAGGGGCGCGTCCGCCAACGCACCGCCGAGCTCGAAGCGGCCAATCAGGAGCTCGAAGCCTTCACGTACTCCGTGTCGCACGACCTACGGGCACCGCTGCGGCAGGTAGACGGCTTCGTGCGCCTCCTGGTCGAGCAATTCCGCGATCGCCTCGACCCCACCGCCCAGCACTATCTCCGCCGCATCCAGGAGGGTGCCCACCAGATGGGCCGCCTCGTCGACGATCTTTTGAACTTCGCCCGGGTCGGTCGTCAGGACCTACATCCCCGGTTGACCGTGTTGAACGAGGTGGTCGAGGACACTCTGGATGATCCATCCCTGGAGGTCGCCGGGCGCGAGATCGACTGGCGGATCGACCGGCATCTACCCACGGTCGAGTGTGATCCCGGACTCATCCGTGTCGTGCTCACGAACCTGCTGTCAAACGCTGTGAAGTACACCCGACCCCGCAAGCGCGCGGTGATCGAGATCGGGCACGCGCTCGAACGGGGCGAGGCGGTCCTGTTCGTGCGGGACAACGGCGTGGGGTTCGACATGCGGTACGCCGACAAGCTGTTCGGCGTGTTCCAACGGTTACACCGCGCCGAGGAGTTTGAGGGCACCGGGGTGGGTCTCGCCACGGTGCAGCGGATCGTGCACAAACACCGCGGGCGGATCTGGGCGGAGGCGGAACTCGACCGCGGAGCCACGTTTTACTTCACGCTGGGCGCGGCGGCCGCGCCGGAGGCCAGATGACGCCACACGACGTCGACATCCTGCTGGTCGACGATCACGCGCCGGACGCGGAGCTCACGCTGTACGCGCTGTGCCTCGACAACGTCGACCACCGCGTGTACGTTGCGCACGACGGGCCCGAAGCGCTGGACTTCCTGTTCTGCCGCGGGCCCTTCGCCGGGCGCTCCTTTGCCAGCCCGCCTGCGGTCGTCCTGCTCGATCTCAAGCTCCCCAAGGTCGATGGCTTGGAGGTGCTCCGCCAGGTGAAGGCGGATCCGCGCACGCGGGCCATCCCCGTCGTGGTGCTCACGTCGTCGAAGGTCCCTCGAGACGTGCGGCAGTGCTACCGGCTCGGTGTGAACAGCTACGTTCAGAAGCCGGTGAACTTCGCCCAGTTTCGCGCGGCGGTGAAGGAGCTCGGTGCCTATTGGCTGAGTCTGAACGAACCACCGACGGCGGGCGCGTTCTCCGCGGACGGACCGCGGGGTTGAAGCCCGCGCCGCCCGGCGAGCCGTTGCGCGTCCTCGTGGTCGAGCATGATCAGGCGGACGCAGACCTCGCGATCGCGGCCATCGCGCATGCCGGATTCGTGGTGACGGCGCGCGTGGCCGACACTCCTGAGGAGCTGGCGGCCCGGCTCGACGCCGGACCCTACGACCTGGTCCTGTCCGCCTATCGACTCCCGGGCTGGACGGCGTTGGACGCGCTGGCGTTGCTGCGGGCGCGTGGCGACGACACGCCTCTCATCATCGTCACCGGCACGCTCGGCGATGAGCGCGCCGTTGATTGCGTGAAACAGGGCGCCGCCGACTACGTGATCAAGGACAATCTGACCCGCCTGCCGGTGGCGGTCGGTCGCGCGCTCGAAGAGCGGAGGCTGCGGCGGGCCCAATGGGCATCCGAGGAGCGCTACCGGCGGCTGTTCGAGAGCATGCCCTTGCCGCTATGGGTCTTCGACGTCAGGACACACGCGGTCCTCGCCGTGAACGCGGCGGCGGTCGAGCACCGCGGCTACGGCGAGGCCGAATTCCTGGCGCTGCGGACCGACGACCTGCGGGCGCCCGAGGACCGGCCCGCGCGGGAGCAGTACCGGCAGCAGCTGCCCCCGGATGTCCATGCGTCCGGCACCGCGCGGCACCGCAAGCGCGATGGCACGGTGTTCCTCGCGGAGCTCAACGGACAGGCGATCTCCTGGGAGGGACGCGAGGCCGAGATGGTCGTCGTGACCCGCATCGGAGGCCCCCTCTCGGGCACCCCGTAGCATTTGTCACAGGTATGTTGGGCCGAAAGACGGGGCTCGCTCCAGCTGTCGCCCACCCGTGCCGCAAAAACGCCCGTTGGTGCCGCAAAAACACCCTGTTATGAAACGACCCGCCACGTGATCTTCGATCCAGGGCCGGCCGGCGGGGGGCTCCTGGTGGGCTCGGCCACCGCGACCGCGATGGTCTCGGCGTGGACATCCAGGCCCCAATAGCGCAGGTTGCTAAGCAGAGACCGGCTCCGTTCGCGGGTAGCTGCTGCGTGGCTCGGTAGCTGCGACCGCGTAACCTCCGTCCTGCGACCGCGAGCCGGTCATGCAGTAGTGACTAGATCACGGCCCGTGCCGCGTAAAGGTGCTCCGATTGTGCCAACACAGCCGCTCCCCCACGTCTGGGGGGGACTATGCGCGCGTCTGCGCACGCGCCACGCCGCGTCGTTCCTCCGGCGCGGCTCTTCCGACGCTGGGCGGCGCGGGGTCCTCGGTTTGCACGTCGTGACCGACCGGCGGCCCGCGCCATCGCGCGACTGGATCCCCGTCGGGTGGACGTGGGCCGACGGCCAGGCGAACCGCGGCGCGGCTCTCCGCGTCACGGCGCCGGTGCACCCGTGAGCATGAACGTCCCACACGAAGTCGAGATTCTGTTGGTCGAAGACGACGCGAGCGACGTCGACCTGACGCTGCGAGCGCTGAAGACCCGGAACCTCGCCAACCAGGTCTTCGTCGCGCGCGACGGCGCGGAAGCCCTGGACTTCTTCTTCGGCGACGGGAGTCACCCCTGGCGCGAGATCGGCATCGCGCCGCGGGTGGTCCTGCTCGACCTGAAGCTGCCCAAAGTGGATGGGCTCGAGGTGCTGCGGCGCCTCAAGAGCGACGAGCGCACGCGCTCCCTTCCCGTCGTGATCCTGACGTCGTCGCGCGAGGAGCCCGATATCGCGACGGCGTACCGGTTGGGAGCGAGCAGCTACATCGTCAAACCCGTTGACTTCGAGGCGTTTGCCCGCGCCGTCTCCGAGGTGGGGCTGTACTGGGTGCTCTTGAACGAGGCGCCGCGCTAGCGCGCGCATGGCGACCCCCGCGCGGATCCTCATCGTAGAAGACGTCGCGACCGACGCGCTCCTCATCGAGCGCGAGATCCGCCGCGCGGGCGTCGCGTGCGTCACGCGCCACGTGGACACCGAACCGGCCTTGCGCGACGCGCTCCGCACCTTCGCGCCCGATCTGGTGCTCTCGGATCACTCCCTGCCACAGCTCACGGCAGCCGATTCGCTGCGCCTGACCCATCAGGAGAATCCGGCGACACCGGTGATCATTGTCACGGGGAGTCTCGACGAGGAGACCGCGGCCGAATACATCAAGGCCGGCGCCACGGATTACGTGGTCAAGCACCACCTCGAGCGGCTGGGTCCGGCCGTGCGGCGCGCCCTCGACCTGAAACGCGCCCGGGAAGAGCAGGAGCGATCGGAAGAGGCGCGCCGCCAGAGCGAGGAGCGGTTTCGCGCGCTGATCGAGCACGGCGCCGACGCCATCGCGCTGCTCGATAGCGACGGGGCGGTGCTGTTCGTCAGCCAGTCCGCAGAGCGACTGCTCGGCGTCGCGCCGAGCGCGCTCGCCGGTCGGAGCGCCTTCGCGTTGGCGCACCCCGAGGACTTGCCCCGGCTCCAAGGTGTCCTCGCCGACCTGCTCGGACGCCCTGGCACGCCGGCCACGGTCGAGCTGCGGCTGCGGCACAGCGACGGGGCGTGGCGCGCGGTGGAGGCGGTCTTCGTGAACCGCTTGCTCGAGCCCGCGGTCGGCGCCGTCGTGGTCAACCTGCGCGACGTCTCCGAGCGCAACCAAGCGGAGCTCGCCCTGCGCGACTCCGAACTCAAGTACCGCTCGCTCGTCGAGGGCGTGCGCGACATCATCTTTGCGCTCTCGCCCGACGGGATCATTGCCTCGCTCAATCCGGCGTTCGAGACCATCACCGGGTGGCCCCGCGACGAGTGGCTGGGCAAGCCGTTCGACCAACTGGTGCAGCCCGAGGATCTGCCGCTCGCGCTAGAGCTGTTCGGGCGCGTGGTGCGCGGCGAGCCGCGCCCCACCGCGCAGTTGCACGTCCGCACGCAGCGCGGCGACTACCGCGTGGCCGAGTTCGCCGCCACCGCCCAGGTGCGCGATGACCGCCTGGTAGGGATCCTGGGCATCGCGCGGGATGTGACGGAGCGCCTGCAGCTCGAGCAGCAGTTCCGCCAGGCGCAGAAGATGGAAGCGGTCGGACGCCTCGCCGGCGGGATCGCGCACGACTTCAACAACATCCTCACGGCGATCACCGGGTACGTCGACCTGTTGCTCGAAGATCTGGCGGCGCGGGTCCGGGGCCGCCAGATCTTCGAGCAACAGGACGACGTACCCGG
>Ga0209648_10001294_pt1 | contig 20034 bp, 21 predicted proteins | sample GraSoi2013_115cm_FD_185830 | JGI IMG/M metagenome (GOLD analysis project Ga0209648, IMG submission 185830) | Grasslands soil microbial communities from the Angelo Coastal Reserve, California, USA - Sample 9_17_2013_115cm (SPAdes) (version 2) | ecosystem: Environmental > Terrestrial > Soil >...
GGCAGGTCGAGCGCGCGGCCGATCTCGGCGGCACGGCGCATCGCTTCGTCGCCCCAGCGCGTAAAGCCGCCGATCTCGGCATGGCCCTTCACGCCGCGCACCAAGTCGGCGTTCTCGCGGGCCGCGTGCACCGTGTCGTCGACCGCGATGCAGTCGGGACGATAGAGCTCGGGGTAATAGTGACCCTCAAGCCCACCCACCATGTAGGCGGAGATAAAGGCGAGCACGCGGGTGGCCGCGGGCTTCACGGCATATTCGCGGAAGCCGGGGAAGGTCAGCACCGAGGGCCCGCCCTGGTCGACCACCGTGGTCACGCCGGAATGGACGCCCACGGTATCGGCGTCGAGTCCGAAACGGCCGCTGACATAGCGATAGACGTGGGCGTGGGTATCGATGAGGCCGGGCAGCACCAGCTTGCCGCCGACATCGACCGTCTGCTTCGCCGGACCCGGCAGGCTCTTGCCGACCGCAGCGATACGACCGTCGCGCACGGCGACGTCCAGAACACCGTCGAGATCCTGGGCCGGATCAATGACCCGGCCACCCCGAAGCAAAAGATCGTATGGCGCGGATGGCACGATATCCATGGTGGTTCCCTCGCTTGGCCGACGCGCATTGTGTTGGTCCGGCGCCATCCGGACAAGGGCCGCGATGGGCGGCATGCGGTTTGCATGTTGTCCTGCCAACCGGGAGGGAATCGTGATCCTGGACGGCGCCGAAGACAAAGCCGTGAGCCCCAAGACGAGCCGCGCCTTGCGCGATGCGGGGCGCTGGCTGTTGGCATGCATCGAGAGCTTTCCCATCCCCATCGAGGAAGCCTTGTGGATTGAAGACTCCAGGCGCACCGTGGCCGAAGAAAGGGTCGCGGCATGGCGTAGGAAGATCCGTCCATGACTGAAATCCTGCGCGAGATCGTGCGCCATCCGTCGGCCTGGTACGGCCGGGATCTGGCGAACGACAGTTCGTCGATCGTCCATCTCGAGCCGGGCCATCTCGCGGAGATCGCCGCGGCCGCCCAGTCGATCACCCGACGCGGCTTGCCGTTCGCGGAACTCACCCGGGACGATTTCCCGCTGCCGACGCTCGGCCCGCTGCTGCGCCGCTGGCAGGAAGAGATCATCGACGGCCGCGGTTTCTACGTGCTGCGCGGCCTCAACGCCGCGGACTACACCGACGCCGAGGTCGGCATGATCTTCTGGGCCATCGGTCTCTATCTCGGCCGCGCCGTCACCCAGAATCCCAAGGGAGACCTGCTGGGTCACGTCTACGACCACGGCCGCCGCTACGGCGATATCGACGTGCGCGGCTACGAGACCAGCGCCCACCTGCCCTTCCACACCGATTCGGGCGACATCGTGGGCCTGCTCTGCCTGCGCCGCTCCAAAAGCGGCGGGCTGTCGAGCGTGGTGAGTGCCGTCACCATCCACAACGAGATCGTGAAGCGCCATCCCGAGTACCTGGCGCCGCTCTATCGCGGCTTCCACTACATCCGCCGCGAAGCGGCGCTGACCGAAAGCCCGGTGACGCCGTATCGACTGCCGGTGTTCGGCGTGCGCGACGGCAGGGTGAGCGTCCGCCTCATCCGCAACCAGATCAACGCCGCCTGCACCAAGACCGGCGTACCACTGGAGCCGATCGAGCGCGCAGCGCTCGACCTGTTCGACGCACTGGCGCAGGACCCGGAGATCCATCTCGACATGGACCTGCAGGCCGGCGACATCCAATTCTGCAACAACTATGTGATGCTGCATTCGCGCACGAGCTTCGAGGATTATCCCGAGATCGAGCGCCGACGGCACATGATCCGGCTGTGGCTGACCATGGACCAGCGCCGGCCGCTGGCCGAGGGCTTCCCGCCGCAGAACGGCTACGGCGACCGACAGCTCGTCGAAGCCGCTCTGCAAGCGACAGGCTGACCGAACTCGGCACGTCCGGCCCGCTGCCGCCCTTCACCTGCCCGAGCCGCAAGGAATAGGCAGGCCGAGGTGATGGCGTAAGGTCGTGCCCTCGTAATCCCGGCGGAACAGCCCGCGCCGCTGCAGGATCGGCACGACCTGGTCGACGAACAGGTCCATTTCGTCGTGGAAGTAGGCCGGCATGACGTTGAAACCGTCGCACGCGCCTTCGTCCAGCCACAGCTTCATGTGGTCGACGAGCTGCTCAGGCGTGCCGACGAAAGAGCCGTGCGAGCGGCTGGCGGCGACCAGGACGCCGCAATCGCGCACCGACAGGCCCCCGCGGTCGGCGCGCTCCATCAGATGCATCACGCGCGGCGTGAAGGCGCTGCCGGCGGCGCGGATGTCGGCGGTCGGCAGCGGGCCATCCTGCGGGTAGTCGTAGAGGCGGAATTGCATCTGCTCGCTCAGCATCCAGATGCCGACTGCCGGATGCAGCAGATCGTTCAGCACCGTCTCCTTCTCGAGCGCCTCCTTCTCGGTCGAGCCCAGGATCGGCAGCAGGCCCGGCAACACTTTCAGGATCGCCGGATCGCGGCCGTGGCCCGGCATCCTCTGCTTGACGGCAGCGCGGAACTTGATCGCCTCCTGGCGATTGCTTTGCGCGGCGAAGATCAGTTCCGCCACCGTGGCGGCGAATTCCAGCCCGGCCGGCGAGCCGCCCGCCTGCACCATGACCGGCCAACCCTGCGGCGAGCGCGGCAGGTCGAGCGCACCCTTCACCGCGAAGAACTGACCCTTGTGATCGAGCGCGTGCACCTTGTTGGCATCGACGAACATCCCGCTCGCGCAGTCGGCCGTGATGGCGCCGTCTTCCCAGCCGTCCCACAGGCCCTTGCAGATGTCGACGAACTCCCGGGCGCGCTGGTAGCGCATGGTTTTTTCCATGTGCGACTTGCGGCTGAAGTTGAGGGCGGCATCGTCGTTGGCGGTGGTGATGATGTTCCAGCCGGCGCGGCCGCCGCTCAGATGGTCGAGCGAGGCGAAGCGCTGGGCGATGGCGAAGGGCTCGTTGTAGGTGGTGGAGAGCGTCGCCACCAGGCCGACGCGCTCGGTGGCGCCGGCCACGGCCGAGAGGATCGAGATCGAATCGATGTTGTTCAGCGCGCCTTGGGCGATGACGCGGCCATCCTTCTCGCGCGCCGCCAACATGTCGCCCACGAACACCAGGTCGAACTTGCCGCGTTCGGCCGTCTGGGCGGTGCGCCGGTAGTAGTCGTAGCCGAGGATGTCCTGCGGCTGCACGGAGCCATGCCGCCATCCCGCGATATGGTGGCCGCCGGGATAGGTAAAGACGCCGAGATACATCCGTCGCTCTGCCACGTAGACTTCTCCCTAAGCGGCGAAGCGGCTCTGGGCACGCCGCAGGCCGAGATGGCCGCGCAGCATCGTCGATTCGTAGCTCATCCGCACCAGCCCGCGCTGGCGCAGCAGCGGCACCACGGCGTCGACCAGCAGACCAAGATCGATCGGCAGCACGGCGGGCAGGACGTCGAAGCCGTCGCAGGCGCCGGCCGCGTGCCATTCGGCAAGGTGTGCGGCAAACTGCGCGGGCGTGCCGACAAAGCGCGTCGCACCGGCGTCCGGCGCCGCCAAGGCGTCGAGCTCCGCGGCGCGACGGGTGGCGGCGGCCTCGGTCTCCGCCAGTATCGCCATCGTGCGGGCAACGTAGCGCAGGCCATCGGCGTCGCGGCCGTGCCGGGCGGCGAGCGCACGCCAGTCGGCACGCGCCTCTTTCGCTTCGGCAATCGTGGCCGGCCGGGCCAGCACGACCTCGGCGCTGGCGGCAGCGCCCTGCCGCGCGTCGCCGGCCGGCACGTCGCGACGCAGGATGACCGGCTGGCCCTGGACCGGCCGGGGCACGTTCAGCGGGCCGCGCACGGTGAAGAAACGGCCGGCATGATCGATCGGATGCACGCGCTCGGGATCGGCGAAGGTGCCGGTCGACTGATCGACGACGAAGCCGCCGTCCTCCCAGCTGTCCCACAGCTGGCGCGCGACGTCGATCAGCTCGGCGAGCCTGAGTGCCGCCTCCTTGTCATCGGTCGGCAGGTCCGGCCGCTGGACCCTTGCGGCGAGCTCGGTGAAGCCGTCGAGGCCGGCGATCCAGCCGGTGCGACCGCCGGCCAGGTGATCGAGCGTGGCAAACACGCGGGCGACGTGAAAGGGCTCGGCCACGTCCGCCGGCCAGTAGCCGCCGAGGCCGATGCGCCGGGTGGCGCCGATCAGCAGACCGAGCAGCGGCAGCGGATCGAGCTGGAGCCCATCGACCCTGCCCGCGGCGCGCACCGCCAGCGGCGCGGTCGGCAGGCCGAGCAGCACGGCGTCGAGGCCGCCGCGCTCGGCGGTTTGCGCCGCCGCCTTGAACGGCGCCGCGCCCGCGAAGCCCGCGGTGCCGGAAACGCGCCAGGCGGCGGGATGCCAGCCGTGCGCCGCAAGCGATGCCAGCAAATGCATGTCAGGCTTCGCCCATCACCATACGCGGGAAGCTTCGGGTGCGTTCGTTGCGCGGGTTGCCCATCAACTCCTCCGGCCGGCCCTCCTCGATGATGCGGCCTTCCTCCATGAACAGGATACGGTCTGCGGCCTTGCGCGCAAACTGCACCTGGTGCGTCACCACCGCCAAGGTCATGCCGTGGGCGGATCCCAGACGAGCACCCGCACGGGCGTCGGGTTGAAGCCGTTGCAGGGATTGTTGACCTGCGGACAGTTGGAGATCACGAAGATCACGTCCATGTCGGCCGTGACGTCGACGTGGTTGCCGCCCGCGGAGATGCCGTCGACGACGGTGAAATTTCCCGAAGGATCGATCGGCACGTTCATGAAGAAGTTGAGGTTGGCGACGATGTCGCGCTTGGCCAGGCCATATCTGGAAAGCTCGAGGATGAAATTCTCCCGGCAGGCATGCTGGTATTTCGTCGACTCGCCGAAACGCACAGCGTTGCTCTCGCACGAACAGCACCCCGCCGCGGTGTCGTGCCGTCCGCAGGTATCGGCGGTGATGCGCGCCATGATCCTGCCCTTGTTGGAAACCAGCCGCGTTCCCAGCTCGACATAGGGCGATCCCTGCACACGCATCGTGTCCTGGGCGCTGTAGCGTTCGGCCGGATCCTCGGCGCAGTAGAGCAGCGCGTCGACGGCCTGCTGGCCTTCGACGTCGACGATGCGCAGCGTCTGCCCGCGCTTGAGCAGACGCGACCAGGGCCGTTCGGCCGGCACCTCATGGGAATAAACGGCGTCGGCGGGATCCGGTATCGACTGATTGGACATCGCACTCTCTCCTCAGGCGTAGAGCCGATCCGTGAACTGAAAAGCGCGCACGATCTCCGACGACGTCGTGCGGCAGGGATCGTCGGCCGCGGCGGGCGGCGCGCGGTGGCGCACGAGCGTGATGGGGCCACTAGCGGCAGGCCGTGCCGGATCGAGCGGATGCGGGCAGTTCGACAGCACAAGCACGAGATCGGTCTCGGCGCGCAGGTCGACGAAATCGCCGGGCCGCTTGCGCGCGGCGTTCCAGACGAAGCAGCCCGTCGCATCGACCGAGACCGGGGCAAAGAAGCTCACACAGGGCGGGATGTCGCGTCGCCCCAGTCCCAGCTTGGAGGCGGCGGCGACAAAATTCTCGTGGGAGTTGCGCGAGACCTTGCCGTAGGCGGCAAGCGTCGAGGCCGGCGTGGAGCCGCCCATCAGAAGATCGTGCGCGCCGCTGGTATCCTCGATCAGCGACAGGAACACCCTTCCCATGTCCGACAGGATGACGCGCCCCTTGGACAGGGCGGCGCTCCATTGAACCTTGGCGGTGTCGGCGCAGTTGATCCGCTCCGACCGATCATGCTCGCACCAGCCGATCAGCGAGACGCTCGACAGGCCGCGCGGGTCGATGATGCGGAGCGCCTCGCCGCGTCGCAGCCGCACCGTATCGTACCAGCCCGGCGGGACCTCCTCGCGGCTGATGACCGCTGGCGGCGCGATCGGCGCGCTGTCGAGAGCGGTCGCCGGTGGCAAGGCTTTCGGTGTCGCCTCCTGTCCCGCCAACCGAAGTTCCTCGTAGCGGCGGCGGTTGGCTGCGGAAATCTCCGCCTTCGTGCTTACGATCATCGTATGCCTCACGGTCTCATGGCGACGGGCAATCGCGCAGGAGAGGAAGAAGACTGTCAGTGGCCCGCGATCAGGTAATCCCGTGCCGCGACCGCGTGCACCCGCAGCACGTGATGGAACTCGGCGATGCTGACGCTCTCATCGGCGGCGCCCATGCCGGCGGGCGAACAGCCGTAGACGAAGGCGGGCACGCCCTTCATCCGCCAGAAGCGGGTATCGGTGCCGCCGAGGCTGACGATTGGCTGCGGTTCATAGCCGAGCGCGGCAGCGGCGTTGCGCACGAGATGGCCCACCATCTCGTGCGTCGGATCGGACCAGTTGGCCTCCGGGCCGCCGGGCAGCAGTTCCTCGAAGCTCACCATGGGATAGCGCGCGACGATCGCCGCCACCGCCGCCAGCACCGAGGCGCGCGAGATGCCGACGGGCAACCGGAAATCGACCTCGAGCAGGCACTCGGCCGGCAGCATGTTGATCTTCACGCCGCCCTGCAGGACGCCGATATTGACCGAGACCCGGCGCATGACCGCGGTCGCGCCGGCGCCGAGCGACTGGTCGATGGCCTTCTGCACCGCGCCGCGATCCAGCATGCGCCGCACCACGTCGGGCTCGTCGGGCGTCCTCTTCTCGATCGCCAGAAGCTCGCCGATCAGCTGGGCCGCCACCTTGTTGGCGCTGCCGCCGGTGTGCGGGTAGGCGCTGTGGCCACCCGGAACGGCGATGCGAAAGCGTAGCCACAGCATCGATTTCTCGCCGAACCGCACGGTCTGCAGGCCGCTCGGTTCGGCGTTCAGCACGCAGTCGCCCAGCACGTCTGCGCAGTTCTCGACCAGCCACGCCGAGCCCCATCGGCCGCCGGTCTCTTCGTCCGACACCACGGTGAGCGTGACCCTGCCCGGCAGCGCGTCGCGCAGGCGGTGCAGGTAGGCGAACACGAACAGGAGCGCTGACGTGCCGCATTTCATGTCGACCGTGCCGCGTCCGTGGACGCGACCATCGACGACCTCACCCGACCAGGGATCGCGCGACCAGGCGGCGCGGTCGCCGACCGGAAAGACGTCGAGATGGCCGTTCAGCACCAGGTGCCGGCCGCTGCCGGCGCCGCCAGCAAAGCTGGCGATCAGGTTCGGCGTCGACGGTTGCGGCGCTTCGGTGCGGTGGGCGATGCCCTCGGCGTCGAGGAATTGGCGGAACAGGCCGGCCGCCTGCGTGGTATCGCCCGGCGGATTGCAGGTGTCGATGCGCGTGAAGGCGCGCAGGAAGTCGAGCTGGCGGTCGCGCTCGGACTCGAGCCAGTGCAGCAGCCGCTCGCTCGCAGTCATGGCCGGCGGAGTTGCGGAGCCGGCGCTTGATGGACGACGACGCCGTCCTTGACGACGGCGAGGCACGCCGCGCCGCCGATCGCATAGGCGATGCCGCGTGGGTCGTCGGTGTCCCAGACCGCAAGATCGGCGGCGCGGCCCACCGCGATGCGCCCAGCCGTCTCGCCGAGGCCCAAGGCGCGCGCGCCGTTCACGGTGAAGCCGCGCAGCGCCTCCTCGGCGCTGAGACGAAACAGGTAGCAGGCGAGATGCATCTGCGCCGCGGGCGATACGGTGGGCGAACTCACCGGATTGGAGTTGGTCGCCAACGCCATCGGCACGCCCAGCGCGCGGAACAGCCCGACCGGCGGCTTCTGCGTCTCGTGCAGGGTGAGGTGTGCGCCCGCCAACAGGGTCGCCACCGTGCCCGCCTCCGCCATCGCGCGTACCGTTGCCAGCGAGGCGAATTCCAGGTGATCGGCCGACACGCCGCAATATTTGGCGACGACGGCGCCGGCACCGAAATCGGTGTACTGGTCGGCGTGGAGCTTGACCGGCAGGCCATAGGACCGCGCCTTGTCGAACAGGCGGCCCATCTGCGCGTGGCTGAAGCCCACCTTGTCGCAAAAGCCGTCGACCTGATCGACGAGGCCGTGACGCACGGCCTCCGGCAGGACGTCGTCGCACATGAAGTCGACGTAGTCGTCGCGCCGGCCGGCATATTCGGGGGCGAGGCCGTGGGCGCCGAGATAGGTCGACACCACCGTGACCGGCAGGTCGCGCCCCAGCGCGCGCGAGATCCGCATCAGGCGGAGCTCGGTGTCGCGGTCGAGGCCGGCGCCCGATTTGCTTTCCACCGTGGTGACACCGTTCGCGATCAGCCGGCTCATGCGGGCGCAGCTGGCGGCGTAAATCGCCTCTTCCGAGAGCAGTCGGGTGCGTCTCACCAGGGCGCCGACGCCGCCGCCCTTCGCCTCGAGGTCCCAGCGCTGGCCGCCCTGCGAGAGCACCTCGAAATCGATGAGGCCCTCCTCGCCATAGACGATGTGGGTGTGGGGATCGACCAGGCCCGGCGTGACGACCTTGCCGGCGAGATCACGGACCGTCCCGGCTTCACTGGGGCCCTGCGCGGCCGGTCCGACCCAGGCGATCTTGCCCTCAGTGATGCCGATCGCGCCGTCGCGCACCAGGCCGAAGGGCGAATTGTCGGCCATCGTGGCGACGGTTGCGTTGGTGAGCAGCAGGTCGAACATGCTTCCGCATCCCAGCATCACGCCAGCGAGTCAACAATGCGATTGCCATTTCTGGCCGCGCCGGATCAGTGATGGTGCCGATGGAAGCCAAAGAATGGACGCGCGATGGGAACAAACACAGGAGACGGCGACGGCGTGGGATAGGAAGGGGGATAAGACGTCGACCGCGGATAGGTTGCCGACGACGGTGGCAGGGTCGATGGCGGCCCCACCGGGACAGCGCTCGCCACGACCGGCGCGCCGGGCAGCGCGGCGTCGCGAGCGCTCTGCTCGGCGGCCCTGCCGTACCATTCCGCCGCCACCTGCTTGTCCTGCGCGACCCATTCGCCACGCTCGTACATGCGGGCGACATTGCGCTGCGCCTCGGCCGAGCCCTGCTCGGCGAGCGGCAGCCATATCTTGAAGGCTGTGGCATAGTCGCCGCGCGCGTAGGCGGCTTCCGCATCGGGCTGCGGCAGCGCGAACGCGGTCGCCGACAGGACAAGTCCAATTGACGCGATGAGCAGGCTCAGCCAACGCATGGCGGCATCCCCCTGCCGAAACTTGGCACAAATCGCCGGCGCTCGCGAGAGGCTATGCCGTCAGGCTGACGTAAGGACCGGCCCGGATGCTAAAATGCCTGCCCTTCCCGGAGGGCTTGCCGTGCTTACCATTCTACGGTCGATCGTCCTGGCGATGGCCTTTCTTGTCGCGCTGTCGGCGCCCGCACCAGCCGATCAATGGGACGACCTCGCGCAGAAATTCGTCGACCAGGAGCAGGCGCGGGTGGTTCGCCGCGCGGCGGACAAAGACGGCATCGTCATTGTCATGGACCATCCGCTGGTCACGGAGCGGGTCGTATTGGTCGTCACGGACAAGCAGCCCGCGATATCCTTCCAGTTCAAGTCGGCGGCCCTGCCCGGCAACGATGCCTTCGACCTGATGGCGCGGGGCAGCAGCCTCGTCACCGGCAAGGGCGCGGCCGCCGCGATGCGCCTGCTCCGCCAATGCTACCCGGCCGCCCGCACGGAAGAGCGCGGCGTCGCCACCGTCAGCGCGGACGGGCTTTTCGTCACCTGCATCGTGCCGCGCGACGGCGGGGGCGTGAATTTCCTGGTCGCGCCGGAGTGAACGCCGCTATGAATGCAGCCATATCAGCCACCGTAGCGCCGGGCGCTCCCGGTTCACTGCCGACCTGGACATCGAGCGCCAAGGATTTGGTGACGACGGCGGTCGGTACGAGCCGCGTCTGGGTCACGCTCGGCCACGGCATCGTCAACGAGATCTACTGGCCCGCGACCGGAACGCCGCAGATCAGGGACCTCGGCTTCATCGTCTCGAGGCCCTTCGGCTGGGTCGAGATCAAGCGCGAAAGCGTCTACCAGATCACTGTCCCGGCGCCCTATGTGCCGCTGCCCCAGATCGTCCACGAAGGCGAAGGCTACCGGCTGGTGCTGGAGCTCGCGACCGATCCAATGCGCGACGTGGTGCTCGTCTCCTTCCGTCTCACCGGCGAGGGCACGCGGCTCTATGCCCTGCTGGCGCCGCATCTCGGCAACAGCGGCATGGACAATAACGCCCGCGCCGGCGAGGAGCTTTTGGCCTGGAAAGGCGAAAACGCCCTCTGCCTCACCTGCGATTGCGGCTTCTCGCGGTCGAGCGCCGGCTACGTCGGGGTGTCCGACGGATGGCACGACTTTGCCCAGAACGGACGGATGGCCTGGACCTTCGCCGAGGCCCCGCAGGGCAACGTCGCCCTGCTCGGCGAGCTGCAGGCGAACAAGGGCACGCTGGCGCTGGGCTTCGGCGAAAGCCTGGAGGGCGCACGCACGCTCGCTCGGTCGAGCCTGAGCGAAGGCTATGGCCAGATCCGGCAGCGCTTCATCGATGGCTGGGAGGCGTGGGGGCAAAAGCTCGTTATTCCCGAGTGCCCGCCCGACATCGAGCGGGAAGCCTATATCTCATCGCTCGTCCTCAAAGTGCACGAGGACCGGACCTTTCCGGGGTCGATCGTCGCCAGCCTGAGCGTGCCGTGGGGACAGTCGAGCGACACCTCGGGCGGCTACCACCTGGTCTGGGCGCGCGATTGCGTCGAGGCGGGGCTCGCCCTGGTGGCCGTAGGCCAGGTCGACGATGCGCGATCGATGCTGTCCTATCTCATCGCCATCCAGGCCGACGATGGACGGTGGAACCAGAACAGCTTCCCGGACGGCCGCCCCTTCTGGACCGGAATCCAGCTCGACGAGGTGGGATTTCCGATCGTTCTCGCCAGCAAGCTCATGGAGGAAGACGCCCTCGCGGGAATGAGCGGCGTCGAGGCCATGATCCGCCGCGCCGTCCGCTATCTCGCCCACAACGGTCCGATCAGCGCGCAGGATCGATGGGAAGAAAACGCCGGCATCAGCCCCTTCACGCTGGGCATCGAGATCGTGGCGCTGATCGCCGCCGCCCGGTTCTTCGAGGACGAGGAGCGGGACTACTGCCTGTCCCTGGCCGACTACTGGAACGAGCGGATCGAGGACTGGACCTATTACGAGCATGGCCCCTTCGCCCAGCAATACGGCGTCGACGGCTACTACGTGCGCATCGGTCCCACGGGCACGGACGAGGACCTGCGCGACCGCATCGAAGTGAAGAACCGCGGCGGCCAGACGGTGGAGGCCGCGGCCCTCGTCGGCATGGAGTACCTCTATCTCGTTCGCCTGGGATTGCGCGACGCCGGCGATCCCAGGATTCAGAACACGCTCAAGGTCGCCGAGGCGCTGCTCAAGGTGGAGACGCCGCAGGGTGCCGCCTATCGCCGCTACAACGGCGACGGCTATGGCGAGCACGAGGACGGCCGCCCGTTCGACGGCACCGGGATCGGCCGGCCGTGGCCGCTGCTGGCCGGCGAGCGCGGCCATTTCGACCTGATGCTCGGGCGCGACCCGCTGCCGTATCTCGAGACGATGGCGCGCATGACGGGGCCGGGAGGACTCATTCCCGAACAGGTCTGGGACGGGCCATCGATACCGGCCCGCGGACTGGAACCCGGCAAGCCGACCGGCAGCGCCATGCCGCTCGTCTGGGCGCATGCCGAATTCCTGAAGCTGCTGGTCGCCCGGCAACGCAAGCGTCCGCTCGAGCTGCTGGGCTCGGTGGAAGAGTATCTCCGCCTCAAGCAGACAAAGAACGGCCCATGGCACTGGCGGCCCGACCTGCCCTTCGATGTCGTGCCCGCCGGTCGCGATGTCCTGATCGACATGCCGGTTCCGTTTGTCCTGCATGTGGGCTTCGACGGCTGGCAGGGCATCGAGGACCGACCGTCGACACCGCTTGCCTTCGGCCGGCATGGCGTGCGCCTGGCGGCGAAGGACTTCGATCGCCGTCGCGTCGCCGATTTCACGCTCTATCTTGTCGATGCAGCGCAATGGGCGGGCCGCGACCATCACGTGCGGCTGGCGCCACCCCTTGCGTGATCGGAGTGCGTGATCAGAAGGCCAGCAGGTTGTCGCGAAAAAGCTTGTAGGCAAAGCCGTCGCGGATCAGGCCGCGCCGCTTCAGGGCTGGTGCCAGGCCGTCGGTGATTTCGGCGATGCTGCGGCGGGTCACGTTCTCGGTGATCATGAAGCCGTCGCCGCCCATTTCCGCGGCCACCTCCGCCATCTCCGCGGCGACGCTGTCGGGCGTGCCGACGAAGTCGATGCCGCCGCTCGCGGGATCGGTCAGCATCTCGCGCAGCGTGGTCCGGCCGGTGCCGCTGGTCATCAACGCGGTCTGGCCGCGCGAGGCATTGGTCTTGACCTCGGGCAGCGGCTCATCGAGCGGGAACTTGGAGAAATCAACGCCGCTCAGGAAGGATAGCCGGGCGAGACGGAACTCCATGTTGCGGCAGAGCGCAGCGTCAGCCCGCGCCTTCTTGGCCTCGGCCTCTTGCCGTGTTTCGCCCAGCACGATGCCGACCGAGAACATCACCTTGCAATGATCGGGATTGCGGCCGTGCCGCGTCATGCGCAGCCGCACGTCGTCGCGATAGCGCTTCGCCGCACCGGCGCCGCGGCAGACCGCCACGATGGTATCGGCGTATTTCGAGGCGAACTCGCGGCCTGCGGGCGACATGCCGGCCTGGCAGATCACCGGCCGGCGCTGCGGGCCTTGCGGCATGTTGAGGGGCCCGCGCGAGCTGAAGTATTTGCCGGCGAAGTCGATCGGATGGACCTTGCGGAAATCGGCATACATGCCGGTCTCCGGATCGGCGACCACGGCGTCCGGCTCCCAGGACTGCCAGAGCCGATCGACGACCTGGATCCACTCGTCGGCGATCTCGTAGCGCAGGTCGTGCTCGTGGTGACGCTCAAGGCCGAAGTTCTGCGCCGTCCTGTCATTGTGCGCCGTCACCAGATTGAGTCCGACGCGGCCCTGGGTAAGGTGGTCGAGGGTCGCCCCGAGGCGCGCCGCGAGGTAGGGCGGATAGAAGCCGGTGGTCATGGTGGCAACGATGCCGAGACGGCTGGAGCCCTGCGTCAGCAAGGGGACCAGCGGCATCGGATCGTGCTTGGGCACGGTGTAGGCGTTGTGCAGATACCATTCCGGCGTTCCGCCATAGGCGTCGGGCACGAAGGAACCATCCTCGATCATCACGTAGTCGAAGCAGGCCCGCTCCATCGCCCGGACAAGATCGACATAGAGGTCCGGCCGCATGTAATCGGCGCCGATGGCGCCCGACCAGGGCTGGTTCCAGGCATGAACCGAATAGCCGCGGCCGACAAACCAGCCCATGTGAAACATCGAGCCCTCCCCCGCCGAACGCCTTGCACGGCGTGTGCCACGCGCCTGGCCTGGCCGACAACCCCGGCCCGACAACCCCGGATTGTCCGGGTCGGCGCAAGGGCTCATGATCGCCGGAAAATCAAGATCAAGATCAAAATCAAGATCGATCAAGGAGGAGGAACGCCATCATGAGGACAAGGCATTCGCTGTTTTCGTCAATCGGCGGCGCGACGTTTCTGGTTCTCGCCGGCGCGGGTTCGTTGCACGCCCAGCCCTTCGCGATCGTCGGCAACGACGAGAAGGTCCTGTGGGACAAGAAGGGCGACACGATCCTGTCGGCGCCCGGCAAGGATTCGGTGGTGATCCTCGATCTCGCCAATCCAGAGGCGCCGAAGATCGCGGCCAACCTGCCGCTGAAGAATTCGGTGGTCGGCCCGCCGCGGTGAATGTCGCCATCGATTCCACCAACTCGATCGCCTTGGTGGCCGATTCGGTCGACGTCATCAAGGATGGCGACAAGCTGAAGCAGGTCCCGGACGACAAGGTCCACGTCATCGATCTCAAGGCGACGACGCCCAAGCTCGCCGGCACTGTGACGGTCGGCAAGCAGCCGTCGGGTCTCAGCTTCAATCCCGCCGGCAACCTCGCGCTGGTCGCCAATCGCGGCGACAAGTCGATCGGCGTGCTGTCGGTCAAGGGCACCGACGTGAAGCTGATCGATACGATCGACATGGGCGACATCGTCTCGCACGTCGTCTTCACGCCCGACGGCAAGCGCGCGCTCGCCACCAAGTTCAATGGTCACAAAGTGGCGCTGCTCGACGTCAACGGCGACAAGGTCACCTACAACAAGCTCGACCTGCCGACCGGCCTGTGGCCCTACAATGTCGCGGTCGCCCCGAGCGGCAAGATCGCGCTCACGGCCGACAACGGCGGCGCCGGTTCCTCCGACGGTGCGTCGATACGGTGAGCGTGGTCGACCTCGAGGCCACCCCGCCGCGGATCATCGACCGCGTCGTGGTCGGCGACGGGCCGGAGGGCCTCGCCATCTCGCCCAAGGGCGACGTGGCGGTGGCGATCATCCTGGCTGGTTCGAACAACCCAAGCGCCTATTTCTACAAGCCCCACGGCAGCGTCTCGGTGCTGAGCATCGACGGCAAGAAGGTCACCAAGGTGGGCGACGTCGAAGTCGGCGGCCTGCCGGAAGGCGTGGCGTTCACGCCGGACGGAAAATACCTGCTGGTCGGCAATTACCTCGACCAAGATCTCTCGATCCTCAAGGTCGACGGCAGCAAGATCACCGACACCGGAAAGCGCTTCAAGCTGCCCGACCATCCGGCATCGGTGCGGATGGGCGAGCACTGACAGGCCTCGCCGCCTGCATGGAGCCGGACGAGCTCGCTCTCCTTCAAAAAGCGAATCGTCGACGGCAACACGCGGTCGAATTCGGCTGTGGTGCGTCGACCGTGCTGTTGCTGCGCAATGGCGTCGGGGCGGTCGACTCGGTTGACTCCCAGCCAGCCTGGGTGAGCCGCGTGAGCGACCAACCCGACGCCGCCGAAGCGCTGCGCACAAGCCGGCTCAGGATGCATTGCGTCGATATCGGGCCCACCCGAAAATGGGGCCACCCGGTGGGCGACGAGTCGAAGGCGCGATGGCCGCAGTACGCACAAGCGGTGTGGCGGGCGGCTTTGCCTCAGCCCGTCGATTTCGTCCTGGTCGATGGAAGATTTCGTGTCGCCTGCGCCCTGATGGCACTCCTCAAGGTGCGGCCGGATGCCCTCGCCTTTCACGATTTCTGGACCCGCTTAGAGGTCTACGGAGAAATCCTGCCGTTTTTCGATGTCGTCGGGCGCGCGGGCTCGCTCGCCATCCTGGCGCCGCGGCAGGATCCCGACCCAACCCGGATCGAGACGCTGCTTCGGCAATACTTGAGCGATCCTGCCTGATGCTTCAGGTCCGGGCCTTCGAGGCGAGCGCAACGGCCGTGTCGTAGGCCCGGACGATTTCCGGATCGAGATCGGCGATCTTGAGACCATGCAGGCGCACGATTTCGCGAAGCTCCTTCCAGATGCCGGCCGGAACCGGCGTGCGGCCGCGCGCCCAGTCGGCGACAGTGCCCGCCGGCTGTTTTAGCGCGGTGGCCATCGGGGCTTGCCAGTCGGGGCCCCACAGCATCAGCCCGACCTTGGGGATCAAAGTATGGTCTTCCATGCGCGCCGTCATAGCGCGGCCTCCGCTCGCTCGCCAGCGCCGTCATTGTGTGCTGGAATTGAGCGATGAAGCACAAGCATCTCGGCCGCACCGGCATCTCCGTCTCCGAACTCTGCTTCGGCACCATGTCCTTCGGCGGCGATGCCGATGAAGCGACCGCAGCGGCGCTCTACAAGGAAGTGCGCGACGCCGGCATCAACTTCTTCGACTGCGCCAACGAATACAACAAGGGCAAGTCGGAGGAGATTCTCGGCCGGCTGGCGAAGGGCCATCGCGACGATCTCGTGCTCACCACCAAGTGCTTCAACCCGACCGGCCCCGACGTCAACGCGCGCGGCTCCTCGCGCCGCCATGTCGTGCAGGCCGTCGAGGCGAGCCTCAAGCGCCTGCAGACCGACCGCATCGACGTGCTGTTCCTGCACCGCTTCGATCCGGTGACGCCGATCGACGAGGCGATGCGCGCGCTCGAGGACATGGTGCGCGCGGGCAAGGTGATCTACCCGGCCGTCAGCAACTGGGCGGCATGGCAGACACAGCGCGCGGTCGACCTGCAGGAGCACCACAACTGGGCGCGGCTGCAAGTCGTCCAGCCGATGTACAACCTAGTGAAACGCCAGGCCGAGGTCGAGATCCTGCCGATGGCCCACGCCAACGGCATCGGCGTCATTCCCTACAGCCCGGCCGCGGCGGGCCTGCTCTCGGGCAAGTATTTCGGCCAGGCATCGGGGCGGCTCAGGACCAACAAGATGTACGAGGCGCGCTACGGCGATAAGTGGATGTTCGAGGTCGCCGAGAAGTATGTCGGCTTCTGCAAGCAGAAGGGCCTGCATCCGGTCAGCACGGCGATCGCCTGGGTGGGCGCGCATCCGGCGGTCACGGCGCCGATCATCGGCGCGCGCAGTGTCGAGCAGCTGAAGGATTCGCTCGCTGCGGTGAAGGTGGAGATGACGCCCGAGCTGCGCGCCGAGATCGCCGACCTCTCGCGCACGCCGCCGCCGGCGACCGATCGATCGGAAGAGCAGAAAGTGGCGAAGGCTGCAGCGTAGCGGCCGCCTGGTCGCGAAAGACCGCCGTCGGGCCTCGATAGCTCGCGCGACATTACCGGCACGCCCAAACCGTGGCACCCTACTTTTGGCGTTGCCGCAGAAATGCAGATCGTTCAGCCGGGGATTCTATGTGATTTGAAAGACTGAGCCACAGAGCATCAACGGAAGACGCGTCGGCCGTCGCGCGGCGCACCAGGACGCGGGCAATCGGTCCGACGAATTGAGTGAGCGCCTCCTGCACCCGCTCCAGCTCTTGTTCAGGCAAGCGGGCACTGCGGACGCTGCCGTCGCTACGCTGCGACGTGCCGGCCGCCGCCGGCGAGCGGGAGCGAAGCAAAAGTTCCACCTCACGACGGAACTGCTCACGCTCAGCGCTATCGGTGATCGACAAGGCGAGCTGTGAACAAAGGTCGCCGACGGATCGGCTGCGACCGGCTGTCGTGCGGACCAGGATGCGGGCGATAGGGCCAACATAACCCGTCAGCTTGTGCTCCAGCGCCTGCAACGTATCGGCATCAAGCTGCGCCTCAGGCGCTTGCGGCCCGGCGTCGCGCCGCACTTTCTGCGAATTGGCGGTGCCGCCCGCAACACCACCCGCCGGAGAGATGCGGGTGACTACATTCCCCTCATCGTCGCGGCTGCCGCCAAGCACCTGTCGTAACGCCTCGGCCATCTCCTCAGCCGTATGAAAACGATCGTCCGGCTGTTTTTCCATGGCGCGCTCGAGCACAAACTGCAGCCTAGGAGCCGCGGCACGAACAGGCGCAGGCAGCAGCGGTAATCTCTCATTCTGAATGCGATGGCTGACCTCTCCCACGTTGTGGCCCGGAAAGGCGCGCTCGCCGGCCACCATTTCGAACAGCGTCGCCCCTGCCGAAAAGAGGTCGGAGTGACCGTCCACGAGGCTGCCACGGCATTGCTCCGGTGACATGTAGTTCGGCGTGCCCATCGACGACGAGGTACTGGTGACGTCGGTATTCACGAAGCGGGAGATACCAAAATCTGCGACCTTGACCCGCATTTCGGGGGTCAACATGATATTTGCCGGTTTGATGTCCTGATGAATGACGCCCATCGCGTGTGCGCTGGCCAGAGCGTCCAATACCTGCAGCATGATGCCGATGGCATCCGGAACGGCCATGACAGGGGCGGCATCGAGCGCCTGGCGCAAACTCGCGCCATAAACGAATTCCATCGCGATGAAGGGCTGTCCCTCATGAAGGGCGAAATCATAAATAGCGACTATGTTGGGATGTGCACAGCGGGCGGCCGCCTGAGCCTCTCGCCGGAAACGCCGAATGTATTCTGCGCGTTTGCCACCACTCATCAACTCGGTCGAGATCAGTTTTATGGCGACCGACCTGTGGATCTCAGGGTCATGCGCCTTGAAGATCTGACCCATTCCACCAATGCCGACCAAGTTCTCAACGAGATAGCGGCCGATGGTGGTCGGGATCGCGGCCACGCCTACCCCCCGGAAGGCGCACCGATCATGCGCCCTCCAGCATTTTTATGGCGTTCTGCAAGCTGCGATGCATCAGATTGAACGAGCGTCCAAGCGAAGCAATTTCGTCGCGGCCTTTTACCGGGTATTCCGCAACGTCGGGTTTCCCCGCACTCACATCGCGCGCCAGCGCGGTGATTTGCTGCATCGGTCGCAAAATGAAGAAGTGCATCAGCACGTTCAACAATACGAGCATCCCCAGGAATACTGCACTCAGCGCAGCCACGAACGCCAACAACGAGCGGTTTGCGCGGGTCAGCGCCACGCTCAGCGGAACCGAAACGATCTGTGCGCCGATGACGTCGTTCAACACCCAGCCAAATCCGTTACTGTTGCCGTACAGGTCAACCATCGTTGCGGGCGCCGCCGCCGGCGTCGAATGACAAGAGAGACAAGCACGGTCGGTCAGCCGGAATGGGCGAGCGAAAGTCAGAAACGGGCCCGAAGGGGTGTCCCGCGTGGCGACAAATTCAGCGAGCTCAGTGTCGTGCTTGAACACATTGATGATATCCGATTCCCAAGTCGTGGCGCGGTCGGAAGGATTGGTGGGGTTGAGCGCCGCTTCCTTATACGAGTAGTCAGGAAAGTCCTTCTGGACCTGGTGGAGCACGGTTTGCGCCGACCAGGACGGAACCGAATGGGGCAGGAAACGCACGGCCATCTGTTCGCTTATCAAGGGCCTGATCTCGTTCTGGGTGTAGCCACGGACGGCCGTTCCGCTGCGCATGATGAGCGTGGCTTCATTGAGCATCTGCCGCTTGGCTTCCTCCGTCGTGATTTCCCTGGCCAGGAAAGCCGCCACCGCCAGGCCAATCAGAAACGCCGTAATCATCACCAGATTGAATTTGGTCCTGAGCCCCATGCCATTCTCCATACCGCCTTCATTTTCACCGCACGCTGTTGGCGAGTCGCGTTGCCTGTTCAGCGCTCAGGCGGCCGGTCATTTCGCTCTTGATTTCGAACTGGTAGCGGCGGATGGCGGCCCGGGTTTCGGGTCCGAATGTCCCGTCTATCCGGCCACTGTAGTATCCCATGGTTGCCAGTATCATCTGGATCCGGCGCCGATCCTGCTCGGACATCTGATCCTCGTCCGCCATGGTCAGGCGTTGCGGCGGCGCGACCGGCAAGGCAACGACCGATGGCTCGGGCGGCGGCGGCGCCGGATGGGCGGCAGGTCCCGCGGACGCGACAGGCGCGGCCAAAGGCGAAGCGTCGCGCCGCCCGCCCGGCTCGACTGCAGAACGTTCAATCGCCGGAACGAAATGCGCCGTCACGGCAGCAGTCTTGGAAAGCCGGCGGCGCATCCCGCTCATGAACGTGTCGGGGCTCACCTCGCCTTCTGCAACCTGATCGCGCAAGGCGAGCGATGCCGCCGTCGGCCCGTCGGCCGTGCCATCGTTGCTGGCACCAATCACGGCGAAATTCGAAGGGCGCATCTGTTCGGCGAGCCCGCCCAGTCCTGTTGGCGCTGAAGCGGCCGGCGTCCGGAACACGTCCAGCACGACGAATCCGGTGCTCTCCTGGGCACGGATCAGGCTGTCGACCAGACTCTTTGCAATGATGCCCTGAGTAAGAACATCGTAGTCGCGAGCGATCGTTGCGGATGCCGGCAAAAGAAACGATCGCCCATTGAATTCCAAGGCATAACCGCAATAGTAGAGAGCGCCCAAAGCCGAAGGTGCTGCAGCGAGCCGGCGCGCCAAGACGCCAATGGACGTATCGAATTCGCCACGTCCCAGGTCGCTGCGTTCCATGACCTCGAACCCTCTGCCACGCAATGCATCGCGCACGGTCGTGGCAGAAGCGCTGCACCTCGCAAGGCCAGGCATGCTTGCGTAGCGCCCATTGGAAATAACGAGGGCTATTCGCAGTTGCTCGGACCTTGCCGTGTTCAGACAACAACAGGCAAAGGCGAGTCCCGCGAGGACGGTTATCAGA
>Ga0209648_10001296_pt1 | contig 20018 bp, 19 predicted proteins | sample GraSoi2013_115cm_FD_185830 | JGI IMG/M metagenome (GOLD analysis project Ga0209648, IMG submission 185830) | Grasslands soil microbial communities from the Angelo Coastal Reserve, California, USA - Sample 9_17_2013_115cm (SPAdes) (version 2) | ecosystem: Environmental > Terrestrial > Soil >...
CCCGCCGTGATCCTCCTCGGCGCGCGCCGACTCGATGTACTCACGGTACGTCTGGTGCGCCGTGAACTTGCCGTTGGGAGAGTACACGCCCGACTCGATCGCGTCGAGCTGCGACAACAGCGCCCGCTCGGCCGATTGCTGCATGTCGAGATCGAGGGTCGTATAGACCCGCAGGCCGCCCTCGTACAGCTCCCGCCCGAAACGCTTCTCGAGGTCCTGGCGCAGCCACTCGATGAAGTACGGCGCTACGTCGCCGTAATTGGTGCGCCGGCTGGTGAGCACGAGCGGGTACGCCTTCCACAGCTCGCACTCGTCGGCCGAAATGAAGCCTTGATCGCGCATCAAGCTGAGCACCACGTTGCGACGCCGCGTCGAGCGGTCGGGATGCAACCGCGGGTTATAGGTGCCCGGCGCCTTGGGGATCGCCGCCAGCGTCGCCGCTTCCGCGAGGTTCAGATCACGCGCGGACTTGCCGAAGTAGATCTGCGCCGCCGCCTCGACGCCGTGCGCGCCCGCCCCCAGGTCGATCTGATTCAGATACATCTGGAGGATCGTGTCCTTGGGGAAGTTGTGCTCGATCTCCATCGCAATGCGCGCTTCCTTCAGCTTGCGAACCAGCGTCTTCTCGCGTGTAAGCTTTTCGGGGAACACGTTGCGGGCGAGCTGCATCGTGATGGTCGAGAAGCCCTGGCTGTAGCCCAGGGTGAGTACGTTCGCCTTGATCGCGCCGAGGATGCGGATGTAGTCGATACCGTGATGACTGTAGAAACGCTTGTCTTCCGTCGCGATGAATGCCTGACGCACGAACGGCGGGATCTCGCTGAGCGGCAACACGGTGCGGCGTTCGCCGCCCAGCTCCGAGATCAGCCGGCCGTCGGCCGCGTACACTTTGGAGGTCTGCTGCGGCGTGCCCGAGGGCCCGATGAGGCGCGAGATGGACGGGCAGCGCTCGGCGGCGCAGACGCGCGTCCACGAGCCGTACGACAGGCCGCCGCCGAACGCCACCGCCAGGACGGCGCCGGCGATCGCCTTGCCGCGGCGGATCGGGTCGTGCCACCACGACAGCCACCAGGCGCGGGTCAATACCGGCAGGCGCACGGGGAGCGGGGCTGGAACGGGAGACGATACGAACGCCATAGACGACAACCTAGTGAGGGGCCAATCGGCTTGCCAGCATCCGGCCGCTTGCAGTACGATTCCGCGCCATGACCGACCTCCTTAAGGAACTCGAGTGGCGGGGCTTCGTGCAGGACGCGACGCCCCGGATCGATGCACACTTGGCCAAAGGGCCGGTGACGCTCTATTGCGGCTTCGATCTCACCGCTCCGTCGCTGCAGCTCGGCAACCTGCTGCCGTTGATGCTGCTGCGGCACTTCCAGCGCCACGGGCACAAGCCCATCGTGCTGATGGGCGGCGGCACGTCCCTGATCGGCGATCCCTCGGGCAAGCGCACCGAACGGCCACTGCTCCCCAAGGAGCAGATCCGCGAGCACCTGCAACGCCAGCGCGACCAGATGGCGCGGTTTCTCGACTTCGACCCCGGCCCAGCGCGCCTGCTCGACAACGCCAAGTGGCTGGTGGAGCAGCGGCTCACCGATTTCCTGCGCGACGTCGGCAAGCATTTCACGGTCAACGTGATGCTGCAGAAAGAGTCGGTGCAGGGCCGGATGGAGGCCGGCATTTCCTACACCGAGTTCAGCTACATGTTGCTGCAGGCGTTCGACTTCCTGCAGCTGTTCCGCACGCATCAGTGCACGCTGCAGGTGGGCGGCAGCGATCAGTGGGGCAACATCACCGCGGGTGCCGACCTGATCCGCAAAGTCGAAGGCGGCGAGGCGCACGCGCTGGTGGCGCCGTTGGTGACGAGCGCGTCCGGCAAGAAGTTCGGGAAGACCGAAGCGGGCGCCGTGTGGCTCGATCCGGCGCTGACGTCGCCGTACAAGTTCTACCAGTTCTGGATGAACGTGGACGACCGCGACGTGGACAAATATCTGAAACTGTTCACCGAACGTTCACGCGACGACATCAAGCAGCTGGTGGCGCAGCAGGAGCAGAATCCCGCTGGGCGCGCGGCGCAGCGGGAGCTCGCGACCGACGTGACAACGCTGGTCCACGGCGCCGACCCGACCCGCAACGCGGGCGTGGCGGCCGAGATCCTGTTCGGCGACTTCGACCCCAAAGCGGCCAACGCGGGCGTGTTCGACATCCTGGCGGCCGAGATTCCCACGGTGCAGGCCGATGGCGCGGGCAGCCCCTCCTTGGTCGACGTCCTGGCGCAGGCGGGGCTCGCGAAGTCGAAGAGTGAAGCGCGGCGCGCGATCGAGCAGGGCGGCGTGTACGTGAATCAGCAGCGCGAGAAGGACGTCGATCGGCAAATCGCGGCGGGCGACTGGCTCGCCGGGGGCAACCTGCTGCTCAGGAAAGGCAAGAAAGACTATGCGCTGCTGCGCCGGCGCGGCTGATCACACCACCGTTTCCAGCACGTCCATCACCTTCTCCAGTTCTTCGACGGTATTGTAGAAGTGCGGCGACAGCCGAATCGCACCCTCGCGCAAGGAACACACGATGTGGGCGCGCTTGACCGCGTGAAACGCTTCGACCGCGCGCTCCGGCGCGACGCAGAGAATCGCGGAGCGGTGCACCTCGTCGCGCGGTGACGCGATGCGCACGCCGTGCGCGTCCGCCCACTTGAGCACCGGCTCGTGCGCCGCGCGCGTGACCTCGGCGATGTCCGCAATCCCGATCTCCAACAGCAGCCGCAGCGACTCGACCATCCCGTAGACGTCCTGATAGGGCAGCGTCACCATCTCGAAGCGGCGCGCGTCAGTGCGGAAGTTGGGATTGTACTCGGTGAGTCGCGTGAAGTCGTCGGTTCCCTCGAACGCCATCCAGCCCGTCACCGCCGGCTCAATTTGCGGTATCAATTCCTTGCGCACGTACACGAAGCCGGAACCCCAGGGCGACAGCAGCCACTTCTGCCCGCCGCACGAGAGGATGTCCACGGGCGTCTGGCGCACGTCGAGCAGGGAGTTGCCCACACCCTGAATCGCGTCCACCACCAGGAACGTGTCGTGTTTCTTGCACGCGGCCGAGAGCCGCGCCAGATCGGCGCGGAAGCCGTTGGCGAATTGCACGTACGATACGGCAAGCACGCGCACCCGCGGATCGGCCACGCGCTCGATCAAATAATCCTCGTCGGGCCAGCCCTCCGCCGTGCAGCGCGCCAGCTCGACTTTCACCCCGCGCTTCCTTAGCAAGAGCCACGGATAGACGTTCGCGGGGAATTCGCGATCGGAGACGAGCACCGTCTCGCCCTTCTCGATCGGCAGCGCGGTGGCGGCGAGATTCAGTCCGAAGCTCGTGTTGGTGGCGAGCGCCACTTCGCCCGGCTCGGCGTTGATCAGCTGCCCCACGAGGTCGCGTCCGGCCTGCAGCAAGCCCTGCATGTCGCGATCGGGCAGCAAGTGCGGCGCGGTGCGCTTGGCGTTGAACTGGTCCAGCGCGGCGCGCGTCCGCTCGGGAATCGGCCCAATGGACGCGTTGTTCAAATAGACCGTGTCGGCCGTCCAGGGAAACTCGGCCTGGCGGATTGCCTTGCAGGTGTCGCGGATGGCGCGCAGCCGCGTGGGGTGCGAGACGACGTGCGTCATGCGGCGCGCGCGGCCAAGGCGTCGCGCAGGCCGTCGCCCAGGAGGTTGATGGCGACGACGGTCAGGCCAATCGCCAAACCCGGAAACAGCGACACCCACGGCGCCACGCGCAGCAGGTCGCGGCCTTCGGCCACCATCGCGCCCCAGGACGGCGTGGGCGGCGCCGCGCCCAGCCCCACGAACGACAGCGCCGCCTCCGCCATAATCGCGCCGCCGACGCCGAGCGTGGCCGCCACGATCACCGGCGCCAGCACGTTGGGCAACACGTGACGGCTCACGATGCGTGCGTCGGATGCACCGAGGGCGCGCGCCGCCTGCACGAAGTCGAGCGCGCGCGTGACCAGCACTTGCCCGCGCACGAGGCGCGCCATGCCCGCCCAACCCACCACCCCGATCACCACGAAGATCATGGGGAGCGAGGGGCGAACGGCGGCGGCGATGGCGATGAGGAGCAGCAGCGGCGGGAAGGCGAGCGTGACGTCGGCCAGGCGCATGATCAGCGCGTCGGTCCAGCGGCCGTAGTACCCGGCCGCGAGACCCAGGCCTAGGCCTAGCACGAGCGCGATCGCCTGGCTCACGACACCGACGGTGAGCGACAGCCGCGCACCGAACAGAATTCTCGTGAGGACGTCGCGCCCCTGTTGGTCCGTCCCGAGGAGGAACGCAGCACCCGGCGCGTGCAGGCTGGTCGCGAGGTCGCCACGCACGGGATCGCCGGGGGCGAGCCACGGCGCCGCGAGTGCGAAGGCTGCGAGGACGAGGACGATAGCGAGGCCCGCGAGCGCCCAGCGGTCACGCGCGAGCCGCCGCCAAACGAGTGGCGCTGTCATAGGGTTCTCGACTACGTTACCCGGGCACTCACCCTCAGGGCAAGCGGCGCGCGCGGTGGATCCCAACACACGCTTCACACTCGTCCTGGGCGGCGGGGGCATGAAGGGCCTAGCCCACGTAGGCGTGCTGCAGGCGCTCGTGGAGCGCGGGCTCAAGCCGTCGCACATCATCGGGTCGAGCGTGGGCGCGCTGATCGGGGCCGCCTGGTCCGCCGGCCGCAGTATCCCCGAGCTGCGTGAGATCGCCTTCGCCCTCAAGCGCAAAGACGTCTTTCAAGTCGCGCACGCCGACATGGCGTTCAAGCGGATGCGATCCCCCGCCCTGTTCAAGCGCGAGCCTCTGGTGGAGCTGACCCGCCGTCTGGTGGGCGAGGCGACGTTCCAGGAGCTCGACCCGCCGGTCGTCGTCAACTCCGTCGACATCAACTCCGGCATGCAGGTGTTCTGGGGTCTGCACGGGCTCGACGACGTGCGGGTCGCCGATGCCGTGCTCGCCTCGTGCGCGTTGCCCGGGTATTTCCGGCCGCACGAGATCCACGGCCGCTTCTACGTCGACGGGGCGGTGCTCGACAACCTGCCCGTGGGCGCGGCCAAAGCAGTGGATGGCGCGATCGTGATCGGCGTGGACGTGTCGGCGTCGAGTGCGTTCCGCGCCGACACGCAAGACGAGGGCTTCGCCGCGGTGTTCGCGCGCGCCACCGAGCTGGCGATGCAATCGGAGTTCGAGCTACGGATGCGGCTCTGGACCACGCCGCCCCTGTATCTGCTGCACCCGCGGGTAGAGCACATCTCGCTGTTTTCCTTCGATCACATCCGCGAGATGGTGGAGGAAGGGTACCGCGTGATGAAGGCGGCCTTGGCGCACCCCGCGGAGTGGCCGCAGAAAGGCGCGGGGGGACTCTATCCGCGGCGGCGCGTCCTGGTGCGGGTGGAGCGCGACCGCTGCATCGGCTGCGGCGCGTGCTTGGTGCAGGCGCCGCAGGGGATGTTCGTACTCGATGCGCAGGGCAAGGCCGTGGTGACGCAACCGCAGCAGGAGTGGAGCCCCACCGACGGCTGGTTCATCCGGCACTGTCCGACGTACGCGATCAGCGCGCGGGCGGCTCCGGTCGCCGAGACACAGCGCCAGTCGGGGTAGTCAGACGACCTGGGCTTCGATCTCGCGCAGGTCGCGGATGACGCGATCCCAGTTGTAGCTCGTCTCGACCGCCTTGCGACCCGCCTGCCCGAAGCGCCGCGCCAGCAGCTGATCGGTCAGCAGGCGCTCGAGCGCCTCCGTGACCGCGTCGAGGTTGTCGGGCTCCACGATCAGACCGGTCTCGCCGTCCTTCACGGCCTCGGGCAGGCCGCCGGAGTTGCCGGCGATCACCGGCACGCCGCAGGCCGACGCTTCGGCCAGCGCCACGCCGAACCCTTCCACGCGACTGCCGTCGGCGCGGCGCGACACGCCCAGGTACAGGGCCGCGCAATTGTACAGCGCCGCCAGGTCGCCGTCGGGCACGTTGCCCACGAACCGCACCGCGTCGGCGATCTTCAACTCCTGCGCCAGCTTCTTGTAGGTGTCGCGTTTCTTCCCCACGCCCACCACGAGATAACCCACGTCCATGCCCTTGGCCCGCGCCCGCGCCACGGCGCGCAGCGACGTATCCACGCCTTTGTGCGCCTCGAGCCGCGCGACGGTGATCGCCCAGCGATCGCCGTTCAGGCGGTAGCGGGCGCGCACTTCGCGCGTGTCGATGCCGGGCCGGAATTGCTCGGGATCAGTGCCCAGCGCCACCACGCGGACCCGCTCGGCGTGCGAGTCGAGGCCCAGCTCGCGCAGGACTTTTTGCGCCTGCTCGCGGGTCCATTGGCTGTTGGCGACGACGGCCGACGCGGAGTTGAGCAACGCTTTTGCCGTCTTGCGGGCGAACGGCCGGTGGTGAATGGCGTGCAGCTCTTTGAGGAGGTCGCCGCCGTGGACGATGATGCCGTACTTCGTGCCGACGCGCTCGTGCGCCCACTTGGCGGGATAGGTGCACGGACGCAAGGAATCGCACCAGATGAATCGTGGTCGGTGTTGGCGCGCCAGCGACGCCACGCGCCGCGACCAGAACAACAAGCCCACCGCGCCGCGCAGGGTTTTGGTCGGCATCGGCAGGCGGTCGATCGCCGCGCCGGGGAAGCGGTGGTCGGTCTCGAGTGAGTCGCGATGCTGGCCGGTGGAAACGAGCAGCTCGCCCTTGGGATAGCGCCGCGCGATCTCCCCCATCATGCGGGCGATGCCGGTTTGAATCGGCGGGAATTCGTCGGTCAGGAGAAACGTCTTAGGCGGCATCGTGTCGAATCCTAACGGGATGCCTCCCTGCGGAGCAATCGGCGGCTTATACTATGGCCGCCATGCACGTTGCGGTCGCGAGCCATCACCGGCTGCCCGTCGAGGGATACGGCGGCACGCAGCGCGTCGTGGTCGCGCTGGTCCGCGGCCTCGCGGCGCTGGGCCACCGCGTGACGCTGATCGCGCAGCCCGGGACCCGCGTGGCCGAGGCGAGCGCCCTGGTGGAGCTGCCGCCCAAGCGGCTGCGCGATCCCAGCCTCGACCTCACCCCGTTCGTGCCGAAGGACGCGGACATCCTGCACGCGCACTTCCCCGTGCACCGCGCGCCGCAGGTGGCGTTCGTGCAGACGTTGCACGGCAATCTCCGCAAGGCCGCGGTGGTGCCCCCGCATACCATCTTCCTTTCCCACGACCACGCGCGCCGCTACGGCAGCAACACCTGGGTCTACAATGGCCTCGACCCGGCCGACTACTTTTTCCGCCAGCGCAAGGAAAACTGGGATCTGTTCCTGGGGCGCCTCCACAGCGCCAAGGGCTACCACTGGGCGATCGAGGCGGCGAAGAAAACCGGTCGTCGCCTGATCATCGCGGGTGGCTGGCGCCCCAGCTTCACCGGCGCCGTGAAGTACGTCGGCGAGGTGGACGGGAAACGCAAGGCCGCACTCCTGGCGCGCGCGCGCTGCCTGTGGAATGCGGCACAGTGGGACGAGCCGTTCGGCCTGGTCACGATCGAAGCATTGTTCTCGGGCACGCCGGTGCTCGGGACCCGGCGGGGCGCGCTGCCCGAAACGATCACTCCCGAGGTGGGCGCGTTGTGCGACACACTCGACGAGATGCTCGCAGCCGCGGAGCAAATCGGGACGCGCGAGCCTGCCGCCTGCCGGGCGCACGCTGAGCGACACTTTACGCATCTCGTCATGGCGGAAGCCTATGTGCGCGTGTACCGCCACATGCTCGCGACCGGGACGCTGCCGCCCGGGGCCGCCTGATGGCGGCGGCCGACCGTCCCCTGACGGTGCTGGAGGTTACCGAGGTCGCGCACAACGCCGGCTCGACGTTCCTGATTCACGCATTGAGCGAGCAGCTGGCCCGCCGCGGGCACCGCGTCCTCGTCGGCTGCCCGATCGACAGCGTGCTGGCGCGCTTGGCGGGCGGCGCCGGGCTGGCGGTCGTGCCGCTGGAGTTTCAGCGTCTCGGGCCACTCGCGCGCCGGCTCACCGACACGCTGGCGCGCGAGCGCGTTGATGTGGTCAACTGTCACAGCACACGCGACCGCCGGGCGTTGACGTGGCTGCGGTGGCGGCGGCATCTGCCGCAGGCGCTCGTCGTCACGCGTCACACCATGCCGCTCACGTCGCCGCTCGAGCTCCTTGCCATCGGGTGGTCGGCCGACCGTACCATCGCCGTGAGTCACGCCGTGGCACGCGCCCTGCGACGCCGGCTGTACCCGGGCGGCCGGTTGCGCACCATCCCCAACGGGATCGACCTCGCCACCATCGACGCCGCTCCGCCGGCCGCGGCCACCGCCGCCGCGCAGCTCGGCGACCTCGCGGGTCGGCCGGTGATCGTCGTGCTGGCACGTCGCAAAGATCAGCACATCCTGCTGCAGGCGTTGCAGATCTTGGAGCGACCGGTGGTCGTTGCCTGCGTCGGCATCGAGCCCGACGCGCAGCTGCGCCGCCTGGCGGCCGCCACCCCGGCCCGCCACCGTGTCGTGTTCGTGCCGTTTTCCGATCAGCCGCTCGCGTTTTACCGCTTGGCGAGCGTGGCCGCGCTGCCGTCGCGGATCGAGGGGCTGTCGCTCGCACTGCTCGAGGCGATGGCGTTGGGCCTCCCCGTGCTCGCATCGGACGCCGGCGGCAATCCCGATCTAATCACGCCCGACGTGACGGGACTGCTCGCGCCGCCGCTCGACCCGCGCGCGTGGGCTGCCGCGCTCGAGCGGCTCCTTGCAGACTCGGGCCTCGCCGCACGCTTGGGTCGCGGTGCGCGCGACCTCGTGCGTCGCGATCACACGCTCGAGCGCACGGTCGCGGGAACGGAGGGCGTGTATCGCGAGGCGCTGGCCCGGCGCGCGGCGCTGAGCGGTGGCGCTCATTAGCGCGCGCGACGCGTCCCCCACGCTGCTCCTCGGGTTCAACTTCCCGCCGCACGGCGGCGGCATCGCGCGGATGATGGGCGAGCTGGCGCTGCGCTACCCGCGCCCGCTCGTGGTATCCACGGGCTCATACGCCGGCAGCGCCGCGAGCGACGCGCAGTGGCCGCACACCGTCGACCGCGTGGCGGTGCCGGCCGAGCGCCTGCGCACGATCCAAGGGCTCGTGCGCTGGACCGCCCACGCCAGCGCATTGGCGCGCCGTTGCCGCCCCGGGTTCGCCTGGTGCGCCGAGCTCAAGCCTGCGGCGTATCCGGCCCGCTGGCTCCGCGCCCGCCACGGGATTCCCTACGGCGTCATCACCTACGGCGCCGAGCTGTTGCTCTTGGACCAGAAGATCCGGCGATCGCGCGTCCGCCGCTGGACCGCCCGCAGCCTGCTCGCTGACGCAGCCGTGTTCGTCGCCATCAGCGTCTGGACCGCCGCCTACACGCGGCGCGTGCTCGCGGAGCTCGGGCTCGCGGCGCTCGGCGAACGCGTGCGGGTGGTGCCGCTCGGCACCGACCCGCAGCGCTTTCGTCCCGGCCTCGACACCGCCGTCGTGCGGCGCCGCTACGGCTTCGACGGCAGCCCCTGGATTCTCACGGTGGCCCGGCTCGACTGGCACAAGGGGTTCGATACGGTCATCCGCGCCCTGCCGGCGGTGCGCGTGGCGCATCCCGATGTGCGCTATGCCATCGCCGGCACGGGCGCGGCACGCCCGTACCTCGAGCAACTGGTGCGCGAGCTGCGACTCGAGGAGGCGGTCCGGTTTCTCGGGCCCGTCCCCGAGGGCGACCTCCCCGCCGTGTATAACGCGGCCGACCTGTTCGTGCTGGCGTCCCGCCGTCACGATTTGCTGGTCGAAGGATTCGGCATCGCGGTCGCTGAAGCCTCGGCGTGCGGGCTCGCCGTTGTGGGCGGGCGGGAAGCGGGACTGCCCGACGCGGTGCGCGAGGGCGAAACGGGGGTGCTCGTGGACCCCTACGATCCGGCGGCCGTGGCGGCCGCGGTGATCGGGCTGCTGGACGACGCGGCGCTGCGGCGACGGCTGGGGGAAGGCGGTCGACGCGCCGTGGAGACCTACTACAACTGGGACCGCGTCGTGCGCGACCTGGCGGCGATCGACCGGGAGCTGCGCTACACGAGAGTGTAGTTGCGGAACTCAAACACGCGGACGCCGGTCAGGCGCTCGATCACCGCCGACGCGTAGTACCGCAGGTCCATTGGTCGCAAATGACGCGGACCGATAATCCGCTCGGGATCGTGTGCCCGCGCGGCGACCCAGTCCCGCGCCGCCCGCGGATGCGCGCCGGTGAAGGGCTTCAAGAGCGGGATCCAGTCGAGGTAGCCGCGCGCCTTCTCCTGCTCGAGGCGCGGTCGCTGCCACGGGTAAATCGTCTTCGAGATCTCCAACTTTTCCTTGATGGCGCGGGCGGGTCGAGCCCAGCCGTAGTGGTACATCACCGCGTCGGTGACGCGGGCGCGGATCTTCCGATACTCCGCCCCGACGCGAAAGCCCTGGGCGCCCTGGTAGGGCCGGATGTCCTGGCCCAACCGCACGCAGCGCACTTCGCGCCGGTACCAGCGGCGGCTCGTCGCGACGGTGTCGAAGCCTCCATAGAAGTGGAGGTACTTCACCAGCAGGCCCTCCACCCGCTCGTCGCCGTCGCACGCCGCGACGGTCTCCTGTAGGATGCGCGCGCCGTCTTCGTGCAGGCATTCGTCGGCCTGGATGTAGATGCCCCACGACCCGCGGCAGGCCTGCATGGCCTTGAGGGTCTCCGCTCCCAGCATCTCGTTGCGGCGACTGAAGTCCCATCGGGAGTCGAGGATGCGCACGCGGGGGTCGCCGATCGACGCCACGATGTCGCGCGTCTCGTCCTCCGACTCGCCCACGTTGACGACGACCTCGTCGCACACCGCGAGCAGCGAGCGCACGGCGGGCACGATGCAGAAGTCGAGCTTGACGGCATTGCGAACGATGGTGAATCCGGAGAGCATGCTCAGGTCTGGAATTGAAGGTCGTACAGCCGGCGGTACAGCCCGCCCGCCGCGAACAGGGCGTCGTGGGGGCCGCATTCCACCACGCGGCCTTCCCAGAGCACCACGATGAAATCGGCGTGCCGCACGGTGGCGAGGCGGTGCGCGATCACCAGTGTCGTGCGGTGACGCATCAGCCGGTCGATCGCTTCCTGCACCAGCCGCTCGGACTCGGTATCGAGCGCACTCGTCGCCTCGTCGAGAATCAAGATCGGCGGATCGCGCAACAACGCCCGCGCAATCGCGATGCGCTGGCGCTGCCCGCCCGAGAGCAGCGTGCCGCGCTCGCCCAGCACGGTCTGATACCCGTCGGGCAGGCGCTCGAGAAACTCGGCGGCGTTGGCGGCCTGCGCCGCGGCGCGCACCTGCTCCAGCGACACGTCGGTACGGCCGTATGCGATGTTCGCGAAGGCGGTCTCGTTCAAGATCACGGTGTCCTGCGACACGATGCCCATCAAGCCGCGCAAGCTGCGGCGCGTGAACCGCGTCAGCGGCGTGCCGTCCATGAGGATCTCGCCGTGGGTCGGCTCGTAGAACCGCGGCAACAGGTCCACCAGCGTCGTCTTCCCCGCCCCCGACGGCCCGACGATGGCGATCACCTGGCCGCGCTGCACCGTGAGGCCCACGTCGTGCAGCACCTCGGCGCCGCCGCTATAGGCGAACGCCACGTGGCGGTATTCGATGCGCTCCTTGAAGCGCGCCTGAATTTCGCCCGGCCGGTCGCCCTCGTCGGCCGCCAAATCCAGCACCTCGAACACCCGCTCGGACGACGCCATGGCCTGCGCCATCAAGGCGGGATAGTTGGCCACCGACTTGACGGGGGACATCATCCGCAGCGCCACAACCAGAAAGGTGATCAGGACCTCGGGCCGCAGCATGGCGTTGCCACCCATGGCGAGCCGCACCCCGACCGACAGCAGCAGGACGATCACCACCCCCGCGAACACTTCACTCACCGGACTGGTGAGACTGGAGAAGCGCTGGGCCCGCAAGACGCGCTTGCGGTAGCGGTCGGCCAACTCGCGAAAGCGGCTCGCCTCGAACGCCTCGGCCACGTAGGCGCGCACCAGTTTGACCGAGCCGATCATCTCGGCGACGTGGCTCGTGAGCACGCCGCGCTCCTGCACCAGCTGGCGCGAGCGCAGGCGCAGCCGCTCGATCATCGGCCGGATGATGAGCACCAGGAGCGGCGCGAAGATCAGCGCCAGCAGTGTGAGGCGCGGCGACAGTCCGAACAAGATGGCGATCGAGACGGCGATCAGGGCGGCGTTCTGCAGCAGCGAGGCGAGCGCGGCGCTCACCGCCGTCTTCACCTGGTCGGTGTCGTTGATTAATCGGGCGAGCGTTTGACCGCCCTTGGTGCGATGGAAGTAGGCGAGCGGCAGCGTCTGCAGGTGCTGGAACAGGCGCATCCGCAGGTCGCGCACCACCCCTTCCTGGATCACCGCGCTCCAATAGGCCGCCGCATACCCGGTCGCATTCTTCAGAACCAGGGCGCCGAGCACGACGAGCACCACGTTGCGCAAGGCGGTGTCGGGCGAGCCCGCGGCGAGAAACGGTCCCGCGATCTTGTGCAGCAACGATTCGACCGCCGAGCCGCCCTCGGCGGGCAACACCTGCTCGCCGAACAAGGCGCGCAGAAACGGGATCAGCAGGACGAACGTGAATCCCTCGAGCACCGAGGACAGCACCGTGACGACGATGCTGGCGATGAACAGGAGTCTGTACGGACGGAGCAGCTTCAACAGCCGGGCGAGATCGCCCATTCAGCGGCCCCCGTGGCCTTTGGGCGTGAGCAGTGCCACGGGCAGGATCATCTCTTCCGGCGTCACGCCCCCGTGCAGGAACGAGCCGCGGTAGCGCGCCTGGTACTCGCGCAGCTTGGTGGGATAGACAAAGAACCGGTCGCCCGTCGCGACGAGCATGCGCACGCCCAGCCCCATCGCCGGCAGGCCCCAGGACTTCAGGTCTTCGACCAGGATGCCCGCCTCGGGGTCTTCGGCGCGCAGGTCTTCGCCGAACTTGTAGCGCAGGTTGGCGGTGGCATCGCGCTTGGCGAACACGGTGGCGGGCGTCTCGCAGTGGATCGAGCCATGGTCGGTGGTGATGAGCACGGGCACACAGCGGCGCTCCGCTTCTTCCAGCGCCGCCCGCACCATCGAGCGCTCGAACCAGGTGCGCGTCAGCCCGCGCAACGCGTCGGCGTCCTTCGCGACCTCGTAGAGGATGGCGCTCTCGGAGCGGCCGTGGGTGAGTTGGTCGATGAAATTGAACACCAGGGCGGTCACACCGTCTTGCGCCAGATGCGCCGGCAGCTTGCGCATCAGGTCGCCCGAGTCCGAGGCGCTGAACAACTTCTCGTAGCGCACCGGGACGGGCTTGCCCATCAAGTCCGACAACTGCTCGGCCAGCAGCGCGGCCTCATGCGCGTTGAGGCTCTCTTCGTTCGCCGGATCGCCCCACCACTCGGGGTGACGCGCGGCGATCTCCATCGGGAAGAGACCGGAGAAAATGGCGTTGCGCGAAAACGGTGTCGCCGTGGGGACAATGCTGAAGTAGTGCGACTCCTCGACGTCGAACAGCGGCTCGATCAGGTCACGGATCGCTTCCCACTGATCGAGCCGCAGACAGTCGATCAAAATGAACAACGCCCGCCCTGACGCCTTGAGCACCGGCACCAGGAACTCGGCACCGACGTCCACCGATAGCGGCGGCCGGTCGGCTTCGGGGTTCGCCAGCCAGCGCGGATAGTGCTTCTGCACGAAGTGGGCGAAGTCCTTGCGCAGGCTCTGCTGCACCGAGCGCAGCGCCTCGAGCAGGCCGGGCTCGTTGCCCGCCGAGAGGCGCATCTCCCAGCGCGCGAGCTCGGCCACCAGCTCGATCCACTCACGCCACGCCAGCGCCGCGCCGCGCTTGGCCTCGAGCTCGCGGAAGCGGGTGACGAAGTCGCGCGACAGACGCTGCTGGCGGATGCGGTCGCCTTCGAGGAGCCGCGTCACCACGGAGAGGACCTGGCGCGGGTGCACGGGCTTCACGAGGTAATCGTCCACCTCGATGCCGATGGCGTCGCGCATCGTGGCGTCGTCTTCGCTCTGCGTCACCATCACGATGGGCATGGCGGGATCGATCAGGCGGATTTCCGGCAGTAACGCGAGTCCGCGGCGGCCGGGCATCTGCTCGTCGAGCAGCACGATGCTGTAGGGCTGGCGCCGCAGCAGGGCGAGCGCGTCGTCGCCGTGCGCCGCCTGCTCCACGGTGAATCCCTGCTGCTCGAGATACAGGCGATGCGCGGCGAGCCCGTCCACCTCGTCATCCACCCAGAGAATGCGCTTGGGGCGCGGCATCTGAGGGAAACTAGTCCGACTGGCGGACCCGGGCAACGCGCGCCTACATTGCCCGCGTGCTGAGCATCCTGCTCGTGCGCTTCAGCTCCATCGGCGACATCCTCCTGACCACGCCGCTCGTGCGCGCCCTCAGGCGGCGCCACCCGGAGGCGCGGCTGGTCTTCGTCACCAAACGCGGCATGGCGCCGCTCGTGGCCGACAACCCGCATCTGTCCGAGGTGGTGACGCTCGCGCCCGACGAGCCGGTGCGCGACCTGGCGCGGCGGCTGCGGACCCTCGCGCCGACGCACGGGCTCGACTTGCACTCGAGCCTGCGCACGGCGGCGTTGCGCTGGCTGGTACACTGCCGCTGGCGCGGCTACAGCAAGCGCAAGATCGCGCGGACGATGCTGATCGCCACGAAGCTCGACCTGTACGGCCGCGCGGCGCCCGTGCCCGAGCGCTATTTCGACGCGGCGCGCGATCTCGACGTGCGGCCCGACAATGACGGCCCCGAGTTCTTTCTCGCCGCGAGCGCCCGTGAGCGGGTGGCGGCGTGGCTCGCCGCGCGCGGCCTCGGCGACGCGCCCATCGCCGCGTTGGCCCCCGGCGCGGCCCACACCACCAAGCGCTGGCCGCCCGCGCACTGGCTGGCGCTGGCCGAGCGATTGCGCGGCGCGGGCCTCGTCCCGGTGATCGTCGGCGGGCCGGACGACCGCGGCGTGGCGCAGCAGCTGGCGGCCGGCGGCCACGGCGTGAGCGCCGCGGGCGAGCTGTCGCTGCAGGAGACGGGCGCGTTGCTCGAGCGGGCGCGTTGCGCCGTCTCGGGCGACACCGGCGTGATGCACCTGGCGACGGGGGTGCACACGCCCGTCGTCGCCCTGTTCGGCCCCACCGTCCGCCAGTTCGGCTTCTTTCCTTATCACGCGCGCAGCGTGGTGCTCGAACGGCCGCTCGACTGCCGCCCCTGCTCGGCCATGGGCTCGCGCCGCTGTCCGCTCGGCCACCACCGCTGCCTCGTCGACATCCCCCCGGGTGAGGTCGCGGCCGCCGCCCTCGGGCTCGTCGCATGAATGCGCCCGGCACCACGCCGCTGGAAGACCGGCTCGTGGGCCTGCTCGCTGCCGCCGCGCGCGGTCCCAAACGCGACGGGTTGTACGCCTTGTGGCTCACCGTGCGCACCGCCGAGGGATTGCTGTCGCCCGCGCCGGTGAGCGCGAAGAACCACCGCCGCCGGCTGCAGACGCTCGAGCACCGCCTCGGCAGCCTCGCACTCGCCGCGCCGTTGAAGCGCGCATTGGTCGCGGCGCGGCAGCATCTCGAGCCCGCCACCGCCGACGCCGCGGCGGTGGTGCTGAGCCAGCTTGTGACACCCGCCGGCGAGGTCCTGGGACTCGAGGCCGGGGACGCCGTGGCCACCGCGGCGCGCGCGGCGCGTACATTTGTCCAATGACGCCGCGCCGCTTTGCGAAGCGCCCATCGGTCGAATCCCTGGTCCAACGGGTGGACGAGCAGCGCCCCGGCGAGATCACGGGCGACACCATCCCGTCGGGATTCCCGTCGCTCGACAAGGGGCTGGGCGGGGGATTTCGCCGCCGCGATCTGATCGTGATGGGCGGCGATATCGGCGCCGGCAAATCGGCGCTGGCGCTGGGCATCGCCCTGCGCGTGGCGCAGCAGGGTCTGCCCGTCGCGTTCCTGTCGGGGGAAATGGATGAGGAGCGCCTGATGGAGCGCGCGCTGGCGATCGAAGGACGCGTGGCCGTGGACGAGCTGCGCAGCGCCAAGATGAGCGACACTGAGCGCGCTGGTGTCGGCGGCGCGGCGGTACGCCTGCGCGGGCTGCCGCTCACATCGCTCACGCTCACGGCGGCCGACTTCGAGACGATGGAAGAGAGTCTCGACCCGCTGCGCGCCCTGGCCCTCGTCGTCGTGGATTACCTGCAGTTGGTGCCGACGCCCGCGGGCGTCGCGCGCGTGACCCAGGAAGAAGACATGGCGCTGGTGCTGCGGCGTCTCAAGGCGTTGGCGCTCGAGCGCCAGGTGGCCGTGCTCGTGACGGCCCAGATCCCGCGCTTCGATCCCAAGCGCCCCGACCCCCGGCCCACGCTCGACGACTACGGCATGCTGGGCTCAGTGAAGCAGCACGCGGACATCGTGCTGTCGGTGTTTCGCGAGGAGATGTACCGCCCGGGTGGCGGCGTAGAGGGTGCCACGGAATTATTGATCTCGAAGAACCGCAACGGGCCGACGGGATTCATCGACCTCTACTTCTACCGACGGTGGATGCGCTTCGAGGACATGCTGGATCCGGACCGGTAGCTCCTACTTCACCGTATCCCCCACCACCTGGGCCCCGATCAGGTTGTAGGTGGTGCCGCCCGCGCCGACGGCGGGATGCAGGGTGATCCACAGTGGCCGCCTTCCCTGCTCCGCGTAGATCGTGACGCCGCCGTCGGGCAGCTTGGCATCGCTCTTCAGCTCCCAGCCGTTCAACCGCAGCACCTGGTGATACCACAGAGCCACCGCCGCAAGCGACGCGGGGCTGGAGAGCTCCACCTCGGCGGCATCGGCGCCAGACGCGACGTTCACCACCTGCGAGCCGGGGAAGACCAGCACGCCCTGCAGCACGCGCACCGCCATCGCGCGCGACTCGGCTTCGTGGCGGCGCTCGCAGCCGGCAACGGTGACGGCCAGCAGGAGACAGACAATGAATGGACGGGGCATGGGCGAACATCCTACCGGTGGCGGGCGGGTACCGTCAAGTTGTAAGTTGCCATTATGGCTGGCCACAGCAAATGGAAGCAGATCAAGCGGAAGAAGGCCGTTACGGACGCCAAGCGCGGCGCCGCCTTCACCAAGGTGATCCGCGAAATCACCATCGCCGCCAAGCAGGGCGGCGGTGACCCCAACGGCAATCCGCGTCTCCGCACCGCCATCGATGCGGCTAAAGCAGAGAACATGCCGGCGGAGAACATCGACCGCGCCGTCAAAAAGGGCACCGGCGAGCTCGAGGGCGTGCAGTACGAGGAAGTAATGTATGAAGGGTACGGCCCCGGCGGCGCGGCGATTCTAATCGAAACGACCACCGACAACGTCAACCGCACCGTGGCCGAAATCCGGCACGCCTTCCAGCGCGCCGGCGGCAACCTCGGCTCTGCCAATTCGGTGTCGTGGATGTTCGACCGCAAAGGCCAGATCACCGTCGACGCCACCAGGGCCACCGAGGACGCGACGCTCGAGGCCGCGCTCGACGCCGGCGCCGAGGATATGACGCGCGACGGCGATCAGTTCATCGTCACCGCGCCCGTCAACCGGCTGCACGCCGTCGCCGATCAGCTGCGCGCCCAGAAGCTGCCGGTGCAAAGCGCCGAGATCGCGCTCCTCCCCAAGAGCACGACGAAGGTCGAGGGCGCGGACGCCAAGCGGCTGCTCAACCTGCTCGAGGCACTGGAGGACATGGACGACGTGGCCAAGGTCCACTCCAACTTCGACATCGACGCCGACGCGCTGGCGGCGGTGGCGCAATGACGTGCCCGCCGTAAGGATCCTCGGCGTCGACCCCGGGACGTCGGTCACCGGATACGGCGTGATCGAAGCCGGGAACGGGGCGGGGTTCGGCCGCCTGATCGAATGCGGCGTGATCCGCTTCTCCCGCGCGAGCTCTCTGCCCCATCGCCTGCAAGAATTACACGCAGGCATCGCCGCATTGATCAAACGCCACTCACCCAGCGCACTCGCGCTCGAAGACGCCTTCTACCAGAAGAACGTGCGCACCACGCTCGTGCTGGGACACGCCCGCGGCGTGGTGCTGCTCGCCGCGCAGCAGGCCGCGCTGATCATCGCCGAATACTCACCCGCGACCATTAAGAAGACGGTCACCGGCACCGGCGCCGCGCCCAAGGCGCAGGTCGGCGCCATGGTCGCGCACTTGTTGCGTCTGACGAAGGCGCCCGAGCCGTCCGACGCGGCCGACGGCGTGGCCGTGGCGCTCACCTACATGATGCGCGCATGATCGCCTCGGTGACGGGACGTCTCGCCGCGAAGGCGGCCACGGGCGTCGTGATCGAGACGTCGGGCGGCGTGGGATACAGCCTGATCGTGCCGCTGGGCGTGCTGGAGCGCTTGCCCGCGGTCGGCGAAGCCGTGACGCTCGCGACCGAGATGGTGGTGCGTGAGGACGGCTGGTCGCTCTATGGCTTCTCGGACGACGTGGAGCGCCGTTTTTTCCAGCGGCTCACCAGCGTGTCCGGCGTGGGACCGAAGCTCGCCGTCGCGCTGCTGTCGGCGCTGGGTGTGGAGCGCGGCGCCAAGGCCATCGTCGAGCGCAACGTAGCCCTGCTCGCCTCGGTCTCGGGCATCGGCAAGAAGACGGCCGAGCGGCTCGCGCTTGAACTCGGGGACAAGCTCGGCGACTTTGTGGGCGGGCCGGCGGCCGCGCTGAGCGGCGCCGCCGAGACGGCGCTCAAGGCGCTGGAGCGGCTGGGGTATGCGACCGCGGAGGCCGACCGCGCGTTGCGGCACGCGCTGGCGGGCGACGGCGGCGGCGACAGCGAGATGCTGGTGCGCCGCGCCCTGCACCTCCTCACCAACGGATGATCATGTCACAAACCGCCGAGTGGATCTGCACGCGCTGCGGGTCGACCAATCGCAAGCTCGTGCCCGACGGCGCCGTCCGCACGACGGATGAGTGCATCACCTGCCACGCCAAGCACGAGCTGACCCCGGAAGCTCGGCCGGTGCGGTGGCGCGCCGTGCCCGCGCGGTGAGCCGCACGGAAGTCACCACCCCCGAAGCGCTGCCCGAGGAGCGGCTCACCGACGCGGCGTTGCGCCCCTCGCGCCTCGCGGAGTTCGTGGGCCAGGCCAAGGTCAAAGAATCCCTGCAAATCGCGATCGAGGCGGCCAAGCAGCGTCGCGAGCCGCTCGATCACACGCTGTTCTTCGGACCGCCCGGCCTCGGCAAGACGACGTTGGCGCTGCTCATGGCGCACGAGATGGGCGTGAACATCCGCACCACCTCGGGCCCGGTGCTGGAGCGCGCGGGCGACCTGGTCGGGTTGCTCACGGGGCTCACGCCGGGTGACATCCTGTTCATCGACGAGATCCACCGGCTGCGGCCGGCCCTGGAGGAGTTTCTGTACCCGGCGATGGAAGAATTCCGCGTCGATGTGCGCATCGCCGACGGGCCGCACGCGCAGACCATCCCGATGACGCTGGAGCGCTTTACGCTGATCGGCGCCACCACGCGCTTCGGCCTGTTGACGCCGCCGATGCGGGCGCGCTTCGGGCTGGTCGAGCGGCTGCACTACTACCCGCCTGACGACCTGGTGCAGATCGTGTCCCGCTCCGCGGGCATCCTCAATGTGCCGGCCGACGCGGCGGGCATCGCCGAGATCGCGCGGCGGAGCCGCGGCACGCCGCGCGTCGCCAATCGGCTGCTCAAGCGGGTGCGCGATTACGCGCAGGTGCGCGCCGCCGGCAAGATCACGGGGCCCGTGGCGACCGACGCGCTGGCCCGGCTCGACGTGGACAAGTTCGGGCTCGACGACATGGACGCGCGCATCCTCCGCGCCATCATCGAGCAGTTCGCGGGGGGGCCCGTTGGCCTCCAGACCATTGGGGCGGCAGTCGGAGAAGACCCCGGCACCCTGGAAGAGGTGTACGAGCCGTTCCTCATGCAGCAGGGCTTCCTGTCGCGCACGCCGCGCGGCCGCGTCGC
>Ga0209648_10001299_pt1 | contig 20010 bp, 10 predicted proteins | sample GraSoi2013_115cm_FD_185830 | JGI IMG/M metagenome (GOLD analysis project Ga0209648, IMG submission 185830) | Grasslands soil microbial communities from the Angelo Coastal Reserve, California, USA - Sample 9_17_2013_115cm (SPAdes) (version 2) | ecosystem: Environmental > Terrestrial > Soil >...
ACGGATGACTTCATCAGCAGCGGTGGCACCTCGGGGCACTCGCACAAGCTCAAACAAGCGGCCCTGGATATGGTGGGCAAGGCATTGGCGTCGCACAACATCAACTTGCACGTCGACTGCAACAATTGTTATCCGAATGATTCGTTCGTCATCCACAGTGCCAGAGGCGGCGACGTCATCCCAGAAAGTTCCGCTATATGTAAAGACAATCCAAATGCGACCCCGCCACTCTACTGCGAGTTCCCCGGGCTCGCCGTCACAAGGTGGAAGGGCGATTTCACATTGCTCAAGAACCAACCGCTGAATTATCCGGACGAGCTGTCATGTGACACACAGACCCTTCCTGGCGGATCACCGGGCGCAGGTCCGCCTTGTGTGAGGCGGTTCCAGCACGGGCGGAAAGATAGTTACCATGAAGTGATTTTTGGGCACGCATTTGGGCTGGCGTCCAACATTCTTGCTATTGCCGATGGAACGTTGACCTCTATTTCGGTTAACGGTACCACAGCCACAGCAACAACTTCGTCGCCTCACGGGCTTAGCTCTGGCGCCCGCGTGACTATCTCGGGTGCAATCCTGACCGTCTCGGGAACACCAAGCCTCTCCGGACCTTTCGGTCAGGATTTCGCTCTGAATGGCAATTACCCATCTATCACTGTGACTACAACCACGAGCTTCACGTTCCCCGTCACGAATGTGCCCGCCGGAACCTACAATAACCAGGCGCTTTTCATTGCCTCCGGTCTACCCCTGAGCATTTCCGGGTGGTCGGACCTACCGGGAGCACACTCGCTCATAACTTTCGGCATGTGGCCGTCAGACATTCCCGGAGACGATCAGGTTGGCAGTGTGCTCCAGCAGGCCGGTACTTTCGCGCATGAACTGGGACATACGCTTGGGTTACAGCATGGAGGAGGTGACAGCATCAACTGCAAGCCGAACTACCAGAGCGTGATGAGCTATGCGAACCAAGTTCGTGGCTTAACGGGATTTGCCGACGGCATCGCCCACGTCGACTACTCGAATCAAGTTCTACCTCCCTTAGACGAAACGAATTTGAACGAGTCTGCGGGATTAGGCTTCAGCAACGGCGCGCCTCTTGCAACTGCATATCGAACAAGATGGTATGCGCCACAAACGACGAACTTTCTCTACAACCTATTGAATATCGTAGCCCCGGTCGCCGCCAGCAGCCATTGCGACGGCACTCCTATCACCGACGGCGAACAGATGGTCCGCTTGGAGGGACCACTTGTCGCTGGTCCTATCGACTGGACCAATAATGGGACAACAACGGATGTCGGCTTTGCGCAGGACATCAATTTCGATAACAATTTCTTTAATACCGGCGGTGACAACGTAGATTCGCCATTTGCCGGGTTTAACGATTGGGCCAATCTCGACCTGCGCCAAATCGGCGGCGCTCCAGGTGTGTTCGCATTCTCCGCAGACGACTGGAACACGTTAGAAAACAGCGGTAGCGGCGGCACGGGCCGCATCGGCGGCGGCGGCGTCGCCAGTGGCGGTATGCTCGCCGAAGGCGATGGCGGAACGGGCCGCATTGGCGGCGGCGGAACGGGCCGCATCGGCGGCGGCGGAACGGGCCGCATCGGCGGCGGCGGCGTGGAATCGAACTTTGATCTGGCAAACTCCACGGTCGATCCTCCGATCAGCGTAGGGGTAAAGCAGGTCTCAAAAACCGTCGTACTGACCTGGACGCCTCCTGGTTTTGGCCGGATTCGGACGTATTACATCTGGCGCGCCATTACCACGAATGGCCCAATCTCGGCCACCAACTTGCCCGTCAATATCGGGAAAGTAACGGGCACACCACCCACGACTACCTTCACCGATAACAACATCAAGAACAAGACAACCTACACGTATTTCGTGACATCGGCTCTTGGTGCCGACAGCGGAAGGAACAACGGCAATCAGAGCGGCCCATCCAACATGGTTACGATTACGGTCGTCTTTTGACGCGGTCAGTGGGTCACCAGCCTCCAAACTGATGACCCACGATTCTTCTGTTTACGAAGCCTGGTTGTCCGAAACCATTCTCCCGCAGGACGCATAATGGGATGTGGCGTTTTCCTCAACGGCAATGAAGCTTGCACGTGGTGCGCGTTTTCAAGAGGTCCGGCATGGCCCGGTCGCGGGCGCGGCAGCACGGAGAGTGCGGCAGCGGCGCCGGCGTGGGCAAGTTTTCAGTGGCCGGCGCGGTGACGGATTTCCGGAAGCAAGGGATCTTCGCTGGCTTTGCCGCGGATGCTCAGATACGTGCGGTAAGACTCCGCAGAGCCGGGGCTTTTCAGGCCTTCGCGAACGCGGCCCTGGTAGTAGTAGACAGACGGAAAGTAGCCGTACGTGGGTCCGTCGTCGAGCTCCAGGGCCTCGCCCCGCCGCTGGATGCACCGGTCGAATTCGGAATCAGCTTCCGTGAAAAGTTCGGCTTCCAGGTAGGCTTGCCCGAGGTCGAACCGGCCGATCCAAGTATCGAGCAGCTTGTTGGCTTCGGTGAACGCCTGAATCGCGTGGCGGGGGTCCTTTTCCTGAAGGGCTGCTTCGCCCTCGATCAGTTTGGCGTAAGCCTGTGGTTCGGCCTGTAGCTCAGAACCCAGACTGGCGGCCACTTTTTGCGCCTTGGCGGTTTCGCCGGTCGCCACAAAGATGCGTGCTGCCAGAAACCGGGCATTCGCTTTCTGGGTACTGGCCAGGGTCTGCTCAGCGGCGTCGATAGCCGCCTTCTTCTGTCCCCGTAGGAGCTGGACATAGGCCAGCGCAGCTAACTTCTCGGGAGCCAACAAGTTCGTTGCGGCCCGGTCAGCGGCGACACCTTCTTCCAGTATTCGCACTGCATCGGAAAAATGGCCCTCGTAGAGAGCCACATCCGCGAGGCCCGACGTAGCGTACGAACTGCCCAAACTTTTGATTTTCCCGAGCTGCCGGTAGGTGTCGGCTGCTTGAGACACTTGTCCTTGCAAAATTTCAGCGTACGCCAGAGTGAGGTATGCGTCTTCGTAAGATGGGTTGAGTTCCAGTGCCGCCCGTGACTCCCGCTCCGCGGTCTGCCAGTCGCCGGCATAGGCCGCAATGAGCGCCAGATTTCTTCGCTGGAACGCCGATTTGGGTGCAATCTCGACCGCCCGCCGCGCCTCCTCCAACGCCTTGGGCATATTTCTTAAGTCGCTGTAACAAGTTGCCAGATTCACATGGCCGATATTATCGGCGGGATACTGCCTGACTAGGTCGTTGTATTCCTCCACGCACTTCTGCAGGTCTCCGATGGTGCGATAGTACGCGCCGCGGGTGCGGTACCGTTCTCGCTCGGTCATACGGTCCACGTGTGCCATCGCCTGTTTGAAGTAGTTTTCTGCGTCCTGCTGCCGGTTCAGATTTGCAGACATACTGGCCATGCCAGCGTATGCGCGCGCGAAATTCGGATCGAGCTCCGCAGCCTTCGAAAAAGACTTGAATGCGTCCTCCATTTTGCCGGCGAATTGCTGCTCCATCGCGATGCCGTACTGGTGCACCGCCTCAAGATTACTGGCGGCGAAACTTCCTTGCGTGGCGGCTAGTTGGACCGACTCCGGCGTAGTGTCACCGAGCGCCTTGCGGATCGGGGCGGCGACCTTGGGAACTCCGAGCAGGACTTCGTCTTTGTTCGTGGCACTGACATCAGTGCTGGCGAGGGTCTTGCCGGTGACAGCGTCGATCGCCTCCACCGACAACCTGTAACCACCGCTGCGGCTGCTCAGAGAACCCGTTACGATCGCGCTGACTCCCTGGCTGACGGCCACCAGCCGGGCCGTTTTTTGATCGAGCTTGCTGGTCGGATTAGGAAGCTTGCCGGCTAACCGGCGCGCGTTGCCGCGGTTGAAGGCATTGATGAAGCTGGCTCCCTCCAGGGCGACATTGAACATCGGTTCCAGGGTCCCGTCGAACAGCGTGTCGGAAGTGTCGTTCTGAAAATCAGCCACCAGAACGGAAACTGGGGCATGCGCGACGACCGTTGCATTCTGCCTCTTGCTGAAATACCAGGCCGTTACGGCTACCATCACAACCAGCGCTGCAACTGCGCCGATCCAGTGCCACGGAATGGTTTGCCCCCAGGGCCGGCTGCTGCTGGGGAAGTGCAACGTCGCTGCGGCGCGTCCGCCCTGCCAGGCTTCGAGGTCGGCCAGGATCTCGCCCACGTGCTGATAGCGGTCCTCAAGTTTCGGTTCGAGGCACTTGCCGACAATATCGCTGAGCGCATGTGGAATGGTGGAGCTGTGCTCGGAAGCTGGTACAGCGCGTTCATGGGTGCGCTTGAGCAAACTTGCCAACGCGCTGTCAGCTTTATAGGGCATCTTGCCGGTCAGCAACTCGTAAAAAATCAGTCCAACCGCGAACAGGTCGGAACGCTCGTCCAGTGGCTTGCCCAGTCCCTGTTCCGGCGACATGTACTCCATGGTGCCCACGATGGCGCCGGTCTGAGTCATGCCGTCGTGGCTGTCCAGCAAACGCGCGAGGCCGAAGTCCATGACCACGACTCGCCCCTGCTTGTCGCGCATGATGTTTTGCGGTTTAAGATCCCGGTGAATGACGCCTACGGCATGGGCTGCTTCGAGGGCGCGGCAGACCTGCCGCATGATTTCCACTGCTTCCTCTGGAGAAAATGTATTTTGCTGGGTAATCAGGCCGCGCAGGTCCTGGCCCTCGATGTACTCCATGGTGATGAACTTGATTCCATCGGCATCGCCCAGGTCGTAAATGCGAACCACGTTCTTGTGCGTGACCTGGTGGGAGAGCACAAGCTCCTGCTTGAAGCGGTCAAGGATCGCGGAATTCCCACTCAGTTCCGGACGGATCACTTTAAGGGCGACCAAGCGATTCACTTCGCGATCGCGCGCGCGATAAACCGCACCCATACCTCCCTCACCAAGAATCTGCAGGATTTCGTATCGACGGCCCAGCACGGTGCCGGGCCGCAAGAGGGTTGGATTGCTCAAGTCGGAAGGGCGACTCGTTCCCGCCCTAGGCGGAGAAGTTCCCTCCGCAAGCGTAGGAGCATCTGAAGGGTCGAAAAGAGTGGGCGACGATCCCGAAGAGAAAGTGTCTGGGGGCGGAGTCGAGCCAAAGTCGGAAGGGGATTTTACCGCAGCAGTGCCTTCCGCCTGGTTTGCTGGCTGGTCGTCAGGACGGCGCACATCGCGTCCTTCCATGTCTCTGTCTCCGCAAAAAAAGAACGAGGGGGATGTCGACAGAAAGCGCGCCAGTCTTGCCGCACCAGATCAGGTGCGACTGGCGGAACCTGCCGCTCGGTTGACGAAGTATACAATAATGGCGAGTTCCAGCGTTAGCCGGTTTTGGTTCCCCCACTGGAGCGATAAGGCCGTTCTGGCTGCAGAAAAATCCCTCGCCCCCATTTGGCAAAAGGATGGCCTTCCAACACACCTCAAACCTCCAAAAGGCGCTAAGCGCAGCACCTTGGTGTTGCGGTATTCGTGAAATACGGAATTCTGTACCGTTCTCCAGTCTTATGTAGAAACTGAGGAAAACAAAAATTCTTTTCATGCAATCGTTATTTTCCTTGACAGAACACGGAGTCGTGCTGCTTAATCCTTTTGGGTTAGAAGACGTTGCCGAAAACCGATTTTCTACTAGGAAAATCGGTAGTTCGGGGTGGAAAGAATCTGAAAAAACGTGCGTGCCTCAGGGACCTTGAGCTCCCGGCACTAAATTGATTTTTGAGAGACCCTCTTCGAGGAGGAGCCGCATGAAAAGTCAACTTGTGAATTTGAACGACGAAAATGGAAAGATGAATGCAAATCTCCGGATGGTATGCGTTCTTCTGTTCTTGGTGTGCACGGTTCTTCCTGCCGCGGCGCAGAAATTCACTGGAAGCATTAGCGGCGTCGTCAGCGATCGCTCCGGCGCGGTTGTGCCTGGCGCCTCCGTTACGGTCACGAACAAGGGTACCGGCGATACCCGCACGGCGGCGACCAATCGACAAGGCGAGTATGAGTTTCCCGATCTGCCGGCCGGCGTTTACGACGTCCAGATCAAGCAAACAAGTTTCAAGGGATTTCTTAGTACGGGGGTGGAAGTGCATGTCTCCAGCAACGCCGTAGTGGACGCGACTCTGGAGGTTGGCAGTGCGGCGGAGGAGGTCACGGTCGAGGCCAGCGTGGTCCAGGTAGAAACATCGACCGGGGCGGTGGGCAACGTGGTTGAGGGAAATGAGGTGCGGGAGTTGCCCCTGAACGGAAGAAGCTTCGCGCAGTTGACGCAATTGATGCCCGGAGTTTCTCCTCAGGCGAACTTCGACACCAAGGATAAAGGTTTGTTGGCAGGTGTGGATTTCTCAGTAAGCGGAAACAGCACCACCGGCAACACGTTCAACGTGGATGGTGTGAACAACAACGACGTTGGATCGAACCGAACGATTCTGGTGTACCCCTCGATCGATTCCATCCAGGAGTTCAAGATTCTGCGCAACAGCTATGGTCCGGAATACGGCCAGGCAGCCGGCGCCATCATCAACATTATCACCCGTGGCGGCACGAATCAGTTTCATGGTGGCGCCTACTACTTCGGCCGAAACGATCTACTGAATGCCACCAACTTCGTCAATGGCCTCAACGGAGTTAAAAAGGACAAATTGCGCCGCAATGATTTCGGATACAACGTCGGCGGGCCAATCGTGAAAGACAAGCTGTTCTTCTATTGGAGTGAGGAATGGAACCGCGAGCTTCGCGGCCTCGCCCGCACCGCCAACGTACCCACAGCGGCGGAGCAGACCGGGGATTTCACCAATCAGCGAACAGACCTGGCTAGCGATGGGACGACCCGCTGCGATCCCATTCCGACAGATCCGACGGATCCGAAGCCGATTAAGACGCCGCTCACGACCGTCCCGACGATTTCCCCGGTGGGAGCGTTGATTGTGAATATTTTTCCGCTTCCAAACGTCGCCTCACCGGTGAACTGCCAAAATTGGGCTCAGTCATTTACCGCCCCTATTTATTGGCGCGAAGAAAGCATCCGCGGGGACTACCGGATTGCCCCGACCTGGTCCCTGATGGGCCGCTTCACGCAAGACCACTGGAGCCAGCCGGTTCCCAGCACGCTTGGGTTTTGGGGCGATGATAAGTATCCCTCGGTTGAGGGCAACTGGATACAGCCCGGGTATCAGGGAACGATCAAGCTGACCAAGCTGTTTGGCAGCAGCGCCGTGAACGATTTCCAGGTATCTTATTCCTCGAATCGCATCACCGTAACGCGCGGGGGAACCAACCCGGGACTGGCCGGCCAGATCGCCGCTGCGTTCACACCGTTTTTTCCGCTGTCTCAGAAATTTGCCGGAAGCCAGATCGGTTATCCCGTTTTCTGGGGCGGTCTTTTGAATGGGTCCGAGGGAGGCTCGGACAACCTCTGGACCATCGCCCCATGGCACAACAACGAGCAGCTTATCGTCCTGAAGGATGATTTCTCCAAGGTTGCGGGCACCCATACGTTCAAGGTGGGCTTTCTGGTGAGCAATAACCAGAAGAATGAATTGGTCCAGGCCTCTTCGGCCGAAAACGCTCAATTCTGGGGCGTGAGCGGCGCACCAACTGCCCCAGACGGTAGCAGCGGCAACGGTGTATTCAATGCGCTTTGGGCTGGGAGGACTTGGGGCTTCTCTGAGCTGCAGACCAACCCGTTCTCCCAGACTCGCTGGCACGATATTGAGCCTTACTTTGGAGATACCTGGAGGGTTCGCCGCAATGTCACTCTGGAATATGGCTTCCGCTGGTCGCTGTTGCGCCAGCCCTACAGCGGGCCGGACAAGATCGCCAGCTTTAGTCCCGCCGCTTACAAACCGGCCCTGGGCGGGGATCCGTGCAATGGAATCTTGTTTGTTCCCGGCCACAATTTCTGCAAGGCGCTTGGGTTCAATGGCGGGACTCCTGGGCCTAACCGCTCCTTGAAAGAGCAAAACAATCATGCCATCGCGCCACGAATCGGCATCGCCTGGGATCCTCGCGGCGACGGCAAGATGGCGATTCGCGCCGGGGTCGGGCAGTTCTTCCAGCGCGAGCGCCTGAACAACTATCTGCAATTAGCGGCTAACTCGCCATTCTCATTGACTGCTAACGCGACTCGCACGTTTGATGTCGCCCCAGCGGCCGGTCCTGGTTCCGGGTCCCCAAGTTACGGTATCTCTACCAACTCGGATCTTCCCAATAGCTGGCAATGGAACTTGACAATCGAGCGGGAGATCTTGCGCGACAACAAGCTGGAGATAGCCTACGTGGGCAACCGCGGTATCCATACCCTACAATTCAGCGATGCGAATGGCGTTCCTGCCGACCAGCGCCTGAATTTCGCGCTCACCAACAATAATGGCCTCCGGCCAGCCTCTTCGTTCGGGTTCATCACCTATGGGACTTGGACCGGAGACTCGAACTACCATGCGCTCCAAGTCCTGTACCGCACCAAGGTCAAGACCGTAGATGCCCAGTTCGCATACACGTGGTCCAAGTCGCTATCGAATACGGATATTACGAACAGCGGCAACAACAACCGGAACAGCTTGTTGCTCGATCCTGCGGACCCTCGTCTGAACTACGGTCCGAGCCAAATCAATCGGCCGCATATCTTTGTGGCCAACATTGTCTATCAGGCCCCGAAATTTGCCGGGTTTAACGCTGTGGCCCGGAACGTCCTGGGAAGCTGGGAACTGGCCACCATTTTGGATTACGCCAGCGGTAGTTCCATAACCACTTATGCCGGTCGGACAGTGAGCGGGGCTGGGGGCGGCCTAAGCGGCACCGGCGCCAACCAGGATAACGTCCGTCCAAACGTAGTACCGGGCCAGTCTTGTCGCGCCCCCGCGGGCTCTCCGAAGTTCCAGTGGCTGAACCCCAACCGCTATACTCTGGAGGGCTACCAGTTGGGTACATTTGGCAATGCTTCTGTCGGGGACTGCCTCTCACCCGGGATTGCCAACACGGACTTCTCCACCTACAAGAACTTCAAAATCGGGGAGAAGGTAACCCTGCAGTTCCGCATGGAGTTCTTCAATCTGTTTAACAAGGTACAGTTCCTCGGCAACTATCAGGACACGGGTAATGTCAGCGCTGTTTTGTCGAACAGCGTTCTGGCATGCACCACTGCCAACATCACCGTCAATACCAGCGCGTGTTTCGGCAAGCCGCTGAACACCACCACATGGGACGCCGCCAATACGCGCAATCCCAGCTACGGACAGGTCACCAAGAACCATGGGCCTCGCGAAATCCAATATGGGTTGAAGGTCAACTTCTGATATCCTCGAACTGCAACTTCTGAGTGGGTGGGGCTTGACTTCGGTCGAGCCCCACCCATTATTCTCTTGAAGCATGGGTTGTTTTGTGTGCGTTCCCTTGGGCGCGTTGGCGGAAGTTGGCCCCCGCTCGAATAGACCTCGTCGAACATTTCCTGTTGCCGGCATCTGCGTTGCGTTTACTCTCCTGCTGCTGGCACTACCGCGCGTACTTCTCGCCGCCGATCAGAAATCCAAACCCCGCAGCCGCTCGGAGACTCTACAGCGGCATTACGACGCTGCCCACACCTTTTACCTGGGAGGCGACCTGGAGCGCGCGGCAGGGGAATACAACGCATTCCTCGCGGAAGCCCTGCAAACCCTTGCCGAGGGTCACAGCGGAGCCGGAGACTTTGATCGCTCCGTGACGCTGTTTGAGCATGCGCTGGAACTGGCGCCCGAGGATCGGGATCTGCGCCTGGCCTTCGCTCTCTCCCGTTTTCAGGCGGGAAAGCTCCCTGAGGCGCGCGCTCTAGCGGAGAAAGTCGTGGAATCGGAGGCCACCAATCCCGGGGCCCGGAGCCTTCTCGGTCATATTCTTTTTGCCCAGGGAGACTACAAGGGTGCCCGGGAACACCTGGAAGCCGCCGTGGTCGCCGCTCCCAGCTTTGATGTCGGTTACCTCCTCGGGCTTACCTACATCAAGTTGAATGACCTTAACCGCGCGCGTCTGCTTTTTGACGACATGGTGACCGGGCTGGGCGACAGCGCGCAAATCCACATCCTCTTTGGCCGCGCCTATGGGAAAGGGGAATGGGAAGCGCTCGATAACGCGATTGCCGAGATCAAGAAGGCGATCGCGAAGGATGCCCAAATCCGGGAAGGGCACTACCTGCTCGCGATGGCCTATCTGACGCGCGATGGTGAATCCGCCTTCCCGAACGTTGTGCCCGAGTTTCAGGCAGAGTTGAAGAACAGCCCCAACGATCCCCGGTGCCATTACATGCTGGGATACATCGCGCTGAAGCAGCATGACCCGAAGACGGCGGAGTCGGAGTTGAAGAGAGCGGTGGCGCTGGATCCAAAGAATCCGGATCCGCTGATCTATCTCGGGCAATTGTTTGCCGACGCAGGCCGCGATGAGGAAGCCGAAGCCGCAATGCGGAAGTCAATTGCCCTGAGCCAGAAGAATTCGGGCCCGGACGATGTTCTGATCAGCCGGGCGCATTATGTTCTCGGACGCCTACTGTTAAAGAAGGGCCGGAAAGAAGAAGGCGAGAAGGAACTCGAGATATCGAAGGACCTTCGCGACCGTGAGCGGCCTTCCAATCAGGCCCCCGACGCGGGACCCGACCCGAAGGGCCACAAGTTTGCCGAGGCAGGAAACTTTTCCGAAGGGAACGATGTGGTTCTTCCCGGCGCGCCCAAGCCCGTGTCTCCAGAGCTTCTCAAGCAGGCCCAGGCTCTCGACGAGGAACTTAAGCCTTCGATCGCCGATGCCTACAATAATCTCGGGGTGATCGCCGCGCAAAAAAAGCAGTTCGCCGCCGCCACCGGCTATTTCCAGCAGGCGGGCCAATGGAATCCCTCGCTTGAGAGCCTGGATCGCAATTGGGGAATGGCGGAGTTCTACGCCAACCACTATGAGAAGGCGATCCCGTTCCTGTCGCGTCATCTGGCCAGGCAAGCGGGGGACGTGCGGGTCAGGGCGGCGCTCGGTCTGAGTCATTTCATGGTGCAGGACTACAAGAAGACGATCGAAACGTTGCGGCCAATCGGTTCCGAGGTCGATGGCGACCCCGGCTTGTCTTACAGCTATGCGGTGTCGCTGGTGAAGACGGGTGACTACGACGAAGGGGTACGCCGTCTGAAAGCGCTGGATGCAAATGGAGCGCACGCCGCCGAGATCCATTTGTTGCTGGGCCAGGCTTTTGCCGACCAGCAGGACTACAACGCAGCCATTGCGGAATTTCGGAAATCGCTAGCCATCGATCCGAACGACAGCCAGCCGCATTTCTACAACGGACTGGCATTGCTTCGTGCGGGAAGAACGTCTGAAGCGGCGGATGAGTTTAGAGCGTCCCTGCAACTAACCCCAGGCGATGCTCGCGCCAAATACCATTTGGCCTACGCGCTTCTTCAGAACCGAAAGACAGATGAGGCTTTCTCGCTGCTGAATCAAGTCATCCAGCAGGATCCCGGTTATGCGGACGCCTACTACGAGCTGGGAAAATTGCAGTTGGAGCGCGGGGATACTCGGGCGGCGATATCGAGCCTGGAAGCTGGAACTAAGCTCAGCCCGGATAGCGACTACATTCACTACCAGCTCGCCATGGCCTATCGTCGCGATTCTCGCACCTCAGACGCGGAGCGCGAGCTGAAGACCTACCAGGATCTCAAAAATCGACGCCGAGGACGCGATGTCTCCCGCTAAGACGACGGGCTGGTGCAGGGCGTGTATTGGAGTTTGTGGTGAGCTCGCCGTGGCCAGTCTTCTTTTTTCGGCAATTACTGTGGCGCAGACGCCGCCGTCGCCGCGGCGCTCCTCGCCCCTTGCAACTGCGAAGGCGGCACTTGCAAAGGGGGACCTGGCTGGCGCCGACGAGACTCTACTGAGTCTGCTTTCCTCTGAACCCAACGATCGGGAAGGGCTGCTCTTACTCGGGGTTCTGCGCGGGCGCCAGCAGCGCTATTCCGAAGCGGAAGTGCTATTCCGGCGCGTATTGCAACTTGATGCAAAGTCGGTGGTCGCCCATCGTAACCTGGCCGGTGCACTGCTTGCCCAGGACAAGGTCGACGAGGCCGTCGAACAATTCCAGATCGCCTCGAATCTCGATCCCAGAGACCCTCAGCTCAAAGTCGAAATGGCTCGTGTGGAGGTTGGGCGGGGCAACTTCGGCGCGGCGCTGGCCGCGCTTGACTCAATGCCGCGTGCGCAACTTCCACAAGCGGCAATCCCGGTGAAGGTGGCGGCTCTTCTCGGTCTGGATCGTCCTCGAGAAGCGGAAGCGGAAATTGCACAGGTTCGAAACTCGTCCGAAACCGCCATGGAATTAGCGGAGGTTTTTCTGGCGGCGAATCTCCCCGCAGACGCGCTCAGCAGTTTGAACTCGTCGGGTCCCCGTTCCACGCCGCCCGCTCGTTTCCACTACCTGAAGGGCAAAGCGCTGCGCATGAAGGGAGACCTACCCCGGGCGTTGCATAGTTTCCAGCAGGCGCTTGCCCAAGATCCGAAGTCTCCCTTGACCCTTCTTGCGATCGCCGAGATCTACGCGGACGTGGGAAAGCACTCGGACTCATTCGCCATGTTGCAGCGGGCCCGGTCGATCGACCCCGACGCGCCACCTATTTTGCGGAACCTCATTGTGGAGGCAATGCAGTCGGGGCAGAAACGGGTCGCCCTGTCAGCGGCAAAAGCGCTGAAGCAGAAGAGTGCCGACCTGGAGGATCGGTACCTGGCGGCGACGATCCTGTTGCAGGAAAACGAGTACGAGGCGGCACTGCCTATTTTTGAGGAGTACGTCGGGCAACACCCAGGCGACGCGACAGCCTTGCTTGGGCTCGGCATGCTTTACCTCAACCAGGCGCTCTACGCGGAGGCGCGCACGGCGCTGGAGCGTGCGTTGCAGATCAAGCCAAACCTCCTGGAAGCCGAATACAACCTGGGACAGGTGGCGATGAAGCAGGACAGAGGTCAAGAGGCGATTCAACACTTGCAACGAGCGGTGCAGCAACAACCTCAACACGCGGCCGCCTGGTTTGATCTGGGTACCCTCTACCTCGAGAGTGGCGATTTGAACCAGGCGGAGCATGCGCTTAGGCAGTCCCTGGCGGCCGATCCCAATCGGCCGAAGGCCGAATATAGCTTGGGCCTGGTCCTCAACAAAGCAGGCAAGCAGCAGGAAGCGCGGGAACACATGCAGCGGTATCAGCAGTTGCTGAAAGCTGAGCGAGACGCCGATCGAGGCCAACCCAAGGGCATGGGCATGACACCGCAGTGAAGGTGCTACGGTGCTACCTCTTGGGCATTGTTTCCCGATTCGCCGGGAACTCGGGGCCGGACGCCGCCAACGGCGTCTTCTGACGGATCCCTTCTGCCTCGACGATTGTATAAATGAAGTTTGCAGGCAGATTCTTCAAAACATCCTTCTTGCCGCTTGGCCAGGAGATCTCGACGGTGTCGATCGTGGTCTTCTGTCCCAGCCCGAAGTGCAGGCGCAAATCATTCTGTGACAGGTAGCTCGATCCCGCGCGGACCTCGCTAAATTGCACGAGGTCGCCGGCCGTAACAGTTGCGCGGGCGCCAATCGCGGCCTTGTTGCTCCGGGTCCCTATTAGCTTCAGCAACACTGCATTGTTGGAAGTTGGTGTACGGTTGATCAGCAGTGTAGGAGGGTGGCCGACATTGAGGATCAGCACGTCAATTTTGCCATCGTTGTTCACGTCCCCGAACGCCGCTCCGCGCCGGGATTCCAGCGGCAGCTGGTCAAGACCGGAGGCCGTCGTCACATCCTCAAATGTCCGGTCGCGATGGTTGCGGAACAGCTGGATCGGCTGGCGATAGGGCACGCCGCCCTTTACCAGGTCCATCTGCGGATAGACATGGCCATTCGCCACCAGAATATCGAGCCAGCCGTCGTTATCCACATCGAACAGTTTTGTGCCCCAGCCCACATACAGGTAAGTCGGCTGGGCAATGTGGGAACTGGAACTGATTTCGGTGAAGCCTCGTGCGCCTTGGTTCCAGAACAGCAGATCGGGCTCTTCGGTGAACTCAGTCACGAAGATGTCGAGAAGGCCATCGTGGTCGATGTCGCCAATGTCCACCCCCATGGACCCCTCCTCCTGGCCGTCGCTGCTTAGAGCTGCGCCGGAGAGGAGAGCTACATCTTCGAAGGTGCCGTCATGCCGGTTGTGGTACAGGTAATTGGCGCCGGCATCGTTGGCGACGTAAAGATCCGGCCAGCCGTCATTGTCAAGGTCGGCCCACACTCCCTGCATTCCATAGCGGTGCTCCGGATCGTCGACCCCCGCCTTCTTGGAGACATCTTCGAACGTGCCGTCGCCGCGATTGTGGAAGAGAATGTCCGATTCTCCGGGTAGTCCCCACGGCCCGCATTGCACGGGAATGCCCCGGAAACGGCAGGTCTTGTCGTTGCTGCCGAATTCCGGCAGTTTGTCGATGTCGATGTTGACATAGCGGGGCACGAAGAGATCGACATATCCGTCGCGGTCATAGTCTCCCCACGCAGCGCCGGTGCTGAATCCTCCCACCCGCACCCCAGCTTTCTCGGTTACGTCCTGGAACCGGCAATTACCGAGATTTCGATACAAGACGTTGCCGCCGTACCCAGTGACATAGATGTCGTCCCATCCGTCGTTGTCGAAATCCGCGACTGCCACGCCCATCCCCCAGCCCTTCGTGGTCAGGCCGGCTTCCTTCGTGATGTCTCGGAACTTGAGATCGCCTTCCTGGTGATAGAGCGTGATCATCGGGTCGCCACCTTGACGATAGCGATCGACGGAGGATCCGTTCACGGTGATGATGTCGAGTTTGCCGTCGTTGTCGCAGTCGATGAAACCTACGCCCCCACTCATCGATTCCACGATGTAGCGCTTCTCTGGAGTGGAAAGATGGGGAACGGTGAGTCCTGCCGCTTTGGTTACGTCTTCGAAACGCGGCACTGGCGGCGTGGCTGCGGGAAGCTGCGCTGAGCTGGGGAGAGACAGGCAGATACCCAGAACGGCGGCATACAATCGACGCATTTCGTGTATTCTAGCAGAGGATTTATGCCGGTGCGATTCGCTCTCCTGGTCTTCCTGATCGTTGCTGGCGGACTTGCCAAACCGGAGAACACTACGCAGGAACCGGCAGCCAAGTCGCAGGCGGCACCTTCGTTTCGCTTCACCGACATCACGGACGCGGCCGGCATCCGCTTCGAACACAGCGTTTCCCCGGAGAAGAAGTACCTGGTCGAATCCATGGCCGGTGGCGTTCTGCTGCTGGACTACGACCAGGACGGCTGGCTCGATATCTATTTCACCAACGCGCCCAGCGTCGACATGGCCCTGCACGGTCAGAAGGCCAAGAGCGCTCTCTACCGTAACAACCACGACGGCACATTCACCGATGTGACTGACAAGGCTGGTGTTGGATATCCCTGCTCGGCGATGGGTGGCGCCGTCGCCGACTACAACAACGACGGGTGGCCGGACATGCTCATCACCTGCGTCGAGGGCCTCGTCTTGTACCGCAACAATGGAGACGGCACTTTTTCCGACGTCACCAAATCGGCCCACCTCACCGATCCGCGCTGGTCAACCGGCGCCGCTTTCGGCGACTACGATGGCGATGGCTTCGTGGACCTCATGGTTTCCCGCTACGTCGAATTCGACTTGAAGAACCTTCCCGAGTTCGGCTCCGGACACAATTGCCGCTTCCGAGGAATTCCGGTGCAGTGCGGGCCGCGCGGGATGAAGGGCCTGGGCAACAGCCTGTACCATAACAACGGTGACGGCACGTTCACCGACGTTTCCAAAACCGGGGGCATGGACGGCTCGAGATACTACGGCCTGGGCGTGGTCTGGAGCGACTTCAACGACGATGGACGACCGGATTTGTTCATCGCAGACGATTCCACTCCCAATTATCTTTATCGGAACGACGGAAATGGCCATTTCACGGATGTCAGCTTTATGTCGGGAACGGCAGTGAGCGGCGACGGCGGAGAAATGGCCGGCATGGGCATAGCCACGTGCGACTACAACCGCACCGGACGCGCCTCGATCCATGTAACCAACTTCGAAGACCAGAATAACTCGCTGTTCCGCAACGATGGGAGCATGAGCTTCACCGACGTCTCGTTTGCTTCCGGCATTGGAGCCGCCACCGTGCCATACCTGGGGTGGGGAACGGGCTGCGTGGACTTTGACAACGACGGCTGGCCGGACCTGTTTGTCGTCAACGGGCACGTGTATCCGCAGGTGGATCGCCTGGAAGCGGGTGCCAAATACCGGGAGCGCAAGCTCGTGTTCCTGAACCAGCACGACGGAACCTTTCGCGACGTGAGCAATCTGACGGGCGCGGCGCTCGCCATCCCACAACCCAGTCGAGGTGCGGCTTTTGGCGATCTCGACAACGATGGCCGCATCGATGTGGTGGTTGAGAATATTGACGGGAAACCGATGGTCCTTCGTAACGAAGGAAATGACCATAACCACTGGATTACGTTGCAGTTGATCGGTACACGCAGCAACCGGGCCGCAATCGGCGCCAAGGTGAAGGTTGTCGCCGGCACGCTGGTGGAGGTTGACGAAGTGCATAGTGGCGGCAGCTATCTATCGCAAAACGATCTGCGCATCCATTTTGGCTTGGGGGACTCCTCACATGTAGACCGCGTCGAGATTCGCTGGCCGGGAGGGAAGACGGAAGTTGTGCAAAACCTTGCCGCTGACCGGTTCTACGTGTTTCGGGAGAGTGCCGGGATTGTATCTCAGACCGATGTTCGTTCCGCCGCGAAGAAAGCCACCGCAACCAGTCTCCAGAATCCAGGAAGTGAGAGTCAAACTCCCGGCGTTCAGGTACAGCGGGAATAAGGACCGCGGTCGGGAAAGACTTGTCCCCCTTGTCGGGCACGGTCTTGCAGTCCCCCTTGTACTCCGCCAGTTCGGTTGGATACAATCGTGGGCAGCCCGCGGATGGCAGAAATCGCAGTCCAGGATGCAGTATGCAGCTCCTTGTCTCCTCACTCGCAGTAGTCCTTTCACTCGGAATTTCGCTCGCGGCATTCAGCGAGGATCACCAGAAGGCAGAGAGGCAAGCCAGGAGAATCGCGGCCATGACTGCCGACGAGACCGGCAGGCGCATGGTCAGTATGAGCATGGCAGACCATTTCAAAGTGCCCCGCGCCGATCTGATGGAGGAGCGCCGGAACACAGGCATGGACTATGGCTCGCTCTTTGTCGTGCACGAACTCATTGCGAATGGAGCAAGTATGCTGAATATCGCGTCCGCGCTCAAATCGGGCAAGAATATTTGGCAGCTCGGTGACGAGCAGCATGCCAATTGGAAACAGATCGCCGGCGACGCCAAGAAAATGAACACCGAAATCGATCTCTGTGTTTACCGCCATTTCCTCGGCGAAAAACACGCCAAGGCGGACGAAGCGCGCGATTTGGCGGACAAGTACGACGTTACGCGTGATGGCGCTAAGTCAGACTCCGATGTCACCCAGCAGGAAATTGTCGAGGCGCAGGAACGCTACGTGTTTTGGCGGGATCAGGCTGGACAGCTATCCGATCGGCGCCTTGGCATGTCGCAGGAGATGGCCGCGCGAGTCGACCATGCGCGCGGTGGTGGCCCCAGAGGAAGTGCGGGATCGACATCGTCAGGCACCCAGCCTCCCACGATCGGCGGTGTGCCCCCCAACTAGTATCGAAACCACGTGATTGCTACTCTGTCGATCCACGCGTGCTGGTGGATGAGCCAGGCGTCCCCGCTCGGCTGGACGGGCGAGACGCCCGTCACTCCACCGTCTGACTCATCACGCGGTCACGGTACTAGCTTGCAGCGCGGTTAATTCGCTTGCCACCGGCGGAGCTGATTCCAGCTCCGCGCTCCTTGTTGCACGCCCCTTCTCCTATCAGAGAACTGTACGCTACTCGCGGGATGCTGGTTGTAAGTCTGCCTCCGGATTGAATTGCATTCTCCGGATGCGTGTGCGAGTCTTATGCGCCCGCGATTCGAAGATGCGGCGATCATCGAGAGAAATGGGAACAAGAAAGAAGTCTCGCGTCAGCCAGCCGGGAACGGTCACGCTGAAGGCAGTGGCTGATCGAGTGGGACTGGCGCCGGGTACGGTATCTGCCGTCCTGAACGATGCTCCGTCCGCGCGCTCTATTCCAGAACGTACACAGCTGCGGATCCAGGCCGCCGCGCGGGAGCTGAACTACCGTCCGAATTTCTTTGCCCGGTCGCTGCGCAAGAAACGCACTTACACAATTGGCCTGATCGTCGAGGAAATCGGGGATGCCTACGGTTCGATGATCATCAGCGGAGTGGAAGGCTATCTCCGGCGCCGCAATAGATTGAAGGCTTCGGTTGTTGCGCTGGCTGTTGCGCGGGAGTGATGGTCACTGCCACCTCTGTTCTCGGCGGTTCATGTGTTCCAGCCGGCGGGTACTGCAACGTGACTGTGCTTACCGACGTGTTCTCGCCTCCAACCTTTCCGATCTGAAGAGAATTTTCCCTCAACGTGTAGGTCGCCTGATCCAACGTCATACCATAGAGAGAGGGCACAATTACCTGTGGAATCGCCAACGTTACGATCACCGTCGATCCCAGCGGCGCTGGCGCACCTGCCGCTGGGTACTGCTGCACGACAGTGCCTTCGGTGTCTCCGGTAAAGCTTGCTTTTAGACGCGCAGCTTCGAGAGAACTGGAAGCAACACCACGGGTGTCTCCCTGCAACTGCGGCACGCGCGCGGACTTGGCTTCCGGAGACGCAATCTGATGCACAAATGCTTGAAATGCGGATAGCTTCGGAGTCTCCATGGTCAGGAAAAGACGAGTGAGGCCCGGGACGATAGGTGTCGTGCCTTTGGAGCCTGCGTGGCGACCACTCCATTTTCGGGCCCCTGTGGACTGATACTCGCAAAAAGTGGCTGCGCGGTGCCTGGCACAACGGCTTCTGCCCGCACCTGTTGCAGTGTCTTCCCAGTAAAGTCGGGTACCGGGACCGGCCGAGGCCGCGCCAAAATCATCTCTTCCGATCGCGGCTGCTGCGCACGGAATGTGGACGTCGTTGACAGCACGATCATCAGTATGAAACAGGATCTGAGAAGGAACATGGTGGTCACCGTTAAAAACCCATCTTTTGGGGACCGCAGCTTTATATTCGCCAGTTGGGCGAGAATGCTAATTTAATTGTAACAATCGCACTCTTCCCGTGGCTCACTCCGTTCAGAATGTCAAGGATCTGTGCAATGTCTAAGTGTGCGAGGAAGTCATTCGCGACCGGGTTCTGATCGTCCGCATGAAGCACTTGTTTTTCATCGAACCCGCCTATTGCTGTCGAGAAGATCTGATGCAAGTCAGCGTTGGTCAACGGGGTTTGTGTTTGAATTGCCTCAACAGCCGTCTGAAAACCCAACTGTGCCGCAGCGAGGCGTTCCTTCGGGGCTCCGTGATGGCTGGGATCGGTAAAGTTGTAGTCGCCCTTGCTGGCGACCGCGGAAAAGTAATCGTCAATCGAGGTCCAGCTATAACTTTCGCCCAGAGCCATGTAAAAACCGGAAAATGCGTCTGCCTCCAGTTCAATCGGCCGGCCGGTTGGCTCACTGCTCATGAACCCTACATTGTCGAACTGGACTTGGTGCCCCCATTCATGAGCCAGAACTCCGCTGATCGGAGGTGCGTCACCGCCATAAGCTGCGACTAGCTGTTGAAATCCATAGAGAATGTCCCCTGACGGCAGAGATACCGCATTGGGCCCGCACTAGTCGTTCCATGGGTGTACATTTGCCGGTATGCCCGTCCAAAATTCAGCTTGATAGGGGTTCGCGGTCGCGAATGGCCAGATCGAAGTCCTCATCGATGGCGGATTCCGCCGCGGCAGCGACATCGTGAAAGCGGTGTGCGTGGGGAGCGAGGGCGGTGCTTGTGGGAAGAGCGTATGCCTACGGCCTGGCCGCCGCGGGGTATCCGGGCGTCGTGCGGGCGCTCGAAATTCTGAAGT
>Ga0209648_10001300_pt1 | contig 20007 bp, 16 predicted proteins | sample GraSoi2013_115cm_FD_185830 | JGI IMG/M metagenome (GOLD analysis project Ga0209648, IMG submission 185830) | Grasslands soil microbial communities from the Angelo Coastal Reserve, California, USA - Sample 9_17_2013_115cm (SPAdes) (version 2) | ecosystem: Environmental > Terrestrial > Soil >...
CAGACCGGGGCGGTCAGCCTCGCCCCGCCGATGTCCTCGCCGCGGGGGACGCCGAGCAGGTGCTGGCCGTCTGGGACGCGGCGCTCGAGGCGACGCTCGCTGCCGAGGATCTGGACGGGCTGGCCACCGCCTTGTACACGGTCGGCGGGCCGGTCCGGATGGAAGGGCTGTTCGATGCGTACGCCGCGGCGGCAGGCACCAGGCGGAGCCAGCCAGAGTCGACCGCTGCGGGGTCAGCAGAGCCCGACGAGGCTGCGGCGCTGTCGGCGGCGCTCGAGACGCTGGCCGACCTCGGTGTGGTGGAGCTCGGCACGGAGGAGTCCGCCGGAGGGCTGACGGTCGCCCTGTCGCCACTCGGCGTCTGGGGCGTGCACCGCAGGCTCCGCGCTCAGGGGTGGCACGTGCCCGTTCTCGGCGGCGCGGGCCGCTCCGGGGCAGCCGGTCTCCTGGTCACCCTGGCCAGCTGCGACGCGGAGGACGGCGAGGCGGAGATCACTTCCTGGCTCGCGGAACGGACCCCGGCCCACGCCGCCTCGGAGCTGGTCCACGCCGCCGCAAGCGGCTCGCCTGGCCTGCGCGGCGCGGCCTTCGCCGTCCTCGACCGGATCGGCGAGGCCGCGATCGGGGAGGTGCGCGCCGCCCTCGCGGAGCCGCAGCTGCGCGCGCACGCCTCGGTCTGGCTGCACGAGCACGGTGAGCAGGCCGAGCTGCGGCCCGAGGACCGGACCTGGCTGCTCGTCGACCTGGGCGCGGGGCTGCTGGAGGAGGCCGATCCTTCGGACGTGGTGGCCGAGCTGCTCCCGGACGTGCCGGCCGACGCACAGGCGGAGATCGTCTCCGGCCTGTGGCGGGTCGATCACCCGGGGGTGACGGACCTGCTGACCGCGCTGAGCGAGCATCATGCCGATCCGGCCGTCGCCCGGGCGGCGCGCAAGGCAGCCTTCAAGGCCCGCTCGCCGTCGGCAGGCAAGCGGCGCCAGGCTCCATAGACTGAACGCGCCAGCGATCCGTGGCCTCAAGAGGAAGGAACTTGGTGAGCGTCAAGCCGATACGGCTGTTCGGCGATCCGGTGCTGCGCACGCCGGCCGAGCCGGTGCGTGATTTCGATGCCGAGCTGCGCAGGCTGGTCAGGGACCTGACCGAGACGATGGAGGACGCGCCGGGCGTGGGCCTGGCCGCGCCGCAGATCGGGGTGGGGCTTCGGGTCTTCACCTACCACATTGATGATCAGCTGGGTCACCTGATCAATCCGTCGCTGGTGCTGTCGGAGGACCTGGAGACCGACGACGAGGGATGCCTGTCATTCCCGGGCCTGCAGTACCCAACGAAGCGGGCCCACGCCGTGGTGGCCACGGGATTCGACATGTATGGCGAGCCGGTCACGCTGGAGGGAACCGGGCAGCTCGCCCGCTGCGTACAGCACGAGACCGACCACCTGGACGGCATCCTGTTCATCGACCGCCTCGACCCTGCGCAGCGCAAGCTGGCCATGAAGGAGATCCGGGCCGCCGAGTGGTGGGGAGAGCCGGTTCCCGTGGTGAAGGCGTCGCCGCACCCGACGCGGGGGAGGGCCTACTAGAGGATGCGACTCGTCTTCGCGGGCACCCCAGCGGCGGCGGTGCCCTCGCTGGAGGCGCTGCTCAAGTCTCGACACGAGGTCGCGGCCGTGGTCACCCGGCCGGACGCGCCGGCGGGCCGCGGCCTCAGGGTCGCGCCGAGCCCGGTGGCGCAGCGCGCCGAATCGGATGGCGTCGAGGCGCTGAAGCCCGCCAAGCCCGGAGACCCGGACTTCCTCGCCCGGCTGCGGCGGATCGCGCCCGACTGCTGCCCGGTCACCGCCTATGGCGCGCTGATCCCGCAGCGGACCCTGGACATCCCCCCGCATGGCTGGGTCAACCTGCACTTCTCGCTGCTGCCCGCCTGGCGCGGCGCAGCGCCAGTGCAGCACGCCATCCTGCATGGCGACGACGTCACCGGTGCCACCACGTTCCGGATCGTCGCCGAGCTCGATGCGGGCCCGGTCTTCGGCGTCGTGACCGAGCCGATCAGGCCTACCGACACCGCGGGGGACCTGCTGGCCAGGCTCGCCGTGACCGGGGCCGAGCTGCTGGTCGCGACCATCGACGGCATCGAGTCCGGCGAGCTGGTGGCGCGCCCGCAGCCCGCGGAAGGCGTGAGCCTGGCGCCGAAGATCACCCCGGAGGATGCGCGCGTGCGCTGGAGCCAGCCGGCGTCGGCGGTCGGCCGGCAGGTCCGCGCGTGCACGCCGGTCCCGGGTGCGTGGACAGAGCTGAGCGGCGCCCGGCTGAAAGTATGGCCGTTCGCCGGGATCGCCGTAGATGATCACGACGCCGCGGCCGGCCCGGGGCAGCTGTGCGTGCGCGGCTCCCGGGTGCTCGTCGGCACCGGGACTAAGCCGGTCCAGCTCGGCGACGTGCAGCCGCGCGGCAAGCGCCGGATGCCCGCGGCCGACTGGGCGCGCGGCCTGCGGCTGGGCGCATCCAGCGCGGTGCTCCGCTGACATGGCCCCAGCATCCAGTCCCCGTACCCGGCGCGGCACCCCCCGGGCAGCAGAAGGCGGGCCGGGCGGCGGGCCCGGAGCCGGCCGCGGCGATCGAGCCGGGGCGGCCGGTCGTCGGGCGGGCCGCCGAGCGGACCCGGCCCGGCGGGCGGCGTGCGATGTGCTCCGGGCCGTCGCCGAGCGCGGCGCGTACGCGAACCTGCTGCTGCCGGCGCTGCTCACCGAGCGCGGGCTGACCGGGCGGGACGCCGCGCTGGCCACCGAGCTGGCCTATGGCGCACTCCGCGGCCAGGGCAGCTACGACGCGATCCTCGCGATCTGCAGTGACCGGGACCTCGACCGGATCGACCCGCCGCTGCGCCCGGTGCTGCGGCTGGGCGCGCATCAGCTGCTGGCGACCCGCGTCGGAGCGCACGCGGCGGTCGCCACGTCGGTGGACCTGGCCCGGGACGTGGCGGGCTCGCGTCCGGCCGGGTTCGTCAACGCGGTGCTGCGCCGCGTCGCCACGCGGGATCTCCAGGCCTGGCTGGAGATCGCGGCCCCGAGCCGTGCCGACGATCTGGTCGGCCACCTGTCGGTCCGCTACAGCCATCCGCGCTGGATCGTCAGCGCGCTGAGCGAGGCGCTCGGGGAGGATCCCGCGGCCGGCCTGGCCGAGACCGAGGCCGCGCTGGCCGCGGATGGTGAGCGACCGCGGGTCACCCTTTGCGCCGTGCCGGGGCTAGCCGACACCGCGGAGCTCGCGGCCAGCGGGGCCCGGCCCGCCCGATGGTCCCCGTTCGGCGCCTACCTGGCGGAGGGGGATCCGGCACAGGTTGCGGCGGTAGCCCAGGGCCGCGCGGCGGTTCAGGATGAGGCGAGCCAGCTGGCGGCGCTGGCGCTGACCCGGGTTGATCCAGCCGGCGGGGCCCGAGGGGCGGCCCGGAGCGGGGCGGGCCCCCGGTGGCTCGACCTGTGCGCGGGGCCCGGCGGCAAGGCACGGCTGCTCGCCGGGCTGGCTGCAGCCGATGGGGGCCGGCTGCTCGCCGCCGACGTACGGCCGCACCGGGCCCGGCTGATCGGCGCGGCCGTCGGCGGCACCCGGGGCGCGGGCATCGTGGTGGCCGACGGGACCGCTCCCGCCTGGCGGCCCGGCTCCTTCGGCCGGGTGCTCGCTGACGTCCCCTGTTCCGGGCTAGGCGCACTCCGCCGCCGACCCGAGGCCCGCTGGCGCCGCTCACCCCGAGATATCGCCGCGCTGGGCCCGCTGCAGCGCGCCCTGCTGGCCGCGGCGCTGGACTCGGCCGCACCGGGCGGCGTCGTCGCCTACGTCACCTGCTCGCCGCACCTCGCCGAGACCCGCGAGGTCGTGGCGGATGTCCTGGCCGGGCGCGACGACGCCCAGGTGCTCGATGCGCCCGCCGCGCTGCCCGAGGTCCCCGGGCTTCGCTGCCCGGGGCCGGACGGCGCCTTCGCTCAGTTCTGGCCGCACCGGCACGGCACCGACGCTATTTTCCTCGCCCTGCTGCGGCGCCGGGCTTAAATCTCCTCGCCCTGCCGCCGGGTGGCGGCCGGGGTCGTCTCGATCGGACCGGCCTGCCTACCTGGCCGCTCCGGTGAGGGCGCGGCCGTGCTCGCGGGCGAGGCGGCTGGTGCCGATGTCGGCCCGCTCGCCCTTGGCGTACCCGTCCTGGTAGCCGGAGCCGCTGTAGGTGACCCGGGCCGTGCGGGTGAGCGGGTAGGCGCTCTCGGCCTCCCTGCGGATCACCTGTGCCCGGTCGGCCAGGACGAGGGCCGTCCGGGAGCCCGCGGCGGCGTCGGGGCGGGTCGCCTGGCAGGCGGCCGCGTGCTCGGCGGCGCGGACCCTGGAGATCACGGCGGTTGCGAAGCCGAGCAGCCAGCTCCGCCGCCAGGCGCGCGGGCTGCGGGACCAGGCAGGGACCTGGGCGCCGGCCAGCCCGTGCCACATCTGGATCAGGACCGACGTGTAGAGGACGTCCGCGCGCTCGATGTCCGATGCGTAGCCGAAGATGTGGATCCGGGTGCCCGGGCGCGCGGTCGACAGCAGGATGCACTGGCAGCGCAGGGCCGAGCCGAGCCCGCACAGCAGGTGGGCCTTGACCCGCGCCCACGGGTTGTCGATGTCCAGCATGCGGCTGGCGGGCTGGTCGGTCTCCGGCCGGTCGGCCGCGAGCAGTGCCCGGTCGATCCCGTACTTGGCCATCAACTGCGCGGCCTTGGCCGTCAGGGCCTGGGCCTCCGGCGGTGTCACGCTCTCGTCCTCTGCCTTGGTCAGCAGCTTGCGGACGCGGTCCAGCAGCCTGCTCGATGCCTCGGTGTTCAACTGGCCTCCTCGGCGGTTGGGCTTCGAATACAGGATCGAACGGTAGCGGGCGGCACTGACAGTTTCCGTGGCTCTAGACTCACGGATGTGAGCGTGCAGATTGCGCCGAGCCTCCTGGCCGCAGACTTCGCCAGGCTAGCGGACGAGGCGGCGGCGGTCGCGGACGTGGCCGACTGGCTGCATGTGGACGTCATGGACGCGCACTTCGTGCCGAACCTCACGATCGGCCTGCCCGTGGTGGAGGCCCTGCTCAAGCACGCGGCCCTGCCGCTGGACTGCCACCTCATGATCGACGACCCGGACCGCTGGGCCCCGGGGTACGCCGAGGCCGGGGCCCGGAACGTCACCATCCACGCGGAGGCCGCCGCGGCGCCGGTGCGGACGCTGCGGGCGATCAGGGCGGCCGGGGCGCGCGCCGGGCTGGCCATCAACCCGGGCACGGCCGTCGAGCACTTCGCCGACCTGCTGCCCGAGTTCGACATGCTGCTGCTGATGACGGTCGAGCCGGGGTTCGGCGGCCAGCACTTTCTGGACCTGGTGCTGCCGAAAATCCGTCGCGCCCGCGAGCTGATCGGCCGCCGGGGCGGGTCGGTGTGGCTGCAGGTGGACGGCGGAGTGACCGACGAGACCATCGGCCGCTGCGCCGAGGCGGGTGCCGATATGTTCGTCGCCGGATCCGCGGTGTTCGGCGCGGCCGACCCGGCCGCGGCTGTTATGGATCTTCGGGAGGTGGCAGGCCGGGCGGCTCGTGACTGACCTGGCAGAGCTGTACGGCGGTGTTGTGCCGCAGTGTTGTGCCGCAGTCTCGTGCCGCGGTGTTGTGCGGCGTAGTTCTCGGCGAAATACCGCCGATGCCTGTCGATCTGGCGGGGGGCGTTCGTCGTTTAGGTACCGGACCGAATCGAGACAGCGAAGGAGACATGACCATGACCGAGTACCTGATCCTCCTCTACGAGCGGGAGAGCGGCTACGCCGAGGGAGGGCAAGAGGCATGGCAGGCGGCCGGGGAGGCGCACGCCAGGTTCCAGGGGCAGGTCGCCGAGAAGGGCGGCAAGATCCTGGGCGGCAACGCCCTGCAGCCCACGGCCACGGCCACCTCCATCCGCGATGACGTCGTGACCGACGGGCCGTTCACCGAGACCAAGGAGGCGCTCGGCGGCTACTACCTGATCGAGGCCCGCGATCTCGACCACGCCCTGGACATCGCCAGGCTCTGCCCGGCACCGTACGGCGGCGTCGAGGTGCGGCCGATCATGGACACGTCGGTCTCGGTCGGCTAGCGAGGCTCGGGCCGGTCAAGCCAGGTTCGGGGGCAGATGGGTACCGCCGTGACCGGGGATCCCGGTCCTGACCCGGACGTCGGCGCGGCCGTCGCGAACGCGCACCGCCGGGAATGGGCCTTCGTGCTCGCCGCGACGGCCCGCGTCGCCCGGGATATCGACGTCGCCGAGGAATGCGTTCAGGATGCCTACCTCGCGGCGCTGGAGGCCTGGTCCCGGCAGGGGCTGCCGCGCAATCCCGGCGCCTGGCTGACCACGGCGGCGCGGCGGCGCGCGCTGGACCGGCTGCGCCGCGACCGGACGCTGCGGGCCAAGCTGCCGCTGCTGATCGAGCCCGACGGGCAGGCCGGGCCCGCGGGCCTGCCGCCCGCGGGCCCGGACGCCGGAGGCGATGTGATCGCCGACGACCGGCTCCGGCTGGTCTTCACCTGCTGCCATCCCGCCCTGGCCCGCGAGGCGCAGGTGGCGCTCACGCTGCGGCTGCTGTGCGGCCTGACCACGGCCGAGATCGCGCAGGCGTTCCTGGTGTCCGAGCCGACCATGGCGGCCCGGGTCACCCGCGCGAAGAAGAAGATCTCCGCCGCCCGGATTCCCTACCGGGTGCCGGGCGCGGCGGAGCTGCCGGACCGGCTCGATGCCGTCCTCACCGTGGTGCACTTGCTGTACACGACCGGCCACACCGCCCCGGGCGGGGCGGACCTGGTCCGCCCCGACCTCGTGGACCGAGCGCTGGGGCTGGCCCGGCTGCTCCGCGACCTGATGCCCGATGAGCGCGAGGTCGGCGGCCTGCTGGCGCTGCTGCTGCTGACCGACGCGCGCCGGGCCGCGCGCACGGCCGCCGACGGCCGGCTGCTGCTGCTCGAGGAGCAGGACCGGTCGCAGTGGGACCGGGCCGCCATCAGCGAGGGGGCCGGCCTCGTGGCCGAGATGATGCGGAGCTCGGAACGGCCGGGGCGGTTCGCCCTCCAGGCGGCCATCGCGGCGGTGCACGCGCAGGCACCGAGCTATGGCGGTACGGACTGGCCGCAGCTGCTGCGGCTCTACGACGGGCTGCTGCGGGCCTGGCCCACGCCCGTGGTCGCGCTGAACCGCGCGGTGGTGCTCGCCATGGTCGACGGGGCGGAGGCCGCGCTGGCCGAGATCGAGGCCGTCGAGCGGGACGGCCGCCTGGCGGGCTACCGGTACCTGCCCGCGGCCAAGGCCGACCTGCTGCGCCGCATCGGCCGGATGGACGACGCGGCCCGGGCCTACCGGAGCGCCCTGGACCTGACGGACAACAACGCGGAGAAGGCCTTCCTGGCCCGGCGGATCACCGAGGTCTCCGCCCGGGCGCCAGCCGGTCCTGATGGCCCGAGTGCCTGACCGCCCTGCGGCAGCGCCTCGCGTTGGTGGTAAGGGGGGATGCCGACGACAATGTGCAGATGACTACTACTGCCGCCGTCGTCGGGGAGGCCGCGCTGTCCTCTGCGCCGCTGCTGCAAGTGTCCGCGCTGGCGGTGCGCTTCGGCCCGCTCCGCGCCCTCGACGGCGTCGATCTCGCGGTCCGGCCCGGCGAGCTTGTGGCCCTTGCGGGGGAGAACGGGGCGGGCAAGACCACCCTGGTGCGCTGCATCGCGGCTGACATCCGGCCCACCAGCGGGGAAGTCCACTTCGACGGCAGGCCGGTGTCGCGCGACCTGCTGGCTGCCGCGCGCCAGGGCGTCGCCGTCGTCTGGCAGGACCTGGCGCTCTGCGACAACCTGGACGTGGCCTCGAATCTGCTGCTCGGCCGGGAGCGCCGCTGGCAGCTGCTGTCCGATGTCCGCTTCCACGCCGCGGCCGCCTCGGTGCTCCGGAACCTCGAAATACCGCTGCGCGACACGACCCGAAGCGTGGGGACGCTGTCGGGCGGCCAGCGCCAGCTGGTGGCCGTCGCGAGGGCGATGGCCCGCATGCCCCGGCTGCTGCTGCTCGACGAGCCCACCGCTGCGCTGGGAGTCAGCGAGGCCGCCCAGGTGGAGGAGCTGATCGCCCGGTTGCGCGAGCGCGGCACGACGATCCTGCTGGCCTGCCACGACATCGACCAGATGTTCCGGCTGGCCGACCGGATCGCGGTGCTGCGGCACGGCCGGATCGTGGCGGACGTGCTCCCCGACCATGTGCACCCCGATGACGTCGCCGCGCTGGTGGCGGGCCAGCAGGTCGACTCGTCGGCGCGCCGCCAGCTCAACCGGCTGCACGGGCTGGCCGACCGCCTGGCCTCGGCGGACCCATCGTCCAGCCTCTCGCTGATCCTGTCGGCCCTGGGCGCCGCGCTCGGCAGTGACCGGCTGTGCATTCACCTGCTGAACGGGGACACACTGGTCTGCGCCGCGTCGCTCGGCCTCCCGGACGCGCTGCTGTCCGCGTGGGCCCGGCTGCCCCGCGGGCCGGCCGGAGGCCCGGCCGGCGTCGCGGCGGCCACCGAGCAGCCCGTCGTGGACAACGTGCGCACGGGCGCCGCCTGGGCGCCGTTCAGCGACCTGGCCCGGGCGGCCAAGGTGGCGAGCTCGTGGTCGGTTCCGGTCATGGGCCCGGGCGGCCTGGTCGGGGTCATCACCGTCTTCCGCGGCGTCACCGGCAAGCCGCAGCGCGACGAGCTTCATCTCGTCACGCTCTACGCGGGGTACGCGTCGAGCGCCATCGAGCGCGACCGGCTGCTGGATCAGGTCACCGCGCGCAACCGCGTGCTCGAGACGATCAGGGAGGTGCTGGAGACCCTGGCCGGCCCCATCCAGGTCGCCAAGGGGCTCACCGTCGCCCTGCAGGCACTGAGCCGGGGCCTGCAAGCTGACCAGGTGGCACTGCTGACTCAGGTGCCGGGCTCGGCCCCGCGCTGCCGGGCGTTCGTCACCGCGGCGGGCGGGCAGGCCGCCGCTGCTGCGCCCCCGCCCGCGCTGCTCGATGCCGCCGACCGGCTCCTGGCCATCGCGCGCCGCGACGACGTGGCGAGCCGGCTGCAGGTCGAGGGGCAGCAGTTCCTGGCGGTGACCCTCGCGGCGCCCGCCGGGCCCACGGCGCTCCTCGCCGGCTGGGAGAACGGCCCGCCCACCTCCGACGCCACGGCGCTCATGGAGGACGCCGCCCACTCACTGCGGCTGGCCCTGGAGCGGGAGGAAGCCGGGCTCGCGCACCAGGAGGCAGCGGCACTGCGCCGGTCGCAGGAGCTGCAGCGCGGCTTCCTGTCCCGGCTGAGCCACGAGCTGCGGACCCCGCTGACCGCGATCAGGGGGTACGCATCCAGCCTGATGCAGCCGGACGTGACCTGGGACGGTGACTCGCAGCAGCGGTTCCTGCACCGGATCGCGGCCGAGTCGGCGCGGCTGGGGCGCCTGGTGGGCGACCTCCTCGACTTCTCCGCCATAGAGTCCGGGATCCTGCGCCTGCAGCGGGACTGGTGCGACATCGGGCTGGTGCTTGACGCGGCCATCGCGTGCCTGCCCCCGGCGGGCGTCGCCATGATCGAGGTAGCCTGCGATCCTTCCCTGCCGGTCGTGTGGGCCGACCATGACCGCCTGGAGCAGGTCCTCGTCAACCTGCTGGACAACGCCATCGGCCACAATCCGCCCGGTACCCGGGTGAGCGTCAGCGCCACCAGGGCCGGGCCGGGCCGGATCGCGGTCAGCGTGCTCGATGACGGTGTCGGGATGCCCGCGGAGATCGCCAGCGCGACGTTCGAGCCGATGCGGCGACGCCGGACGCCCACCGCCGGCGCCGGGCTCGGGCTGGCCATCGCCAAGGGAATCGTGGAGGCACACGGCGGCCGCATCGAGCTGGAGCAGCCCGGGAAGGGGACGCTCTTCCTGATCCATCTCCCGGTCGAGATGCCGCCCCGCCGAGCCCGGGGCGAGCGATCATGACGGGGCGGATCACAACGGGGCCGGTCACCACGGGGCCGGTCACCACGGGGCCGGTCACCACGGGGCCGGTCACCACGGGGCGGATCACCAGGGGGCGGATCATCACGGGGCGGATCACCACGGGGCGCGGGCGGCGGCCGGTCAGCGGACGGGGTCCGGCGATGCGTGAGGGCACGGCCAGCACGCGCGCGCTGGTGGTCGAGGATGACCCCAACATCGTCGACCTGATCCGGTCCAACCTGGCCATCAGGGGCTTCGACACCGTCGTCTCCGCCGACGGCGTCCGCGCCATGCAGCTGCTCGAGACCGAGGAACCCGACATCGTGCTGCTCGACCTGATGCTGCCCGAGGTCGACGGCTTCGAGCTGTGCCGCCAGATACGCGAGCGCTCGTCGGTGGCGATCATCGTGGTCTCGGCCCGTGGCGGCGAGCGGGACAAGGTGACGGCGCTCAACGTCGGCGCCGACGACTACATGACCAAGCCGTTCAGCATTGAGGAACTGCTGGCCAGGATCACGGCCACGCTCCGCCGCACCCGCCCGGCCGCCGCCCCGGAGGCCGAGCCGGCCGCCATCATCATCGGCGAGCTAGTGATTGACCTCGCCCGCCAGCAGGTGACCAGCAGCGGGCAGCCGGTCCACCTGACCCCGACCGAATTCGCGCTGCTACGTGAGCTGGCCACCAACCGCGGCAAGCTGCTCACCCACGCCCATCTGCTCCGGCGGGTGTGGGGACACGGCTACGAGACGGAGACCGAGTACGTGCGGGTCTACGTGCGGCGGCTGCGGGCCAAGCTGGAGGTCGCCGGCTCCACGCCGCTGATCTTGACCCAGCCCCGCGCGGGTTACCGCATCGCGGGAGAGTAACGCTAGCGTGTCGAACTGATCTCTTTTCGGCGTGCCTCTAGTTGGAGGCATCACCGGAGGCCTGTCGTTAACTGTATTTTAACGCGAGGGCCCCGATGTTATGACCACGTTAATTTCCCGAAGTCTATGGTCAGCTGCACAGGCCCTGGCCGCAGCGACACATGCCTCGCTGCGGCGACCTCAAAGCAGATCCGGCCTCGCCGCATTTGCCCAGGCACGTCGATCCATAAGACGAGGTGGTTTCGTTGGGTTTTATTAGCAAGAGAACAGCCGCCGGGCGGGCGGCTGCGCCGCGGCATCGCGGTCGCGGTCGTCCCCCGGGTCCAGCCCGCGGGGGGTCCTGGGGGGTCGTCCCCCGTGGCTAGCACTGCGGGGGGGTCCCGGGGGGTCGTCCCCCGTGGCTAGCACTGCGGGCGGGTCCCGGGGGGTCGTCCCCCCTGGCTAGCACTGCATGGGGTCCTGGGGGCCGCGCTGACGGGACTTTCGTCTCTTGGCGCCTAATGTCATACGATCTAGCATGCATTCCGATGGGACACATGTGCTGTATGGTGTCCCGCATCGATTCATTCGGGTACGTTCGGGCGAAAGGGGCCTGGAGGATGCGACTGGGTAACAGAAGTGAGGGAGGTCGGCACACCCGTTCGCAAGGCGACGGCACGTGTCGACGCTCCCGCCGAGTGGGCTGGGTGGGTCTGGCGGCAGTCATTGGCCTCGCAGCTGCGGGCTGCGGATCATCGACGCCGTCGACAACATCGTCGACGACAAGCGGCTCGAACACGATTCCAGCGGGGCTGAGCACCAGTTCCTTTAGCGTTGACATAGCGGCGACGATGTCCAAGCTCAAGCCGCTGACCCGGTTCGCCACCAAGGGAGCCAACAGCCTGCAGGTCGGGGTGATCCTGCCCGACACCACGTCATCGACGCGGTACGTTAACTTCGACCAGCCGTACCTGAACGATGCCTTTGCCGACGCCGGGTACACCCAGGCGCAGTACCGGATCGACAACGCGCAGGGAAGCGACGCGACCGAGCTGAACGATGCCACCGCCGACATCAACCTGGGCGCCAAGGTCCTGATAATGGACCCGCTCGATGGCCCGACTGGCGTAGCGATCGCGCAGCTTGCCCAGTCCAAGGGCGTCACCATGATCAGCTACGACCGCGCCACCTTCCAGGGCACGAAAACCTACTACGTCAGCTTCAACAACGAGCTCGTGGGTGAATTGATCGGCCAGGGCTTCCAGTCCTGCATTACGAACTTGGGGATCTCCAAGCCTCAGGTCTACGTCCTGAATGGCGGCCAGGACACCGACCCCAACGCCATCTCCTTTGCCACGGGTTACAACAAGGTGGTCTGGGGCCAGGCGGCCAAGACAGTCGCCGCGGGCGCGACCAGCAGCCAGGGCTACAAGCTGGTAGGCGAGAACTTCGCCCCTGGGTGGGACAACACCAAGGGCGGCACCATCTTCCAGCAGGCGTACACCGCTAACCCGAAGATCAACGCCACTATCGAGGCCAATGACGGGCTCGCCAATGCGGTGATCACTGACCTCAAGGCGGCCGGGGTCAAGGCCAACAAGGTGCCGACCACCGGGCAGGACGCCACGGCCCAGGGCATGGCCTGGATCCTCGAGGGCTACCAGTGCGGCTCCGTGTACAAGGCGGTCTACAAGGAGGCCCAGGACGCCGTGGCCCTGGCCACGATCCTGCTGGCCGGCGACACGCCGCCTGCGGCTCTGCTGAACGGGTCGACCGTCGACCCGGCCGACTCGACCATCACCGAGCCGGCGTCCCTGCTGACCCCGGTCTGGGTGACCAAGGCCAACATGGAGAAGACAGTGGTCAAGGACGGCTTCGACCCCGCCTCGGCCATCTGCGCGATCGCAGGTGCGAGCGTCTGCACCGCAGCTGGGATCTCGTGATCATCTGAACTGGGGAACCTCGACGGGGGTTCTCATCGAATGCTCCTCCCAACCGGGTTGGCGGACTCTCCAGCAGGGCGGGTCCGCCAACCCCGGCCTGGCGAGTTGGTCGGGTGCCGGGATACCGGAGTGGCGGGAGCCCAACCTAGGCAAGGCTAGTGACGAGTCTTCAAGATGACTGAGATGAACGAGGCCCCGAAACGCGAGAGCGGCGGCGGCGACGGGGTGGAACCCCTGCTGAAGCTGCGGGGCATCGACAAGCACTTCGGGCCGGTGCAGGCGCTCTATGGGGTGGACCTGGACCTGCCCGCGGGCCAGGTGACCGGCCTGTGTGGGGACAACGGTGCCGGGAAGTCGGTGCTCACCCGCTGCATCGCCGGCGTGCACCAACCGGACCATGGTCAGATCTACTTCGAGGGGCGACCGGTACACATTCGGAGCACCCGGGACGCCGCCGCGCTCGGGATCGAGACCGTCTACCAGGATTTGGCGCTGGCCGACAACCTGGACATCGTCCAGAACATGTTCCTCGGCCGGGAGCGTCTGCGCCGCGGCCTGCTCGACGAGGACTCTATGGAGCGGCAGGCGGCCGAGACCCTGAGCACCCTGCGGGTGACCACGGTGCGCTCGATCCGACAGCCAGTGGCCTCGCTCTCGGGAGGTCAGCGGCAGGCGGTGGCGGTGGCCAAAGCGGTATTGTGGAACTCCAAGTTGGTGCTGCTGGACGAGCCAACCGCCGCTCTCGGGGTGGTGCAGACCCGGATAGTGCTGGACCTGATCGAACGGCTCCGGGACCGCGGGTTGGCGGTGATGGTGATCTCCCACAACCTCAACGACGTCTTCGAGGTCGCGGACCGGATCGCGGTGCTGTACCTGGGGCGGATGGTGGCCGAGGGGCCGGCTGCGGACTTCGACCGGCAGAGCGTGGTGGAGTACATGACGACGGGTAGCTCCAGCGGGCGGCCGTTCGAGCCTGCCGGATCCGCCAGTGGCGAGGGCTGAGCCCATGGCCTTTACCAGGAAGTCCCAGTGACCGCGGACGCCGGCGAGACCCCGACCGGGACGGCGGACGCCAGCATGGCGGTCGACCTCACCGCCGCCCCCGAGGCCGCCGCGGCCGACGTCACACGCGAGCTCCTCGCCCAGTCGCTGGGCCAGTACCTCCGGGCCTGGTGGCTGCGGGTCCGCAGTGGCAACAGCGGTGTCCTGCCCGTGGTCCTGGCCATTGTTTTGGTCGCCGTCAGCTTCGAGGTCGTCACCCCCGAGCACGCCTTCCTGCGGCCGAGCAACATCGTCTATATCTTCGGGCTAAGCGCCGTGTACATGGTGCTGGCGATGGCTGAGACAGTGGTCCTGCTCATCGGAGAGATCGACCTCTCGGTCGGCGCGGTCGCGCTTTTCGGCGGGGTGATCGCCTTCAAGCTGGTCCAGCAGCCCGGGCCGGCCTGGCCGTGGTGGGCAGCGATCCTCGCTGCGCTCGCTTGCTGCGGCCTGATCGGCGCCCTTCAAGGGACGCTGACTGCCCGGCTCAAGATCCCATCCTTCGTCGTGAGCCTGGGTGGGTTCCTTCTTTTCTCGGGGATCCTCGTCGTCGTCCTCGGTGGGGCCAACGGCAACGTGACCGTCAGTTCTTCGGCGCCCAACCAGCGCGTCATCTATGACATGGTCCAGGGGCTGATCGTCCCCGTGGTCGGCTGGGTAGCCCTAGCGGTGGTAGTCGGGGCTGCCGGCACGGCCCTCTGGCTACGCGCGGCCGCGAGGCGACGCCAAGGCCTGGTGGCTCCCCCAGTCAGCCTGACAGCAATCAGAATCGCCCTGGTGGCGCTGGTCGGGGTAGCTGTGGTGATGATCTGCACTGTCAACCGTGGAACCGCCCTCGTCACGGTGGAGGGGGTTCCGTGGGTGATCCCGATCGTCCTCGTCGTCCTTGGCGCCTGGACGCTCCTGCTCCAGCGGACCCGCTTCGGCCGCTATGTCTATGCCATCGGTGGCAACCCCGAAGCGGCCCGCCGCGCCGGTGTCAGCCTCGCCGCCATCCGCACCTGGGCCTTCGCGTTGTGCTCGGCAACCGCCGGCCTCGGCGGCATACTGCTCGGTTCCTTCTTCTACGGTCAGTACAGCACCAATACGGCAGATCCCGGTCAGCTCGTCCTGTACTCGGTGGCCGCGGCCGTCATCGGCGGGGTCAGTCTCTTCGGCGGCCGGGGCAAGGCAGTCCACGGTGTTCTCGGCGGCCTCCTCATCGGCGGCATTGCCTACGGCGTGTCCCTTCTCAACTTGGGTACTTTGGCCACGCCGTTGGAATACATCGTGCCCGGCGGCGTGCTCCTAGCCGCAGTGCTGGTTGACGTGCTGTCACGGCGCGGTACAGGCAGCGTGACGCGTGTCTGACATCCCCGTGACCGCGGACCCCGGCGAGACCCCGACCGGCACGGCGGACGCCAGGACGGTGGTCGACCTCACCGCCGCCCCCGAGGTCGCCGCGGTCGACGTCCCGCCCGAGCTCCTCGCCCAGTCGCTGGGCCAGTACCTCCGGGCCTGGTGGCTCCGGGTCCGCAGTGGCGACAGCGGTGTCCTGCCCGTGGTCCTGGGGATCGTGGTGGTCGCCGTCAGCTTCCAGATCGCGAACCCGAAGTTCCTGTCGCCGCTGAACCTGGTCAACCTCTTCGAGCAGAGCACCGTGTACATGGTGCTGGCGATGGCTGAGATCTTCGCCCTGCTCCTCGGAGAGATCGACCTCTCGGTCGGCCTGGTCATGGCGATCAGCGCCGCCGTGGTCGCCAAGCTTGTGCAACCGAACGGCCTGAATTGGCCGTGGTGGGCGGCGATCATAGTGGCGTTGCTCGCTTGCGCTGCGGTTGGTGCCATTCAGGGATCGCTCGTGGCGCGGCTGAAGATGCCGTCGTTCATAGTCACCCTCGGCGGGCTGCTGATCCTGGAAGGGGTGGGGATCATCGTCCTCGGTGGGTCGCTCGTTAGCATCGGCAACTCCCGGTTCACCAACGAGGTCATGCTCTACGACATCTTCTATGGGCAGTTCGACCCGGTGGTCGGCTGGATCTTGCTGGCCGTGCTGATCGGAGCCGCTGGCACGGGGCTCTGGCTGCGAGACGCCCGAAGGCGCCGCCACGGCCTGGAGACTCCGCCGCGCAGCCTCACCGCGATGAAGATCGTCCTCATGACGGTGGCGGGAATCGCGGTCGTCGCCATTTGCAACGTCAACCGAGCCCACTTCGGGACGATCGAGGGGGTTCCCTACATCATTCCGATCGTCCTTGTCGTGCTCGCCGCCTGGACGGTCCTGCTGCAGCGAACCCGCTTCGGCCGCTACGTGTACGCCATCGGCGGCAACCCCGAGGCGGCGCGGCGAGCCGGAGTCAGCCTGCCCGCCGTCCGAACCTGGGGCTTCGTTCTCGCCGCCCTGACCGCTGGGATCGCCGGCGTGCTGTTCGCCTCGTGGCAGGTCTCGCTGACCACCAACATCATCAAGACCGCCAACAGCTACGTGCTGCTGGCGGTGGCCGCGGCGGTCATCGGCGGCACCAGCCTCTTCGGCGGCCGGGGCAAGACCATCCACGGCGTACTGGGCGGCCTCGTCATCGGCGGCATCTACAACGGCCTCTACCTGCTAAACGTATCGAGCGAGTTGATTGACATCGTGGTCGCCGCAGTGCTACTCGCGGCGGCGACCGTCGATGTCCTCTCGCGCCGAGGCGCGCCGCGCCAGGCGTGACCTCAGCGGAAGCCACAATCCCCGGTAGTCACATAGAGCGGCTGGCCCTCCGCGTCTGCGCGGATCATCACCGTTGTGGGAAGACCACGTCCTCGCGAGAGCAATGCTCGCCGCCCAGTGCAGCGCGGTTTCCTGTCCCGGGACGGCTGACGCATATCGGCAACGCCTACTTCGTCTATTCATCGTCGGCAACCCGGCTGCCTGACCCACGTGCTGGGCACGGTCGGGGCCGGCGGATACGGACCTGGTCTCAGCGGGGATGGACGGGGCCGGGGCCGGGGCGGGTGGCGCGGGCAGGCCGTCGGGTGGGCGGGGTGGCGGCCTGGGTTGGCGGGGCCGGCGCGGGGCGCCGGAGGAGGGTGGCGAGAATTGTGGTGGCGGGCTGTCGATCCGGCGAAGGTCGTTCGTCGTACAGGTACCGGACCGATCCGAGAGTGACGGAGACAGACCATGACCGAGTACCTGATCCTCATCTACGAGCAGGAGAGCGGCTACGCCAACGGCGGGCAGGAGGCGTGGGAGGCGGCCGGGAAGGCACACGGCAGGTTCGCCGAGCAAGTCGTCGAGAAGGGCGGCAAGATCATCGACGGCAACGCGCTGCAGCCCACGGCCACGGCCACGTCGATCCGCGGCGACGTCGTGACCGACGGGCCGTTCACTGAGACCAAGGAGGCGCTGGGGGGCTACTACCTGATAGAGGCCCGCGACCTCGACCACGCCCTGGACATCGCCAAGCTCTGCCCGGCACCGTACGGCGGCGTCGAGGTTCGGCCGATCATGGACGCGTCCGGCGCGATGGGCTAGCCGGGCCGCGCGCGGGCGCCGAGCTACGCGCAGACCGACTGGCCGGTGTTGCTGCGCCTCTACGACCGGCTGCTCCGGGCCTGGCCCACGCCCGTGGTCGCGCTCAACCGCGCCGTGGTGCTCGTCATGGTCGGCGGGCCGCGGCCGCTCTGGCCGACATCGAGGCGGCGGCAACGCCGAGGCGGCCCGGCGGGCGGGCATCAACCTGAACCGGATCCGGGTCATGGCGTTCGCGCTCGGCGGCCTGATGGCCGGCGTGACCGGCATCCTGTTCGCGTCGCTGCTCGGCTCGATCTCGAACAACGTCAACGGCGGCCAATACGTGCTGTACTCCGTCGCTGGAGCGGTGATCGGCGGCGTCAGCCTGTTCGGCGGCCGGGCCGGATGCTGGGCGCCGTGCTCGGCGGCTTCGTCGTGGCCGTCATCTACAACGGCGTCATCCTGCTCGGGCTCGGCGCGGCCGGCCAGTACATCTGGACCGGAGCCGTGCTGCTCGCGGCGGTCTTGCTGGACGCGCTGGCCCGCCGGGGCACCGCCGGCGCGACCAACTGACCGCAGGCTGGCCGGCGTCGCGGGCGGAATACCCGGCATGGCACACTAGTTGTGCGTGATACACGTGCTCCGGGGTCGGTGAAACTCCGAACCGGCGGTAACAGTCCGCGACCCGGCCGATGCCATCGGTCGGCTGACCCGGTGGAACCCCGGGACCGACGGTAACAGTCCGGATGGGAGGCAGCACGTGCGCGGCCGGGCCGGTCCGGCCCGCTTGGCTGTGCTTGCGCATCCGCGCATCCCGCCGCGATCCCCGGAGCCTGTGGCAGGCAGGTGGCTCCGGAGGAGAACGAGGTGGATGCGGTGTTCACCGGAATCGTGGAAGAACTCGGCGAGGTCGTCGCCCTCGAGGGGTTCCAGGACTCGGCCAGGTTGACCGTGCGCGGCCCGCTGGTGACGGCGGGCGCGTCGGCTGGGGACTCGATCGCCATCAACGGCGTCTGTCTCACGGTCACTGACTCATCGGACGGCACGTTCAGCGCCGACGTTATGGGCGAGACGCTGAGCCGTTCCAGTCTCGGGGCTCTCGGGCGGGGCTCGGCGGTGAACCTGGAGCGCCCGCTGCGGCTGGATGGCCGACTGGGCGGACACATGGTGCAGGGCCACGTGGACGGAACCGGCACCATCGGCGAGCGCCGCTCCGGCGAGCGCTGGGACGTGATACGGATATCGATCCCGTCGCAGCTGGCGCGTTATGTCGTGGAGAAAGGCTCGATCGCCGTCGACGGGGTCAGCCTCACCGTCTCCGCCCTCGGGTCCAGGCCGGACGCCGAAGACCCGCCGGACTGGATCGAGGTGAGCCTGATCCCAGAGACGCTCGCGCGGACCACGCTCGGCCGCAAGCAGGCCGGGGACATGGTCAACCTGGAGGTCGACATGATCGCAAAGTACGTGGAGAGGCTGCTCGGCGGGGGGCCACGGTCATGATCGCGGACGATACGACACCGCAGGGCGTCGGGCTGGACACGGTGGAGCGGGCGATCGCCGAGATCGCCGCCGGCCGCGCGATCGTCGTGGTCGACGACGCCAGCCGGGAGAACGAGGGCGACATCGTGTTCGCCGCGAGCAAGGCCACGCGGGAGCTGCTGGCATTCACGATCCGCTACGCCCGCGGGCTGATCTGCGTGCCGATGCTCGGCCTGGACCTGGACCGGCTGCAGCTGCCGCCGATGACCAGTGACAACCAGGAGCACATGGGGACCGCCTTCACGATCAGCGTGGACGCGCGCGACGGCATCACCACCGGGATCTCCGCCGCCGACCGGGCCAGGACCATCCGCACCCTGGTGGACTCGGCCACCGAGCCCTATGAGATCGTCCGGCCCGGGCACGTCTTCCCGCTGCGCTACGCCGAGGGGGGCGTGCTGCGGCGGCCAGGCCACACCGAGGCGGCCGTCGACCTCGCCCGGCTGGCCGGCCTCACGCCGGCGGGCGTCGTGGCCGAGATCTTCAACGACGACGGCACCATGGCCCGGCTTCCGCAGCTGCGGGCCTTCGCCGACGAGCACGGTCTCGCGCTGATCTCGATCGCTCAGCTCATCGAGTACCGCAGGCACTCCGAGCTGACCGTCCGCCGGGTGGTCGAGACGCGGGTGCCCAACCAGTTCGGCGAGTGGCGGGCGTTCGGCTACCTGAACTCGGTGGACGGGACCGAGCACCTGGCGCTGGTGCTGGGCGACCTGGACGAGCCCGGCGAGCCTCCCGCCGACGTCCTGGTCCGGATGCACTCCGAATGCCTGACCGGGGACGTGTTCGGCTCCCGGCGCTGCGACTGCGGCGCTCAGCTGGCCGCCGCCATGGCGGCCATCGCGGCCGAGGGCCGCGGCGTCGTGCTCTACCTGCGCGGCCACGAGGGCCGCGGCATCGGGCTGCTCAGCAAGCTGCGCGCCTACCAGCTGCAGGACGCGGGGGCCGACACCGTGGACGCGAACCTGGAGCTGGGCCTGCCCGCCGACGCCCGCGAGTACTCGACCGGCGCGCAGATGCTCGCCGACCTCGGCGTGCGCTCGCTCCGGCTGCTCACCAACAACCCGGCCAAGGTCCGCGGCCTGTCCGGGTTCGGCATCGAGGTGACCGGCCGGGTCTCGCTGCCGGTGGCGGCCACGGAGGACAATCTCCGCTACCTGAT
>Ga0209648_10001301_pt1 | contig 19998 bp, 16 predicted proteins | sample GraSoi2013_115cm_FD_185830 | JGI IMG/M metagenome (GOLD analysis project Ga0209648, IMG submission 185830) | Grasslands soil microbial communities from the Angelo Coastal Reserve, California, USA - Sample 9_17_2013_115cm (SPAdes) (version 2) | ecosystem: Environmental > Terrestrial > Soil >...
GGAGGGGGACTGAGTACTACTCTATCAGAAGAACAGAGCCAGGCGCAACAAGATACCAGCAAAAAGACCTGATCCGCTTATTAGAAGTTATGAAGATTTTGTCCAGGCTGTGCTAGCCCAGATTGGTTCGCGGTTCCGGCCGCGTCGCGGTCCCCGCGAGGAGGAGGCTTGTCATGATCCCACAGGAGCACGCTGACAATTCTCACGCTATGACTCGTCGCACGTTCATCAAGGCTGGGAGCCTGCTGGTCGGCGGAGCAGCCGTATCCGGTCTGGAGCTTGAAACAGTGCCTCTCGCCTACGCCGCCGACGGCGAAGGTAGCACACTGCAAGAGGGAAGCCCCGCCGAGGTAGGCATGTCGCAGGCTCGCCTCGACGACGTGGCAGCGCGCCTGCAGAACCGGGTCGATCGCGGGTTGATCCCTGGAGCCGTTATCTTGGTGGCGCGACATGGAAAGACGGTGCTCCACAAGGCCTTTGGAGTGCGCGAGGTCGGCAAGGACACCATGACAGAGGACACGCTCTTCGACCTGGAGTCGAACACAAAGGTTCTCGCCACCGCGATCTCCTACATGATTCTCATCGAGCACAATGCCGTGCATCTGAGCGATCCCGTGGCAAAGTACCTGCCACACTTCGCCACAAATGGCAAGGCGCATGTGACCATCCGGGACATGCTCCGCTACTCGTCCGGGCTACCGACGGACATCGCGCTCCCCGGTGCACCGAATCTCAACAAAGTCCCTAGCCCCGATAAGCTTTGGCGGCTCATGGAGGAGACTCCGCTAGAATACCCAACCGGCTCGAAGGTTGAGTACTCAGACCTCACCTACCGGCTACTCGGTCATGTCCTTGAGGCGGCCACCGGTCAGAATCTCCAACAGTTCGCGAAGGCGAACGTGTGGTCGAAGCTGGGGATGAGCCGCACGACATATAACCTGCTGGATAACGGCTTCGCTGTCTCAGAGATCGCGGCGACCGGGCCAGGCTCCTGGAACCTGAGGACAGGGACTATTCGCGGCGTAGTCGAGGATGATTTCGACTGGGTGATGGGCGGCATTGTGGGCTGTGACGGCCTGTTCTCCACCACCAGGGACATCGCCGTCTTCCTCCAGATGATTCTTAATGGCGGGTCCTACGGCGGGGTGCGCATCATCAGCTCCTCGACCGTCCGCATGATGACCGCCGACCAGACACCACAGGTCACCGAGGCGACCGACACCGACCCCATCTCGAACCTGCTCTTCACTCACAAGGGCTATGGCTGGGAGCTCTGGACGCACCGCTTCTCAAGCGGTGGGATGCGGCTGACACGCGGGTCTTTCGGGAAGGCCGGAGGTGCTGGAACGTTCTTCTGGGTTGATCCCCAGCGGGACCTGTTCGCCATCATTCTTACTAACCATGGTCTCCCAGTCCCCTTCGACGCTAACGGCTGGGCCACGATGCTCGACGCGATCGGTGTTTACCAGTTCTTCGACGGGGTGATTAATTCGCTCGATTAGGAGAGATTTCTTGATCGAGCGGAGAAGGATCGAGGGGAGATGACGGAGAAGAAGCGCGCGAGGACGGCTACCGCTAGTTTGTGGTCGATACGCTTCCACAAGCCTGTACTGGCTACTTGGCATATCCGTTCCAACATCAGGAAGTAAACAATCATTCTGGAATCCCTCTTGTAAACGATCTGATACGTATATTGCAAAGAAAAAAACTGGTAGAGCTATTATTAGCGCTTTTTGGAAACAGATTTGATTGATACCAGCACAAGATCTGGGAACGACTTTATTTTGCACGTAATACTCGTTCAAGGGGTCCAACAGCAGTTTTGGGAACGACTTTATTTTGCTTGTACACTTGGCATGCGCCGACCTATTATCACCGGGGATTGGCTTGTTGGGCCCTGGGGATTCCCAGCAGGCTGCTGACGATTTCAGCCGGGTCACTGAGCTAGACCCTCAAATGGTGTCGCACATCCATCTGTGCTGGCTACTTAGAACACCCGTTCGTAGAAAACGGCAGATTTTGCGAACGGGTGTTCTAAGTAGCCAGCACAGTCTAGTTTATCCAACTAACGCCATTGCCATATCCAGTCCGAAGCGCACCCCGCGTCCATCTGTATCCGCCGCCGGATTATATACCGCGAGCGATGCCACCTTGACGGGCAGCGTCTGAACCGTTGCCCTGGCCGCTTCTAGTATACGCTCGTATGGAGGCCAGTATGGAGCAGGGGTAAATCCGCCTGGACTTTCCTCTGGCCCTCCTACATCCAGGTCAATATGTAGATACCAGGCATTGGCCTCGCCTGCTCGTATTTGCAAGGCGGCTTGAACACGCTCTCCTACACCAGTCTGCATCATCTCTTTTGCATCTATGTGCAGCATTGGGTGCCGTCGCAGCACCTCCACTTCCGCCGCATCAAGATCACTTGTCCCTATCAATGCAGCCGCTTCTGACCGTACAGGTTGTTCCAATCCTGCCGCCAGCCGCCAATCATCCAGGTCCAAGCCCAGCGCTACTGCATAGGGCATGCCGCCCAGGAACCCGCTCGTGGTCGTCTCCATGGTATTCAAATCGCCATGTGCATCAAACCATACCACGCCTGGATTGCCTTTTGCCTGCGCGAGTCCTCCAATAGGTCCGACGGCATGTGTGCAATCGCCTTCGAGTACCAGTACAAAAGCGTTATCCTTTTCCAATGCCTCGCGAACTGCCACTGCCGTTCGTTTAGCGATGCGCCCCAGGTTCGTGACCGAATCGCGGGTGCGTTCGGCTTTGGGCAAGTCAATCCAAATTGGTTGTGAGATGGTATGGCCTTTTGCTTCCAGGAGAGGGATAAGGCCATGATCGAGGAATGCCTGGGGGCCGTTGGCGCATCCCCAACGGGCGACATCGACTTGATAGGGGATGCAGATGATGGTGATGTGCATAATACATCCTCCTCGGTAAAGGTTGCTAATTCCTCGTCATTCAGGTCTTTCATTGCTATCGCTCTAATATCATCTCCAGTTCGATCTCATCATGTAAAGGAATCTGGTCGTTGCCGATCAAGGGGATACCCGGCTTCAGCTGGCGAGCGGCATCGACGGCATGGCGATGGACCGCAACGAGCGGGAAGCCGCGCTTTTGATAGAAGCGCAGCGCGTCGAGATTATCATTCGTCGTCATCAGCCAGAGCCGCTTGCAGCCTGCTTCTCGTGCCACCTGTGTGACTGCCTTGATCAGCACGGTGCCGATCCCGATCCCCGGCTTGGTGCTATTGATCGTCACGATCTTGCAGTTCTCATCCTCGAGCGAGTACGTGAGCAGTCCCACCCGGTCCCCTTTCAGGATGGCAACGAAGCCGGGCAGCGTGTGTGGGTGATAGACCTTGCCGTGAGCGACAACGATAGTATCGCCCCAGTGTTCGATAGTAAACTGCCGTACCCATTCGCTGTCTTCGGTGCTCAGCGGTCTCACCTGCAGAGGAAGGCTTTCGATGGGTCGGTGGGGATGCTTGTTGTAGGTGTAGATGGCCTCGGCCCGGATGTGCAGGTAGACGCCCTCGCCCCACTCGCCGGCCTTGGTGTGGGTGGAAGCGTACAGCAGGCTCTCCAGCGTCTCGAAATCCTCATGATCGGGTGAAATGATGGTGGCGTAGCCATGCACGATGATCGCCAGTTCGTTTTCACGAAACAGCGTCAGGCTGACGGCGGGCCGCTTCATGACATGGCGCGTGCGCGCGGCAGTGGCCACGGTCGGAAGGTAGATCTCGCCTCGGTAGAGCAGCGAGCCGATCGGAGCAAGACGTGGCTCGCCTCTCATCGTAACTGTTGCCAATGCTACGGTTTGCATGTCCTGCCAGCAATCGACCAGCGCCTCGGCAGTCAGTGAGTGTTCCGGCATCTGAAACGAGCACCGCAGGAACGCTCCCGCCCGCTCAATGCTGCTGTTTAAAAGCGCCTGCAAGCGCTCGATGTCTCCTTGCGTTTCTCTCATACTCGATAGTATATGTCAGGGATCAAGTTATTGCACCCTTTGTCTTCTTACCGAAATAGAGAATGTTGTCATGCGATATCTCGTGCATTTGCTATCGAGTTCTCGACTTTATCGTACACAACGCCGATCCGAAAGGAGCAAGCAAAGCCTCCAGTTCTCAACTTTATTTTTCACAGGGCGGCAAGTTTGGCAATTTTGCGCCTCAAATGGGCGTTGCCAGTTCCCGACTTTATCGTTGTTCAACAATCAGACTGACCTTGCCTACCCCTTGCACCCGCATGATCCCTTGCGCGTCCATCTGCCATTCTTGATGGAGTTGATAGTGGCGCGTTAAGCCCGCTTGTTTGAGGAGCCTGGCTATTTGTGTCCGACTTTACGAGATTCGACATGAGCTGGAGCAACTGGTCGAGGGAGAGTTGATATGCTTGGGCTATTGAACCTGCATGAGCGAAAGGTGGCAGGATCAGATCTATAGCGGCAATTCCACCAGTGCCGTTCCTCTGATGATCCTCTTCCTTTTCGGGAGTGTATCAGTATATAATGGAGCAGAGAAGAAGACTTTTTCTGTTTCTCGCGCAGATTTGAGGGGAAGTATGGCTGAAAGAAATCAAGTTGTACCAGTATGGAATAGGATGATCGGCAGGTGGGAGCCTGTCAATTTTTCGGAATGGCCAATACGTGGTAGCGTGGCCTCACGGCTTCAGACAAGAGTTGCTGCTCTTTCTAGACTATCAAGAAGGGGATCGTGTGCAATTCGTGCGGGATGAGACCTGTGCGCGTGAAGCGTGGTACATCTGGCGCTCTTGCAAGGCGACCTGGGGTGGCCCCACTTTCGTGGGTTGTGTTGCAAAAATTTGAGCGGAACGCCAGGAACGTAACAACTCACGTTCCTGTGCAGCTTAGACAGCCACTCCGAACAGACTGGCGATATATGCCGCCTGCTTGCTGCTGTCTCCTTTTTCTACGCCACGTATCTGCCCTGACCTCCGCATATTGATCACTTCATATCCCCGGCACGGGTTCGACACGCGGTCTCGAACGAAAAGAAACCCATCCCGAGCTTGACGAGCCGTTTGATAAAGCGATGGTCTTGTTCGACCAGGTTGTTGAGGTACTTGCTCTGCTGTAGTTCACAAGAATCTGGCATGATTCCTTCCTCTTTCAGTTCCCTGCACGCTTTTGGATAGGCAGCATTTTTATCAACCGTCATGACGCGAGGAGTGCTGGTATGAGGCGCAGCAAGTGCTTTCGCGAAGAAGCGTTTGGCCGCTTGCGCATCGCGCCTCGGGCTTAAGAGAAATTCCAGCGTATTTCCCTGAGAATCGACAGCGCGATAGAGGTACATCCAGACTTTTTTCACTTTCACATACGTTTCATCGACGCGCCACGAGTCATTCGTCGCCTTGAGATGGGAGCGGCAGCGCTTCTCCAGCTCGGGCGCATAGTGTTGCACGAGAGCGAAAGATCGTGGTGTGATCGATGTGCAAGCCTCGCTCAAGCATCATCTCCTCCAAGTCTCGGTAGCCGAGTCGGATACCGGAGGTACCACCGGACGCAGAGCAAAATGATATCCGCTTGGAAGTGACGCCATTTGAACGGGCTGGAGGTATGCATGCAATCGGTTCCTCTCAGTTCTCAGAATACCGTCGAGCTTACTACATCCTTGCCGTTTTTGCAACACAGCCTTCCAAACCTCACCAGGGATGGTTCCAAATCCGGCAGTGACACTGACAGAGTAGGGTCGACTCTTGCGTCGCCAGACACCGACCTATTGGTGGAACGATTCATCGCCTCCCTCTGTCTTCCACCAGGTATCAAAAGGAGTGACCGGTCCATGCCGTTTATGCTCGGTGGCGCGGTAACGCTGTTCGATCCGTTGGGCTACTTCATCGGGAACATCTTTCCCCTCCAGATAGTCGTCTATTACCTGGTAGCTGAGGTTAAGTTCATCTTCATCAAGTTGACCCGGATTCATATCAAGCAGGTCGGCCGTCGGCGGTTTGGTAGAAATCCGCTCATCCGCACCAAGAAAACGCAGCAAGACGCGACTCTGGTGTTTGGTGAGTCCGCTCAGCGGGCTCAGGTCCACGCCTCCATCGCCATACTTGGTGAAAAAACCGACGACCGCTTCTGCTGCATGATCGGTCCCTACCACCAGGACGTGGAACTGATGGGCGAAGCGATAATGCACCGTCATGCGTTCCTGCGCCTTCTGGTTCCCTTTGTTATAGTCGGTCATCGAAAAACCGGTGGCTTTTTCAAAGGAAGCAATCGCACTATCGACGGCAGGCTGAATATCGATGGTGTAGATGGTGTCGGGAGCGATAAACTCCAAAGCGCGCTCTGCATCTTCTTCGTCCCGTTGGATTCCATAGGGGAGTCGAAGCGCAATAAAAAGGTAGTCTTTGCCAGTCTGTGTGCACAGTTCCTCTACGGCAAGCTGGCATAAGCGCCCAGCCAGAGCCGAATCCTGACCGCCCGAAATGCTGAGCACGAAGCCGTTCCTGCCTGAAGCGAGCAGATAGTCCTGTAAGAACTGCACGCGAAAAGCCACTTCTTGCGCCGGATCAATGACCGCTTTGGTATGTAACGCCTCCATAATTCGTCGTTGGTTCGCAGTGGTCATAAACACCTGCCTCGCATCGTTACGCACTTTGCCGCGCTTGAGGGACAAACAATGCCTGCGCCTCGGCTCGGCGATAGACCTCATGGCTCATGGCCTCATCGGTGCCGTGGTCGTGCAGTTCCTGAGCGATCTCGCGGACCAGGCCCATGGTCGCAAGCATCGCACGACTCCCGATACTGACACGTGCCACTCCCAATCGGAACAGTTCAGGAGCAGATGGAGCGCCGGGCATTGCCAGCAGATTGATTGGACCGGGAATGTCCCGCACCAGAATCTGGATGATGGCCGGGTCGATGACATACGGCACAAAAATGCTATCGGCTCCTGCCTGCAGATAGGCCCTGCCCCGCCGAATGGTTTCCTCCACTCGCGCTCGCCCCTCACCGACTTGCGCCAGGTAGGTGTCAGTTCGAGCATTGATGACCAGGGGAATGTCCGCACGATTGGCCGCCTCACGCGCGGCTGCAAGGCGCTTTGCCTGGACCTCCACCCGATAGAGCGGGCGGGTGGGATCGCCGGTGCCATCCTCCAGGTTCACGCCAACTGCCCCTGCTGCAATAACGCCCCGGATCGTGTCAGCCACATCCGCAGCCGCTTCGCCATAGCCCGCTTCCAGATCGGCTGTCACCGGAACCTGAACAAGAGTCGCGATGCGGGTGATGGCCTGCAACATCTCCTCTCGTGGAATCCGCTCTCCATCTGGATAACCATGTGCATACGCGATCCCTGCACTGGTCGTGCCAATGACTGGAAACCCGGCCTCCTCAAAGAGTCGAGCGCTCGCTGCATCCCAGGCATTGGGCAGCAGTAGCGAGGAACCAGGCTGCTGTAACCGTAAGAGCAGTTCAGCCTTTTCACGTTGGGTCATCTGCTTTCCGTCCTTTCTCAACCGCTAGTGTGAGTCGTTCTCCTTCATCTGCGTTCAACCGGCCACCAGTTCCTTTCTGGCTCTGCCGTGTGCCCGCCATCAGCGGAATGGGTCTGAAGCTATCGTCAGTATAGCGGGTCACCACCCATTTGTCGAATAGATTGATTGTATCTCTCCCATCAGCTATACTGATGGCTATGGAACTGAGTGAGATTGAAGCCTTTGTCGCCATCAGTCGTGCCGGTGGGTTCACCCGAGCGGCTCTGCTCTTGCATCTCTCGCAACCAGCGATCAGTCGACGCATCGAACTGCTGGAACGCGAGCTCGGTGCTCCTTTGTTCGATCGCTTTCCCGGTGGCATTCGGCTGACGCAAGCGGGGGAGTCCTTTCTGCCTTATGCGCAACAGGTCCTCTCTGCGATGGAAGATGGAAAAGCAGCCGTCCGTGCGCTCGAAGAGGAAGCCCAAGGCACGCTCACACTTGCACTGGTAGGAACGCTTGCCAGTACGCACCTCACCTCCCACTTGCAAGCGTTCCGCGAGGCCTATCCACGTGTGCGTCTCTTGCTTCGCACGGCACGCAGCGATGAGGTCAGCACCCAGGTTCAGCAGGGCGAGGCCCTGCTGGGGTTGAGGTACTTTGCCGATCCTCGCCCTGACATTCGTTCGTTGCACGTCATGGATGAGAGGCTCCTGGTTGTCTGTGCCGCCCATTCCCGCTTCGTCACCGGCGCTCCAACCGAACCGGCGGCACTGCTGGGTGTCCCCTGGCTCAGCTTCCCCTTCAAGGCAGGATCATCGGGTGAAGCGCTGGAACAGCAATTACTCAAGCATGAACTCGAGAGCGCAGAGAGAATCGTGATTGATAGTTTGACCGCGCAGAAGCGATTGATCGAAGCCGATTTTGGCGTCGGACTCTTGCCAGAGAGCAGTATCGAAGAAGAACTGCGCCTGGGGACGGTGCGCGTGCTGCCGATCACGGCCCTGCAAACGGCCATGCCGGTGATGCTGATCTACCGCCGTCACGCCTACCTGAGTCGGGCTGCTCGCCTTCTGCTCTCGACACTGGTGCCGCAGGCTGATGTGGTGGCAGGTGAGAGCCTCGGGTGATCGCAAGGAGGAGGTTCATGACGTCAGCACTGATCGTGTTTGTCGACCTTGGAGGTGTCATCATCGACAAAGACCAGCAGACCACTCAGTGGAAGGGTCTCGTCGGGGAGTGCTTTGTGAAGCTGCTTGGTGGAACCCAAGAGGCATGGACCCTCGCCCATCGTCTGGTCACCACTCGGCTGGAGAAGTGTGAGGAAGCTTATGGTCAGGCACCGACTGATTTCTTGAGCTTCTATCGGAGCTATCAACTCCACTGGGTTACAGGCATGTGTGAACTGCTGGGGATTCTGATCCCAGCCGAGTCGGAGTGCCTTGGACTCGCCTATCGTGCGATCGCCTCGATCACTCGTTGCATCCAGGCTGGCTTGCCAGGCGCAGTGGAGGCCATTCGTATCTTGCACCAGCAGGGCTACCCGCTGCATCTGGCCTCGGGATCGTGTTCACTTGAACTGGCTGGTTATCTTGATGGCCTGGACGTGCGGCACTGCTTTGGCCGTCTGTACGGTGCCGACTTGATCAATACTTTCAAGGATGGGCCAGAGCCGCTCACGGCAACCGAAGCGGGAGCGCCAGGGCCGGAGAACGCGGCGCAAACGTCGCTATGACGAAGTGATCGCTCTGCATCAGCAGGGCGCAAGTCAGGTCGCGATCGCTACGCTGGTGGGGCTGCATCGCGACACCGTTCGACGCTACATCAACGCTTCCGGCTTTCCCGAAATCGTCCGGCCTGGCAAACGGAGCAAACTGGACCCCTACAAAGCCTACCTGCAAGAGCGGTGGGCTGCTGGTCAACGCAATATCAAGCAACTGGTGACCGAATTGCGGAACCGGGGCTATCGGCAAGGGGAAACTATCGTGTACGATTACCTCAGACGTATGCGCGAGCAACCAGCGTGGCTACCAGCATACACAGCCGCCAAGAAGCTGGCTCCTCCCGCCTCGCAGTTGTTCCTCTCGGCACACGAGGCGGCGTGGCTGTTTGCCCGTAACCCGCAGCGACTCCGGCTCACACAAGTGGTCAAGCTTGATGACCTGCGCAGGGCCGACGAAGACCTGGAAGCCGCCTACCAGTTAGCCCAAGATTTTCGGGTCATGGTGACCAAACGGCAAGAGGCGGTCTTGGATCGCTGGCTCCAGGAAGTCAAGAGCAGCGGTATTGCTGAACTTCAAAGCCTGGCAGCAGGCATCGTGCGCGACGCGGGATGCGGTGCGAGCCGCCTTGACGCTCCCCTACAGCAATGGGCAACCCGAGGGACAGGTGAATAAATTGAAGAGTCTCAAGCGGCAAATGTATGGACGGGCTAACTTTGATCTGCTTCGCAGGCGGGTGCTCCATGCGGTGTAACCGCACGTCTCACCAGCGTGTATCCGGCTCTCCAGTGGGCTGCTTGAGCCACGCGCGCAGGACTGCTGCGTACTCGTAGTCCATGCGCCCCGTCTTCCAGGAAGCGCACAAAGCGCTTGAAACTGGTCGTGACGGTCTTGTTTGCAGGCGTGCGCAGATAGCTCTGCACATCCGAAAGCCGGATGTCGAGCAGTCCACGTGGTGGATCGCGCGAAAACCCGGAGGGCTGGGCAAAGTCCTCAATCGTTGCCACATGCTGCTCCACCGTCTTGGGGCTCAGCCCTTTACTGCTCAGGTCTTTGCGGAACGCCTGGACGATCCTGGCATTGCGCACGAGCACGGCTGTGCGCATCTTCTGCGGATCCGCGGGGTGGCTGGCTGGCCCGAGCGTAGTGATGATTCCCTCGCGCTCCTGAGCGTTGCGATACTCGGTGTTCAACCGGGCGCGGATCCCAGGACCAAAGACGACCGCGTACCACTGCAACAGCCCATCGTAGATAATCTGATCCTCAAACGGCAGAAGCACGGTCTGCGCGAGGACGGGCAGAGGGCCCCGTGCCAACTCCTCAATGGGCGTGGACAGGCCGAGTACCCCGTAGGCCTGTGGGGGTGTGTCTTCAGAAAGAAAGACGGTGTATTTTTTGAGCGCGCGCACGATGTAAAAGGATCCGGCACGCCGGTACCGCCAGCTCGCTACCACGGCCAGATCGGCTGAGGAGAGACCGGCCGGATTGGCGGTGCTGAAGCGTTCGCGCAGCCCATCATCGGCCCACAACGCATTGCGCAGCTTTCTTCAGAGACAGGAAAGGCTGGAACCAGGTGTTGCTGTTCATTGACGTAGTGCAGCAACGCCAACCAGATGCGGTAAAAACGCGCGGTCTGCTCTGGTGGTAACTGCATAGACGGTCCTCCTGCGGGGCTTGGTGCTCTTCTGACGCTAGGCGACAATGCATGGTTTGGTGGCGTATCACTCCCCACGGCCAGAGAAGCTACTGGGTGTTTAGTATAGCAGAGGAGACGAAGAGCAAGCAAGGAATTGTGCTTGTCCGAGGCATTTTGGAGACTCATTGGATGAGCATGCAACTGCTCATCCGCGGCTTCACTAGCGCGATGTGGACTTGAGTATTCGCCTGTTACTACTCATCACGGAAAATGCCCCACAGCCCTTCTCCTCCCGTATTTTACACACGGCATATCTCGAACTCTGTCGAGCCATCTCCAAGATCGCTACAGCCCAGAACAGGTGTCACTTTCGAAAGAGGCGTTGGGTCAGCGTTGCAATTAAAGTGACTTCAAGCAACAGGCCAACAAAGGCTTCAAGAGCGGCAAGCACGGTAAGCGGATCGTCAAGCCCGATACCACCAGGGAAGAAGCCACGCCCATGAAATGAAGTCATACTCAAGACAAATGAACCGAAAGGCGACATCGCTGGCCCTACTGCATGCCCAATCACGTAGTATGCTGTAGCAAACGTTGTAATCACAATGAGATAAGCTACAAAGCTGCGCCAGGGCTTATATCTGTGGCCCGCAAGCAGATCAAGAAACAAGGAGAACAGGTATGATGCCGGCTTTCTTTCGAGGAAAAAGACAGCTCGTTGAAGTTTCTGCGCACGATAGGCAAAGCGCGCCGCCTCTTCATTCAATCCTTGATTCTGAAGAGCAGTTGCAAGCTGGCGATTAGCTTGGACAGCCCTTTGATATCCTCTGAGCCAATCTTGCTTGGTTTTTACTTGGCCATACCACGTATGCGGTTGTTTTGCCTCATACTCATCACCCAGTTCTTTGATTTGGGCCCAGTTCACGAGTGAAAGATTGGCTTCGCTCCAGTGTGTATACGATAAAAAAGCAAAGTCAAATTCCTCATTCCCAAGGTGAACATCTGAAAGATTAGTAGCAACATTACAAAAAGTCCCTCGTAAAGAGGTTGTGTTGCAAAAAATTTTAAGTTCATCAAAATGAAGCGTATTCTAAAATCTTTAAAGGTAAAACAGGTAGAAGATGTGCGTCTTTCCCATCATAAAATTTGCTTCTGTCTTTAGTGCATTCACAATAATGATGAGCTTAAAATTTTTTGCAACACAACCATTGCAGACCATTCTCTTTCTGTGATAGACTCACTTGGAGCAGATGCGGCGTCTTCTGGAGGGGAAATCTGACCGTGTGGCACATCCCCTGTTGGGGACACTATCCCTAGACCTGCCAAGACCTGTGGCAGGCTCCAAGCATCGGGGTCTGTTCATCCTGGGTATTCTCACAGAAGCGGCCTGTCGCCAGGAGGGGTGCTGGAGTGCCTACTGGCTGACTCAGATTGTTAGGAGGTAATCCATGAGTGCTCGCAGCGTCCATCCCCATAGCTCGCATTGGGGCGTCTTTGAGGCCGAAGTCGAAGATGGTCAGGTGGTGTCTGTTCATCCCTACCCCTACGACGCCCATCCTTCCCCCATCTTAGCCAACATTCCAGACAGCATCCGGCATCCTACGCGCATTAGCCAGCCGATGGTGCGGGCCGGGTGGCTCGATTATGGGGCAGGGCCAAGCACCCAGCGAGGTAAGGAACCTTTTGTTCCGGTAAGCTGGGAAACTGCGACGGACTTGCTTGCCGCCGAACTGCGCCGCGTCATCGAGCGGCATGGGCCGCAGGCGATCTACGGTGGCTCCTATGGGTGGGCCAGCGCCGGGCGCTTTCACCACGCGCAGAGTCAGGTTCATCGCTTCCTCAATGGTCTGGGCGGCTACACCTACTCGGTGCACAGCTACAGCATGGGCGCCGCCGAGGTCATCTTTCCACACGTCTTCGGCAATTACTGGGATATGCTGGTGCGAGCAACCGCCTGGCCCACGATTGTAGAACACGCAGACCTGTTCGTCTGCTTCGGAGGGCTGCCGCTCAAAAATACCGCTGTCAAACCCGGTGGCATTGGCCGCCACCGGGTGCCTGACTATCTGCGCCAGGCCAGAGAACACGGCGTGAAGTTTGTGCTCTTCAGCCCGCTGCGTGATGATCTGCCGGACTTCGTGCAGACAGAGTGGCAGCCGCTCGTCCCAGGAACGGATGTGGCCGTAATGTTGGCGTTGGCGCACACGCTGATTACGGAGCGACTGCACGACACTGCCTTCCTTGACCGCTACTGCGTTGGCTTCGAGCGCTTCGAGCGCTATGTCCTGGGCGAGGACGATGGCCAGCCCAAGACGCCGGAGTGGGCCGAGCAGATCTCCGAGGTGCCAGCGGAAGCCATTCGCACCCTGGCGCGGCGCATGGCAACCCACAAGACCTTCATTACTATGAGCTGGTCCTTGCAGCGCACGGAATTTGGCGAACAGGCGCCCTGGATGGGAGCAACCCTGGCCGCCATGCTGGGCCAGATCGGTCTGCCTAGTGGGGGCTTTGGCTTTGGCTACTCGTCCACTTCCATGGTCGGCTCGGCGCCGCTGCGTTTCAAATTCCCCAGCCTGCCGCAGGGGAAAAACGGGGTCAGAACGTTCATTCCGGTGGCGCGCATCGCTGACATGCTCTTGCACCCAGGAGAAGCCTTCGACTATGATGGTCAACGCCTCACCTATCCCGATATTCGGCTGGTCTACTGGTGCGGGGGCAATCCCTTCCATCACCATCAGCACCTTGCGCGCTTGCGCCGAGCATTTGAGCGACCAGATACCGTGGTTGTCCACGACCCGTTCTGGACTGCTATGGCCCGCAACGCGGACATGGTGCTGCCGAGCACGATGACCCTTGAACGGAATGACATCGGCTGGAACGAAAACGACAGCACGTTGGCTGCGATGCGGCAGGCGGTCGCACCGTTCGCGCAGGCGCGCAGTGACTACGAAATCTTCGCGGCCCTCGCCGCCAAACTCGGCTTTTGGGACCGCTTCACCGAGGAGCGCAACGAGATGGACTGGCTGCGTCATATGTACGACACCTGGCGCACCACCGCGAGCGAGCACGGGGTTGAAGTGCCCACGTTTGAGGACTTTTGGGAAGAAGGCTATCTCGAACAAGCTTGGAGCGACGATCACGAGGTACTCTTCTCTGCGTTCCGTGCCGACCCGGAACACGCGCCGTTGGCAACGCCCAGTGGGCGCATCGAACTCTTCTCGGAGACCATCCACAGCTTTGGCTATGCCGACTGCCCCGGCCATCCAACATGGTTGGAGCCAAGTGAATGGACCAAAGGCGCGCGTGCCGAGCAGTTCCCAATCCTGCTCATTGCCAACAATCCCAGCACGCGCCTGCACAGCCAACTCGACATCGGCGCCACAAGTCAGGCGTCTAAAGTTCAAGGCAGAGAGCCGATTCGCCTGCATCCGACCGATGCAGCGACACGAGGGATCGCTGAGGGGGATGTGGTCCGGGTGTTCAACGATCGCGGCAGTTGTCTCGCTGGCGCGGTGCTGAGCAAGGACGTACGGCCCAGGGTGGCTCAACTCTCGACGGGCGCCTGGTACGACCCGCTCGACCCGGCTGACGTTGATGCACTGTGCGTGCACGGGAATCCCAACGTGTTGACGATGGACCAGGGCACGTCTAGCCTAGCCCAGGGCTGCACCGGCCAGCATGTACTCGTCGAAATCGAGCGCTGGAATGCTCCTGTGCCGGAGATCACCGTGTCCAGACCGCCCCCGCTGGAGCAGCGCGACGGGCTCTAGGTGTCATAGTGAGACGGCCTGCTTGGGCCGTCTCCATCAGAGGCGATGCCCGTAATGTGCGGAAATTACATCCGGAGCGTTGAAAACTGGCGCCATTGATCAACGCTCTGCGTAATGGGCGAAAATTGCATCCTGAGTGTTGAGTGCAGGAGCCAGCGATCATCTCTTCTCTGCTTCCGTGAGTGGGAAAATGTTCGTCGGTTTGGCTCGACATGTCAGCTAGTATACAATTTATTTGCAAATCGAAGTGGTCTGTGAGGACCAAAAACCCTCTGCACTGGCTACTTGATACATCCGTTCCCAAAAGAGCACCTATCATGATGCTATCCACTCCTTTGCTTCGCAATCCGTGCATCAGACAGATGGTGATCAGATTTCTCGCATGATCGGTTCCTTCCAGGTTTGGGAACAGATATGCGAAGTAGCCACGACAAACTTCGGGCTTGACATGGTGTACCATATATGGTACACCATGTGTATGGATGACTCGCTGAAAATTCTCCCAGCCAGGTTCTTCAAAACGGCTTCTGGTACTGAACCAGTGAGGGAGTGGCTAAAAGACTTGGACAAGGATGATAGTCGAATTATCGGCGGGGATATCAGAACAGTAAAATACGGTTGGCCCATCGGCATGCCTGTGTGTCGCTCCATCAAAGGATATAGAGACCTGTGGGAGGTTCGCAGTCGTATCTCCGATGGGAGAATTGCACGTGTGATTTTTCATATGAGCGGCGGTGAAATGATTTTGCTGCATGGGTTTATTAAAAAGACCCAGCAGACTCCACAGCAAGACTGAGAGTTAGCAGATAGGCGCGCGCAGAAGGGAGTATGAAAGTCATGCCTGAAAATCCCAATAGAGGCTCCTCTTTTGAGGACTTTCTGAAAGAGGAAGGCATCCTTGAAGCATCTACCACCACCGTCGTGAAAAGGGTGCTGGCCTGGCAGATCGAACAAGCGATGCGCGCTCAGCGTATCACGAAGTCAGCAATGGCTGCCCGTATGCACACAAGTAGATCACAACTTGAAAGACTGCTCGACCCAGAGAAGACGGGAGTAACACTCGAAACGATACAACGTGCTGCTGCTGTCGTCGGCCGAGAGTTACGGATTGAGCTGGTGTAAGCTGTAAATCGTTGCATTCCATGAGGCTCCAGGCGATTTCGTGAGAACTTGCTACACCTTCTCCAATGCGTTGGAAAGGGTGTAGCAAGCGAATGCCAACCACATCCTTATTACTCCCGTTGTCTGATAGACTGACGCATCATTCTTGTCAGCACAGCAGAGAAGGGTTTGCAGTTTTGGGATCTCCGCTCGGAAAACAGGTTCCTTATGAGCGATCATTCCAGCCGTTATGTAAGAGCAATGTCCGCAGATAAAAGAAATAAACATGACTCAGGGAACAACTTTATTTTGCCCGTAATACCCGTTTGAGGGTCCCATCAGCAGTTTTGGGAACAACTTAAATTTACATTAACCTCATGTATTCGAGCGTGAAAGATACCCGGTTTGGGAACGACTTTATTTCCCTTCTACACTAGTTGTAAATTACAAAATTCCGTGTCGTATTTTTGGTACTGCTCCCTGTCGTATTTTGTGAATTGTTCCGCTTAGAAAGCGGTCAGGTACGACAGAGAACAGGTGGAGAAGGACGGCACCGAATTCTCTCATTTACAGCCCGGGAGACGTGGAAAAACCACTCACTCTGAGTGGTTTTTCCACGTCTCCCGGGCCTCCCTCTGGCGGCGACGAAACAAAGTTCGTTACGGAGATCCGATTCCCCCTCGCCATGGAGAGCCCTGACGCAGGGTCAGCCCCTCCCCCCTTAGGGCAGCGGTTGACCGAGCACCCGTGCGGCAAAGCGTAGCTCGTGTTCCTGGTAGGTGATTCCAAGCTCGGTCTGCAACGCTGAACTGATATGGCCGGCGTCGAACCAGACCACTTCGATCGCTTTGCCCTGTTCTTTCAGCTTCTGCTCGTACAGCTCGATCGGACCAGCTGGCGAACGATAATCGTTGCGTCCTGTCAGAATCAGCACTGGCGCACGCACCTGCTCGACGTAGGTCAGGGCTGAGCTGGCTTTGTAGCGTTCAGGCTGCTCCTCTGGCGTGCCACCCAGAAACGACATTTGAATGCTGCGCATCACCCCCCCGGTCGTTTCGTAGAGCGTCTCCAAACCGACGACTGGCGCCTCTGCCATGCCGCCAGCCCACAGCTCAGGATATTTGCCTATCCCTAGCAGCGTGAGATATCCCCCGAAGGAGGCACCCGTCAGAAAGACCTGGGACGCATTGGCGATGCTCTGCTCGATCAGGAACGCGCGGGCCGCCACCACATCTTCGAGTTCCCAATAGCCCAGATTGCCCCACACCTTCCGCTCGAAGGCGCGTCCAAAGGTGCTCGAGCCGCGAAAGTTGACCGAGAGGAAGGCAAAGCCGGCATCCAGCCACGCCTGACTGGCAGGGACAAACCTTTCTCTCTGCAGCGTCGCCATTCCACCATGCATCTCAATGATGGCCGGGAAAGGACCGGGCCCATCGGGAACAGCCAGCCAGCCCTGCACCATCTGCCCGTCGGAAGAGGGAAAACGCACCGAGCGCCAGGGATGGCCCGCCGGCACCGAACCTGCGGGCAGGACGGTGCGCGTGCGGGCCCCTGTCGTACGGCTGAGCGCGATCACCTGGCTGGGGTGGGTGGCATCCGTCCATTCTGCGAAGACCTCATCCCCCGGCCCAAAGTAGGCCTTCCGGCCCAGCGTATCATGGTAGCCGAGCGAGCCACCAGGAACATGCAAGAGCGTGAGGGCAGCGCTTTCGAGGTCGTAGAGGTAGAGGTTCTGCACCGCTTGCCAGGACTGGCACAGTAAGATCTGCCGCCCATCCTCTGACCAGTCCAGCGGCTCCACGTCTCCTTCCAGGGTAGAGAGCGCGAGCTGGGTCCGCTCGGCGGTGCGCGGATGCCAGAGGAAGGGCCGTTTCATCCCCGTCTCATTGCTGGTTGCCAGGATACGCTCATCCCCGGCTAGCGGGGAGAACGCGAGAGGCTCTACACTCTGCTTCTCCTCGAAGAGCTCCCCGATGGGCTGGCCCGTGTGGGCATCGACGACCAGCAGGCTATAGTCCAGGCTCCCAGAGCGCTTGCTGGAGCCAAGGGCCACCAGAGCGCCATTGGCGGAAACAAAGCTTGGGGCAAAGTAGGCCGCACGGATCATGGAGGGCTCTTGATAGACCTTGCGCGGAGGGGAGAGCGTCCCGTCGTCCTCGATATCCATGCAATAGAGCATGAACCCTTCCTGGTTAAAGGCAATGAGGGCCAGGCAGTTATTGGCCCGGCTGCCCTGCAGGCCAAAGAACGCATAGGGAGGCAGATCCGGGGTAATATCTTCGGGAGCTCCCCCCTCAAAGGGGACGCGCACAAAATGCCCCATCTCGTTGCCCTGCGTATCATCATGGTAATAGATGTAGCGTCCATCCGCGGAAAGGTAGGCGTAGTAGAGGCCCCCCTCGTGCTGCGTCATCTGTCGCAGCGAGCCGGTGGGGACATCCCAGGCGTAGATCTGCGCGGTCCCTGAATGGGTGCTGGCGGCGATCCCGCGCGTCTTGTTCGCAGCAGCCAGTTGGGCCCACAGGATCGCAGCGGCGCGAAAGCGCTGTTTCCAGGGAGCGTTCTGATCAAAGCGTAGGGTTTGAAACATGGTATCTTCCTTTCTACTCAAAAAAGGGGGTTACTTTGAGAATGCTTCTGGGCGCGATGAGTATCTCAAATTGCTTCATCGCGCCCAGAAAGCTTGCTAGATCTCTCTCAACGCTCGTTGCGTCATGCCAAACAGCATCGCTAGGGCCAGCAGGAGCCCGCTGAACGGAAAGAAGATCGCCGGGCCCAGTTGATTGGAGAGCACCCCGGCCAGGGCTACCGAGAGAGGATAGACTCCGAATGAACCGAAGAGCAGCAGACCCATGACGCGCCCCATCAGGTGTCTCGGGATAGCCAGTTGGACCGCGGTGAAAAGGACGACATTGACGATGCTCCCGGCGACGCCAGCAAGCAGCATACACACGACGGCGAAAGCAACGCCCCAGGTGGGGAGAAGTGCGATCATGGCGGCCATGAACAGACCCGCGATGAGCATGATGAGTCCTTTGTGTTTGCCCTTGCCCAGCGCTCCCGCGACGAGTGCCCCGGCGAATGCACCCGCGCCCCAGCCCGCCAGGATGATGCCAAAGCCGCTGGCGTTCCCATGCATGGGGCCGTGAACCAGCGCGGGCAGAGCCACCTCAATCAATCCGCCCGAAACGAGGCCGATCACCATGAAAATCAGCAGGGTCCCCTGAATCAACCGCGAGGTGCGCAGAAAGTGCCAGAGGCTGACCTGCTCGACTCGTTCCTGCACGCTGGTGACTTCCTTCTCTCGCCTTGCTGCTTGCTTTCCTGTGCCTGGGGTTGTGCGCATCAGCGCGAGCGAAAGAGCCGACACGAGAAAGGTTCCCGCGTCGATGGCCAGGGCTGCCGCCGAGGTGAGCGCGGCCACGATCACTCCAGCCACAGCCGCACCAATCAGATTCGCCCCCTGCCTCGATGCCTGCATCAGCCCGTTGCCCGCTTGCAGCTCATCGGTCGAGAGCGTCTCTGGCAAAATCGACTGCGAGGCGGGCAGGAATGCGCCCCCGAAGGCTCCCAACGGCACAGCAATTGCGCAGAGCTGGAAGAGCGTCGGGTGTCCCCCCATAGCGATCACCGAAAGGCCACCAACCAGCAGCAAACGGACCGCGTCAGCGATCAGCATCACCCTTCGCGGGCGCAGACGATCGGAGAGCCAGCCACCCGCCAGCATGCTCAACGCGCGGGGAATGCCATAGGCCGCCAGCACCGTTCCCAGTTCCTCGGCGCTTCCTCCCGTGGTCAGGACCAGCCACGGCAACGCCACCGTGTAGAGTGCATCACCAATCACCGAGATCGTCTGCCCGCCAAAGAGCAAGTTAAAATTGCGTACTTTCAGGGGACCGCCTGCAACGGGTTTTTTCTTTTCCTCCACCACCGGCACGTTCTCTGTTGGCTGTTCTTCAACCAGGGTCCCTGCATCTTCATGCATCTCGTCCATATGAACTTCTCGCCTTTCTCTTCTCTCTCCTCTCCGCGCGGACTCTGATCCCCGAGAGCGCGTTGAGAGAGGAGCATGCTTCCATCCGAGCGTCGCTCGGTATGCATGTAGTATAGGGGAAGTCTGGGGAACAACTCATCCTCCTATGGAGTGAATGAGCGGGTGATTTTGCGGGGTGTCACACCTGGGAGAGGAGGAAAGGAAAGTGCTAGAGGAGGTTCAGGCGGTGCGCGGCCTCACTCGCTTCCCAGCGGCTCTTGACGTTGAGTTTGCGGAAAATGCTCTGCACTTGCGTCTTGACCGTATTGATCGAGACTACCAGGGTTGCCGCAAT
>Ga0209648_10001304_pt1 | contig 19987 bp, 15 predicted proteins | sample GraSoi2013_115cm_FD_185830 | JGI IMG/M metagenome (GOLD analysis project Ga0209648, IMG submission 185830) | Grasslands soil microbial communities from the Angelo Coastal Reserve, California, USA - Sample 9_17_2013_115cm (SPAdes) (version 2) | ecosystem: Environmental > Terrestrial > Soil >...
CATTGGTCTCCCCTCGACCTCACCGCGCCAATCCGGCGCACCCAATTCCGGCCGACCTGCAATAACAATCGTTCGGAGCTCTTGATCACTCACCAGAGCAAGGTAGGATCCATCCACGATTGAGCTCGCTTTATTTCCCCCGCGACCGTCCGTTCCGTGACACGACGAGCAGTACGTCTGATAAGCATTTGCGCCACGTTCTGGGTTGCCAGGGGCCTGCGCTGTGTAAGACGGTGGAGGCTGACCGCCAAGAGCGTCAGCTTTCGCCCATGACCGAATCCCACTCACAAGCGCATCAATCTGTTTGTCCGTGAGCATCCCGCCCGCACTCTGCGCAAACGCTGGCATCGGTGTGCCGGGTACTCCTTTTGCGGCGATGCGGCGAATCACGCCATCGTCCGCGATTGCAAGAAAAACGGGATTGGCCAACGCGATCGCCGCCCCGCCCTTGCCCTCCACGCCGTGGCATCCGGCGCAGTTCTGACTGTAGAGCAGCTTGAAATCCATGATCTGGTTCGGCGGGACGACCTCGGAGTTCTTACCAGGTCGCCCCGGTGGACTACTGCAACCTATGCCGGCCGCGAAGGCCACTATCGCGAACGTGACGAGAATGGGCTGCTGCGTCATTGCCAATAATCGTCCTGGTCATTTTCGTCTACTCGTTCATCTACTCGTCCCGCAGCCTCAATCCCGGCACGCACGGCGAACGGCAGAAATTGCCACGTACGAACGCGCGCTTGTCTCGAAACTATGACGCCGGCGACGACACCAAACCCGATCTGCGAAATCACAAACCAGAACCAATTGATGCGCTGGTTGAGCACGGGATTAATGGCTTCGAGAACGCTGTGCAGCAGGCCAGACCATAATACAGGCGCGATCGCGCCTCCAAGCAGAATCGGATCGCGCGGAAACATCGGAAGCGCGACGCCGTAAAGAAGGCCGACGAGCACGGAGCAGAGCAAGTGGATGATCGTCGCGATGATCAGAGCGTCCCAATGAAAGGCGGCGATTTGCTCGATGCTGGTTCTTGCAGGAAAGAATCCGGCTGACAGCAGGTTGATGGGATACCACATTCCATGGCCGCTCACAATTCCATAGATCACGGCAAGGACCGCCATCGCAACACTTCCGGCCAAACCTCCCTTTATTCCTGCCGAAATCGGATAGATCTCCAATGGCAATCGCGCGCGATGCAGTTCTTGGGTCATCCATGCTACCCGAGTCACTTGCGGGCGACTGGTGGCCACGGCCGGCCCTTTCTCCACCACCTGCACAGATTCATGTTTTTCATGGGGCAGCACCTCGCGAAACCATCCAACGCAACCAGCGACCGTGAGGATCGCGCCAAGAAGGCTGACGGAAACGCTGGTCACCAATCCCGCGAACACCAACGTGAGGCCGAAGGCCAGGACAATCGGCCACGCCGTCGGTGCGGGCAGCTCTATAGTGGGCGCCAGGCGATCCTCCGGTTGAACGGGGAGTCTTAGTATTTCCGATCCCATGTCTCATTCCTTTCCTATCGTCCAAGCACGTAAACGACTGTGAAAACAACAACCCATACTGCATCGACGAAGTGCCAGTAGAGCGATAAAACATCGACTCGTTGAGCGTGATCCGATCTCACTTTTCCGAGAAGCGCCAACGCCATAACGATGGAGAGGCCCACAAGACCGACAACAACGTGAAAGCCGTGCAAGCCGACCAATGAGTAATAAGTTGTTCCGAACAGGTTCGTGCTGATCGTTAGTCCCTCTTCGTAAATCAGCCGGTGCCACTCGCTGGCGGTCCCGTATAGGAATGCAGCACCCAGCGCGATCGTCGCAAGCCACAAGACTCCGAAACTTCGAACGCTACCGCAGCGGAGCGATTTTGCAGCCAGGTGAATCGTGAGACTGCTCGAAAGTAAACAGATCGTGTAAAAAACCGGGACAGTGAGGACGTCCTTCGGCGTCGGGCCAGTCAGGCTCTTGCCGACATAGAAGAGGTACGCCACGACAAAGATTGTGAAGATCGCCGCCTCGGCGCCGATTAAACTAAACATCCCGACGCGTCCACGCTCAGGACGATTCCAATCAATTTTCTGTTCGGCCACAGCTACTGATGTCGCATTCATCCCACTTCCCCATTACTCATATTTCCAGTCCGGATCGTCCGGATGTTTAAGGTCCCAGAGCGGGCGCCGGCTCTGGACCTTCGGGATGGTGTGGAAGTTGTATGCGGGCGGCGGCGAATTCGTGGACCACTCCAGTGTCCAGGCATCCCACGGATCACCTGCAGCGGCTTTGCCCCGAAAATACGACCAGAGCAAGTTCCCCAAGAAGACCAAAATCCCGGCAGCCTGAAAGAAAACTCCGACGGTCACAATGAGGTTCCACGTGTCCCAACCCCGCCCCGGTTCGTAGGTGTAGATCCTTCGCGGCATGCCCAGCAATCCTGGAACATGCATGAAGTCGAAGGTCAGGTGGAAGCCGATAAAGAAAAGCCAGAAATGCAGCTTGCCGAGCGTCTCGCTGTACATCTTCCCTGACATCTTCGGGAACCAGTAGTAAAAGGCCCCGAAAAGAGAGAAGAGAATGCCGCCGACAATCACATAGTGAAAATGCGCGACCACAAAATATGAATTTCCCAAGTGCCAAGTGAAAGGCGCAGCGCTCAACATGACGCCAGTGAGGCCGGCGGCCAAGAATTGGAAGAGAAAGGCAATGCAAAACACCATCGGAGTCTTGAACTCAATCTTTCCTCCCCACATGGTCGCCAGCCAGTTGAAGATCTTGATGCCGGTAGGGACCGCAATTGCCATAGTCGACAGAACGAAAAAGGTATTCACGTTTGCACCCATGCCGACTGTGAACATGTGATGAGCCCACACGCTCATGCTAATGAACCCGATCGCGACCGTGGCCCCCACCATCACCGAATAACCGAAGATCGGCTTGCGCGAGAAGACCGGGATGATCTCCGAGACAAAGGCGAAGGCTGGGAGGACCAGTACATAGACTTCCGGATGGCCGAAAATCCAGAAGAAGTGCATCCAGATCACCGCGGAACCTCCTGCCTGGGTATCGAAGAAGTGTCCACCAAGGTAGCGATCGACCAGCAGCATGATCTGCGCCGCTGTCAGGGGACTGACCGCAAGTATCACCAGTCCGGCCATCACAAAGTTGAGCCAGACGAACAAAGGCATTTTCGCTAACGTCATGCCTGGGCAACGCATGCACAGAACGGTAGCTATCATATTGATTGCCGTTCCGATGCTGCCAAAGCCGGAAACCAGAATTCCCAGGATCCAGAAATCGGTACTGTGTCCTAATGAAAAAGTTTGCGCAGTCAGCGGCGCGTAGGCGAACCATCCTACGTCGGGAGCATTTCCCGCTCCGTACAAACCGTTGGCTCCAACCAGACTGAAATAGAGAAGCAGGCCACCGAAAGCAGTCATCCAGAAACTGAAAGCATTCAGACGTGGAAAAGCCATGTCCCGCGCGCCAATCATGAGTGGAATCAGATAGTTCGCAAATCCGAACAGGACAGGCATAACCACGAAGAAAATCATGGTGGTTCCATGCATCGTGAACATTCGGTTGAAGACCTGGGGCGAAACAAAGTCGTTATGTGGCCGAATAAGTTGAATTCGGATGACGCACGCTTCGATCCCGCCGATCATGAGAAACACCAGCGCATAAATGATGTACAGAATGCCCAGCCGCTTGTGATCGACCGTCGTAACCCACTCGTGGAGCCTAGCGACGATAGGACGCGATGCTAGTTCAGTTGCCGGCAGTGTGATGACATCAGCCGACATCGGGCAATCTCCTGAGCATGTTCAACGAGTGTTTCAACGTAACGTCTCCAAGTAGGTTGTCAGTGCGTCCAAGTCCCGGTCATCCAACTGCATCGCCGGCATCAATGATCCGGGCTTGATCGCGGCGGGATTTTCGATCCAGAGCCGGAGATTGTTGGGGGTATTCGGGGCTGCGCCAGCGGCGATTGTGTCCCGACTCATTAAGTGGGTGAGATCGGGTCCAAAGCGTCCGTTGGCCGCCGTCCCGGCCACAGTGTGGCAGTTGATGCAGGCGGTCGTCTCGAATATCCGTTGCCCTCGAGAAACAGCGTCATTTACCAACGCTGGCTGGCGTTGCTGTTGAATCCACCGGTCAAATTCATCCTTCGACTGGACATAAACACGCAGCAGCATCTTGGCATGTTGTGTCCCGCAATATTGCGCACACTGGCCGAGGTAAAGCCCAGTCTCCTGGGGATCGATCCACATACTGTTTGGATGGTTGGGAATCAGGTCAGTCTTACCCGCGAGGCGCGGTACCCAGAAACTGTGGTCAGTATCGGCGGACACCAGCTTAATGAATGTCGGGGTCGGGTGAATCGGGTCACTCACGGGCACATGTAGTTCGTTTGCGGTTACCACCTCCCGGCCTGGATACCGATACTCCCACCAGAACTGGTGCCCGATGGCAACAACCTCGATCGTATTTGCAGGCAGAGAGGCCTTCTGTATGTCGGCAATCACTCTCGCTGTTGCCATGAACAGTGCCACCACAATGAGGACGGGAATGACAGTCCACGCTATTTCCACCTGATTGCTGCCATACACCTGAGGAGGTTCGCGGCCATCATCACTGTTTCGCTTTCTGAACTTCACGACGGAGTAAAACAGCAAAGTGAAAACGACGACGAATATGGCTGCCGTGACCGCAAGCACAAAGATAGATAATCCAAAGATCGACCTGGCCGGCGTTGAAACGGGCGCGAAGATACTCGTTGGGCTCAAAGAGTGAGTGCGCTGCGCGAGTGCCACAGTCGACAAACAGGAAACGACCAGGATGCGTACACATCCTGAGAGCCAGCCGTTAGCGCCGCTGCTTCGCAAGCCTTTTATCCTTCTTTAAAGCGTCGTTTGTGCACGCTCACTAAGCCGACTTGCGCGGTTTCTGGCTACCACTCTGTACTTCGACGAGCCGGACATTGACCAAGTGCTCGCTAAGGAACCATGTCTGCAATTCATTGCTGCGCAAGACCTGGCTAACGATTAGGTCGTTAGTCCCATCATCGCCCAATCGCGACGCGCGAGATGCGAAGTCGCGGCAGTCACGAATGATGATTTGGTGTGCGTCGAGCAATCGAGACAATTGCGCGGGTACTTCTTCGCGGCCGCGAGGGGGCCGCGCAATCCGGGTGGTTTCTGCCACGTCCGGTGCCATGGCCAGGCTGATTCCGCCGAGCAATTGAATGCGCTCGGCGATGGCATCCACCAATTCCGACTGCTGTTCAAAGTGCTTATCGTACAAAAGATGGAGCTGGTAAAACGTCGGACCAGCTACCTGCCAGTGAGACTTCTTGTAGAGATCACGAAGAGTAATCGTATCGGCAAGCAGTTGGTTGAGGCGTTCTGTCATTTCCAGCCGAACAGGTTCTTCCAATTCGATCGGAAGCAGATGATTGACCGTACCGTATGCCTGAATTTCGGGAGCGTTTTGGTGAAACCGCGGCTCGGCACTGAGCAGCGTCTCATTGCTAGGTTTCTTCATAATTGACTTCTCCACGCTGGAGAACAAGCATTTGGCCTGCCAAATTGCCAGTTGAGATCAGCAAGAGGAAGCAGGTGGTTGCCGCCGCAATCCCGACCCTACCTGCGAGGACGTGTCCGCATTTCGACAGGGAGGTACGATCGCCGACACTGCATGAACACTCATTAAGAGCAGCCTTCTTCACGTCTAACCACCGATGTGCACCATCGTCCTAGATGGGGGCACGAAGCCGGTCTCCCCAATGTGATGCCGCTCTTCCTTGCGGCCGACTACCCTATGGATAAACTTCATCAGTTCGTCGTCCGAGGCGCTACCACGCATGAGCCCGTGCAGATCATGATCCCGAACTGAAAAAAGGCAAGTTCGGATCTTGCCATCGCAGGTGATCCGGATGCGGCTGCAGTGGCCACAGAATGGCTGAGAGACTGGCGCGATGATACCGATCTCACCGGTACCATCTTCGAACACATAACGCCGCGCAGTTTCACTGCGTTCGTGGGGTATCTCGACAAGGTGGAGGTACTCGGCCATGCGGCGCAGAATTTCGCTCATTGTAACCACTACGTCGGAGGACCATGCACGATCTTCTCCGAGCGGCATGAACTCGATGAAGCGCACCACAACGCCTTCTTCACGCGCGAACTTGCCGAAAGGTACGATCTGATCTTCATTGAACCCGCGCATTAACACGCAGTTGATCTTTACGGGATCAAGGCCCGCGCGCCTCGCGGCCCGGACGCCGGCCAGTACGTGAGCGAAGCCTGTTGGAACACGGGTTATCCGGGCGAAGCCATTCGGATCCACTGCATCCATGCTTACAGTGATCCGTCGCAGGCCAGCATCTTTGAGTGGCCTTGCCATTTCTGCGAGAAGATGGCCATTTGTGGTGATGGCAATATCCAAAGGTTGTTCATCCACATTGCGCAGCTGCGACAACTCCCGCACGAAGTCGATGACACCCTTGCGCAACAGGGGCTCCCCACCCGTAATCCTGATCTTCTTGATTCCGGCGCTGGCGAAGAGCCGAACCATGCGCAGGTACACGGGAAAGGGAAGTTCACCGTAAATTGCACCCTGATTGCCGGTGCGGCAGTACACACACTTGTAGTTGCACCGGTCCGTGATCGAAATCCGAAGGTCGGTAATCGCGCGGCCAAATTTGTCTACTAGGCTCATGAGCGAGCGGCTCACATCTTCTCAAGGTTGCGAGTTCGAACTCTCTAATGAGTGGAGGTGGCGTCCAAAGGCTTGCAAGAAGTCAAAAGCCGCCGCCAGTGCGCGTAGGCTATCCTTATGAATAAGTCGCCGCAGCAGACGTAAGAAGCTAACCGGCTGTTCTCGCTCCGCCGTTGCCTGAGCTATCCCTTCGGGAATTGCTTGGAAGAGCCCTTTGAACCATTCCGGCTCGATGCTCCCAAGAATTTGGCGCCAGAAGAGGAGATTGCGGATCGCCCGAATGGCTTCGGGCGTTCTGGCACCGTCCACAACTTTCTCCAGGATTTCGTCGCTGGCTGCCAATGCACCACGCACGATCTCCAGCACACCGCGGTCGTGCAGCTGCTGGAGCACTTCGTACGCGGCCAACACCGCTTCGGCGTGTTCCTCCGGCGCATGCTCCAGGCGAGACTGCAACTCTGCACGTGGGTTGCGCGGCGGAATCTCTAGAGCAATCGGTTGAGCCATTTAGTTCTCCTCGCGTCACTTCTTCGTCTGCAATTGCACGAGACCATTTCCTGGAGGGGTGTAGTCTGGTCGCTTCCACTTACGTTCGACTTCCACCCCGTTCTGCGGCGTCGGATGACCGAAGCGAGAATTGCTGCGGGGCAATGGACTCTCTCCGACTTCGGGCAACACGTTCAAATGGACGCTGGTCTCCTTGTAAGCGGGCGTGTTGGTCACGGGATCCGTGTGGCTGCTGGTCAATCGGTTCACGGGACTTTCAAGTGAGTTCATCGGCATGTAGAGCTCTCGCCCCTGAACCCGGTCTGTCACCAGCGCACGGACCCGCACCTGACCATATCGCGAGATCAGTTGCACCCATGTCCCGCTCTGAATTCCGCGTTCTTCAGCAAGTTCAGGGGAGACTTCCACGAAGGTGTCAGGAGTCTTCTGTCGAATCCCTTCGGTACGGTAGGTCAAGTTGCCCTCGTGGAAATGTTCGAGAAGCCGCCCATTGTTTAAGTGCAAGTCAAATTCAGAGTTTGGTTGATCTGTGGGGCCAATCCAGGAGACAGGGAACAGCCTCGCTTTTCCGTCGGGGAAGGCAAAGCGTTTGGTATAAAGTAACGGCTCATCGGTCCCATCGGCCGCGACCGGCCATTGCAGGGATTTGTAGCCCGCCAGCCTCTCGTAGTTAACGCCGGCGAACATCGGAGTAAGAGAAGCAATTTCATCCATGATCTCGGAAGGATGTTGATAGTGCCAACCCGCGCCCAACCGGTTGGCGATCTCCTGGGTAATCTTCCAATCCGGCTGAGAACCCTCGAGCGGTTCAAGAACTTGATAGAGTCGCTGAATGCGCCTCTCGGTACTGGTGAACGTGCCTTCCTTTTCCAGGCTGGGAGCTCCCGGCAGGACAACATCGGCATAGCGGCAGGTGTTGCTGAAAAAAATGTCCTGCACGACAAAGAAGTCGAGCTTGGCGAATGCGTCTCCAACATAGTTGGCATTGGAATCCACAATGCTCATTTCCTCGCCGATGAGATACATCGCCTTGAGCTTGCCCTTATGAATCGCTTCCACCATCTCGTGGTTGTCCAGTCCCTTGGCGGAAGGCAGCTTAACCTTCCAACCAGTCTCAAATCGCTGGCGCACATCGGGATCATCCACCGACTGGTAACCCGGCAGCATGTTCGGCATGGCCCCGTGGTCGCTGGCACCTTGTACGTTGTTATGTCCGCGCAGTGGATAGGCGCCGGTGCCCGGTCGCATGTAATTGCCGGTAATGAGTAGCAGGTTTGAAATGGCTGTGGAGGTATCAGAACCCTGGGTGTGCTGAGTTACTCCCATCGCCCACAGAATGCACATGCGTTCTGCTTTGGAGATCATCTGGGCGACGGTTTTGAGAGTCTCCTCGGGAACGCCCGAAGTACGGGAAGCGCCTTCCATGGTGAAAGGCTCCAGGCTCTTTCGATACTCTTCTAAACCGTTTGCCCACTGATCGAGGAAGTTCGTGTCGGCAAGGCTGTTGTCGAGCAGATAGCGGCTGATCGCACTCAGCCAGAACAGATCTGTCCCGGGATTGGGGTGCAGAAACAAGTCGGCGCGCCTCGCCATCTCATGCTCACGGAGGTCGGACACGATGAGCTTCTGCCCGTCCAGTTTGTGGGAGCTCTTCACCCGAGTTGCAATAACCGGATGGCTCTCTGCCGTGTTGCTACCAATGATTAGAACAAGATCAGCTTTCTGCACGTCGGAGATGGAACCCGAATCACCGCCGTAGCCGACCGTGCGAAAAAGGCCCATGGTTGCAGGAGACTGGCAATACCGGGAGCAATTGTCGACGTTGTTGGTGCCAATGACTGCCCGCGCCAATTTCTGCATGAGATAGCTTTCTTCATTCGTACACTTCGAAGAAGAGATGAACGCGGTGGAGTCCGGTCCCTTAATCGCTTTGATTTCTGAGAGTCTACGAGCAACAAGAGTGAACGTTTCGTCCCAGCTGGCCTTGCGAAATTTGTCTCCCTCGCGAATCAGGGGCGTTGCAAGGCGGTCCTCGCTATTAATGTGACCCCAACCGAACTTTCCCTTTACACAAGTAGAAATTCCGTTGGCTGGGCCATGTTCCGGCGCGACTTTGAGGATGTGGCGATCTTTGGTCCACACGTCGAAGCTGCAGCCCACTCCGCAGTAGGTGCAAACTGTTTTCGTCTTGCGGACGCGGTGCGACCGCATCGCCGATTCCGCCTCGGAGACTTGCAGGATCGTTCCGTAGCCAGTTTCCGGCTCGACGCCCTTAACTACATCGATCATGCCGCTTAAAGCAGATTTCCGCAGAGAGGTCAAAAAGCCGGCGTGACCCAGCATCGTTTTTTCCATCAGTGCATTGCAGGGACAAACGGTGACGCAGTGGCCGCACGAAACGCAACTCGACTCTCCAATGGTTGAGCCGCCGTCCCAAAGCACGCGGGGATTCGGATCTTCCCAGTTGATGGAAAGGGTTTCGTTGACTTCGACGTTCTGACAAGCTTCTACACAGCGGCCACAGAGAATGCACTGATCGGGATCGTAGCGGTAGAACGGATTCGTGTTATCGACTTCGTAGGGCTTTGATCGGAAAGGGATTCGTTGGTGCTCGATGGCCAGCAGCTTGGTCGTGTTATGGACAGTGCAATTGCCATTGTTGTTATCGCAGACCGTGCAATAAAGAAGGTGATTACTGAGGATGCGATCAAATGCTTCCACCTGGGCGGCCGAGGCCTTTGCCGATTTTGTGGAGATTGCCATTCCATCGGCGACTCTGGTCGAGCAGGCACGAATCAGCCGGCCGTTTTCTTCAACCATGCATGTGTCACACGTCTGAACCGGGCCGAGTTGAGGGTGGTAGCAGACGTGGGAAATGGTGTGGCCTGTGCGCTCGATAAGATCGATCAGAAGCTCGTCGGGTTGGGCTTCTTGAACGGCGCCGTCGATAGCAACCTTGACCACAGTTTTTTCCTCCGCACAACTTCGTCAGCAAGTCCGGCCATAGTCGCACGAGGCAGCGAGTTGAACTCGTCACCGGCGCAACTGAACACCATCGATGCCTGCAACTTCTTCCATTCGCCTCAACACAGCCGAAAAGTCCTCTTCAGCATCGCGTGCCAGTTCATCTGAATTGACGCAAAATGCCGCTTCGGTCGCGGGCATGACGATTTTCTCTTGTGTCGCCGCCTCTAGAATCAATTGAAAATCTTTGTTCATCAGACGCAATGGAAACTGCTGGCTGTAATCGTTGATCGCTGCCTTCGCCAGTTTTCCCACATGAGCCGGAGCGATCACGGCTGTCTTTGATAAGACTGCAAGCAACCGTTCGCGATCGAGGCCAGCTTTCTCTCCAAGCACCACGGCCTCAGCGATCGCTTGCATGCCGACACCTAGCAGCGTGTTGACGACCAGCTTCATCGCGGTTCCGGAACCTGGACCGCCCAGAAGAAAGTATTGTTTTGCGACGGCCTGGAATATTGGCTCAGCGGCGCGGAACAGATCTTCCTTGCCGCCTACCAGAAGCGTCAGGATACCTTGCTCGGCGGCGGGGGTGCTGCCCGAGATGGCGACATCAAGTACCTCAATGCCACTTCTGGCGCCGAGCCTGTGCAGTTCGCGTGAGCTCTCGGGAGAGATCGTGCTCATTTCGAGCACGACGGCTTCTGACCGCGCTCCGGCAAAAACTCCCTGAGGCCCGCTATAAACGCTCTGAACGGCTTCATCATTAGTCAGGCACGAGAGAACCACGTCGGCAGTGGTCGCCAGTTGAAGAATATTTTTTGCGACGACAGCGCCCTGTTGAGCGATGCCTTCCACCTTGGTGATATCCTTGTCGTATACGGACAGTTGGTATCCGTGGTCAAGCAGGCGTCGAGCGATCCGGCTTCCCATGTTACCTAAGCCAATGAATCCGAGTTTCACTTGATCTGCCGTAAGACGTTTCATAGGATCTCCGTTGTTTTGTGAATGCCGACGCACGTAGGTGACAGCGCTTCGACACGGTCCGTCCAGAGACGATCAGTGTCCAACTGCAAGGACTCGCTCCCAAAGTTGACGCCAGTCCCTCTGACATACGCCCTGGCACTTGAACTCTTTGCCGCGGCCTCCCATTCTTCCGCCACACTCGGGGCACACCCAATTGAGAATGCCGGAGACCACATCCGCAGTCGCTTTGACGGTGCTCCACCTCATTAACATCATTCACACCCCACCAATAACACCGAATTACCAGCGATCGCTAACCCCGTTCAGGCGCGAAATACCGCGAGACTTTGGCACATTCCCCACCGTGCCGAAACGTGAATCGCAAAACTGCTGTGTGCATTTCCAGTTCCAAAATGCGAGAAGAGAATTTGTCACTCGATTCAAGTGGGCGCAGAAGTGGTTTGCGTGAAAACGCAACAGAGTTGTGGGCCACGGCATCACAGCGGCATATGGCAATTCGCCAAGAGCGACGCTCGCCTTCGCAGTCCTGCCTCCCTGGAATCATCACCGCCACTGCGAAGGCGGCTCCTCCCCATATCTGTGGAGCAGAAGCATGGCTCCCGGGTCGGGTCGCCATGAACGACACAGGCGAGCAAGATCCAATCTGTCGCTCTAGAATTCCGTGTGCCTCGTTGAGGTCCGAAGCCTGTCGAAATGCGGACATCCTGTCAATCGCAGGACGTTTACCTGACCCTGATAGGACGATCCCCAACCTGGCAGTCGCCCCATGCCGCTAAAAATACGCAGTTAAGTCATCTGCCGCTTGATTGGAAAGCGACGTGCCTATTGTTCTCCTTTTAGGAGGAAAGAACGTGCAGGAGGCAGGGGCATACATTGGAAGCGAAACGCGCCTCAACGTCTTCAACGGCGAGAGCGCAGCCCAGGAAATGGACAAGGTTCTCTCCCGCTGCAGGCCATCGTTCTACATAAGTGCTTATCGATTTCTGGGCAATGCGGCCGACGCGGAGGACGCGGTTCAGGACGCACTCCTCTCCGCTTACAAGCACCTGGATCAGTTCAGAGGGCAGGCGCAGATGTCGACATGGTTGACTGCTATTGTCTCCAATTCTGCGCGCATGCAATTGCGCAGACGTCCACGCAAGATACACGTGTCACTAGACGAACCGATCGGGGAGGATCAGGAATACTCCATGTCAGAACAATTGGCAGACCTCCGACCGAATCCTGAGGACGAGTGCCAGAATTCCGAAGTACATGCGCGCCTAAGAGAGCTGGTGACGCAGCTCTCGCCCCCATTGCGCAAGGCGTTCCAGTTGCGGGACCTGGATGGCCTGACTACGAGCGAAGCAGCGCACATTCTAGGCGTGGCAGATGGAACAGTGAAAGCCCAGTTGGCACGGGCGCGCGCAAAGCTCAGGCGATTGATGCGCCGGGCGCTCGACCTACAACGTCATGCACCTCGGACCTACACCGCGTTGCGAACCATGGCCGAGAAATAAGCTCAACCAGGAAGAGATTCTATGTGGATTGTTCGACTAGCATTACGGCGGCCCTACACCTTTGTGGTGGTGTCGATACTCATCCTGATCATGGGTGGCCTCGCGATTGTTCGCACTCCAACCGACATTTTTCCGAACATCAATATTCCCGTCGTCAGCATCATCTGGAACTATAACGGCCTCACGCCTGAAGACATGAGCGATCGCATCGTCAGCGTCACCGAGCGAGCGCTTACCACGACTGTTGATAACATCCAGCACGTCGAATCGCAGTCGCTGTATGGAATTGCTGTGGTCAAGGTGTTCCTGCAGCCCACGGCGAACATTCAACGAGGCATTGCACAGATCACGGCTGTTTCTCAGACCCAACTCCACCAATTGCCGGTGGGAACGACCCCTCCGCTCATTCTTGCCTATAGCGCATCGAGTGTGCCTGTGCTCCAACTGGCTCTCTCCGGCAAAAATCTGTCAGAACAAGAACTCAACGACTATGGCCTGAATTTCATTCGGACGCAGCTTATTACCGTGCCGGGGGCCTCGGTGCCGTATCCCTATGGCGGTAAACAACGCCAGGTGCAGGTGGATCTGAATACCACAGCATTGCAGTCGAAGGGCTTGTCGGCGCTGGATGTAGTCAATGCGATCAGCGTTCAAAATCTAATCTTGCCGACGGGAACGTCCAAGATCGGTTCCAAGGAATACGACGTCTCCATTCCTAATGCTGCACCGCAGACAATTGCTGACCTGAACCGCATTCCGATCAAGACGATCGGCGGCACAACTATCTATATCAAGGACGTTGCCTGGGTACGCGACGGCTTTCCCCCACAGACTAACATCGTGCGCGTGAACGGCCAGCGCTCGGTATTGCTGACCATCCAGAAGGCTGGGGATGCGTCAACCCTGAACGTGATCTCGGGCATCAAGTCCCTTCTTCCTCAAATTAAAACCACGGTTCCACCCCAGCTAGACATAGCACCTCTGGCTGATCAGTCAATTTTTGTTCGTGGTGCAATTAGTGGCGTGGTAAAGGAAACGTTAATTGCCGCGTGCCTGACGGCCTTCATGATCCTCACTTTTTTGGGCAGTTGGCGAAGCACCGTTATCATCGCAACCTCCATCCCCCTTGCGATCCTGACCTCCATCATTCTGCTCAGTGCGATCGGAGAAACCATCAATATCATGACCCTCGGCGGACTGGCCCTGGCAGTCGGCATCCTGGTTGACGATGCCACCGTCGAGGTCGAGAACATCAATCGCAACCGTGAAGCGGAGCCAGAGAAGGACATGGACGAAGTTGTCCTCGACAGCGCGTCGCAAATTGCGACCCCTGCCTTCGTGTCGACGCTTTCGATCTGCATTGTGTTTGCTCCAATGTTCTTGCTGTCCGGCGTGGCCCGATACCTCTTTGTGCCGCTCGCGGAAGCTGTAGTCTTCGCAATGTTGGCTTCATATTTTCTCTCGCGGACCATCGTTCCGACCATGGCCAAGTACTTGTTGCGAGCAGATAAACACGGGGAGGCGGATACCGCCAGCCCTAATCCACTGGTGCGGCTTCAGAAGCGCTTTGAGGAAGCCTTCGAAAGATTCCGTCGGAGCTATCGCGGGCTGTTGGAAATTTGCCTCCGTCACCGGCGGGCATTCCTGATTGCGTTCTTTGCAAGTTGTCTCGGTTCTCTGGCAATTCTGATTCCGTGGCTGGGCCGGGACTTCTTCCCCAGTGTTGACAGCGGCTCTTTCAAATTACACGTACGCGCTCCGACAGGAATGCGCATTGAAGAAACGGCGAATCTGTGTGATCAGATCGAGCAGTCGATTCGAAGGCAGATTCCGGCAAGCGAAGTCCACAACGTCATTGACAACATAGGCCTGCCCGTCAGCGGCATCAATCTCTCTTACAGCAATTCGGCCCCGGTCGGCACATCTGATGCTGACATTCTGGTGACCCTGTCCGTAAATCACCATCCCACGGACAACTACATTCGCCAGCTCCGTCTGCAGCTCCCAAAACAGTTTCCTGGTGTGACCTTCGCTTTCTTGCCGGCCGACATGGTCAGCCAGATTTTGAATTTCGGCTTGCCAGCCCCCATTGATGTCCAGGTCGTGGGAAACGACTTGGAGGGGAACCGGCTATACGCGAGCGCACTACTCGCGAAATTGAGATACGTCTCAGGAACTACCGATCTGCGCGTCCAGCAGCCCTTCGATGAGCCGTACCTGCGCATGAGAGTCGAACGGACCAAAGCCGAAGAACTTGGATTTTCGGCTCACGATATCGCGCAGAATCTCCTGGTGTCACTGAGCGGAAGCTTCCAAACTTCGCCCACCTACTGGCTTGACCCGAAAAACCATGTCAGTTACTCCATTGCAACCCAGACCCCGCAATACCGCACGGACACATTGCAGGACCTGGAGAACATTCCGATCACAGGTACGAACCCAAACGCCCCTCCGTCGCTCATGGCCAGTCTGGTATCCACGCAACGAGGGGCGGGAATGGCAGTGGTTTCTCACTACAATGTTGCGCCGGTGATAGACATATTCGGCGCTGCTTCGGGACGCGACCTGGGTGGAGTGGCCGGTGACATCAACAAAATCATTGATGCTACGCGCCAGCAATTACCCCGCGGTTCTCGTGTCGTTGTGCGTGGGCAGGTCCAGACGATGCAATCCTCCTACGTCGGCCTGCTGAGCGGACTGGTGTTCTCGATCGTGCTCGTATACCTGCTGATCGTAGTCAACTTTCAGTCCTGGCTCGATCCTTTCATCATGATTTCCGCACTGCCCGCGGCCCTCGCCGGGATTGCCTGGTTCCTGTTTGTAACGCACACGACTCTGAGCGTACCTGCGCTCATGGGAGCCATCATGTGCATGGGCGTCGCAACCTCGAACAGCATCCTGGTGGTGAGCTTTGCCACTGAAAAAATGATGGCAGGAAGTGATGCCGTCGGCGCCGCAATGGAGGCCGGATTCACCCGTTTTCGTCCCGTGCTGATGACCGCACTGGCCATGATTATCGGCATGGTGCCGATGGCTCTCGGACTCGGGGACGGCGGTGAACAAAACGCCCCTCTCGGCCGTGCGGTCATAGGCGGACTGTTATTCGCGACGGTTTCGACGCTGTTCTTCGTCCCGGCCTTTTTCAGCCTTCTGCGAGGTTCGCGCCGCCAGCCACCCCAGACCGGACAGGAGCACCAGAACTAGTTCGTGTGGAGTCATTTATGTTGCCTCAAACTGAACAGACACAGACTGAAGATAGAAGGCCGATCGAGTTACGCCCATCGAACGATGCGGGAGTAGGGAAGCATCCACGCAAATCATGGCTTGTGCTCACGATTGCAGTGCTCGCGGTTGCTACCCTCCTGGTATCGGGCATCTGGTCCCGCGTCAGGGCCCGCACCACCCTAAACGCGGAGACGGCGCAAGCAGCTCTCCCAGCGGTTTCGGTCGTGTCGCCAAAACAAACTGCGCCCGCCGACGAAATCATCCTCCCCGGCAATGTACAACCATTCATCACTTCGCCTCTTTACGCCCGCACTAATGGTTATCTGAAGAAGTGGTATTTCGATATTGGGGCGCACGTTAAGAAGGGCCAACTACTTGCCGTAATCGAGACGCCAGAAGTCGATCAGCAACTCCAGCAGGCTCGCAGCAACCTATTGACCGCTCAGGCCAATCTGGAACTTGCTGCCATTACCAAAACTCGGTATCAGGGACTTTTGAAGAGCAACGCCGTATCCCAGCAGGACGCTGACAACGCGGTGGGTACCTACAATGCAACCAAATCAATTGTCCAGGCAGACAAGGCGACCGTAGAGCAGTATACAGCACTGGTGTCTTTTGAAAAAATCTACGCACCATTCGATGGCGTCATTACAGCACGCAACACTGATATCGGCGATCTCATTAATTCCGGAAGCAGCACAGGAGTGAAAACCGATCTCTTCCACATCGCTCAACCGGGAAAGTTGCGGGTTTACGTAAACGTGCCGGAAGAATACTCACAAGGGATCAAAGTGGGTATGACAGCAGACCTCAGTCTCGCTGAGTTTCCGGGCCGCAAATTTCAGGGAACCCTGGTCCGCACTGCCGATGACATCAATATGGCAACCCGCACCTTATTGGTCGAAATCGATGTGGACAATCCTGCGGGCACGCTACTCACCGGCTCTTATGCAGAGGTCCATTTGAAAATCCCGATGCAGAAATCCACGTTGCTGCTCCCGGTTAATACTCTGATATTCCGGTCGCAGGGTTTGCATGTCGGAATTGTGAAAGACGGGAAAGTAGTGCTCACTGCCGTAACTGCCGGGCACGACTTCGGGAATGAGATAGAGATCGTTTCCGGCCTCAAACCCGACGATCAGGTCATTATCAATCCGCCCGACTCGATCGTTCACGGACAGCAAGTGCAAATTGTTCAGGCAACATTGCCGGGGGATACCAAGTGAAACGACCTGAAGAGGTCATTTTGGTAGAGAACCCATGGCGAGCACCTTGGCTGTTTCTGCTCACGATAGCTGTGCTCCTGTTGAGTGGATGCGCGGTGGGACCGAAGTACCACACTCCGTCGGTGCAGGCTCCTCCCGCCTATAAAGAGCTAGGGAACTGGAAGCCCGCCCAACCCAACGACCAGAACCTTGGTGGGAACTGGTGGACGATATTTCAAGATCCGCAGCTTGATGCGCTGGAACTCCAGATCAACGTGTCGAATCAGAACCTGAAGGCAGCCGAGGCACAGTACCGCCAGGCTCGAGCGGCTCTACGCTACAATCGCGCTGATTATTATCCGACCGTGACCGCCGGGCCATCGGGAACTCGGACGCGGACGTCGGCTCACCGCCCCCCGCCGAATTCGGTTTTTAACGGCATCACCGACAACGACTTTGTCCTGCCGTTCGATGTTTCGTACCAAGCCGACGTCTGGGGCCGAGTTCGACGCAATGTGGAGTCATACCGGGAACAAGCCCAAGCCAGTGCCGCAGACTTGGCCACGGTCAATCTGAGTATGCACGCTGATTTGGCCGTCGATTATTTTCAAGCTCGCAGCCTCGATGCCCAGGAACAGCTCTTGAACTCTACAGTTGACCAGTACAAGCAGGCCTTGCAATTGAATCAAAGCCGTTTTGACGGAGGGATTGCTTCGGAAGTCGAAGTTGAGCAGGCGAGGACGCAGCTGCAAACCACACGTGCACAGGCCATTGATGTGGGTGTGCTGCGCGCCCAGTACGAGCACGCGGTCGCGATTCTTATCGGCAAGCCACCGCCTGAGTTCAGTCTCCCGCCGGTGCCTCTAACGGCGCCACCACCGAGAATTCCCGTCAGTGTTCCCTCGGATCTATTGGAAAGGCGGCCCGATATCGCGGCCGCGGAGAGACGGGTCGCGGCGGCCAATGCTCAGATCGGAGTGGCGAAATCAGCCTACTACCCTGTCGTGAATTTGGTCGCTTCGGGAGGATTTGAAAGCTCCGCCATCACCACACTGCTCAATGGGCCGAGCGGTCTGTGGTCGATTGGAGTCTCTGTCGCCGGGACCGTCTTCGACGTAGGAAGACGTCGTTCGCTCAACGACGAAGCGCGTGCAGCTTATGACAGCCAAGTCGCTGCGTATCGGCAGAACGTGCTGATTGGGTTCCAACAGGTGGAAGATAATCTGGCGGCGGTGAGAATTCTAGAAAACGAGGCCAAGGTCCAGGATGAAGCCGTTGTAGCCGCCCAGCGCTCGCTGGATCTCTCGATCACGCGCTACAAGGGCGGCGTTACAAGCTACCTGGAGGTGATCACCGCGCAGAGTGCAGCGCTAGCCGACGAAGTCACAGCGGTCAATATCTTGGGACGTCGCATGGCCAACACAGTGCTGCTGATCCAGGCCCTCGGTGGCGGATGGGATCGCTCAAGTCTGCCGGAGCGACCCGAATGCTGCGGCAAGCTGGCGAGCACCAACTCGAATTGACGGACCCGAGTTTGGTCTTTATCGAGAGGTGGATCGTTCCAAGGGGAAATGAAAACCATGACGAGTGATACGATCACTGCTCCGGTTCAGACTGTGGAGCGGGGCCTCTCCTCTTCCCGCTCCGATTTGCTTGCCATCGAGGAGCCTCTGCAGTTGTGTCTGAACGGCCTTCCACTCTCAATCACGATGCGCACACCCGGCTCCGATCTGGATCTCGCGACCGGGTTCCTCTTCACCGAGGGGATTATCGACGATGTTGGTCAGATTTTGTCGATGCGCACCGAACCCACAGAGGGCGAAAACTCTGGCGACAGGGTGACAATCAGGTTGCGACCCGAAGTTGCCATCGACCCTGGCCGCATCCGGCGGAACTTCTATACAAGCTCGAGCTGCGGGGTTTGTGGGAAGCTCGCGATCGGCGCCATTGAAGTTCGTCCGTCGCGTCCAATGCGGCAATCCGGCCCACAATTCCGCGCGGACCTCATCTATCGCTTGCCCGATCTGCTTCGCCGGGCACAAGACGCCTTTGACCGCACAGGTGGAATTCATGCTGCCGCGCTCTTCTCCCCCGATGGGACCCTGCTCGGTCTGCGTGAAGATGTCGGCCGGCACAACGCGGTCGATAAGCTGATTGGTTTCGCGATTCGCGATGGCAGGGTGCCTCTTGGCGATTCACTCATTCTGGTCAGCGGGCGCGCAGGGTTTGAACTGGTACAAAAATCTATTATCGCGGCGATTCCCGTTCTCGCGGCTGTGGGCGCGCCATCCAGTCTGGCTGTGGAGGTGGCGGAACGTTTTGGCATGACGCTGATAGGCTTTCTCCGCGGCGAGCGTTTCAACGTCTATTCGGGAAATTGGAGAATCGAGTGAAGCTTCGCATTCACCAGAACTCGCTGCGTCTGCGACTGAATCGTTCTGACATCGAGCAATTCCGGAAAACGGGCATCTGCGCAAGCGCGCTTCGATTTGGCCCGGGTTCGCAGCTGACCTACACGCTGGAGGCCTCCTCGCGCTCGACAGTGATGGAGGCGCGCTATTACCACGACTGCATACGCGTCCTGCTGCCGCTCGATATGGCGCAGCAATGGGCCGACTCCGAGCAGGTCTCGTTGTCCCTTCAGCGCGCCGACGATAGCGGCCCTTCTCTGTTGATCGAAAAGGATTTTAGGTGTCTCCACCCCGACGAAAGGGACGCGACTGAAGATGCGGATGCTTTTCCGAATCCCCCAGCGGGCGATCAGTGCAGACCGCGGTTGTGACGAAATCCGTCTTACGCTACCTCGACCACCGGGGCATCAGCACGCTGGCGCTTGTGCTGCACAACTTCGATGGAGTGAGGAACAGCAAAGGAGTATTTATGG
>Ga0209648_10001305_pt1 | contig 19979 bp, 19 predicted proteins | sample GraSoi2013_115cm_FD_185830 | JGI IMG/M metagenome (GOLD analysis project Ga0209648, IMG submission 185830) | Grasslands soil microbial communities from the Angelo Coastal Reserve, California, USA - Sample 9_17_2013_115cm (SPAdes) (version 2) | ecosystem: Environmental > Terrestrial > Soil >...
TCGACTGGAAGTCCTGGGACCCGATTCGCCGGCGCAGCACCCGGCAAGGCGCCATCGACGAGGGCACCTTCGCAATGCTGCGCGGACTGGAAGAGAAGAAATTTGCCCCCACCAAAGAAGCCTGACCCTCCGCGTTCGGATCCCCGCTGCCCTCACTGTAGCGCGCGTGATGCTGAAGTCATTTCGCTCTTCGGCACCCAGGCGATGACGCTTCAGTACCGCTGCCGCAAGTGCGGCACCCTGTTCGAAGCGATCAAGTACCGCTAGTGGCGCGGCCGAAAACCTTCGACGAGATATTCGGCGATCCAGGTGGCCCAGATCCGGGTGAGGTGACGAGCAGCGGAGCGAGCGCATCGTGCATGCGTGAGCGAGCAGCGCAGTCGCTGAACCCGGAGATGGGTCGCATGGGCGCCGAAGATCCGTCGACGGCTTTTCGGCCGCGCCTCTACACGTCGCCCTTCTCCTCGACGTCCCCGCGCGAACCGCGACGGCGCAGGACCGCAAGCGGAATGCCCGCCAGGACCACGAGGACGATGAGCACCGCCACGACGATCGGCAGCGTCTGGCTGCCGCCGCCCACGTTGGGCGCTCCCGGCGGCGCCGACGCTGACGGATAGCCGGCCGCGAAGTAGCCGAGCTGCTTCGTCGAGGTCGCGACTGTGAACACCTGCGCCTCCTGCTTGATCCCCAGCGCGCTCCACGGTCCGCCCGGGTCGCTGGCGACGTACGCGTATGACGGAGCCGGCTTGAGGTTCGAGTAGCGGACCACGAGGTTCGCCTCTTTCACCAGCGGAGCGGAGGCGGTGACCTGGTAGACGTTGGTCACGAACGTGGTCCCCGACGGCTCCGGGCAGGTCGGCAGCGGCGTCACGTCGACGGCGATCGACGTCTTGCCGGTGCCGTCGAAAGCCCCCGGCAGGAACCCCATCACGATCTGGCCGTCCCTGTCGTAAGCGGAGCCGGCATCGCTCACACCGCCGACCACCTTGATATCCACGTGACCGGCACCTGGCTTCGTGTTGGCGCCTGCCTGCGGAGGCGGGCAGGTCCAGTTGTACGGCGCCGGCGGCCCGAAACCGTCGTAGAAACCTGGGGCCACCGTCCAGGCGGCCAGCACATACAGCGTCACGGCCGCCGCCAGGACGGCGACCCGCCTCACAGGGCGAGGTCCGCGATCACGTGACCGATGATCGGAGCGACGAGGTCGCGGCACGCCCAGCGCCACAGCGCGAGCAGGAGCCCGGCCGCCGCCACCGCACCGAGGAAGGCGGGCGGGTGTGAAAGAGCGTGGGCGGCGGTCCACACCACCGTGCTGCCCAGGATCGCCACAGGCGCTCCGCCCAGCTCATCGAGGGCGGCATAGAGGGCGCCGCGGAACGCCAGCTCCTCCCCGATCGAGACGGCGATGGCCGCGAGAGCGAGCCCGGCCGGCAAGATCGGCACGGCGCCGGACCGCGCCGCGGCGGGCAGCAGCAGCACCGCGCCGAGGGCCAGACCCCCGACGATCCTGAGACTGATTCGCGACAGGCCCAATCCCAGGCGATCGGCCGGCGTGCCAAACGCGACGGCCCCCAGCGCAACGCCTCCGATGACGAGCGCCGCGATCGCCAGGCCAGGCTGCTCCTGGATGGACGCGCGAGCCCATTCGACGCAAAGCACGTAGGCGCCGACGAGCACCGCCCGCAGGGCGGGATGAGTTCGCTTCAGGACGAGAGGCGCGGCCGAAAACCTCCGGCGAGATATTCGGTGATCCAGGTGGCCCAGATCCGGGTGAAGTGACGAGCAGCGCAGCGAGCGCATCGTCCATGCGTGAGCGAGCAGCGCAGTCGCTGAACCCGGAGATGGGCCGCATGGGCGCCGAAGATCCGTCGGCGGCTCTTCGGCCGCGCCTCTAGGATCACTGCGCCAGGCGTTCGGGTGCGGCGTACACGTTGAAGCGGTCGCCGCGCAGGAATCCGACCAGGGTCTGGTTGAACTCGCGCGCCAGCGCCACCGCGAGGCTCGACGGCGCGCCGACCGCAGCCAGCACCGGGATGCCCGCGCTGATCGACTTCTGCACGATCTCGTAGCCCGCCCGCCCGCTCACCACCAGGACCGAGGAGGACGCCGGAAGCTTTCCATCGAGCAGCGCACGCCCCACCACCTTGTCGACCGCGTTGTGCCGACCGATGTCCTCGCGCACGCACAGCAAATTTCCGGTTGCGCTGAAAAGGCCCGCTGCATGAAGTCCTCCCGTGCGGTCGAACACGCCCTGGCCCTCGCGGAGAACGTCGACCAGCCCTGGCAGCAGCGACGGATCGACTTTCGGCCCGCCCGGCAGGACGGCGAGGTCGCGCCTGAGATCCTCGATCAGGACCGTCCCGCAAACGCCACAGGCCGAGCTGGAAAGCATCGAGCGCTCCGGCTTGCGACGCGGCTCGCCCGCAAAGCGTACGTCGACCTGGTTCGACTCGACGAGGTCTGACTCGACACGAATCCCGCGCTCCGTCTCCCCCGCCTCGGCGCTGATGTGGACGAGGCTGACGTCCTGCAGCGTGCGAAGGATGCCTTCCGAGAACATGAGCCCGAGGCAAAGCTCGAGGTCGTTGCCCGGCGTGCGCATGACCACGGAAAGCGGCTTGCCCTCGAGCATCAGCTGCAGCGGTTCTTCGGTGACCACCGCGTCGGGTGAATCGGTCCACCGCCCCGCGGACCACTTGCGTACTTGCAGCTCTGGCGCGGCGGGCCTTGTCATCGCGCCGTAGCGACTCGGAGATTCCGCGCCGAGCGCGGGATCGATGTCGAGATTGCAAACCCGCGCCAGGACGTCACGCGCTCCGCGCGCAGCTCCAGCGCGGAAGGAACGTCATCCGAATCCAGGCCGTAGCGGTCCGCGACACCTGACCCGTCCGACACTCCGCCAAACGTGCCACGCACGCACGCGCCCACCATCAACGAAGGACGGAACCGGTGATGCGACTCGACCACGAGCGCACCCGGCGATCCCGCGCGCGGGCGGCCGCTGGCCGGCGCCACGGTCACCTGTCCGCGATCCACGTCCCAGAACGCGGGCCGGATGACGGGCATGCCTCCTTCGATCCAGCACGCGTAGCCGCGTGAGACGCCCGCGAGCCCGCGGCTCACGTCCGCCGGAACGGCCGGCACTCGCGCAGCCTGTGCCGCCGGAAACTCGATCCCTTCGATGACCTCGGCCGCGCTCGGTCGCAGCCGCATCACGACCCGGTTGTAAGGCAGCCATTCACGTGGCAGCCTGGTCACGTCGAGTACGTAGCCCGCCACGAAGGGTGCGTTCTTCAGCGCGTATCCCGCCATGCCGAGCACGTAGCCCGGTCCATCGAGCATCGCTCGCACCTGGCTCGAGATGGACAGCGGATCGAACACCTCGATCGCGCCACGCACCAGCACGGCGCGCGCCCCGCCGTCCACAAGAAACGCGGCGCGCGGGTCGCGCCGGGCGAGCATCGTCTTGGCCGCAAAACGCGAGGTCGTCATCCAGAGCGAGCCGGACGCGAAGCTGAAAACGGCCGGGTTCACGAGCGGGAGCCGCCCGGCGCGCAGCGCAAGCATGCCAATCGGGCCCTGACCGAGGATCGCCCGCGCATCGCTGGTCAGCCGCATGCGCTCACTGTAGTTAAATCCACCTCCCCGCTCGCCGGGGCAATCAGTTGGTCCCATCCTCATCGCCGCTTTGCGCGCAGGTCGGCGCGCAGCGCCGGGTGGGGGATGCCCTTACTCCGGGGCCTCGAGTCTGTCCCGAATTCGCTCCAGCGCCTTTTTCAACCGCTCCCTCACCATCCCATCCAGCGGGCGGGCCAGCGCCGCTCCGACAAACGAGGCAGGAGGCTCATAGGCGATGCGCAGCTCGATCCGCACGCCCGCCGGCACTTTCTCGAACCTGAAACCGCCATCCTGCTTGATCAAGCCCGATTCCGAAACCCACCCGATCTCCTCGGGTCGCTCCCAGCGATCCAACCGCAGAACGTTCTCGAGCGGCAGGCCGAAAGCGACCAGCTCCACGTTGTACCGGGCGCCCACGCCGCGTGTCTTGGTTCCGACCGGCTCCCATTTGCTCACGCCGTCCAGGACTTCGGCCACATGGCGGTGATCCGCGAAGTAGTCGAAAGCGCGCTCCGGCGAAGCCTTGACCGTCACCGCGGACTTGAACTCGAACCTCGCCATCCCAGCAAGATATGACTGTGGTGCATGTCAAGGACGGGGAGGTCTCCACGCAGGACTCGGTGGCCATCTCGCAAAAGCTCACCGGCAAAGAGCTCCGCGACGGCTACCTTCACGACATCCAGGGCCTGACGCTGGGGCTTGTGCGGGCCCGCGGAAGCTCGCTCTACCTCGGTCCACTCGAGCTGCTGCGCTTCGGTCGGGTCACCGTGACCGCTTCGGCCGTCGAGTGGCCCATCGAGGGCGGCCTCACGGCGCGCGAGCCGGGTGGAACGTTTCGCATCGAAGACGAGGGAGGCCGGATCACGGCATCGGTTGACGGATACCGCCCGCGACTGCCGCTGCCTGTCTATGCCTTGAGCCAGCTGCCGATCCATCAACTCCTCATCCGGCTCCACCTCCTGCACGTCCGCGGCCGGGAACCTGCGCCAGGCGTGCCGGCAGCCTCGCAAGACCGTATGAGGGCGGCCGCCGTCGACGTCGCTTTCTGCCTCACGCTCGCCGGCCTCGTAGGCAAGAGGCGGCGCCTGCCCGTGGTCCTGGGCGTCGCCGCCGCCTATCACATCGCCTGCTGGAGCACCTCCGGTCGCACGCTTGGCGGCCTGGTCATGCGGCAGCGCGTGGTCGCGATCGACGGTTCGCGCCCCACTGTGATGCAGTCCGCGCTCCGGCTGCTCGCGCTTCCCCTCGCCTGGGTCGCGAGACGGCCCGTCCACGACGAACTCGCGGGCACCGACGTGATCACCGACGTGATCACCGACTAAAGGGCTGCCGGCGTCGCCCTCGCCGGCAACCCTCCCGTAGGATTTCGGCATGGCCAAGCCGGTCGACCTCGTCATCTTCGGTGCGTCTGGGGATCTCTCTCACCGCAAGATCCTGCCGTCGCTGGGCCACCTGGTCGCGCGCGACAGCCAGAACGTACGCGTGATCGGCGCGGGCCGCAGCCCGAAGTCGACCGACGAGTTCCGCGCGTTCGTCAAGGATGCCAGCGGGAACGATCGGCTGGCCGGAACGGCCGAATGGATTCACCTCGACTACGCGGACCCGGCGACCTTCGCGCCGTTGAAGCAGATCGTCGAGGGTCCCCCGACCACCATCTTCTATCTCGCGACACCGGCCGAGACGTTCAGCGAGATCCTTGCCGGTCTCACGGCATCGGGCCTCGCCGACAGGGCCGACGTCACGCGCCGGATCGTGGTCGAGAAGCCGCTGGGTCACAACCTCGCCTCGGCAAAGAAGCTCAACGCACAGCTGGCGGCGGCCTTCCAGGAAGAGCAGATCTTCCGCATCGACCACTACCTGGCGAAGGACACGGTTCAGAACGTGATGGCCCTTCGCTTCTCGAACTCGCTCTTCGAGCCCGTTTGGAATCGAACCCTCATCGAGACGATCCTCATCACCGTCGCCGAGGACGAAGGCATCGGCAAGCGCGCCGGGTACTACGACCAGACGGGCGCGGTGCGGGACATCATCCAGAACCACGTGCTGCAGCTCCTCGCGCTCATCACGATGGAACCGCCGACCACCTTCGACCCGGAGTATGTGCGGAGGGCGAAGCGCGCCGCGCTGCGCGCGATGTCACCGATCGACCCGGGCATGGCGGTGAGAGGCCAGTACGAAGGCTACCTCGATGAGGAGGGTGTTGCGCCCGACTCCCGGCGCGAGACATACGCCGCGATGCGCGTTCCCATCGAGAACTGGCGCTGGGACGGCGTGCCGATTTTCGTCCGCACGGGAAAGGCGCTCACGCGCCGGGTCACCGAGGTGGTGATCAAGCTGCGCGACGCTCCGATGCTGCGCATCGCGGGTCGCCGCCAGCGTGGCATCCCTACTTTGATCGTCATCCGCATCCAGCCCGATGAGGGCATCTCGATCCGGATCGGCGCGAAGCGACCCGGCACGAAGTTCGAGATGGTGCCGGCGGGGATGCGGCTCGATTACGCGCGACTCTCCAAGGCGGCGCTGCCCGACGCGTACGAGAACGTCCTCTCCGAGGTGCTCGCCGGCGGGCATTCGGCATTTCCCGGCGCCGAGGAGATCGAGCTCTCGTGGGAGATCGTCGACCCGCTCATCCGAGCCTGGGAGGCCGAGGGCCACCCCGAGATCTACTCCAAGGGTTCGTGGGGACCACGCGCGGCGGACGACCTGGTCGCCGCGGGCGGCGGCGGCCGCTGGATCGTCAGCGGCGACGAGCCCGGAACAGGATGAGAGGAAACCTAGGTTTCCTCTCATGGCTCTTTTTCCTGCAGGTTGGGATCTACTAAAGGATTCTCCCCGCCGCGCTCGGAGACATCGAGGACGTGGGTAGACGGCCCGGCTAAGCCGGGCCTACCGGCGACGCATAAAAAAAAGGGGCAGCGCGGGCTGCCCCTTTACGTTGCTGACGAGTTGGCTAAGCGCGCGCGCCGCCCATCTTGGCGCTGCCCTGCATCCAGAGGGCGGGCTTGTTCGGGTAGAGAACCACGACGATGACTGCGACGATGATCGCGATGATGAACGGGATGATGTCGAATTTGCCGATGCTGATCGCGCTGAAGATCTGCCAGACGATTTCGAGGATCGCGTAAAGCACGAGCGCGCGCACCCAACTGACGTTGGCGATTGGGTCGAAACCGGCAATCATGATGCCCGCTCCAAAAGCGACCCCGGCCACCGACGCGCTGACGCCCGCCCAGCTGTCGAACGGAAAGAAAGTGCCCCCGATGAAGCCCAGACCTGAGCCCATCACGATCAACACGCCCATGACCCACATCAGAAGCTTCAACGCCAAGGGATTCCACTTTGCCACTAGATGACTTCCTCCATATGACCGCTGGTTATTGGTTCGATGCACAGAGCGGCGGTCTTTTCAGTGCAACTTGTACTCGAAATGCACGCGTTTAGCAACGTCCTATCAGGCAAATACTTGCGAACCACCACGCCAGACCACGCGCGGCTTCAGTCCAAAAGCCCACGCGAAGGCGCCTTCGTGCTCCGCTTCCCACAGCACGAGGTCGGCCAGTTTGCCCGCCGCGATCACTCCGCGATCCGACCGCGAAATCGACAACGCACCTCCGACCGTGGCCGCGATGAGCGCGCGCTCGGCCGAAAGCTTGAACACTCCGACCGCCAGCGCGATCACCAGGCTCATGCTCGTGATTCCACTGGTCCCCGGGTTGTGGTCGGTGCCCAGCGCGATCACAGCTCCCGCGTCGGACAATTCCTTAACGGGCGGGAGCTTGCCGATTGAAATTGCGGTGCCAGGGGAGAGCGTGGCGACGACTCCGGCGCGCGCGAGGGCGATGGCGTCGCCTCGGTTCGCGCGCAGGAGGTGGTCGGCCGAGACGGCGTGGAGCTCGGCCGCCAGGCGAGACCCACCGGTCCGAGCGAGCTCGTCGGCGTGGATGCGCGGGATGAGCTTGGCTTCGATCGCGGCCTTGAGGATGCGCCGCGATTGGGGGACGGTGAAGTAGCCCTCGTCGCAGAACACGTCGCAAAAGCGCGCGCCGGCGCGGTGGGCGTCCGCGCACCAGCCGGCCACCTCTGTCGCGTACGTCCCGTGCCGGGCCCACCGGTCTGGAGGAAGGGCGTGGGCCCCCAGGAACGTCACCTCGATCCGCGGAAGGTCCTTGCGCTCGCCGAGCCGTGCCAGCATCCGGGTCGCCGCCAGCTCGCCGTCCCGATTGAGGTGATAGCCCGTTTTCGCCTCGACCGTCGTCGCGCCGCCCTCGAGCCACGCCCAGAGACGCCGCGCGGTTGACTGCTCGAGCGCGCTGACGGGTTCGGCTCGCGTGGCCCGGACTGACGCGCGGATCCCGCCGCCCGCTTTCGCCACCTCGGCGTAGGAAGCCCCTGCCGTGCGCATGGCGACTTCCGCCATGCGGTCCCCGGCGTACACCGGATGCGTGTGCGCATCGATCAGGCCCGCGGTGACGAGTCCGCCGCCACAGTCGTCGTCTTCGATGACCGCCTCCAGCATCTCGTGCGGTTCCTCGCCGTGCTTCCCGAACCACGCGATCTTCTCGCCATCGCAGATCAACGCGGCGTCCTCGATGACTCCCAGCGACGTGCCGGTGAAAAGCCTGCCGATGTTACGAAGACGTCTCATTTCGCAATCACCGTCTTGCCGCCTACGACGACGTTGATGACATCGCTTGCGGAGTGGCCGTAAACGAGGTGCGCGGGATCAAGCTGCCGCCACAGGGTGTGGTGCGATTGGTCCAGCGTCACGAAGTCGGCAAGCATTCCTACCTTGAGCTCTCCCGCGTCCCAACCTAGGGCACGCATCCCATTTGTCGTCGCGGTTTGCAAGAGGTCCTCAGGTTGGTGAAGCACGCGGCGGCCGGTGGCGCGACGCTGATCGAGCTCGAGCGCGCGCGCCTCCTCCAGGATGTCGATGATTGCGTTGGAGTCGCTGCCCACGGCAAGTGCACAGCCGGCGTCCGCCAGCTCGCGAAGAGGTCCCACACGGTCGCCGAGGTCGCGCTCGCTGGTCGGGCACGCGCACACGGTGACCCGGTGCGCACCGAGCAACGAGATGTCGTGCTCATCGACATGGATCGCGTGCACGACCGTCAGGTCTGGACCCAGTATGCCCTCCCGTTCCAGCAGCTCGGCGGGCGTGCAGCCCTCGACGGTCAGGCATTCCTCCACCTCCGCGGGCTGCTCGGCCAGATGAATGTGCAGTGGAGCATTGCGCCCGCGCGCCCAATCGGCGACGGCGCGCATCGATTTCGGGTCGACCGCTCGCACGCTGTGGATCGCGGCAGCAATCCGAACGCCGTCTCCTTCCTTCAATTGATCGACGCGCATCGCCCAGCGCTCGACGTCCCCATCGGAAAAGGATTGCTGTGCCTCGTCAAGGGGCCTCCCGTCAAGGCCTCCGCGCAAATAGCACGCGTCGATCAGCGTGATCCGGATGCCGACCTCGCCGGCAGCCTGGATGAGCGCCTCGCCCAGCTCATTTCCATGTCGGTGCAGATAGTGGAACTCCCCCACCGCGGTGATCCCTGCTTCCGCCATCTCCTCAAAAACGAAGCGCGAGTACTTGTAGTAGTCGCCCCAGTTCCAGTCCGTCGCTTTATACATCTGGCGTCGCCAGGCCCAGAAGTCCCCGGCGCCGGATTCCACCGTTCCACGCAGCATGTGCTGGAACGCGTGGCTGTGGACGTTCGCAAGGCCAGGGATCGTCCAGCCCGTCAGGGTCGTCGCTCCCGCCGGTTCCGGTGCGTTCTCTGTCACCGACTTGATCCGGCCGCCTTCGACTTCGATCAAAACATTGGAGGCGGCGTGGCCCAACCAGGCCTGGTCGGCGTGCCAGAGCCCGCTGCCGTTCAATCGCGCATGGGGATGCGGACTCCGCGCTCGCGTGCCACTTCGATCGCGCGCTCGTAGCCCGCATCCGCGTGACGCATGACGCCGGTGCCCGGGTCGTTGGTGAGCACGCGCTCCAGCTTCCGCCCCGCCTCCTCCGACCCGTCGGCCACGACGACCATTCCCGCGTGGATGGAGCGCCCGATGCCCACGCCGCCTCCATGGTGCACGCTCACCCACGAGGCGCCGCTCGAGGTGTTGAGGAGGGCGTTGAGGATCGGCCAGTCGGCGATCGCGTCCGAGCCGTCCATCATGGCTTCGGTCTCGCGGTAGGGCGACGCCACGGACCCGGAGTCGAGGTGGTCGCGGCCGATGACTATCGGCGCTTTCACCGCGCCCGACCGGACGAGCTCGTTGAACCTGCGGCCGGCGCGCGCGCGCTCGCCGTAGCCCAGCCAGCAGATGCGGGCCGGGAGGCCCTGGTACTTCACGTGCTCCTGCGCGGCCTCGATCCAGCGCACCAGAGCGGGATCGTCGGAGAACTCCTCGACCATCGCCCGGTCGGTCGCCGCGATGTCCGCGGGCTCGCCGGACAGAGCGACCCAACGAAACGGCCCTTTGCCCTCGCAGAAAAGAGGACGGATGTACGCGGGGACGAACCCGGGGAAGTCGAATGCGCGCGTGCTGCCGCCGAGGCGAGCCTCGGCGCGGAGGCTATTGCCGTAATCGAAGACCTCCGCCCCGCGATCGAGGAACGCAATCATCCCGTCGACATGCGCGGCCATGCTCTCGCGCGCGCGCCGGATGTACGCCTGCGGGTCGTCGAGCCTGAGCTCTTGCGCATCCTCGGCTGAGAGGCCGATTGGGATGTAGCTCAGCGGGTCGTGCGCCGGAGTCTGGTCGGTGACGACGTCGATCCCGAAATTGCGGGCGGCCAGCGCCGGTACCACCTCGGCGGCATTGCCGTGAAGGCCGATCGACAGCGCGCGCTTCGAATGCCTGGCCTCGATCGCAAGCTTCAAGGCGTGCTCGAGGTCGTCCGCGCGGACATCGAGATATCCGTGCTGCAGGCGGCGCTCGATCCGCTCCGGGTCGGCCTCGACGCAGATCGCCACGCCGCCGTTCAACGTGATCGCCAGCGGCTGCGCCCCGCCCATCCCACCAAGACCCGCGGTCAGCGTGATCGTCCCGGCGAGCGAGCCGCCGAAGCGCTTGCGCGCGACAGCGGCGAATGTCTCGTAGGTCCCCTGGAGAATCCCCTGCGTCCCGATATAGATCCACGAGCCCGCCGTCATCTGGCCGTACATCGTCAGTCCGAGCGCCTCGAGGCGGCGGAACTCGTCCCACGTCGCCCATTCGGGCACCAGCATCGAGTTGGAGATGAGCACGCGTGGAGCCCATTCGTGGGTGTCGAACACGCCGACCGGCTTGCCTGACTGCACGAGCAGCGTCTGATCGCCCTTGAGCCGGAGCAGCTCACGCACGATCGCGTCGAACGCCTCCCACGAACGCGCTGCCTTTCCTGTGCCGCCGTAAACAACCAGGTCCTCGGGCCGCTCGGCGACCTCGGGATCGAGATTGTTCATCAACATCCGCATCGCGGCCTCCTGCGGCCACCCCAGGCATGTGATCTCCGAGCCGCGCGGAGCTCTGATCCCCCTCCCCCGCGCAAGCGGGGGAGGGTCGGGGAGAGGGCTCATGCCAGAGCGCCCGTCACCGATTCGGCCGCCTGGAGCACCGCGCCGGTACGGATCAATTCCTCCGCCGCCGCCAGCTCAGGCGCCAGGAAGCGGTCCGGCCCAACCCCTGGCACGCGCTTGCGCAGGAGGTCGCGCACCGCCGCCGTCGCTGGCGACGCCTTCAGCGGCTGCCGCAGGTCCTGCGCCCGCGCCGCCGACATCAGCTCGACGGCGAGGATGTGCCGGAGATTGTCGAGGACGGCGCGCAGCTTCAACGCCGCGCCCCAGCCCATCGAAACGTGGTCCTCCTGCATGCCCGAGGTCGGAATCGAGTCGACGCTGGCCGGCGCGGCAAGGCGCCGGTTCTCGGCGACCAGCGCCGCGGCCGTGTATTGAGCCACCATCAGGCCGGAGTTGACGCCGGGCTGCTCGGCCAGGAAAGGCGGCAGCCCTTCAGAGCGGTGCGGATCCAGCAGCCGATCGACCCTGCGTTCGGCGATGGCGCCCACCTCGGCCGCGGCGATGGCCAGGAAGTCCGCCGCAAACGCCAGCGGCTCGCCATGAAAGTTGCCGGTCGACTCGACCTCGCCCGTCTCCAGCACGACCGGGTTGTCGACCACCGACGAGAGCTCGACCGTTTCGACTCTCCGCGCAAAGTCCAGCGTGTCGCGCGCCGCGCCGGCGACCTGCGGGCTGCACCGCACGGAGTACGAGTCCTGCACCGCGTGGTGCGAGTGGCGATGCGAGGCGACGATGTCCGAACCTTTCAACAACCGTGTGAGGTTGGCGGCGCTCGCGACCTGGCCGGGGTGCGGGCGGATCTCGTGGAGGCGCGCATCGAACGGCCGATCTGTCCCGAGCAGCGCCTCGGCCGACATCGCGGCCGTGATGTCCGCCACCTTGAAGCACACTTCGGCGTCGGCGCAGGCCAGCGCGAGCATGCCGAGCATCCCGTCGGTTCCGTTGATCAGCGCAAGCCCTTCTTTGGTCTCGAGCTTCAACGGCTTCAGCTTCGCCGCCTTGAGCGCCTGTGCCGCCGGAGCGCGCACGCCCTCGCCATTCACCACCTCACCCTCACCCACCAGTGCGAGCCCGATGTGAGCCAGCGGGGCGAGGTCGCCGCTGCATCCGACCGAGCCATAGCGCGGGACGACCGGCGTGATCTCCGCGTTCAGCAGCGCGATCAGCGCCTCGGCCACGACCGGCCTCACGCCGGACAGTCCCATCGCGAGCGTGCGGGCGCGTAGCAGCATGGTGGCGCGCACGACCTCGTCGTCCACCGGCGGGCCCATCCCGGCGGCATGCGACCGGATCAACGCGAGCTGCAGCTCCGGCTGCATCAACGGAGCGACCCGGGTTCCCGCGAGCGCGCCGAACCCGGTCGACACACCATAAACAGGCTCCCGCGACGTGGCGGCACGCTCGACCCGGGCCCGGCTGCGCTCCATCCGGGTTCGCGCCGCCGCAGCGAGCGCGACCTTCTCCCGGTGCCGCGCCACGTCCACGACCTGGCCCTCGGAAAGCCCGGCGCCGCGGAGCGTGACCGTCATCGGAACAACCCTAGCCTCCCAGCCGATTCCGCACGTTTGGCGCCAAGCGTTCGCATCAAGCGGGGTCGAAACGCGTCGCTGGCGCCAGCCGTGCGGATTCCGTCAGCTCACGGGGCCTGGATGAAGCGCGCTCGCGTGAACGCACCGTCTTCTAGGTCCACCACCCACGTCGAACCTTTGTCGAAGCCTCCGGTCCCCGGTTTGATCACGCGCTGGTTCACGAGCTCTTCCACCAGCTCCCAAACGATGTCGCCGTGAGTGCTGAGCAGCGCGTGGTCGAGCTTGGGGTGGCCCATGACCTGCATCGCGCCGGCCAGCCCGTGGCCCTCGGCGAGCTGGGACGTCTGCTTGACCGGCAGCTTGCGGGCGCGAGCCAGCGGTTCGACCGTCTGCACGCACCGCAGGAAAGGGCTCGAGTACACGGCCGTGATCGGAAACGGTTCCAGGAGCGCGATCAACGCCTCAGCCTGCTTGACCCCTTTCTTGTTGAGAGGCCGCAGGCGGTCGTCTTCGGGCCAGTGACTCCTGCTGCCGGCCTTGGCGTGCCGCACGACATAAAAGGTGGGCACTAGGTTTTTAAAGGCCGCCTAGGCCGCCGTTCACAGATCTTGCGCGGCCAGGGCGGCCGGATTTACTCCGGCCGCAACCATGCGTTCATGCTACCTGCCAATCGTGGCCGGGAGGATATTTCGGTAATCCCCTCCTTAAGGGAAGGTGAGCAGCAGCGCGCAGCGCTGCGATGAGCGGAAACCGCAAGGTTTCCGCTCATTTTTCAGGGCATCCATGAGCGGAAGGTTTTCGTGTCCAGGGCCTTCCATGCCTTCGGCCATTTCGAGCGCGCGTCCTCGGCCGCGATGTGCTCCATGGCGATCAGCTCTCCGGCGACGAAGGCGCGACGGCCGGTGATCCGCGCGCCGCGCAGCCAGGCCTGGGCGGTGACGCTGTCCTGGTGCTCGCCCAGGATGGTCTGCAGCTTGGCCGCCGCCCGCGCGAACGCTTCTGCGGCCTTACCCGCAACAGGGGCCACCGCCTCCGCGGCGTAACGCGCGCGCTTGGCGAGGATCCGGATGCGGTGGAGCTCCGGGTCGGTGGGCACATCAGGGAGCTGCTTGACGGCTGAACGCAGGCGCCGCCACGGGCCGGCCGCCAGCGGAGGCAGGACCTTCGACGCCGCCTCCTCGGCGTCGGGCAGCGTCGCCGGCGCATGGGCCGCGCTCACCAGCCGGTCGAGCAGGTCGATGTAGCGCACGGAGCTGAGCTCCGCCATCAGCTTCGTGCGCAGCGTCTCGATCTCCTCCTCGAGGAAGTGCAGAAGCGAGCCGGCCGACCTCAGGTCGGTCGGCGGCAGCGTCTTGGCGCGCTCGCGCAAACGCTCGAGCAGCACCTCGCGGTCGCGTACCGCGCCCAGCCCCAGGGCGAGCCACCCCAGCTCCGAGCGCAGGGGCTCCGTCCACTCCGGGTCGAGCAGCGGGGCGAACGTGCGCAGGTGAGAACGCAGCTTGCGGGTCGCGACGCGAGCTTGGTGGACGGCCTCTGGGTCGCCGCTCGTCCGCACCAGCGGGTCGTGCTTCAGGAGCGACGCGATGCTCTCGGCAAACGCGTGCTTGATCACGTCCCTGGCGGGCGAGTCCGCCTGGACGGGCTGCGCCGCCACCTCCGGCGGTTCCATCGCGCGCGGACCAAGCGCGCGAATGTGCTTTGGAGTCGGATCGGGCGCCCCGGCGCCCGCGTTGCGGAGGCGCAGCACGATGGGGTCGACGATCCCGTTGGCCCCGTTGGGCTGCGCCATCACCTCGACCTCGATCTCGCGGAACCTGGCCGCGACGCGGCGGCCGTCTCGCACGGACACCTCGTCGTCCACGACCTCCGCCACGCGGGCTCCCGCGGCATCGACAAGCCTCACGCGACGCCGCACGGTCGACAGGCGCGCGACCGGAACGAGCTCCGCCTTGCGGACGTAAGCGCGCACGACGTCGACCGCCGCCTGGGGTGGTTTCTTCGCGCCACCCTGGAACACGAGCTCGTCGCGCTCGAGGAGGGCGCCCTGTGGTGACCCGGCGGGAGTGGCCGGCGGAAGCTTCAGCGTCCAGCCTTCTCCCGCGCGATGTCGCAGGGACACGCCCCAGCGCGCCAGCCGCAGATCCGGCGTGTCGTAGTAGACGGTTTCGAGCCGGACGGCCTCCGGCGGGCTCACCGCCACGCCGTCGAGCACGCCGGTGAGATCGGGCAGATGAAATGCGGGTCCCGCCCCCAGCTTGACCTCGCTTTCTAGCATCGGACTTCCCGCCTAGGCATGCGGGACGCCGTTCACCACTCCGTTGCCACGCGCGTTCTCCAGGGCCAGTTCCTGGAACCGCTTGTGGGAGTTGAGCCCTTTGACGGTCGGGACGCGCTGCCAGCGCCCGTCGCTGCAGAGCTCCCAGGCCAGCACGTCGTCGGCAAGTGCGATTTCCATGATCTGCGTCAACCGCTCGCGGAGCTTTCGATCCGAGACCGGCGCAACGGCCTCTACCCGCCTGTCGAGGTTGCGCTGCATGAGGTCTGACGAGCCGAGGTAGTACTCAGCGTCCGCCCCGTCGCCGAAAGCGAAGATGCGAGAGTGCTCGAGGAACCGGCCGACGATCGAGCGCACCCTGATCCGCTCTGAAAGCCCCGGCACTCCAGGGCGCAGCGAACACATGCTGCGGACGATCAGGTCGACCTGCGCGCCCGCCTGCGAGGCGCCGTACAGGGCGTCGATGATCGGCGGATCGATCAAGTTGTTGACCTTGATGATGATCCGCCCGCCCGGCTTTCCTTCGCGCTCGATGAGCTGCGTGATGCTCGTCCGCAGGCTCGTCGGCGCGACCAGGAGCTTGCGGTAGCGGTGCTGCCGGCTGTATCCGGTCAGCATGTTGAACAGCTCGGTGACGTCGGCGCCCAGGTCGGCGTCAGCCGACAGCAGGCTCACGTCCTCGTACGCGTGCGCAGTGCTCGGGTTGTAGTTTCCGGTGCCCACGTGCAGGTAGTGCTGGATGTGCTTGCCCTCGCGCCTCACCACCAGCGTTACCTTGGCGTGTGTCTTGAGGCCGACGAGCCCGTAGACCACGTGCACATTGGCCTCTTCGAGCGCTCGCGCCCAGCCGATGTTGGCCTGCTCGTCGCCGCGCGCCTTGAGCTCGACGAGCGCCGCGACCTGCTTGCCTCGCTCAGCCGCGCGGATGAGCGCTCGCACGATCGGGCTCCCCGGACCTGAGGTCCGGTACAGGGTCTGCTTGATCGCGAGCACGTCGGGGTCACTCGCGGCGTGATCGATGAACGCCTCCACCGACGTCGCGAACGAGTCGTATGGATGGTGGGCGAGCACATCGCCGGCGCGCAGAACGGCGAACAGGTCTGGCACCTCCGCGCCGAGCCCGCGCAGCCGCGGCTGCGTGGTCGGAGTCCACGGCTCCTCTTTCAGGTCGGGACGGTCGAGCGCGAACAGCGCGTGAAGGCTGCCCATGTCGAGCAGCCCGTCCGCCTGGTACACGTCGCTGGGCTGCAGCTCGAGCTCTCGCGTGAGCAGTTCGAGGACCTCGGGCGACATGCCCGGGTCGACCTCGAGCCGTACGACGCGCGCGTGGCGGCGCCGCCGGCGCAGCTCCGTCTGGATGGCGGCGAGCAGGTCTTCGGCATCGCTGTCGACGTCGTCCAGGTCACCATCGCGCGTCACGCGGAATGGGTGATTCGCGACCACCTCCATGCCCGGGAACAACGCCTGCAGATGGAGCGCGATCACGTCCTCCAGGGGCACGTAACGCTGGCCCTCGACCAGCGGGATGAACCGCGGCAGCACCGGCGGCACCTTCACGCGCGCGAAGCGCTGCTGGTGGCGCTGCGGGTCGCGGACCATGACGGCGAGGTTCAGCGACAGGTGAGAGATGTACGGGAACGGGTGCCCGGGGTCGACCGCCAGCGGGGTCAAGACCGGAAAGATCTGCTGCCTGAACACGGTGTGCAGCTGGCTCAGCTCGCGCTTGGTCACATCGGCGCCGCGCACCAGCGTGATGCCCGCCTCGGCGAGGGCCGGCACGATCTCTCGGTTGAACAGTCCCACCTGCCGGTCGACCACGCCCTCGACCCGGGTGCGGATCACCCTGAGCTGCTCGAGGGGCGACATGCCGTCGGGCGACGCGACCGCGACCGCCGCGAGGACCTGTTCCTTGAGCCCCGCTACGCGAACCTGGAAGAAATCGTCGAGGTTCTGGCTGAAGATCGCGAGGAACCTGACCCGCTCGAGCACGGGGAGCTTCGGGTCCTCCGCCATGGCCAGCACCCGCTCGTCGAAATCGAGCCGGGACAGCTCCCGGTTGAGGTAGCGGGGGGCCTCCGGCACCGCGAGTGGGCCTGTTTGATCCGAATCTGCCTGGACTCCCACCACCACGGATGAAAGATTACCGCCTGCCGCTCGAAGCAAGGTTAGCTACCGGTTAAGGACCGCCTACCCGCGAAGCCGCCGGCAGGCGGGATCTGCCACCGATCGCACGCTCAAGCCTTAACCCGCCTGGGCAGGCGCTTTAACCGGCAGGAGGTAGCTTGGCTACCGAAGCCGAAATGGAACTCTTAGGCCCCGAGATCGCACCCTCCGGCCCGAGCTGGGTGTCCCGGCTCGTCGAGGCTCTCCAGCCGCTCAGCGTGCGCGCCGACCGCCTCTCGTCAATCGGGCTGTTTGCCGGGCTCCCGCGCCCCGATCTCGAGTTCGCGGCAAGCTGTTTGGCGGAGACCCTGGTCGAGCGTGGCACGCGGATGACGGTGCAGGGTCACCCCTCCCTGAGGTTCTGGCTGATCACCCAGGGCGAGGCCCTGGTGTCGGCCGACGCCCGACCGATCCGGGTGGCCGCGCGAGGAGACGTCGTGGGCGGCGCCACTTTGCTGACACAACTCGACTCGCCCGAAACCACGATCGCCCTGACCTCGATCCGCGCCTTTGAGGCCGGGCCGGCGCAGTTCCGCGAGCTCATCCGGGAGCGGTCGATCCGGCAGCGGCTGGCGGCGCTCAGCGGGGCGAAGCGTCCAGCCAGGCGGCGGAGCTCGGCGGGAGCTTCAGGCTCCCGCTGACCTGCCGGACGAACCTATCGCCGGCCATCAGAAGGCGGCCACCGATCTCGAGCTCGACTGGCCGGGCGCCGAAGTTGCAGGCGACGAACAACGGTCCACGCCGGTAGGTCAACACCCCGTCGGGGGCGGGGCACCATTCCAGGCGATCAGGCAGCCGCGCCGCGAGCTGCCGGCGCAGGCTCAGCGCGCGCATGTAGCGGCGCAGCGCTGAACCCGCCGAGGCGAGCTGCGCATCGACCGCGAGCCTGTCCCAGCCTTCGGGTTCGGGAAGCCAGGTGGGCGCGGTCGAGAACCCGGCGTTCGGCTGCCCCCGTAGCCAGGGCATGGGCACTCGGCATCCGTCGCGACCCGCCTGGCGGCCGCCGCTGTGGAAGAAGAAAGGGTCCTGGCGCCGATCCTCCGGCACGTAGGCCTCTTCGAGGCCGAGCTCCTCGCCCTGGTAGAGGAAGACCTGGCCGGGCAGGCCGAGCACGAGAAGCATGGCCGCCACGGCGCGCTTGCGACCGAGGATCCCTCCGCCGAAGCGTGTCGCCTCGCGAATCACGTCGTGGTTGGAAAGGGTCCAGCTCGGCTCGATCCCCGGACCTTTGAGCGCCCGGCGGTCCGTGTCGATCAAGCGGCGCCAGCGGGTCGCGTCCCACGGTGCCGTGACCATGGCGAAGGCCATGTGCAGCTGGTCGGGAGCGACGAAGACGGACTGCCGCCTGGGCTCGAACATCTCGCCGACGAGCACGCGCTCCGGCTCATATGCGCCGGAGATCGCACGCCACTTTCGGTAGACGTCGTGAAGCTCCGGCTGGTCGAAGATCGAGAACGCCGGGTCGGGCTCGTCGGCGCCGGTCAGGCGGTTGCGAACGAGCGGCCTGTCTGCGAGGTCCGGGCGCTTGAAGAGGGCTGACGCGACGTCGATTCGAAAGCCGTCCGCACCGCGCTCCAGCCAGAACGCGATGATGCGTTCGAACTCGGAGCGGACGTCGGGATTCCACCAGTTGAGGTCCGGCTGCTCCGGCGCGAAGAGGTGCAGGTACCACTTGCCAGTGGCCTCGTCCAGCTTCCAGGCCGGCCCTCCGAAGGCGGACGTCCAGTTGTTGGGGGGCGAACCGTCCGGCTTCTGGTCGGCAAAGTAGTACCACGACCGATGCGGATCGTCCGGAGAAGAAAGCGCGCTCTGGAACCACGGGTGCTGGTCGGAGGTGTGGTTGGGCACGACGTCGACCAGCACTTTCAGACCAAGCTCGTGAGCGCGGTCCACAAGCCGGTCGAAGTCGGCCAGGGTCCCGTACTCCGGGTTGACGTCCATGTACCCGGCGACGTCGTAGCCGTGGTCCTTTTGGGGGGAGGGGTAGAAAGGAGTCAACCAGATGGCGTCCACACCGAGGCGCCTTACGTAGTCGAGCCGGGAGGTGATCCCCGGCAAATCCCCGATCCCGTCGTCGTTGGAGTCCGCAAAGCTGCGGACGTAGATCTCATAGAAGACGGCGCCATGCCACCACGCCTGGGTCACGGCAGGTAACTATCTCGAAAAGCGGGCCGGCGCCGCCCGGCCCGCTTCAGGAGTGCGTGTCAGCCGAGAGCGGCCACCACGTTGGAGAAGACGTTGTTGATCTGGTTCCCCATGGTCAAAAGAATGACGATGACGACGATCGAAACGAGAACCAGGATCAAGGCATACTCGACCATTCCCTGGCCGCTCTGACGAACGGCACCCCGACGAATCATCTCAATCCACCTCCTTTCTCGCTCGCGCGAGCGTGATCGAAACCGTAACTTGTCTAACGCACGACTTCAGCCTTCATTAAGTTTTTTGTCTCGGCTATTTGTAATCGTTCCCATGAGCCTGACTAATATGTTGTCGAGATGGCGCGGCCGGTCTTCAGCCTCGAGCAGGTGCGGTCCTTCGTTGCGGTGGCCGAGCACGAGCACATCTCTCGGGCCGCGGCGTCCCTCTTTCTGACCCAGGGCGCCGTGACACAACAGATCCGCCACTTCGAGCGGGCGGTCGGGCTGCAGCTGCTGGAGCGCGACGGCCGGGGTGTGCGCCTGACCGACGCCGGGAAAACGATGGCGGTCGCCTGCAGGGCGGCGCTGCGATCCCTGCAGGTTCTCGAGGACACGGCCGAGTCGATCAAGACGCTGGAGAAGGGCTCACTCCACCTGGGAGCCAGCCCGACGTGCGCGACCCTTTACCTGCCCTCGCGACTCG
>Ga0209648_10001307_pt1 | contig 19963 bp, 17 predicted proteins | sample GraSoi2013_115cm_FD_185830 | JGI IMG/M metagenome (GOLD analysis project Ga0209648, IMG submission 185830) | Grasslands soil microbial communities from the Angelo Coastal Reserve, California, USA - Sample 9_17_2013_115cm (SPAdes) (version 2) | ecosystem: Environmental > Terrestrial > Soil >...
TGTCGGCGGCCGCCGCTATAGCCGCTGACGAGAGGACGAATACGAACGTCTCGAGTCCGCCTACCTTCGAGTTTTTCCCGCGCCGCATTTGCATTAGGTCTGCTTTTCTTAAGTTTCGGGTCTCTCCAAATCCTGGATGCCGAAGCTTGTTCATCCGTTACATGTTGGCCGCGATTTTGTCGGTGTCGGCCGATTTTGTCGCAACGGAAGCAAGCTCTTGGTTGAAGTTGAAGTCAGTAGCTGCGGTCCCGGTGATGAGCCGTGCCCCGCGACTGAAAGTGAGATCCTGGATTGCCCACTGGATAAATACCAGAATGCGGCTCTGGAACTGGACTATATACATCAGATGGATGAACGCCCATATGAGCCAGGCCGGCAGTCCAGACATATGCACGCCAAAAGCATTAGCCACTGCTGACCACCGGCCGATAACCGCCAGATTGCCTTTATCGAAATACTTGAAGTCCGCCTGCTTCGGTTTTCCCTGTACGCTCCTAAGTATCGCCTTCGCTGCATACGTTCCTTGTTGCATCGCAACCTGCGCAACGCCCTCCAATGGCGTCCCATTCCGATCCAGAGCGCAAGCGAGATCTCCGATAACGTAGGTATCCGGGTAGTTGGCAACGGTGAGCTGGGGACCTACCTTGATTCTTCCGCTTCTGTCGGTCTCCGCTTTGGTGCGGCTCGCCAGAGTTTTTCCCAAGGCCGGCACTGTCACGCCCCCAGCCCAAATGACAGTTCTGGCTTCCAGACGATCGATACCGGTATGAGTCTGGATGGTTAGACCTTCTTTATCGATGTCTTTCACCATCAGACCGGTGTGCACTTCTACCCCGAGTCTCACAAGCGAGCGTCTCGCCTTCTCCGCCAGGTCCTCCGGGAAAGGTGGGAGCACTCGCACTGCGCTGTCCATCAAAATAATCCGCGCTTCTTTCGGGTCAATAGCCCGGAAATCATTCTTCAGCGTCTGTCGCGCGATCTCTGCAATGGCTCCGGCAAGCTCTACACCGGTTGGGCCTGCGCCCACGATGACGAACGTGAGCCACGCGCGCCGCTGAGCCGGCTCGGTTATACGCTCAGCGACCTCGAACGCGTAGAGGATTTTGTGCCGGACATCTATGGCTTCTTCCACGCTTTTCAGGCTGGGGGCCCACTCTCGCCAAGCTTCATGGCCGTAGTAGGCGCTCTGTGAACCCGCTGCCACAATCAGCCAGTCGTATCCGAAGCTGGCGCCATCAGCAAGTAGAACGTGCTTCGATAGCGGGTCAATGTCCAGCACAGTGCCGAGGAGAACTCGGGCGTTCTTCTGACGGCTCAGGACGCTGCGCAGTGGGGCCGCAATCTCGCCGGCCGAAAGCGACCCCGTGGCGACTTGGTAGAGCAGTGGTTGAAACAAGTGATAATTGTGCTGGTCAATGAGTGTTACACCCACGGGCGCCGACTTCAATGCCTGCGCTGCAGATAGGCCGCCAAATCCGCCCCCCACGATGATGACGCTCGGTCGCCGGCTCATAGACCACTCGGTTTCCGATGCCGAAGCAAGATAACGATCGATCTGGGAGCCACTAAGTATTTCGCTTGCTCCAGAGGCAAGCCGTCGTCCGAGAAGTCGTCGGGACTCGGCAATGCCGTGTCCACAATTCTCGTCCACTCTTGTGCCGTACCTTCCTGGATGTGGAACTCCAACTCTTCCCAGTACGAGTTGATCATCGCGTAGATATCATCATCGCCTTGAGAAGCGCCGTGCAGGCAGAATGCGAGGCTGCGAGAGTCATCGGACAGATCGACGGTTGGACCAGTTCCATACCATGAGATATCCTCCCGCCAGAACCTGCTACGACCCAGGGCAGGATGAGCTTTCCGGAACGCAATCATGCTCTTGAAGAAACGAAAAACGTCTGCGTTCGAGCGTAACTGGCTCCAGTCCAGCCATCCGGTTTCATTATCCTGGTTATAGGGATTATTATTGCCAAACTGCGTATTCAAGAATTCATCTCCAGCTCGGAACATTGGAGTCCCGTTCGAGAGAAATATTAAACAGCAGAAATTCTTGATCTGCTTTCGGCGCAGTGCCAATACCTCCGACGTCGCCCCTTCCTCCCCTTCGTGGCCGCAGTTCCAAGAGTAGTTTTCGTCCATGCCATCTTGATTGTTGTTACCATTCGCCCAGTTGCGCTTGTGGTCGTACGAGACGAGATCGTACAAGGTGAAGCCGTCGTGGGAAGTTACATAGTTCACACTCTGGTAGGCGTGATAAGCCTCGCCACGACTGTCGGGAAAGAAATCATCGCTGCCATAGATGCGACGCATGACGTCCGGGACCATCCCGGCGTCGCCCTTGACGAAACGGCGAATGTCATCGCGGAACCGTGCGTTCCACTGCAGCCAGGTAATGCCTGGGAATCCGCGACCGAGTTGATAAGCGCCGGTGTCCCAGGGTTCTGCGATGAGATGCAGCTCACCCAGCTCCGGATCGGCGGCGATTTCGCTGAATATGGGAGCGTCTCCCCAATTGAGAGACCCGTCCGCATTGCGGCTGAACACGGACGCCAGATCAAAGCGGAATCCGTCGACATGCATCTCATGCTTCCAATACCTCAAGCTGTCCATCACCATCTTGCGGACGTGTCCTTGACTGAAATTCATGGTGTTGCCCGTGCCGGAGTAATTGGCGTAAGGGTTCGCCGGGTCGGAGGACAGCATGTAATAGCCAGCGGCGTCGAAACCCTTGAAGCTGTAGATTGGCCCTCTGTGGTCACCCTCGCAAGTGTGGTTGTAGACAACATCGAGCACCACGCCGATACCGGCCTCGTGAAAAGCCTTGACCATGTTTTTAAATTCAAGGTGCTGCTCATCATCGTCGCGGTTACTCGCGTACTGCGCATGCGGCGCAAAAAAGTTCAAGGGCATGTAGCCCCAGTAATCGCCCTGTTGTGGATCGCGCTGAAAGATCGGCATCAGCTCGACAACGGTTATCCCGAGTTCCTGGAGATAAGGGATTCTCTCCACCAGACCGGCATACGTGCCGGCACGAGACGCATCTACGCCGGAGTTGGGGTTTTTGGTGAAGCCCTTCACGTGAAGTTCGTAGACGACTGCATCAGGCTCATGATGCGGAGCGCGATCCCCTCCCCAGTCAAATTTCTGGCGGTACCCAGTCAGCGCTCCCAAAGGTGCCCGGCCTGCATTTGGACCTTCTCGCATTGCCAGTTCGCGATCAAAGCCGGGTGGAAAGCAAACGCTCCGCGCATAAGGGTCAAGGAGAACTTTTTGCGGGTCGAAGCTATGAAGCTGAGAAACTGTCTCTCCCGAGACGGAATATGAGTAATAACGGGCCTCACCAACGTCTACGATTGGAATCCGGCAATGCCATATCCGCCCGGATTTGTTGCGCAGAAAATCGAAGCGGAACATCAGGATGGGGCTCACCAAATCGGTTGCGGAAAAAAGCAATAGAGCGACACTCTCCGCACGTTCGGCGTGAACGGCAAAGTTGAACGCCTGCTCCTCCTCAATCCAGGTAACACCAAGCGGCAACGGGCTGCCCTCAGCCTGCTCCCATGTCGAGCGTTTGGTCGGCGCAACAGTCTGAGCAGAGTCGCCCGGGGCATCGACGCCGGGAAGCCCGCTACGGGTTAATTTGTTCACTGTGCCTCTCTGAAACATATTATTTTCGGGGAGTACATTTTCCCGACAATGCGTCTTCCATTCAGCTTGCATCGGATCCCGCGGCCGTTCCCCTGCGTGTGTGCATTTGCGATTCCACCCTGATGGGGACAAACTCGGGAATCCTAAGCGCCAAATCAATCAGTTAGTCGTTGAAGCGGTGATCCGTGCTGGCGGGAAAGCGCGTGCCACCATCGTGGCTATGACAGGAGTTCGTCAGACGCCAATCGGTGTTGACGACGGACTCGCTTCAAGTCTCTTATACATTCGGCGATTGCAACCTAGGCTGCCAAATCGCCGACTGCCGCGCGATCGGCGAACATTACAGCCTGATCCGGGCGAACCCGCCCTGCCGGAATCGAGGAATCGCCCTTTCGCAGACGGAGCAGCGCGCCAACTTTTTCATTACCGGTCACCAGCCACAAGATACGATGCGCGCGATTGATAATCGGATAGGTCAATGTCATTCGCCGCCGTCCTTGATACACGCCGGTCACAGCCACATCAACGTCGTTGACATTCAGTGCTGGGTCCCCAGGCACCAAAGAGGCGGTGTGTCCGTCTGGCCCAAGACCCAGGTGGACCAGGTCCAGTATTGGCGGGGAGCCAGCGATCTCGCCCAGGGATGAGGCATACTGCCTGGCCGCGGCTTCCAGATCGGGAGATTCCACAGGCATGGCATGGATTTGCTCCGGACGAATCGGCGAGTGATCGAGCAGAGTTTCTCGAAGATGCGCGAGATTTCTATCCGGGTGGTCTGCCGGGGCGACGCGTTCGTCCACCTGCACCACATGTACGCGCTCCCACGGAAGTTCTTCCTTGCCCAGCGCACGTAGCATGATCCAGGGAGTTCGGCCGCCGCTGACGGCCATCACGAACTGACCGCGTGCAGCGACTGCAGCGGCGGCCTCCGCAGCAACAAACTTCGCTGCCGCTCGCGCCGTGGATTCGTCATCGGAAAATACTTCGACCTTCATCCCTGCCTCTCTGCCTATGAAATTCACGCAGCCTGGCCAGCCACGGCTGAAGTCTCGGGTGCAACAACAGGGTTCTGCCAGCCTCCCGGCGGCGTGACTCGCTGCATTTCATTCGGTCCCCAGCTGTTTGGCTCGTAAGGGTAGACGGGCGTGGCCTTTTGGAGCACTGGATCTACGATTCGCCATGCTTCTTCAACGTAGTCTTCTCGTGCAAACAGAGTAGCGTCCCCGGCCATCGCGTCTCCCAGCACTCGCTCGTAGGCGTCCATCTCCTGCGTATTGGGTTGCCGGCTGGCAATCATCTCCGCGGACTGGCCAACCAATCTGTCGCCCGGAGCCAAAACCGTCATGCCCATGGCGATTGCCACATCGGGGCTGATCCGGAACCGGAGATAATTCGAATTGAGAAACTCCGCCGGGATGAAAGTGGGTGGCTTTCGCAGCCGGCAAACGATTTCCGTGCACGTCACGGGAAGGCACTTCCCTGCCCGGATGTAGAACGGAACACCCTGCCAACGCCAGGAATTGACTTCCAGTTTGAGGGCGGCAAAGGTCTCCATCTTCGAGTCCTGCGCAACTCCTTTCTCTTGCAGATAGCCGCGAAACTGCCCGCGAACAAGATTTCCCTCTTCCAGCGCCTGAATCGCCTTCAGGACCTTAACTTTCTCGTCACGAATGGATTCGCTGTCCAATCTGACAGGAGCCTCCATGGCCAGGTTGCAAAGGACCTGGAAAAGATGATTCTGAATGACGTCACGGATGGTGCCGGTCTGATCATAAAAGGCGCCGCGGCCCTGGACACCGAAATCCTCCGCCATCGTGATCTGAACGCTCTCGACATAGTTGCGGTTCCAAAACGCTTCCATGAACGCATTTGCGAAGCGGAAGGCGACCACGTTGTTCACCGGCCGCTTGCCCAAATAGTGGTCGATCCGGAAAATTGCGCTTTCGTCGAACCTTCGGAGAAGGACCTTATTGAGATGTCGCGCCGATGGCAGGTCATTCCCGAATGGCTTCTCGATGATGATCCGACCTCCCGTCGTGCAGCCGCCGTTCTCTAATTGCTCGAGCACCGGTTCGAACATAGTGGGCGGAATCGCGAGGTAGTGCGCCGGCCGCTGCGCTCCTTTCAGTTCCTTGCCGAGCGCGCGAAACGTAGCGGGATCGTTGTAGTCTCCATCAACATAGCGAAGCAAACTAGAAAGTTTCTCAAAGGCCGCTGAATCCACTCCGCCATGTTTCTCGAGGCTGTCGTATGCACGAGCGCGGAGTTGGTCGAGCGTCCAGCCCGCTTTTGCAACGCCGATAACCGGCACATTGAGATGACCGCGGTTCAACATTGCCTGCAACGCGGGAAATATCTTCTTGTAGGCCAGGTCGCCGGTTGCGCCGAAAAAGACCAGCGCGTCGGAGTGGGAATTCGTCACAATTGTCTCCTCAAGCCACTTTGGACTTGGTGTCGGATTTTTCGATGTGTCCGCCGAATTGATATCGCATCGCGGACAAAAGCTTGTTGGCGAAATCAGCTTCTCCCCGCGAGCTGAATCGCTCGTAAAGGGCGCTGGTGAGAACCGGCACGGGTACCGCTTCGTCGATCGCAGCTTTGATCGTCCACCGTCCTTCGCCGGAATCAGAAACATGGCCGGCAAACTTCGACAGACTCGGGTCCTCTAGCAGCGCGTTGGCGGTCAGGTCCAGCAACCAGGATGCGATCACACTTCCGCGACGCCACACCTCCGCGATGTCTCGCAGGTTCAGGTCGTACTGGTAGTGCTCGGGGTCACGCAACGGCGTAGTTTCGGCATCTGCTGCTGCGTTCGCTTGCTTGCCGACATTGGCGGCGCGCAGAATCGCTAACCCCTCCGCGTATGCCGCCATGATTCCGTACTCCATGCCGTTGTGGACCATCTTGACGAAATGACCGGCGCCGTTTGGCCCGCAGTGCAGATAACCCTGCTCGGAGGTGCCGTCAATCTTGTCGCGGCCGACGGTGTGGGGAATGTCGCCCATTCCGGGGGCAAGCGTCGCGAAAATTGGGTCGAGGCGCTTGATCACCTCGGTCTCGCCGCCAATCATCATGCAATAACCTCGCTCCAGGCCCCAGACGCCTCCGCTGGTGCCCACATCCACGTAGTGGATCTTTTGGGGAGTGAGGTCCTTTACCCGCCGGATATCGTCCACATAATAAGAGTTTCCCCCGTCGATGAGGATGTCACCTGCCTCGAGGCGGGGCAGAAGGTCAGCGATGGTATCGTCAACAACTGCGGCCGGAACCATCAGCCAAATAGCTCGCGGCTCTGCGAGTTTCTCCACCAGCTCCGCGAGCGAAGCGGTTCCTGTCGCCTTCTCCTTGACCAATTCTTCCACAGCTTTTGGCGACCTATCGAACACTACGCAGTTGTGCCCCTTCTTGATGAGCCGCCGCACCATATTGGCGCCCATACGTCCAAGACCAATCATGCCAAGTTGCATATCTATCTCCTCAGTGTCTCGGTTGTTACGCGGGAACGACTTTCTCGCGGGTTTCGAAAATCTCAACAAACTCCTGATATCGGCGAGCGACTTCGGCGACTGCGTCATTTCGAGTTATCTTGCTTGCACGCCAGTCAACGAGTGGACTCCAGAAGCTCGTCCGGCCAACGGCGAAGCCAATGAAGCCCGGTACTGCAGCGGCGGTAATGAGCCACTCCCGGACTCTGTTATCGTCCTCGCCCCGACCGAGGATGATGCAGCCGACTCGGTTCCGACCGCCGCGGCGAGCAGCAGCCACAACCCGTTCGCAGTCTTCTTGACGCTCGAGCCCCTCGACCTTCCACACATCCGGTTCGACCCCCGCATCTTGAAGTTCCTGAATGGTTTGAGTCATCAGCCGGGGACGAAGCTCCAAATCGTAGGCCTTCTTATCTCCTTTGAGGCGATCAAGCTGCGCCTTCTCCGCCGGGACCAGCAGTTCGAACATGAACTTACTGGAACTGCTGTTGCTGCGCAGATATTCCGACAACCGCCTCAGACGAGCTGATTGCCGCCGGTTAAGGGCCCGATCGCCCTCGGGGTTGTAACGAACGAGGACCTTCGAGAAGGTCAGGTGAAAAGTTTCAATATGCTTCTCGAAATCTTCGCCGTATTCGAAGTCGAATTCATCCTGACCACTCTTCTCCACCGGGCAACAGGTTATGTACCCGTGTTCAACTGCATCGCGGAGAATCGCGGCGCCGAACTGCTCGTCAACCAGAATTCCAGCCTTATCTTTGGGAACGCCGGCATGGACGGCAGTAATGAAAGCGTCGTAGATTACCCGCTTCGCAGCAGCAATCTCGGCCGTCTGTTGCGCGCTCAACGCGCCCTCCCATCCGAACATCCTTTCCTGGAAAGACCCACGATGGTCAAAAGGCAGAATGTAGAGGGGCTTATCGAATCCGAGATTCGTCATGCAATTTCCTTGGATTTCCGGTAGTAAGTGATCAGGTTATTGGTTGAACTATCATGTGCGAGCCTCGGTTCGTCTTTGTCCTCAATCTCGGGGATGATGCGTTGCGCAAGCGCCTTGCCCAACTCAACGCCCCACTGGTCGAACGAATCGATGTTCCAGATCACGCCCTGGGTGAAAACGGAATGTTCGTACAGAGCCACCAGCTTGCCGAGGGCTTCCGGCGTCAACTGTTCAGCGAGGATCGTGTTCGATGGACGATTGCCTTCGAATACCCGGTGGGGAACGAGCCACTCGGGAGTGCCTTCTGCCTTCACCTGTTCAGAAGTCTTGCCGAATGCCAATGCCTCGGTTTGCGCGCAAACGTTAGCAATCAACATATCGTGGTGCCGGCCAAGTGGGTTGAGCGGCTTCGAAAAAGCGATGAAGTCGCAGGGGATGAGCCTGGTCCCTTGATGAATCAACTGGTAGAACGAATGTTGGCCATTGGTTCCCGGTTCGCCCCAGTAAATTGGACCGGTGTCGTGCGCGACCCTCTTACCATCAAGTGTCATATGCTTGCCATTGCTCTCCATCGTCAGTTGCTGCAGGTACGCTGGGAACCGTTTCAGATATTGTTCATAGGGCAATACCGCCACAGTCTGCGCCTCAAAGAAATCGCTGTACCAGACCGCCAGAAGGCCCATAAGCACCGGCAGATTTTTTTCGAAGGGAGTGGTGCGGAAGTGCTCGTCCATCCGGTGGAGACCGAGAAGCATGGCCTGAAAATTGTCCGGGCCAATGGCGACCATGGTGGAGAGGCCGATGGCAGAGGACATTGAATAGCGGCCCCCGACCCAGTCCCAAAACTCGAACATGTTCGTGGTATCGATACCAAACTTCGCAACCTCTGACTTATTCGTCGAAACCGCAACAAAATGTTTCGCAACTGATTTTTCGTCACCCTGTATGGCGGCGAGTGACCAGGCGCGAGCCGTTTGCGCATTCGTCATCGCCTCCAGGGTCGTGAATGTTTTCGAAGAGATGATAAAGAGCGTCTCGGAAGGATCGAGATCATGGACCGCTTCCGCAAAATCGGTGCCATCGATGTTCGACACGAAGCGAAATGTCATTGTTCTATCGGCGTAGTATTTCAGCGCTTCGTAAGCCATAACCGGCCCCAAGTCCGAACCACCGATGCCGACATTCACTACGTTGCGAATGCGCTTGCCTGTGTGCCCCTTCCACTCGCCACTCCGGACACGGTTGGCGAAATCGGCCATCCGGTCGAGCACGGCGTGCACCTTGGGAACCACGTTTTCGCCGTCCACCACGATGGATGCGTCTCGCGGTGCACGGAGGGCGGTGTGCAACACCGCTCGTTTCTCAGTGATATTGATTTTCTGCCCGGTAAACATGGCGTCGATTCGTTCTCGCAGGCGAGATTCCTCGGCGAGTTTCAGCAGCAGGTTGAGGGTTTCGGTCGTGATGCGGTTCTTCGAATAGTCGAGAAGAAGCCCCAGAGCCTCGGTAGTCATCCGCGTGCCCCGCTTGGGATCATCCGCAAAGAGCTGCCGTAGGTGGATCTCTCTTACCTTCTTGTAGTGAGCTGATAGAGCCCTCCATCCCTGATGTCTGACTGTGGGGCGCTTTGTGATCGCTTCTACCCTTGCTGCCATGTCTCTTCTCCTGTGGCGTCTGCTTTCGTTTAGAAATTTCGTGCGAGCGGAAAGCCAAGGCTGCCTGTTCTGAACAACCGTTACGCGTGTAGCTGAGTAATAACCTGAGACTCGAAATGTTGCATGCTGTTCTCGAGTCCATATGCCGCCGCACCTGCTAATGCCGCCTGGCTTACCACAGCATGAATCGGGATACGCGCCATTAATTCAGCAAATCGTCCCTTCCGCTTGAAGGACTGCATGAAGCCCGGCTTCCGAAGAGCGTCCAACGTGTGGACAACAACGCCGCCGGCCACATATACGCCCCCCGTCGCCAGTACTTTCAGCGCAAGATTGGCTGCCTCGCTGGCAAGAATCGAAACGAACAAGTCAATTGTTTCTGTGGAGAGCGTTCTAAGTTCTTGGGACCCGAGTCCGTGATTTATGATCACAAATGACGGGTCAGGTGCAGAAGCAATTAGCTGCGCTACTTCAGGGCTCTCGGGGATTCGCTCGACATCGCGAAGAAACTTGTAAAGAAGCGGAATCCCGATTCCAGAACACACATGCTCAAAGCTCACATGATCGAACCGCTTGAACAGGTATTCGAGAAGCCGTATCTGTCTCTCGTCGGTCGGAGCAAAGTCCGCGTGCCCGCCTTCGGAGCTATGAGCAAGATAACGGGATCCATCCCATGTCAGGAAGGACTCGCCCAGGCCGGTACCCGGCGCAATCACTGCGATCGCTCCTCTGGGAACCCCTTCGCCGCTGTTAATCGTGATCACGTCGCTGGGCCTTAAGATCGGAACTGCGCGGGCAACGGCCTCCAGATCGTTGATCAGGAAAACCGATTTCAGGTTGAGGTTAAGCTCTCGGGCAAGCGAAATATCTTCGATCATCCAAGGCAAGTTGGTGGCCTTTACCCGCCCGCCGATCACTGGACCTGCAACCGCGAAGCACGCCCGGTCCACGGGCTTGTCCACCTTTGCCAGGAACTCCTTCACGATCGCCTCTAAGCTAGGGTAATCGGCGCTATGGACCTTGACTTGTGCCAGCGACGAATGGGGCCCGCCCTCATTCGAGAAGATTGCCAGCTCGGTCTTCGTTCCGCCAATGTCTCCCGCAATTAGCATTGCCGTTCTCCCGTTTTGCCTGTCCTAAGCTGTTGCGAAACGCGCGCTGTTCGGCTTCGATCCACTCAGCCCATAGAACAAGATGTACAAGTAGCAGATCACCGGCAAAAAGAATGCGTGGTGAAGTCCAACGTGGTCAGCAATTGAGCCCTGTATCACAGGCAGGATTGCTCCACCCACAATAGCCATATTCAGGACGCCGGATCCATTTCCCGTCAAGGGACCGAGTTCTGCGACGCCCAAGCTGAAGATGGTGGGGAACATGATGGAGTTGAAGAAGCCGACGGCAAGAATAGTCCACATCGCCGTGTGTCCGCCCAGTAGCATGGAAGCTGTCACCAGCACCGCCGCAAAGATCGCGCATACAGCAAGCAAATATCCGGGCTTGAACCGTCGCAGAAGTCCCGCGCCGAGAAACCGCCCGATCATTGCGCCGCCCCAGTAGAAAGAAACGAAGCCCGCCGCGGTCTTGGCGGAGAGTCCGGCAATTTCGGGCAAACCGAAATAGTTCACCAAAAAGCTTCCGATTGAAACCTCGGCCCCCACATAGGTGAAAATGCCAATCGCACCGAAGAGGAGATTGGGATGTCTCCAGATCGAATCGTTAACCCTCTCTCCGGGGCGGTAGGCTGCGGTTTGGATTTTTGGCAGCCTGAAAGTGCCGATCAATACCGCCAATAGCACCAGCGCTATGCCGATCACGGTGTACGGCATCTTTACCGAGGCCGATTGCTCCACGCGATATAGATGTAGAGCCTGTGGCGCGAGTTGCTGTAACTGTTCGACCGTGAGTGGCGCAGCGCTCAGGATCAGCAGTCCCCCAAGTTTCGGCGCGATGGTGGTGCCAAGCGAGTTGAAAGCCTGCGTCAGGTCCAGCCGGCTGGATGCCGTTTCAGGTTTGCCTAATACAACCACGTAAGGATTGGCCGCCACCTGAAGACCGGTGATACCTGCGGCGAGAACGATGAGCGCGCTCAAAAACAGTGGGTATGAAGCAGCAGAGGCTGCGGGTAGGAACAGGAACGCTCCAACAGCCATGGTTAGCAAGCCGAGCACCATGGCGCTCTGGTAGCCGATCCTGTTCACGACCTTCGACCACGGTACTGAGAATAGGAAGTAGGACGAAAAGAATGCGAACTGGACCAGCATGACTCGCGCGTAGCTCAGCTCAAAGATAGACTTCAGGTGGGGCACCAGAATGTCATTCAGCGAGGTCAGAAATCCCCACATGAAAAATAGCGTCGTGACGACGGCCAGAGGACGTGAATAGTCTGGTATTGGCGAATCAGCCGCGATGCTCTGCGTGCCAGCAGGGCTCGAAATTTCGGGAGTTGCCATCTTTCGTCACCTCAGATGCTGCACACGATTCGATGATTCAGGCTGATTAACTATTGGCGTTCATATTGTGATCGTTGAATTCCTGGTTTTCCTGGAAGCTGGCAACTACCACCACGTTTCAGCCTGTACTCCGTACGTCAGGCCATTTGTTCTTTTTAGATATGGCGCTCCGCCCACAAAACCGCGAAGTCCGTCCGACCAGTCAGCGTAGGTCACAAAGGCGCGCAGTACCGGCCGGCTGAAAAACTTTCTGCCTGCTCCGATTTGCGGCGCGATAGTGAATTTGCGCAGCCACCCGTCGTACTGGCCGCGACTGTGCGTGTGGTCGAATCCTCCCTCGAACGCAAGGGAGAGATATTTGTTAAAGAAGATCTCCGGCCTGGCGCCAAACGAGACCCACTGATTCCAGCCGTGTTCCGGATTACCGTCTTTGGTTCGCTGGTAGATGAAAATTGGCATGATGGCGAACCTGTCGTTTGGCTGAAAGACCACCTGTTCTGTGACGAGAAACCTTGCCGTGCTGTTTATAAACGCGGTGGGATCATCTATTGACGTACTGAAGTTGCTCGCCGGCCCGGTCCCGTACTGGATACCCAGCGCGTGGTACCCACCGTGCCACTCGAGACGTTGATGGCGCAATCCGAACGCGTATCCATTCGTCGTAGGAATTGCGGTGCCCGTTGTTGTAGTGCCACCCTTTGAGGTAGCAAAATCGAACCACCCAGCCCACAGACCGGCGGGTCCCTTCAGGTCATAAAAGCGGACGTCAATGTTGCTCTTTGTGAGATTGCCGTTTTGGGTGACAATGTCGGGCCGCGCGCCGGACAAATACGATAACGCCAGCTTGCCGATTCCAAAGCTGAGATCTTCAACGCCGGCGCCGTAGCCGCTCATGTCCAATGGATAGAAGTCGTCGATCTCGATGTGCTGGCGACGGTAGAATCTTTCGCCTGCCCAGAATTTGGCGTCTGGCTGGCTCTCCAGGATGTTGCCCGCCTGAACGAAGGCTTCGCGGAAGCGGAACTGGTCATTACCGGTGCCCCCGGTGAAATTGGCATAATTGGCAGAGTTCGTGGTGTTGGCTTCTATCATCACCTCGGTCTTCATCCACGCCTTGTCGAAACTGTGTTCTGGGTTCAGCCAGTTGTTGACAAAGATCAATTCCGCGTAGGTTTCCGCTTCATTTCCCAGGCGGTATTTGGCGCCAGCCCCAGGCGCTTGGAACGCAATCTGCTGCCCTCCCACGCTGTTTAGACCGTAACCCGAACGAAAATAACCATGGAATTCAAAGGTGCTCAGCTGTTTATTCAGCTTCTCGATCTTTGCATCTGCTTCTCTCAGGAGGTCATACGTCGGCTCTGAAGGCAGCTGGCCTTGAAACTTTGCCCCGACCTGACTCGACTCTCCGAGCACAGCTTCTTGAAAAGCGTCCTCGGCACCCAGTTCCACGGCCGAGACCGTCCTCTGCTTGGTTTTTGCGTTGTCCTCTTTCTGTTTTTCGATTTGCTGCTCCAGTGCAGCGATCCGTTGCTCGAGGTTGTGCGTAGTCTCCTCGTATTGCTGTTTCAGTTGCTGCAGTTGCTGCTCCATCTGATCGGATTGTTGAGCGGTAGCGGCTAACCCTCCAAATAGAATCACCGCAATGCACCGGATCAACCATCTAAGTGGCCCATTCCAATCAGTACGGCACACAGCAGTCATCGAACCAGCTTGCTCCTAACTGCAAATCTGTTTTTTCGGTCACGACAAGCCCGAGTCTTTGGGCCGCTCTCCTTCAAGCATTCGCAATTCCACTGCGGATCTTTCCGAGGCGGAGTGGGGTATTGTTCTCCCGTGCATGCATTTAAGGTTAAGGATTGACTCACGCGCGGCTGACGGCTCTAAATGCGGAATCGTGCTTTGTGCCAAGAACTTGGCAAGTGACAGGTCAGAGCAAGGCCGTCAAGCTGGGTTAGCGTCAAGCTGGAATCTGCCGACTCTGGTATTGCGGACCGGCCGAGCGCTTAGAGCTTTCGGTCAACTCCCGCAACGATTCAAAAGACGCGCGGGACAGCATGTCTTCAGAGAAGCGCCAACTCCAGTTCCCTCCCGCACGGCCGGGCACGTTCATACGCGCTTCGCGACCCAGGTTGAGTACGTCCTGTAACGAAGCGATGGTCAGTGCCGCCACCGATGACCACGCCATTCGCATCAGCGTCGGAGCGGCTTCCGCGCTCTCGCCCGGCGAGCGTTTGAGGTAATTCCACAAATTTTGTCGCTGGTAGTTGGGCAACTCTTCGTACCATTCGCGAGTCGTGGCATTGTCATGAGTACCGGTAATATGCCACCGTGTTGGGGACAGAGTTGTGCGGAAGATATGGATTGTCCGCATTACCGTCGAACGCAAATTGCAGCACCCGGGTCCCGGGCACTTCAAATTGATCGCGTAGGGCCTGCACGTCGGGCGTAATCAGACCAAGATCCTCGGCAATGAACGGTAGACGCCCCAGATCTGTTCGCACTGCTTGAAAAAAGCCGGTGCCTGGACCCTGCACCCATTGCCCGGACTGGGCCGTCGATTCCCCGGCTGGAACATGCCACGCGGCCGCGAATCCACGAAAGTGATCCAGGCGAATCATATCTACGTGAGCCAGAAGCGCTCGGAACCGGGCTATACACCACCGATAACCAGTCGAACGATGTACGTCCCAGTTGTAAACAGGATCGCCCCACAACTGTCCCTGCGCACTGAAATAATCGGGCGGAACTCCGGCGATGAAACGTGGCCGTCGTTGCTCGTCCAGCAGGAATAACTCCGGGTTGGCCCAAACATCACATCGCCCGCCTGCAGTAACCCGTCGGAGATGAGGCCGCCCGGACTGATCAGCAGTACGTTTCCGGCAAACGAAGACCGTGATTGATACGGCGAATTTCCATAGCCGGTCGGGCCGAGGGGTAGCGCCTGCCACCATTGTTGGCCAGCATCCCGGAGGCGATCAATCCATGAAAACGGCGACGGTCCCAGATCACCGATACCATAGGGCGAAGGCAGAGACGTGACGTGCAACAGCAACCCCGCGGCGCGGTACTCGGGCGGAAACGGGGGAATATTTCGTAGCCCGCCATTACTGCTCATCGGCTGACCGCATCCTGAGGACCGACGGTGAAGGAACCCAGAGCATTATTCACCATCTCCTGGGCGTGACGATCGTCATTCCAAAACCGGATCACCGGCTGAGAAAGATTGTGTTCGTACCCGACCGCGCTCAGGCTCGCCGTGCCCAGCAGAAAATACCTGCCCGCGTATCCTGGATCTCGCCCCAGCCACCGGTCGGCGAAAACGCGAATGAAGTGTCCGCTGGAAAAGAGCAGTACATCTCCCGGAACCGTGAGCACACGCTGAACTACACGGTCTGCCCGCTCGCCGACCTGCGCTGGCGATTCGCCTCCCGGCGCGCCGTCGCGGAACAGTTGCCAGTCTGGACGTTTTGCAAGAATCTCGGCCGAACGCAGCCCCTCATACTGACCGTAGTTCCATTCCACCAGGTCAGGATCGGTTTCGGCCACATTTCCAAACCCAGCAAGTTCGCAAGTTCGGGCAGCACGCTGCAAAGGGCTGGTAAATACCTTGTCAAATGTCGCGCCCTTCAGACGTTCTCCCAGCCGCCGTGCGTTACGCTCTCCGTTTGAGGTCAAAGGTAAGTCGGTAAGACCAGTGTGCTGCCCCGAAAGGCTCCATGCCGTCTCCCCATGCCGCGCTATATACACCACTGGAAGTGTTTCGCTCATGCAGTCTCTCGCCCAAGAACGGTCGACGCGCTGGCGGCTTTTCCCAGCTTATTCGAGTCCTCAGGAATTTTTTGCCTTCTCAACTGGCCCAACCAATGTTTGGATGTTTCTCAAGCATTCAAGGTCCCACACCAAAGTGAACGAATAGTGACAACCCGGCGGCCTCCTTCTTGGGTTCATTCCGAGATTTGCACGAACCCTTCCTGAACGAGCTGCGTCATCCTCGCCATAGCGTCCGTATTGATCTTGATTCCGGGAAGCACATCTTCGTTTCCCCAGTTGTGAACCTTCGCCGTCGCGCCACACAACTCAAAGTGCACACCGCGTTTCATTAAGTCAGAGACGAGGACTTTGTATGGATTGCCGGTTGCCACATTCCGTTCGGTGTTGTACGCCTTGTCGTTCAACGTCACGTGGCCCGCATTCGTGTGAAAGACCGCGATCACCTGAGCCTTGGCGTTCCAGCTGGCGATGTCATCCTCGATGAGCTGAAGGTGGAAGATAGAAGCCGGCAGATCTCCTTCGAACGCCAACGCAGGGATACTGAAGACAACCTTCACTTCCGCTAGCTTCACTGGAATATCGATGTGAAGTGGTTTCTCTAACGTAGACATATCAAAGTTCCTTTCGGAAGTTGGTTGGTTTATCGGAACTAGACTCCGGAATAAACGAGACCGGTAAATATTGCTGGCGTCATGAGGAATTGACCCCACTTGCTGTCATAGGCAGCGGTGGGCTTGGCGGCTATCGTCTCTGAGAGTGATTTGCCTTGTTTCTTTAGTGCGGCCACGTTGTTCCGAATGGCGACCAGCATGTCGTGATATTCGGTGAGTCCGGCCTTATTTCCTACAGGTCCGTGCCCTGGAATGATGATCGTCTTATTCGTGACGATGGTCAGATTCCTCTCGGTTGCACGGATCATTCCGTCGATACTGCCTCCGGTCGAGTAATCGATGAACGGATAAAAGCCGTTCCACCATGTGTCTCCGACGTGAATAACGTCAGCCTCTTCAAAGAGCACCGAGATATCGCTATCGGTGTGGGCCGGTCCGTAATACTTCAAAGCTATCCGCGTGTCGTTTTGATGCACATGGTGTTCGTCATCAAACACGATTGTAGGAATGGCGCCGGCTGGGGCAGGCGGAAAGGTATAGCTCCAGCCTTCAACACGAGTTGAGGTCGAAAGATGCTTTTTCGTATTCTCGTGCGCTGTAATCGTTGCTCCTGCCGAATGCACCCACGCATTTCCATCTGTGTGATCGACATGCCAATGAGTATTTATCAGCTGCGTGACGGGGTCAGAGCTCAAGCTGTCGAGAGCAGCCGCAATTCGCGCTCTCGACACTGTGAATCCTGAGTCGATCAGGAGCTTGCCGCCCTTACCCGTGAGAACTCCGATATTCCCACCTGAGCCCTCGAGAACACTGATGTCGCGACGAAGCGGCTGAACTTCAATCTTGGCTCGGGCTGCCGCATTGATCATCGTCGGAACGATGCCGGTCTCCTGTGCAAAGAGAATGCGCGGAGCGAATAACCCAGTGGCGGCTCCAAGACCGGCTGCGGCTATAAAGCGGCGGCGTGAGAGGTTGGACAGGTTGACGTTGTTCATGGATACTCCCCTTTGAATGTTCCTCCAGCATTCAAGCTTCCACACTAGAGTGGACGCAAGAGGCGCAAGCGCATCACCCTCGTACCAGCACTTGGCACCACCGACACCGGTGCGAACGGATCCCCACACGTCATATTCCAAAGAATAGTGACAACAACTTGGCAATGGGCGAACCGGCCTGGTCTACGCGAGAGAGTGCATGCGTTTCATTAAGGGACGGCCGATAGTTACGCCGGGACTCCTAGGCGACGCATTCGCAATCCATCGCCTCGGAGAAACAGTGCGCCGAAGTCTGGAAGCTGGCTCAACGCTTTCATCCGCGATTGAGCGACTTGGTTCATGCTGCATCCCAGCAACAGACAGCAGTCCCAATTTGAATAGCGCTCCAGGACCGCCATGACAAAGACGAAGCGCTCGAACGGGGCCAGTTTAGTCACCGTATCGATTTCGCATTCTCTGTGTGTCTCGCGTTGCCCTCCGCTCCAGAGATCCCGTTGCTGGCCCTTTCGAGCTGCCGCAGGCGAAACAATCTCAACTGCGTTTTCGATCATCCTGCGCCTTACCCAGGATCGAGCCCATTCCTTGAACACGGTCTGCTCTTTCAAGGCTTCTTCTATCGTCAAAACAAAGCACTGCTCAGATTCCTTGTGATTTGTCGTCAGTAAGAATGCGAGCAGATACAAAAGTCCCGTGTCTTGTTCAAATACTTCACAGAAGTCTGTACTCTTTGCGTAGTCGGTACGGAAGTTTGCGATCTTCGGCTTGTTGGAGCGAAACACGAGTCACCTTTGTCTCTTCGCCAAAACTCCGTGAGGAACGCAACTACTATCGGACATTCGCTTCCTCCGCTGTTGCTTGCATGCCGACACGTTATTCGCCTCCTGAATTTCTGAACACCTCAGAAACCATAGAATTCATCCTAGATTTTTCTACAGGTGTGATGGAGGGCGGGTGAAACTCTGCGAATCGTGATCAGTCCAGATTCGAGGTTTGGCCTTTTCAGCGAAAAAGGATTCTTATCCTTGTAAAGACGGACCGTCGAACCGGCATCGTCTTCCGGAAGAGGATGCCCCCGGGGACGATTAGCTTAATCTCAGTCCCGGAGCTAGAAGAACTCCGGAGCGTGAGCTTGCCTCCGATGCGAGCGGCACGTTCCCGCATTCCTTGCAGTCCGAAGTGTCCGTCTTTCCCCCTATCCGCGATAGCGGGATCAATCCCTGTGCCATTGTCACCCACACGCAGGGTAAGGTCGCGCGCATATCTGAGGTCTACTTGCAATTGACTTGCCCCCGAATGCGTACATGCGTTGCGGATGGCTTCGTAACCGATGCGGTAAATTTCATCCCGGACGATGGGATGCATCTCTCTGGCATCGCCAATCACCGAAAATGTGACGGCCATGGAGCTTGGAATGAGGCCGTCTTCGGTCACGCGCCGGAGATCTTCTGCGAGGTCATTGGCCTGCGTCGTCGTCGTCCGCAGAGAGTTCAGTGCCGCCCGGCCTTCCTGCATGGCCTGCGCAAGCCAGACGGATAGCTGCTCCATGGCTCGACGCATTCGGATGGGATCGGTAGACGGCTCCAGGGCATCATCCGCAACCAGCTTGCTGCCTTGGATGGTCTGGAGGAACGTGTCATGAAGCTCGCGAGTGATCCGCGTGCGCTCACTTATACGCTCTTCCAAGCGAAGTTCGATAAGGCGTCCCGCGATGGTCCAGGCGAAGAAGGAGGCGATGAAAAACGTGGAGATCGTTGTTGCCGGCACGATGATAAGGATCCTGCGTTGCACGTTTCTCATGTTCGCGACGGCTTGTGTCAGTTCTCCGCTGGCCTCCTGGTCGATGCTCTTGACCAGACCAGAAGTCAGAGTCTCCGTCGGTTTCAGTTCGTTGTCCACCCGAAGGCGAACAGCCTCCCAGTCGCCCGTTGTAGCCAGAGTGTTGATGGCCTCGAGCTGTGACGGTAGAGTGATCTCAATCGCTTCCAGAGTTGGCAGAAACGCCGGATCCACAGGGGTCTCAGACGAGAGATGAGTAACGGTGCTCCTTGTTCGTTCAGTCTCTTCAAGGAGAGTTCGGCGCAATGGCTCGGCTTCGGTTACTAGGCGGCGCGTATCCTTGGACTCTGCTAGTTCATCCAGTCGCTGATGAAATGAGAGAAGACTTTTCTGAAGTCGCAAAACCGTAATTACCTGCTGATTTACGCCGGTGAGATGATCCGTTTGGAGGCGAGCTATATGAAACTGCCAAATAAGGAGACCGTTTCCACCTAGAATCAGAGCGATTAAGAGAGCAAAGGTGAGCGTCAGGCGCGGACCAATGTTGAAATAGTGGACGTTTGCTGACTTCATTCGAGCTCGCTTAGCTGTTTTCCTGATCGTGCTTCTTCTCCGTCAAGGATAAAACGTAT
>Ga0209648_10001308_pt1 | contig 19962 bp, 16 predicted proteins | sample GraSoi2013_115cm_FD_185830 | JGI IMG/M metagenome (GOLD analysis project Ga0209648, IMG submission 185830) | Grasslands soil microbial communities from the Angelo Coastal Reserve, California, USA - Sample 9_17_2013_115cm (SPAdes) (version 2) | ecosystem: Environmental > Terrestrial > Soil >...
GAGTGAAACGTTAGCCTAATTATCGTCACTATTCGACAAGGTCATAGAATCAGCGGAGGTGGCCATGTCAACCGCGACGGGACCGGTGTCGTTATTCCGGAAGCCATTCGCATCCCTGCCTGTGGGACTTTGGATTCCGCTCCTAGGGACGGCTTGGGTATTCCTGAATGTTCTTCTCTTGATTCTGGGAGCCCGGGACCTCTCTCGCCCCAATCCCGTCTTCAGCCTACTGGCAGGCGCAATCGACGGCGGAATCTTTGGGTCGATCGCAGTCGCCACATTTAGCGAAAAACTGCACGCGGGAACGGCGGGCCTACTGAGCGGATACGGGTTCCAAGACGTTCTGAACAACTTCAAACTGACAGGCCAAGGTGTCCAGTGGCTTCATGCGCGGTTAGACCCGATATTGGATGCGGTGCTCGGGATTGGGAATGAGCCCCTCCATCTGGCCATCGAGAAGCAAGTGGTCTGGATCGGGTGTACGGCGGCGTTCGTTATCCTGGCCACCCTGGTCGTCGAACTCATCCGGCCAGCCAGAATTAAATCAGCACCTGGCAGCTGATAAGAAGGAAAGAAATCACGCGCAGCGCGGGAGCAGGCTGAGAGTGCTCTCGCGTAGCGCATTCTTGTTTTTGGCGAACGTCAACGGGTGCTGCTGGTAAGCGAGGCGTTGCTGGCGCTGGTGATTGGCACGGTGATGGTGTTGTCCATACGAACAAGCATTCCGGTTTGCGCGGGAAGCTCGAGATCCTTGCCCTTGCGCGCGACGATGTAGGCGGCGCTGCCGGCAAGGCCGAAACCGAAGCCGCGGGCGACGTGGCTGAACACTGCGCCGACGAGCGCGCCTCCACCCGTGCCGATGGTCGCGCCGACAATGTCGCCTTTGATGTCATGCTTTTCCTGGACCACCTGGCCTTCTTCAATGCTCACGTCTTTGCGGCGCTTGCCGTCAGCCTGTCCGTGCGGCTGCTCAATGGCAATGATGCTCATCTGCACCGGGATGACGCGGCTATCGACTTCGATGGAGCGAAACATGAAGTTCATGTAAGCCTGGCCGCGAAACACGGAAAAGTGGCGGGCTTTCTCAACCGTGCCGATGATGCCGTTCACCCGCGTACCGGCGGGCAACAATAACTGGCTGCCGAGGTAAATGGGCTCGGCGACAACGGCGACGAACGGGTCGCCATCCTTTGCTACGGCGCTGCTGATCCCGCTCAAGAGCGTGAGATGAACCTGCGTCCCTTGTATGACCTGACGCGGCTCGGCGTAAGACGAGGGCGCGGCGGTGCAAGCGAAGGCTGCCGCCAATAGAAATGAGCAAGCAATTTTCATGGATTCCTCCTGCGCGCACGTGGAGTGCGGGCTGACCTCGTAACGTGAGGCGGTCCCGGCTCTGCCGGGACGTACCGCTGGCGCAGCGGACCCGGTATCCCGGCCAAGCCGGGATGCGGGGAGGATGGGGAGGAACTCCATCCGAGGATAGAGTACTCAATTCCTGGAATACGGGGCGCCGCTTTTTGAGGATGTTCCTGTAGGTAAAGACTCCTGAGCGAGGATGATTTCCTGTTGGAACCGGTGCGATTAGCTCGCGAATTGCCTTAGTGTCGCGAGAAGAGTATCTTTTGCGCAGGTTGTTGCTCTATTCCGACGGAGGAGCCGCTAATGAAAAAGAATCGACTGGTAGGTGTGTGCGCAGCGCTGATCGGGCTGACGGTAATTGCTACGGGAGTTCAAAGCCAAGAGAAAAAAGAGAGCGCGGAGGCGCATAAGATTGTGCACTTTGGGGATTTGAAGTGGACGCCGATCATGAAGGGCTGTGATCTCGCAGGAGTGTCGGGGGATCCGAATGCCGAAGGTACGCCTTTCGTCGTACGCCTCCGGTGCGCGGATGGCGCCAAGATCCCGGCGCATTGGCATCCGACCGATGAAAACGTGACGGTGTTGAAGGGAACTTTCCTTGTGGGCATGGGCGAAACGTTTGACGAGAGCAAACTCCAGACGATGAACGTCGGGAACTTCATTTCTATGCCGAAGGAGATGCGGCATTTCGCGATGAGCAAGGGCGAAACCATCGTACAAGTTCACGGAGCGGGTCCGTTCAAAGTGAATTGGGTAAATCCATCCGAGGTGCAGCCGCCGGATGCTCCGGCAGCAGCGGCCGCAAAGCCGAAACCCTGATCTGCATGCCAGATTTGCGAAGGGGAGAAGGAATAAGCACAAAGGAAACGGAAGAAGACGAGGCCACGTGTTCTAGCTGGGCTGCAGACGCTGTGCTAGACTTTTCTCCGCACTCGCGAGAAAGCGATGCGAGCGCCGGAGCGTGGAACTTCGGGCTCTGTGCAACGAGGTCCCGCGAACCCCGCCAGGCCCGGAAGGGAGCAACGGTACCGGGATCGCCTCGGGTGCCGCAGATCACCCGGAGTTCCTCTCACTGGTATATTTTCAGGAATCAGGTGTCAGTTTCAGTGAGAGGGATGCAGAGAGAAGCGCGCGGTTTTTTCTTTACTGAGCGCTGAGAGCTGATAACTGAGAACTTTTCCATGAGCTACCAGGTCATAGCCCGCAAGTGGCGCCCGCAAACGTTTGACGATCTCGTCGGCCAACAGCACGTAACCGGGACGCTGAAAAACGCGATCAAGAATGACCGCGTGGCGCACGCGTACATTTTTTCGGGAGCGCGGGGCGTGGGGAAAACGACGGCGGCGAGAATCCTGGCGAAAGCGTTGAATTGCGTGAAGGGGCCGACGGCACAGCCTTGCGGGGTTTGCGATTCGTGCAAAGAGATTGCGGCGGGAACTTCGCTGGATGTGATTGAGATCGACGCAGCGTCGAACCGCGGCATCGATCAGATCCGGGAGCTGCGCGAGATGGTCCGGTACGCGCCGGCGGCTTCGAGAAGCAAAGTCGTGATCCTTGACGAAGCACACATGCTGACAGGCGAAGCGTCAAACGCCTTGCTGAAGACGCTCGAAGAGCCGCCGGACCGCGTGATTTTTGTGATGGCCACGACGCAACCCGAAGACCTGGCGGATACCATCCGGTCGCGGTCGCAACACTTTCATTTTCGCGCGCTGACCTTTGCGGAAATTGCGGGACGCCTGGAAGAGATCGCGAAAAAAGAAAATTTGACGATCGAACAGGGCGCGATGGCGGTGATCGCGCGCATGGCGGAAGGCAGCTTGCGCGATGCCCTGTCGCTGCTGGAGCAGGCACGAGCGTACTGCGGCGATACGATTACAGACAAAGAGGTGCGGGAATTGCTGGGCGTGGTGCCGGAGGATGTGCTGGCGGAGCTGATTGAGGCCATCGCCGAAGGGTCGGCGGACCGCGCGCTGGGGCTCGTGCACGCCTTCCAGAAGGAAGGGCGGAACATGCAACACTTCTGCCGGGAAGCGATCCGGCACATGCGCAATCTGCTGATCGCGCGGACATCCGGCGCGGATTCGGACTTGATCGCGGCGACGCCGGATCAGCGCCCGGCGCTGGCGAAGTCCGCCGCGCTGTTCAGTGAAGAAGACCTGACGCGATTTTTTCAAATTCTGCTGCAGACGGATGATGATTTGCGGCGAAAGCCCGATCCGCGCGTACACCTGGAAATGGGATTGCTTCGGCTGATCAATGCGTCGCGGCTGGCTCCGCTGGAAGAGTTGCTCGCGGAATTGAAGAGCGGGGCGCCAGGCAGCGCTTCGACTGCCGGAGTGGGACGGATCTCGGCGCCGGCGAGAGCGCCCACGAGAGCAACAGAGAGCGCAGCTCCGGGTTTTGTGGCCGCGATTCTCCCGCAGCCGAAGGCGGAAACGAGGGCGCAATTCTCTTCCCGGTTCGCTGGGCAAGCATCTGCGCCTCCCGCACCCGTTGCTACTTCAGCAGAAGTCAAGCCGGCATGGGAAGCAGAAGAATCCGTAATTTCTGCGAAGAGTAATGGCGTGGCGGCGCAGGTGATGGGAATTTCGCAGCAGCATGTTGCGGCGATCAAGACGGCGATTCACGCGCAACAGAAATTCCTGGGCGAACTGCTGGAACAGAGCAACCGGTGGGAACTCGAGGGCGTAGAGCTGCGAATTTATTATTCACCGGAGAAGCGGCCGTTCGCGGAATTGATGGAAGGACGCGAGGCGCTGGAAAAGATCCGTAGCGTTTCGAGCAAGGTGCTCGGCCGGGCGGTGCGCGTCTGTGCTAAACTGGAAGGAGTTGCAGCGGCAGCGGCAGCAGCAGCGGCGCGCGGTACTTCCGGGGCGCAAGAATTGCGCGCGCAGTTCCAGCGCGATCCGATGGTGCGGTCCATGCTGCAACGCTTCGGAGGCAGAATTTCCGAAGTGAAACGAGGCCAAGAGGAATCCTGATGGAAGTCAGCGCTCTCCAACAGATGCTCTCGCGATTCCGGCAACTTCAGGAAGACCTGCAAAGGCAGGTGAATTCCGTGACCGTGGAAGCCTCGGCCGGCGGCGGCATGGTCACGGTGAAGATGAACGGCCAGAAACAGATCGTGGACATCCGCATCGAGCCGGACGTTTTCGCGGGCAAGGATCAGGAGATGCTGCAGGATTTGGTCCGCGCGGCGGTGAACGAAGCGTCGCGGCGCGTCGATGAAGAACTCGCCGACCAGATGAAGAATCTCGCCGGCGGCATTCCCGGAATCGCCGGCGTAAAGATCCCCGGCTTGTTTTAAATTGCAAGAATCCCCCTGATAAATTTTCCTTTCCACTTGTTACTTCACGTATTCCCCGTTGTGAACTTCGAACTCGACGCGAAAGGGCTACTGCGTCTTGCGATCCTCCCAATGTCGCCCGGCGATGAGGCGGTTTCCGGCAAGCAAGGCTAGTCAATGATGATATGCTACCGGGCCATGCGGCGCCGTGAGTTCCTCACCCTGTCAGCGGCCAGCGTTGGCGGAGTGCTTGTCTACTCGCTTGATCGTGAAGTTTTTCGACTTTCCGCGCACGCTGACCAATCCATTCGCATTCCTCTCCGGTTTTTCTCCGAACCGGAAGCTCTGATTGTTGCCGCAGCCTCCTCACGAATCTTTCCGAGCGATGAAGCGGGTCCCGGCGCGCGGGAAGCAGGCGTCGCCGTTTACATCGATCGCCAACTAGCTGGACCCTGGGGACGAGACCTGCATCGCTACACCCAAGGGCCGTTTGAAGAGAATGCCCCCGCGGAGTTCGGCTATCAAGGCGAAGCGACGCCCCGGCAAATCTATCGCCAGGGACTAAAGGAGCTGAAGGGCTTCGATGGCCTGGAACCCGCTGAGCAAGACCTGAAGCTGAAGCAGATCGAAACCAGTTTGTTTTTTGTGCTTCTCCGGCAGAACACCATCGAAGGCATGTTCTGTGATCCGATGCATGGCGGGAACATCGACATGGTGGGCTGGCAGCTCATTGGTTTTCCCGGCCCACGAATGAGCAATTATGACGATGTGGAGAAGCACTTTGGTGAGGCATTCCGCCCGAAACCAGTCAGCTTGCGCCAAGCCACCGGGCGTAAGGTCCGCCCCAGCGAAGATCTGGAATGAAGACCTTGCCATCCGTGGACGTGGTAATCGTCGGCGGCGGATGGACTGGCTTGCTGATGGCCAAGGAGCTTGGCTCGCGTACTGCCCTCTCAGTGGTTGTGCTGGAACGCGGTGGGCCCCGCGACAGTGCTGATTACCCCGCCGACATGGACGAATTGGATTACGCGATTCGGCTCCGCATGATGCAGAACGCGTCGCGTGAAACGGTAACTCTGCGGCACAATCCAGGTCAACGAGCTCTGCCCCTGCGGCAATTCGGCTCGTTCCTCCCTGGCGCAGGCGTGGGAGGCGCTGGTGAGCACTGGGCCGGCGTTTTCCCTCGCATGTTACCCGATTGTTTCTTACTGCTCTCCCGCGCAATCGAAAAATATGGAGCAGAAAAGCTGCCCGAAGATCACGCGATTCAAGACTGGGGCGTCACCTACGACGAGTTGGAACCGTATTACTCACGTGCGGAGCTCTTACTGGGCATTTCCGGCAAAGCAGGCAATCTACGCGGAAAGCGAATTGAAGGTGGCAACATCTTTGAAGGCTGGCGCAGTGCGGAATACCCGACGCCTCCCACCAAGATCCCCTATTTTTCTGCCATGTTTCACGATGCCGCGAAATCCTTGGGATACCATCCCTTTCCCGCTCCGGCTGCCACCACCAGCCAGACCTATACAAATCCGGATGGAGTACCGCGTGGCGGTTGTACCTATTGTGGTTTCTGCGAGCGGTTCGGCTGCATGATTGGCGCCAAGGCGCAGCCCACGAACACTCTCTTGCCCGTGATCCAAAAACTGAAAAACGTGTCCATCCGCACCGGAGCGCAGGTCCGCCGCATCGTCCGCGACACCGTTCAGAACAAGGGAAGAGTCCGCGGCGTGACCTGCGTCGATGCTTCTGGACAGGAAATCTTTCAGCCCGCGGAATTAGTCTTTCTGGCCTCCTGGACGCTGAACAATACGCGGCTGTTGCTCCTGTCGAAAATCGGCGAACCCTATGACCCGGCAACCAACAGTGGCACGGTGGGACGCAACCTCACTCACCAGGTGAGCCTCCCCGCCGCCACGCTCTTTTTTGACCGGCCGCTGAATCGCTTCATGGGTTCAGGAGCGTCCGGAATAACCGTGAGCGACTTCAATGGCGATGTCTTCGACCATAGCGGGCTGCACTTCTTGCGAGGAGGTAACTTGCACGGCGCTAGCGGCGGTAACAGGCCAATCGCCAATTTTGGCACGATGCCGCAGTCAGTGAAATCAAATTGGGGCTCGGAGTGGAAAAGCAAAGCGCTGTACTACTACGACCGCACCGGCCGCATCAGCTTCGAGGCTGAGCACCTAGCATATAAGGGCAATTACATGGACTTGGACCCATCGTACAAGGACCATTTGGGTGATCCCCTGCTCCGCCTGACCCTGGACTGGCGAGACAACGAACGCAAACTGGCTGACTTCGGAACCGCTAAAGCCATTGAAATCGGCCGCGTTATGGGCGCCAAAGAAGTTACCCCATTTCCGGGCTTGCGAAATTATGACGCAACCCGCTACCAATCGACCCACATTCAGGGCGGCACGATCATGGGAACGTCTCCCGAGCGATCGGCGCTCAATCCCTATCTTCAGCACTGGCAGATCTCGAATCTTTTCATCCTGGGCGCGTCTTCCTTCCCCCAAAATTCCGCCTCCAATCCTACCCCCACCATCCTGGCTCTTGCCTATCGCACCGCCGATGCCATCTTGGATCGGTACGTGAAACATCCCGGCCCATTGGCGTGAAACCTTTTGAGCTCCGCCGCCGGATCGTCCGGGGCAAAACGCGTGCCAAAAACGAGCACAGGGCACCCCAATTCAGCATAGGAATTATCGTCCAGGTCACCCGCCCACCCGTCCGTTCAATATTGAGGAGAGAGTTTCTCGAATCTCTATTTTGCAACGCGCGGTCCATTTTTGAACACGCCGACACTGTTTAGTCCCAGAATGGAAAAGTCTCTCGAGGAAGGCACTTGTCGGAGCACGCCTAAGCACTCCAACTGCTTGAACTTGTAAGGTTTCCTTGATCTCCGTCCTCTTATTTCGATTGGCGATACGGGTGCATTGGGTCACACAAAACAGTTCTGAACGCTGAGGCTGAATGATACACATCCTAAGTATGGGATGACTGGCCCTAGCTGCTTTTGGTGGTTAGCGCGAGCGTGGGGTTTTGCTGTTCCACTTTGGGAGTCGATACACAGATTCAATGAAACACCTGAATGATCGAGCAGTGAAAGCCCCTTGGTGCAGCCGGTCTTCTGAGGTGCCAATCATTGTGTCGGGTTCTGAGCTGGAGTGGTCGTTGGGGGGCAGTTCACTTTTTGAACGCTCGTTGTGCTTAGCCTTAGGGGAGATCGCCTTGAGAAGGATACGTGTTGTGGTAGCGAAGCAACGCACTCTTATGCGGGACCTCCCTGCTTCCACGATTGCAGACCAAGAGAATGTCGATGTCATTGGCCAGATCGAAGACTTCGCGGAACTCTCCGGTCAAGCAGTTACATCCGAAAATAAAACCAGCTTTCTCTACTCGACTTCCATTGAGATTCATTCGAGGTCTATTGAGTTTTCGAAAGAAGGACTCTTAAACGCGTTGCGGGGAAACTTTGAGTCAATGGTGAGCTAGCCGTGGATGTCCATAAGGCAATCGGGGTCACATTGAAGGTTCGACAGAGCTTTTGGTGGGCCATCGTACTTTTCGTGACATCCCTAGTTTGCCCTTGCGCCACTTGGGCGCAGGAGAATCAAGCTGCCGACCCAATCGCTCCTTCAGGCCTGGCAGCCGAAAACCTGAATCGCGTGGCGGCTTCCGTGGCCCAGGTCGAAGAGTTGTTGCGGAAAGAGGCTGGACTGCTGGTCGAATTGAAACGATGGGTTGCGAAGGAAGCAACGGACCGTGGCCAAATTCTGGACGACGCAGACTTAACCGACAAAGCGATCTTTGAGAGGCTAAATCGTGACCTGGAATTCCTATCCGTGGCTACCAGGCTATTGCAACGGTACGGCTACTTAATGCCGAAGCTGAACCCGGATTCGGAGGCGGCTCGCGAGCACGAGATGCTAGTCCGCGAACAAAGACGCCATCTTCGTGCGGCCGACGAAGAAGAGAAGACAGACGAGGAAAAGAAAACGGATGAGGAAAAGAACTCGCAAACGGATTTGAAACGGGCGAAAGCATGCAATGGCGGGGAGTGCGCGGAACGCGGACAACCCCAGGTTCCACAACGAACGCGCGGGAATTACGTCGAAAAGCCGGATGTTCCGAATCGCCCCTCGGTGCAAACCGCCGCGGATTCCGGGCCCTATGAAGCCCCGCTGCCGAAGCAGCAGAAATTTGCACCTTCTTCTCTTACGGCGACGACGAGTCTGGGAGACGACGGTCCAACCGCAGCACCTGACTTAACTTCTTTGGAACCATCTCTGGCGGGTTCCATGAACCTAAAGCGCGTCCCCACGGTCCAGCCCGCCGGCAAAGCAGACAAGGATGTTCCAGGACGTCCGAAATTGCTGGCAAAGCCGAGCCCATATGCCGACATTCCTTCTCTCTACGATATGTATGTGCAGGCTTCCGCGCGGCCGCAGGTCCTGGAAAGGTTTGGCCTGGATGTCTTTCGAAACGGAACGACAGATTTGGATTCGTACCCCATAGATCTACCCGTCGGGCCGGATTATGTAGTAGGGCCCGGGGATGGATTAGCAATCGATCTCTGGGGCGGGGTGGCGCAGCGCCTGTATCGCACAGTAGATCGAGAGGGTCGGCTCTCTTTGCCCGAGGTGGGCCCGGTCCTGGTGAGTGGCAGGACGATGACGGAAGTGCAAGAGACAGTTCAACACGTCTTAAGAACGCAGTACCGCAACGTTTCTGCTGATATTTCGCTTTCGCGGTTGCGCACGGTCCGCGTATATGTGGTCGGGGACGTCCGGCACGCTGGCGCCTACGATATCAGCTCGCTCTCGACTCCATTGAATGCGCTGTTTGCCGCTGGCGGCTGCACGGGGGAAGGTTCCCTCCGCAGCTTGAAACACTTTCACGGCGACCAACTGATTGAAGAGATCGATGCGTATGACCTGCTGCTCCGCGGAGTGCGCTCGGACTTGAAGCGCCTGGAAAATGGCGACACGTTATTGGTTTCGCCGATCGGTCCGCAGATCACGGTGGAAGGGATGGTGCGGCGTCCGGCAATTTACGAATTGCACGAGGAGAAGAACTTGGCCGAAGTGCTGGATTTGGCCGGAGGAATCTTGCCCGCAGCAGCCTTGCGGCACATTGAAGTGCAACGCGTCGAGGCGCACCAGAAACGCACCATGTTGAGCCTAGATATTTCGGAGACAGGAGACGCCGCGGGCTTGGCCAAGCAGTTCGAAGCGTTTGCCGTACAGGGCGGAGATGTGGTGCACATTTTCCCGATCGCGCCCTTCAACCAGGATGCCATTTACCTGCAAGGGCATGTGTTGCGGCCAGGGCGTTATTCCTTTCAGAAGGGTATGAAGCTGACCGACGTCATCGCGTCGAACGCGGATCTATTGCCTGAGCCTGCGGGTAAATATGCGGAGATCATCCGGCTGAACGCCCCGGATTACCGGCCAAGCGTCGAAAGCTTCAATTTGGCGGCCGCGCTGTCCAATCCTGCGGCTGCCCCCGAGCTTCAAGCTCTCGATACTGTACGCATCTTCAGTCGCTACGATTTCGAGGATCCGCCAAGCGTCTGGGTGGGGGGCGAAGTGCGGCACTCGGGAGCGTTTCAGACTTCGGGAGAGGCCCACCTGCGTGACGCCATTTATCTTGCGGGAAATGTGACCGCGGACGCTTTCCTGGACACTGCGCAGCTGATTCGAAACTCGCCAGATGGATCATTGAAGATCTTGAGCATCAATCTGCGAAATGCGTTGGCAGGCGATCCGTTGGAGAACATTATTATTCAACCGAGGGACCGCATCGTGGTGCACCGTAATCCGGCGAAGGTAGATCCGCCAAGCGTCTTTGTGAAAGGGGAAGTTGCCAAGCCGGGCCGATATCCGCTGGCGGCGAATCTGCGCATCGAGGATTTGCTCCGCCTGGCGGGAGGACTCAAACGCAGCGCGTTCACAGAGCGCGCCGATCTAACCCGATACTCGTTCAACGATTCTCAGGAAAAGATCGGAGCGCACCGGGAAGTGAGGATCGCTGCGGCGTTAGCGGGAGACCCTGACGAAGACCTTTTGCTGCGCGATGGCGACATTCTAACAATCCGCCAACTCCCCGGTTGGAACGATATCGGAGCGTCGATCAACGTAAGAGGGGAAGTGGGCCATCCGGGCACCTACGGCATTCGCTCTGGCGAGCGACTGAGTTCGGTATTGAAGCGCGCTGGAGGATTCCGGCCGAGTGCCTATCCCGCAGCCGCAGTACTGGAGAGGGAGCAGGTGCGCGAGCTCCAGGAAAAGAACAAGGAAGAGTTAATCCGACGCATTGAACAAGAGGGAGCCACCGCCAAGGTTTCCTTCAATGAATCCGCCAAGGATCAGGCGGAATTGCAGCAAGCAGCACTCCAGCAGCGGCAGCGCGTACTCGAAGGTTTACGCAAAATGCCCGTAAGCGGGCGTATGGTCATCAACCTTCGCGCCAACCTGTCGCAGTTTGATAACTCACCCGATGACATCGAAGTTCGCCCTGGGGACAGCATCTACATCCCTAAACGCCCGGGATTCGTCACGGTCATAGGCCAGGTTTACAACTCCAATGCCATGACGTTTGAGCCCGGAAAGTCGGCACGCTGGTACCTGCAGCGTGCCGGAGGAGCTACACGCCTTGCCAATAAGGGAGACATTTTCATTATTCGCGCCAGCGGAGCTGTGGTTAGCGGCAAAAGCAGCCTGTGGAGCGGGGGTGTACTCTCAGCGAGTATTGGCCCCGGCGACACGATTGTCGTGCCGGAGAAATCCATCGGCGGCGGCACGTTCTGGAAAGACCTCTTGGCGATCTCTCAGGTGGCTTCCGGTGCTTCGCTGGCTGCCGTAGTGGCGACACGATGAAAATGATTGCCCCGGTAATCAAATCCCCGCATCTGGACTCGAAATGTGGTATACTTCCTCTGCGCTTAATACCTCGGTTGTGTTGTGCGGTCCCTCTGGTGCAGTTCTTGATCTGAGACTACCCCGCCTCCAGTTTCCTCCGTAAGTCTTACGCGTAATCTAAAACAAGGCTGGCAAAGCAAGACGCCGGTCCGCCCGAGATTTCGTGTGCGCACCGCGACGGCTTCTGCCAGCAAGAAAGTAATATTGAATGTTGAATGTTTCAGAAGTGAATGCAGAGCGCTCTTCGGAGCCTCTGGCGGAACTCGCCCTGGCGCGATTTTCCGAAATGCTGATTTCTCCTTATGTGAAGGAGAGATTGGGCGCGGCGCGGTTTACCACGCCGACTCCGGTACAGCTTGCGGCGATCCCGCAGGCGCTGGAAGGCAAAGATGTGCTGGCCACGGCGCAGACGGGAACGGGCAAAACGCTTGCGTTCCTGATTCCGGTGATCGAAAGGCTGCTCAAGGACAAGACGCCGGGAATCGCGGCGCTGGTGCTGGTGCCGACGCGCGAACTAGCCATGCAAGTGGTGGAGCAATACAACGCGTTGCGGGGCAAACAACTGCTGCCCGCGGCGCTGGTCGTCGGGGGCCTGTCCGAGGGCGGACAGCTTCAGGCGATTCGCAAGGGCGCGCGGCTAGTGGTAGCGACTCCGGGGCGGCTGGAGGATTACCTCGACCGCAGACTCTTCCACTTTAACGCGCTGCGTATGCTCATCCTCGATGAAGCGGATCGCATGTTGGACATGGGATTCCTACCGGCGATCAAGCGGATCGTCTCGATCCTGCCGAAAGATCGGCAGACAATGTGTTTCTCCGCCACGATGGAAGGCGACATGGCGCGCATCGTGAAAGATTATCTTCGCAACGCCGTGCGTCTCTCGTTTGGCTCGACTTCGAAGCCGTCGGAAAACGTCCGCATACAGGCGTTTGAAGTTGCCATGGACCGCAAGCAGGAAATGCTGCAGCGCTTGCTGGCCAAGGAGGCGGGAAAGTGCCTGGTGTTTGCGCGAACGAAGCGTGGAACCCAGCGGATTGCCGAGAGCTTGAATCGCAAGGGCTTCTCCGCCGCCATGATTCACGGCGACCGCTCGCAATCGCAACGCACCACGGCGCTGACGGGATTCCAACAGGGACGATTCCGTGTGCTGGTGGCGACGGACCTGGCCTCGCGCGGGATTCACGTGCAGGACATTGCGCACGTCATCAACTACGATCTGCCGGAGGTGGCGGAGAATTTCATCCACCGAGTTGGGCGAACCGGCCGCAATGGCGGACACGGCGTGGCTTCCACACTTTTCGTGAAGGAGCAGCGATCCGAATTGTTCCAATTGGAACGCGCGCTGGGCATCAAGATGGAGCGCTTGCGCGCGGATGAAACCACTTCCCTTCCCGAAAAACAGGAACGGCTGCCGGTCAATCTGCCGCGCGTCGAATCCATCCGCAAGCCTGCTAGATTTGTGCTTCCCGGCGAAGTTTTCCAGACGCAGCTCGAAAACTGAGCGAGTCCGATCCCGATGTATTAGCGCGGGCCCCGATCCGATCGGGGACCCGCGTGCGTTTACAGGTGGACGTGGCAAAATACGAGGATGCTGATCCGGCTGGCAGCCGAGGAAGATACAAACTCGATCTGGGCGATCATGGAGCCCATCATCCGGGCAGGCGAGACTTACAGCTTGCCGCGCGACATGGACAAAGAGAGCGCGCTCGCGTACTGGCGTTCTGTCGAGCGTGAGGTTTTCGTCGCGGAAGAAAATGGCAACATCGTCGGAACCTACTGCCTGCAAGCGAACCAGAGGGGTGGCGGAGCGCACGTCGCCAATTGCGGCTATATGACCGCAGTCCAGGCGACGGGCCGCGGCGTGGCCCGGGCGATGTGCGCGCATTCGCTGGACCGGGCGCGGGAGCGCGGATTTCGCGCCATGCAATACAATTTCGTGGTCAGCACCAATGAGCGTGCCGTGTGGCTGTGGCAGAGCTTTGGCTTTGAGATTGTCGGGCGGCTCCCCGGCGCCTTCCAGCATCCGACGCAGGGATACGTCGACGTGTACGTCATGTATCGCGACCTTTAGGGCGTTTGCGCCGACGCGCGCGGCTATGCTACACATGCTGCATGCCTGATTTTGCCGCCCCCGTCGAAAGACTTATCGATGAATTGAAACATCTCCCCGGAATCGGCCAGAAGACCGCGCAGCGCCTGGCGTTTCATCTGCTGCGGGCGGCGCCCGAAGATGCGCTGGCGCTGGCGGACGCCATTCGCGACGCCAAAGAAAAAATTCGCGCGTGCTCCGTTTGCCACAACCTCACCGATTCGGATCCATGCTTGTACTGCCTGGGACCGACCCGCAGCAAGAAGACAATTTGCGTGGTCGAAGAAGCGCACAACATCTTGGCGATTGAAAAAACGCGGACGTACAGCGGACTGTATCACGTGCTGGGCGGATCGCTTTCGCCGCTTTCCGGGCGTGGACCGGAGCAATTACATATCAAGACGCTGATCGAGAGGCTCAAGGGAGGCGCCGTCGAGGAAATCATCATCGCGACGAATCCCACAGCCGAAGGCGAGGCCACGGCGGTTTACCTCTCGAAGCTCTTGAAGCCGCTGGGAGTGCGCGTCACGCGCATCGGCGTCGGGATTCCCGTGGGCGCGGACCTCGAGTATGCCGATGAAGTGACGATGTTGAAGGCCATGGAGGGACGGCGGGATTTGTAAGGATCCATTTCCGTAAAACAATGCAAACGCGCTTTCCTCACTTCGCAAGGGTCGAACTGGTTTGCGACTGCAATAGGCGTACAGCGGCATAACTCTTAGTACGTTCAGGACGCTCTAGTCAATCCCCCCATTTGGGTATAGAGTTTTATTCCTACGGTGGCTGTCCCTCCACCAAACCTCGAGCAGCCGCCCGAAGGCCGACAGGAGGTGCGCTCATGCCGAGCCTAGCGGACTACATGACGCAGTACGATCACGAGCACGAATCCGGCTGGAACAAGTTTCTGCATGGAGTCGGCATCCCCATGATTTTTGCCGGAATTATCCTTCTCCTTTTCATGAAATGGGTTTGGGGAGCTGGATTTTTTCTGGCTGGCTGGGTATTTCTCTTTCTCGGCCACGGCATTGAGGGAAACCGTCCGGCATTTTTCCAGGGACCGGTCTATTTGCTGGTTGGGCCGATATGGGTTGCGAAGGAAGCATGGGTGTTCCTGGCGGGAGCGCACCGCAAACCGGCCTCGGAAGGCACTCCGCAAAACGGCGCAACGAAGTAGCTGTAGTAATGCCACTCGCTGGCTTGAAATCGGAAAAGACTGAGGGACGGCGGCGGTCTGCATGAACGATTCGGGCGGCAATTTTGCCGATGAGACAACTGAAATGGTGTCCGAGGGCGTTACCAGCACGAACACGGAATTAAGGAAGCGCCGTAGCACGCGGATCGTGCAGGCGGTTCCTCTCGCAGTGACGGGTGTCGATGCGCTGGGGCGGCCGTTCGTGGAACGAACATCGTCGCTGATCATCAATTGCCATGGCTGCCGCTACCAGTCGAAACATTACGTCCTGAAAAACATGTGGGTGAGCATGGAAATCCCACACCCCGAAACGGGGCAGCCGCCGCGCACGGTGCGCGGCCGGGTGGCTTGGATTCAACGGCCGCGAACGGTGCGGCAACTGTTTCAAGTGGCGCTGGAGCTGGAAGTTTCCGGCAACGTGTGGGGAATCGCGTTTCCGCCTGAAGATTGGACGCCTTTCCCCGAATTGGCACAGGCCGTCATGAAGTTGGATTCGGAGTCGGACGCACAGCAGTTGCCGCCAGATGTGGCTGAAGAGGATGCGGAGCCGCATTTGAGCGAAGCCGAGCTTCCGCCGGCGGCGGAAGCCGACAATTTAAGGGTGTTCCCTTCTCCGCCCAGCACGACGGATGCGTCGTTGCAGTTGGCGCGGCAGGTTGCACGGTTGATCGCGGATGCCAAACAGCAAATTCAGGCGGCGACGCGCGAGGCGGCTTCGCAGGCGGTATCGGCGGAGCGCCGGCTGTCGTCTGAACAATGGGAACAAAAATTTGCCGCAGGACGCGCGGAAATCGCGAATGCGACCGCGCAGGCCATTGAAAAATTTCACCATGAAGCGGATGAGCATTCGCAGACGGTCCATGCTGCAGCCGCCGAAGCGCTGCAAACGGAATTGCCGCGGTGGCTGGCGCCACAACTCGAGCATCTCACGCGCGAACTGACGGCCAGCCTCACTCGAGAAGTCGCAGCCCAGCGCGACGACCACGCCCGGCAACTGGAAAGCACGGCGGAGACTCTGCGAACCGTTTGCCGGGAGGCAGAAGAAACGGCTGCACGCTTGAAGACTCAATCGGAGCAGTCGGAAGAGCGCATTGTTGCGCGCGGAGAAACGGCGGCGCGAGCGCTTGAGGAATTGGCGAAGCAGCAGGAAGAAGCGGCAACCGCGCAACGCGAGGCGCTGAACGCGGCGGCCAATGAGATTCAGCAACAGGCGACAGCGGCGCTCTCGTCTTTACAATCGTCAGCTCATGAGCGGCTCGCGAGTGAATTGGAAGCGGCGCAAGCGCGTTGGCGGACTGCGATTGAAAATATCCTAATAGAAACACAGGATCGCGCTGCTGGCGGATTGAACGAGCACGCGCGCGCACTGATGAATCAACTGGGGGAGGAGATGGCGCGTCACGCTACGGCAGCGCGCGAGGCGGCGGCAAGCGCGGCCACCGAAGCAGAGCAGCAAATGGCCGCGCTACGGGATGCGTTGCAAGATCAGACCCGGCGGCTGGATGCGGTGCTGGCCCGCGCCGGGGAAACGAGCCAACGGCTCGAACAACAATCGGCGCAGCTTGAAAACGCGCAGCAACAAGCGCTCTCCGGGTTCCAATCGCAGCTCGAAAATGTGTTGAGCCCGCGACTTGCAGAAATGCAGGGCCGGTCCGCAGTGATCCTGGAAGAGATCAATACAAGAATTTGGGCAAACTTCGAAGAGGCGCGCCACCGGGCCGCAGAGCAGTTTGACCGGCAAATCGCGGAGTTGGTACAGCCGCACGTCACGCGCTCCGAAGAGGCGATTCAGCGGCTGGCTGGGGGGCGATCGCTGCTGGATGCGGCATTGACCCTCCAACAGGACCGCATCCGCAGCTCCGCGGACGAAGCCTTCGCGGAGTCACTGGCGCGCTTCCGGGAGACTCTGGGTGGCGTCGAGCAAATCCTCCAGGAATCATCGCAAACGATCACCGGCCGCAACCTGACGGAACTGGAAGGAAGAGCCGGCGATCTAAAGCATCAGATCGTCGAAGAGCTCCGCAAATCGGCGGAATGGTACGAAAAGAAAGCGCAGACGCAGATTCAGAACCTGACGGAAAGAACCATCGAGAACGCCGGAAACCAATTGCGGGAGAAAGCGCGAGAGATTTCGAGCGTCTTCGCGAGCGAGCTGGATCATTCGAGCCGCAACTTCGTGGGACACACGCAGACGCAGATGGAAGAGGTGGTGCGGGATTCGTTCGAGCGCGCGCGGGTGCTTTTTGCGGAAGCCGCGGACACGACCGCGGCGGCGTTCACGGATGAGATCCAGCGGACGGGCCGGCAAGAGCTGGAGGGATACAACGAAGAGGTGCGGCGCTGCACGGATGGGGCGCGGCTGCAACTGGACGCAGCGCGCGTCGAGTTGGCACAGAAGACGACCGCCGAGCAGGAATCTTTCCTGCGGCGCTTCCAATCCTCCATGGGCGGAGCGCTTGAGGCGGGCGTCGCCGAAGCACAGAAGAAAGTGTCCGAAGGATTTGGGCCGCTGCTGGAATCCTGGAAAGCGATGACAGTTGCACATCAGCAAGAGATGCGGAGTATCTACGGCCACATGGGCGAACAGGCCGCGGAGCAATACAAGAGCCGCCTGGAAAATGTTTCAAACCAGTGGATGCTGGCGACGGTGGCAACACTGGATCACCAGTCGAGGGAGATGATTTCGGGAATTGCCGCCACGGCGGAAGAAAAACTTCGCGAAGCCTGCGCCCAGGTATTCGAAGGTGTAGGAGAGTCCCTGCGGGAACGGCTGAAAGAGATGGCGCAGAGTATTACGCCGCCGACGGAGCCTCCCGCGCGCGCCAAGAGTGCCAACATCGGAAGCTGAAATCCAAACTCTCCACCGGCTAGAATTGCGGCGCCACCGCAACCCTGCTCAACATCGTCCGGCGGCTGATTCGCCACCGTCGGTGCCGGCCCGGTATAATCCCAAAGGTTTCAACCACAATGGCCAACCATGCGTACCTGCGCGTGTGGACGCGCGAGTTTTCACTGGAAACGATGCTTGCGGAATTCGCGCGGTTCTTGACGACTGCGCCGCTTTCGGCGACCCAGAATACCTTCAGCGAACTGATAGTACAGGCCGTGGACGCTACGGAGACACCCGTGGCGGAGTGGGACCTGCGTCCTCTGAAGATTGGACCTGCGGAGGTCGCGGCACTGGCGGTGCAACATCTGAACGCGGACACGGCGTACATCGCGAGCGCTAAATGGGACTTGTGGGGGTTCGATGTCGAGCGCCTGAAGTGGCAGCACAAGCCGGAGCCGCTGGTGCTGGCGTGCCACGGGCTGGAGTATGCCGACGGCCTTGCCGCGACGGCGGGACACTTCATGGCCGACTTGGGCTTCGAGCACTTTTTCACTGGCCATGGAGGTCTGCTGGCGCCGAGAGCAGCCTCGAATCCGTTCAACTCCTCAGATCATCCGATGGAGCATACGTTCCGGCAGTGGATGACGGTGAACAGCAACCTGAAGGAATATCACGCAAAGACCCGGGAGAACATCCAACAATTGTTTAATTGGGTGGAAGCGCTCGAGCGGGCCCTGCCGGTGGAGCGCAGCGAGCTTTGGTCGGAAGGAGAGGAAAACTTTGAAGCGCGGCTCGACGCAATTTTGGCGCAACGGTAGAGCCTTGTAATCTTAGGAAGCACGGCTCGCGGGGTCCTTCCATGAAGAGCGGCCAACAGCTAGAATTAAGGTGATAGCCCATTGATGGAGCGGGTCCGGATGTGCCGCAGAAAGCGGAAGCGGTCTGCACGCCGGAGAAAGATGGTGAGTCCGAGCGATTACGCCTGCGGCGGCATATTTCTGATGGAGAAAACTTCTCAAAGCAGCGGTTCGTGTGCTAACGAGGCAGGTAGCTGTGCGTCCTTCCTAGGGGAGGGCCCCAGTGTTGGCGCAGCCCGCAGGTGTAGAATCCCGCTGAAATTTTCACTGGGCTTCCTTTCCTTTGCTATTTTGATGGGCGGGTGCGGAGCGGGTGGCCTAAAGCCTGCGACGCAAGCGGAAACCAAGCCCGCGGGGCCCGCGGTGCCCGAAGAGATTCAGTTGGCGTCACAGTCGCTGCTGGGGAGCGAATCGCAAGTGCTGGCGTTCGGAGATCTGGCGAAGAACGGGAAACAGGAATTTCTTGCGGCAAACGTCGTGCCAAAAACGCCAACCAACAATTTGCCGGGAACGATCGTGACGCGCGTCGTCGTGGCGGAAAATACCGACGGGAAATGGGCGGAAGTTCTGCGCTGCGATGAACACTTGAAAAACCAGAAGGGTTTTCTGGGTTTGACGCCGCTGCTGCCGGTGACGGGCTGGCGTCTGCAATACGAACAAAACGAGGAAAAGGGCCTGCAACTCTATTTCACGCCGCTGAAAGGCACGACCGATTCGCACGTGCTGCCGATCGGCGTGCGGTGGAATCCGGAGACAAAGCGCTACCAGTCGCTCGATCGAACCTACGAGCACTTCCTGTTCGAGTCGGCATCGATGCAGGATGTGAGGTCCACGCTGCGATGAGCGCGGTAACTCCAGGCACCGGTGATCGGGCGTCCAAGGGCACCAGGGAATCTCCTCCCAATAAGGACTTGCGCGGCCTGATGCCCTATCTGCGCCGCTACCCCCTCGGCATTGTCGTCGGCTTGCTCATGGTCGTGCTGATGGGCATTGTCGGCAACGTGCTCCCGCTCGCCACCGGGGTCATGACGGACACGCTCGCCGGCAATTCCGTTCCTTTCGAACACTCCGCACGGACCGGAACTCCGCTAGCCCTTGGACTGAAAGCGTCGACCCTCAGCCGGTCTATTCCCTACTACGCACCAAGCAGCCGCCGCACGTTGGGCATCTATTGCCTCATCGTCGTTCTGTGCGTCGCGATCAAAGGCGTTCTTTCTTTCTCGGCGCGCTGGACGCTCATCGGCGTCTCCCGCGACATCGAATTCGACATTCGCAACGACCTCCTGAAGCGCCTGCTGATCCTGGAGCCCGAATTTTACGTCCGCAATCGCACTGGCGAGCTGATGTCGCGCGCCACCAATGACCTGAACGCCGTTCGCATGGTCCTCGGCCCCGGCATCATGTACAGCGCGACCAC
>Ga0209648_10001309_pt1 | contig 19954 bp, 13 predicted proteins | sample GraSoi2013_115cm_FD_185830 | JGI IMG/M metagenome (GOLD analysis project Ga0209648, IMG submission 185830) | Grasslands soil microbial communities from the Angelo Coastal Reserve, California, USA - Sample 9_17_2013_115cm (SPAdes) (version 2) | ecosystem: Environmental > Terrestrial > Soil >...
CGACGCCGGAAATCAACTGCCCGACGGCGGCCAGTTTTTCGCTGTGGAGCAACTGCTCTTGGGTACGGCGCAGGTTTTCGTAGGCCTGGCGAGTTTCCTCATAGAGAATCGAGCGCTCGATAGCGCTGGCAATCTGGCTGCCCACGGCGATCAGCAAGTTCACATCGGCCGGAGAAAACTCCCGGGGCGTGCGGCTACCAACGACCAGGCCACCGATGACCCGGTCTTTGGACCACAGAACGACCACGTAAGCCGCAAGAAGCTCCTCTCGCGCCTGGATGTCGCGGAGAATCTGCGGCAGTTCCAAGCCCTGTACGGAAAGGAAGGTCGCGTGCACGGACTTAATGTGCTGCATCAACTCCGGCTTCACAGGGACGGGCGGAAAGTTCCTTGAGAATTCCGAACGATGCCCGACCGCTACCATGCGCCGCAACTGGGTGCCCTCCTGTTCGAACAGATAGAGCGAGGTGGTATCCAAGTTGAAAAGCTCTGCCATCTGACTCAGCGTGCGGTGCAGCGAATCGCTGAGATCCAGCGATTCCGTCAGCGTTTGCCCGATCGAATTCAATACCAGCAGCTCGCGATTACGGCGCCGGATTTCGGATTCGGCCCGTTTGCGCTCGGTAATGTCGAGCAAGAATCCCTGATAGGCCGTCACGCTGCCCGCGGCATCCCGGACGGCAATGGAAGACTCCAGCATGGTGCGTATTTCGCCGTCCTTGCGCTGCATTTCGAATTCGAAATCGGCGACGGCGCCGTGCTGCTCCAAGAGCTTCTTGAGCCTTCCGCGATCCGAGCTATGGGCATAGAATGCGGCGGGAATATCCACCGCCAGCAGCTCCTCGCGGTTCTCATAGCCGGTCATTCGAAGAAGCGCATCGTTGAAATCCAGGAAGCGGCCCTGAGGCGTGGAGATAAACACGCCTTCTTGAACGTTGGACACCAGCGTGCGGTACTTTTCCTCGGCGCGCTTTCGATCGGTGATGTCCTTCAATACATGCACGGTTCCCAGTTGCAGTCCACTGTGGTCCGTAAACACGGAGTTGGAGGCCAGAAAATAGCCCCGCAACCAAGGATCGGGCTCGTCGCCTTCTCCGGCAATCCCCTCGCAGTACGGGCAATTCTTATAGGCGGCCCTTTGGACAGGGAGAAGTTCCATGACGCTGCGCCCGACAACACCGCCGCTGGAACGACCCAGGAGTTGGCTCAGCCGTTGATTGCTGCGCAGAATGCGCCCCGTGCGATCGTGGACCAGGATCGGGTCGCCAATGGAATCGAAGGTGTATTCCCACTGGCGCTGCACGGCCGTGACCTGTTCCAACAAGTTCACGTTCTGAAGCGTCAAGCCGAGCAAGTTCGCAATGTTGACGAGATAAGATAACTCGTCCGCGTGAAACCGTGCTTGGCGCGCGGAACCGACGAGGATGATGCCCAGGGGCCCAAGTTTGCCAGGAAGAGGCAGATTAACCAGCGCTTTCACGCCTGCTTCACGCGCTCTGTTCCGAGCCGCGAGATCCCACTCTTTATCGGTCTCCGGGAACTGGCATTCCCCCTTCAGCACACGTTGTGCCCAAGGGTCCATCGCGGAGAGTCGGGCATAGCGAGTCAAATAGGATTGCTCAAATCCTACCGAGGCCCGCACCAAGAGTTGAGCCGAACTCCCTTCGCCTTCCTTTAGGCGGACCATGCCGTGGGTCGCGCCGAGACTTTCCACGAGTTGCGAGAGAACCTGGTCAATCACTTCCTGAACGGAAAGCGTCTGCGTGCTGGCGGCGGTCAAGAGCGTCAAGCGACGCATCTTGTCATTCAGTTCTTCGCTCCGAGCGCGCGCACCTTCGAGGACGACCACGATCATAGCGATTCCCAAGGCCACTCCCACAAGATGGCCGAATGCAACACGCAACAGGAAGAGCGGGCTATCCATCCAAAGCGGACGGTCCAGCCCATGCAGTCCACTCAGCAGGAATATCCCGGCAAGGAGCTGCGCCCCGTGACTGCGGCGCACCATCTCCGATCTCCATATGATCCAGCCGGCAAGCAAAGACAGAAACGCTTCGAAAATGGCGGTTTCCCAGTGAAGAGAAGCAAACTGCTGCGGGCCTCGCCGCTCGACATAGTAGATCGCCGCCATGATCAAGCCGATCATCGGAAAGGGAGACCCGATTCGCCGCTCCCAGCCCGCCGAGTAGTGCACCGCCGCCACCAGGAAGAGAATCAAGGCCGCCGCCTGCGCCAGAACAATTGCCAGATGCAATCCTGGAAGTTGACGAAGCAGCAGCGCTACTTCGCACAAGGAAGAGACAGTAAGGCAGCACCAGCCGGTAAGCCAATAACGGAAATAGTCTGCATGGTGATCGCGGCGGAAAAGGAGAAAGAGCACCAGCAGGATGATGGATGCAGTCGCTTCGAAGAAAGCGCTTCCGAGCAAGCCTTGATTTCCCAGCAGCATGCCGCTTCTCCCGGCCGGAAGCGCCGTCGCTGCGGTGGTCGTGCTGCCGCGAAGCTTGATGTAGACGGCGAAAAGCTCCGAAGGATAACCCTGCACTGACGCTAACACGCTATTTTCTGACTGGGCAAGGCTGCTCCCATTTGTATGTGCCGTCACATATAATGCTGCTGGGGGCATACCAACGTGGAGATGGAAAAAATACTGGTCGTGGACGATGAGGAAGCGATTCGAGAGGTCGTTTCCACCATGCTCGAGTCAAAAGGCTATCACTGCACGGCAGTGCACAACGGCCGCGTCGCGCAAGACCAAGTGAAGAAGGCTACCCCGGACCTTGTCCTCAGCGACATGATCATGCCGGAGATGGACGGCATCCGGTTGCTGGAATGGATGCGGCAATACGATCCGGAAGTGCCTGTGATCATGGTCACGGCAATACACGACATTTCCACCGCGCTGGAAGCCATTCGCCGCGGAGCCTATGACTACATCCTTAAGCCGTTCGAAAAGGACCAGCTCTTTTTGGGCGTCGGACGCGCGCTGCAACATCGCCGGCTGGTGATCGAAAACCGCAACTATCAGCGCAACCTGGAACAGCTTGTCGATGAACGCACTGCGCAGTTGACTGGCGCCCTGGCACAGCTCGACGCAAAGCATGTGGAACTTGAGCAGTCCTACGACGAAACGCTGGAGGCCCTCGGAAGCGCATTGGATTTGAAGGATGCGGAGACGGAAGGACATTGCCAGCGAGTCACCGCCTTTTGCATTTCTATCGCCAGGTCCGTGCCCGTGCCGGAGCACTTTTTGCCCATCCTGGCGCGCGCCGCCTTCCTCCACGATATCGGCAAAATGGCCATACCGGACAAAATTCTTCGCAAGCCTGGCCCGCTCGATGAGGATGAGAAGCTAATTATGCGCAGGCACTGCCAGGACGGGTACAACATCCTGATTCGCATTCCGTTTCTCCGTGATGCTGCGGAGATCGTGCTGGCGCACCAGGAATTCTACGATGGCTCCGGTTACCCGCGCGGACTCAAGGGTGAACAGATTCCTCTCGGAGCCCGCATCTTTACAATCGCGGACTCGCTGGACGCCATGATCAGCGATCGCCCCTACCGCCGCGCCTTGCCGATGTCCCATGCCCGCGAAGAGATTAAGCGTTGTTCCGGGAGTCAATTTGACCCAAAGGTCGTCGACGTGTTTATGAAATTCCCGGAAGAGCACTGGCTGGAGCTGCGGGAAAACTTCGGCTCTCCGTTCCGCCTGGCCCATCTGAGGGAGCTGTAATCCACAGCCTTCCATCGCTCGAGGATGGACAAAGCTTCGCTGCGGGCTTGCCTTCCAAGGCGGGCCAGTCTCCTGTAGTGGCTGGTCGAAACTTGTCCTGCCTGCCCTGAGCGTAGCCGAAGGGAGCGTAGTCAAAGGAGACCGGTTTCTTTTCTTCGTTTCCGCCCCCTCCCAAGATGCTCATTGCGAGCCCGCCGTGGCGGGACGAATCTACTCTTCTCTTCATTTCTGAGGTGACCTCTTCTTCACTGCGCTGGGGACACGCTCTCGTGCGGCCCGCCTATCTCCAGTAACTCGAGGTCGGAGCGGCTCGCCTCTCGCCAAGCGCGCTTGCACGAATACGGCGGAAAACGTACTATTCCCCTGTCATGGCGCTCATCCCCATCAAGACCGCTTCGGAAACCGGCTATTGCGATTGCATTTGCGGCTGCTACGAGCTTGCCAGCCTGCGCGACGAAGATACCGGCAAAGGCTACTGCCCCGCCTGCGCCAAAGACCATCTGGTGCTAAATGCCGGCGCGGGCATCCCCCAGCCGGCCCCTGTACACGTCACCGCTAATTCCCCGAACAACGGTAAATCAGCCCGCATGCCTGCCCCCGCCGATCCCCCCGGCCGTTTGCGCTAGTTGGAACCGTGAGGGGTAGCTCCGACCGATTGTTCGGCTCCAGATTTGCTGGTGTCTATTGTTCCGATCTTACGGTCTTGCGGCGATGCCCTGGGTCTGGACGGCATCGTGGGGGGAATGGTTGTTTTCGGTAATTACGCGCTGGCGGAGTTGTGGAAGGACCTGATCGACCCGCGCAATATAGGGGCTCCGCGGATCAAGCCGCTTGAATTCCTCGAGTTCTTCAATAGCTTTCGCAGTCTTTCCCCAATTCGAATAAACATCGCCCATCAGAAGATGGACCTTCGCTGCCGGGCTGGGCCGCTTCAGGGCCATCTGCCCGTAATTCACAGCTTTGTCCCAGTGACTCTGCCGCGCGGAGCACATCGCCAACTCGTATGGCCATAGCCAACCTTGCGCATCCTCTTCCATTGCTCTTTGCAAAAGACGCTCGGCGCCAGCGAATTCCTTCCTCGCCATCAATATCTCCGTAAGAGGATAGTACGGCTCCATGAACTTGGAGTTGAGGTCGACGGCCTTTTGCAGCGCCACTTGCGCTTCTCCGGGCTGCTTCGTTCGCAGGTAAGCCACGCCCATCAAGAAATAGGACTCGTAATACGCAGAAAACGCGTCGATGGCATTCTGGAAATGCACGATGCTCTGCTTAGGGTCATTCTTTTGCTTCAAAAAATCGATCCCTTTATAGAATTCATTTCTTGCCGGTTCAGGAATCGAGAGTTCACGGGCCGAGACCTTTCCTCCGGGTTGCGTCAACGCGGCGCCCTCTGGCGGCATCTGGATTGCAACTTCGAACGAGGTCATGCCGCGCCGGGTTTCTATTTCCACTTTCGTGGAGCGAAAACCGGATTTCGTGGCGCGGACGATATAATTTCCCGGCTCCATGTTCAAGAACGCCGCTCGACCGCTCGAATCCGTAAAAATTTGCTGTACGACGAGATCGGGGAACTGAATCAGGTCTACTCGGGCCTGCTCGAGATTGGCGCCCGAACTCTCGTTTGTCACGTGCACATTAATCGTAACTGCGTTCCCCCCGGCTCGACCTTGCGCGTGAGCAGACGAGGCACTCATATCCGCCAGAAGCATCAGAACTAGAAGTGGCCGAGCGAAAGACGGTGCAAGGTGATCTCTGGACGCCAAACGAAGCAAAGAGTTACTGGCCGCCATGACAAGACTCCTGAGAGGAGTGGTTCCCCGGATTATCCTACCTGGCTCGACGCAACGCCACAGGAAACTGCAAGTCAAGAAAGCGTCACTCCAATTCCCGCCGCCAAGAATCAACATGGTAAAAGCGAAAACGGGGAGCACGCCGCGGCGCGCTCCCCGTTCTTATTGCTCCCTCTAAGGCAGAGAGAGGCTAGAAGGCGAACCGCAACTCCAGTTGGAGGTTGCGGTTCTGTCGGGGAATCCCGCCGCTGAGGCAGAAGCCCTTACAGGTTTGAGCTCCGACTGTCGTGTTCGGGGTGAGTCCCAGATTCCCATTGTTGAAATCGTTGGAACCACCGATGAAGAAGGCGTTCGCATGGTTCAAGATGTTGAACGCATCCCCCCGGAGTTCCGCGGTATACCGCTCGGAGATAAAGAACTTCTTGTGAACGCCGAAGTCCAGATACCAAGTCCCCGGTCCGCGGAAGGCGTTCCGTCCGGTCATATTGGAAGGATACGGGCCAAATTCCGAATTGCCGGTGATGGGATTCGTAAACTCGGCTACCGACCCATTGGGAATCGTTATGTAGTTAAAGACGTTGGGTGCGCCACTCGGGACAGCTGAACCCGTCCGGGGAATCCCCGACGTCAGAATCAATCGCGGGAGTTCCTGGAACTGGGTATTTGTCGAGTCAAAAATGGTGAATGGGGTGCCCGTGTGGGCAATGAAAATCGGCGCAACAACCCATCCGTGGGCCGCCTGCCTCAACACGCCGTGCGTATTCTTGGCAAAGGGAATTTCCCACGTTCCCGAGATCGCAATGCGGTGCCGAAGATCGAAATCGGCATTTCCGCGATCGAGGTGGGGGTTGAAGGGATCGAGCAGTCCGAGGTCAAGATTGCCGCTGGAGGTGCTGAAGGTTGAGCTCAGGTTATCGATCGCATGGGCGTAGGTGTAGTTGGATGTCAGGTTCAACCCGGAGTTCCAGGCATTAGTGATATTGAACCGGATGTTCAATGCGTTGTAGCTCGAGAAACCCGCACCTTCGCGGAAGTTGATGGTGCTGTACTGTTGGCCGCGGATGCGGCAGCCTACTCCGCACGCTCCAGCAGTGGAATCGCCGAGAAACACGTTGCCTGAGCCAGGGCGGTTGACGGGATCAAGTGAATAGAGCCTTTCGCCCTTCGAACCCGAATATTCCACGGCTAGGAAGACGTTGTGAGCGAGTTCACGGTCGATCGCGGCATCGTAAGTGTGCGCGTAGGCATTTCGGATGTTGGGATTGACGGCTCGCAAACTGGCGCGCGGGAGAGTTTTCGTCCCCGTTCCCCCAAATCCACCCAAGTTGGAATTCGTGATAGTGCAGCATCCCGGATCAATGCCGCTGGTCAAATCCACAACCTCATAGTTCGGCACGTTTTGAATCACGTTGAAGGTGACGTTTCCGAAATTCCGCTCATAACCAATTCCGTAACCGCCGCGGAGCGAGGTCTTGCCATTGCCGAAGATGTCCCATGCAAAGCCGACGCGCGGAGCAAAGTTATTCCAGTCTTTTGCCCAAAGGCCACCGATGGCACTCTGCGGCGCCACAGCAACATCTCCGTTCCGAATCCGCTCAAAAATCGATCCTCCCGCGCCGGGGTAAAAGTTGGAATCCAGGAGCGGGTTCTTGTTGTGCTGGACCCCGTAGTACTCCCAGCGAAGGCCCAGGTTGATCGTCAAGTGTTGCCGCGCTTTCCAGGAATCCTGTCCGTAGAATGCGAATTCGTTGTAGCGGTTCGATCGGCTGAAGCTCGGCTGGGTGTCCGGCAGAGTAACCGTGCAATTCGGTGTTACGGCAACCGGGGCGTTGCCGTCAAGTCCGGGGCTCCCGCAAGGGAATTTTCCCTGAGGATCGATGGCCGTCGTGAAGGTCCGCAAATTGCCCGTCAAGAGTCGTTGCAATGCAGTGCCGTTCACGCCCGAGGTGCCGACCGACTCCACCGCTTCCTCGTACGCACCAAAGGTGCGGTTGTCTTGGAAGAAAAGGTAAGAGCCGCCGAAGCGGAACTCATGCTTGCCCTTTACGTAGGTCACATCCTCATAGCTCTGGTAGAAGTGTTGCGGACCGCCAAACGGAATCGCGCTGCCGGGCGTGAACCCGTTGTATCCCGGAAAAGTGAGAAGCTGTGAATCGAAAGTTGGCGCGAAGTTCTTGTTCCAATAGAGCGTGGGCCCTACGGGATTCGTCCCCAGCGACTGAAGGAGGAAGACGCGGTTATAGACGAACTTGGACTGCTCCGTCAAGTGAGAGCCGACGGTGTGGACCAAGCTCAAGAGACCGTTGTCCCCTGCAATGGTTTGCCCGCTGTCATACCCGTTGCTGTTGGGGCCCGAGTACGGGCTATTGTTGACCACGCCGATGGCGTCAACTTCATGAAATCGAGCGTACCGCGCGTAGAACTGCGTATTGTTGCTCAGGTTGTAGTCCACGCGGGCTACAACGTCATAGGTATTCTGGGGATTTTGGCCACCCGCATCTGACGGAACGCTGTATTGAACCCTGCGGAGGAGAGTGGTCGTAGACCCGGCCGGAAACGCGGCATTACAAGCAGCAGATGCCCCACAAGCCGTATTCAGAGTCGCGTTCGAAGCGCGACTGTAACTCGTTATTGTCGTATCGTTAGACCGAAGTTGCCCAAAGGCCGTGAAAAAGGCCTGCGTTGTCGCCAAATCCGAAGCATTGACCAGGTTTTGGTCAGGGATCACCGCCTGAACAATGCCGGAACTCCGAACGCGGGTCCATTCGGGACTCACGAAGAAAAAGAGCTTGTCCTTCTTGATCGGACCGCCCGCGGACCCGCCAAATTGGTTCCGGGTGTAAATCGGCTTTGGGATGCCACTAGCGTTATTCGCGTAATCGTTCGACCCATAGTACGAGAGCCGGTTAATCTCGTATGCCGAACCGTGGTAGGCGTTCGTGCCGGACTTGGTGGCGACATTCACGATTCCGCCGGAGGCTCGGCCGAATTCGGCCGTAAAATTGTTCGTCAGGACACTAAACTCCTGGACGGATTCCAGAGGAACCTGCTGCCCAAGAGAACCGGTGAATTCGTCGTTGTTTGCCGCCCCGTCCAGAAGAATATTCGTCGACGCTGCTCGAAGACCGTTGATCACCACACCCGCACCGGAGCCAGTGGAGGCGATTAAACCGGAAGGAGAAGCATCGGAGTCCGCGATATTACCGGCAATCGACACAAAGCTATAGGGATTGGCGTTTAGGGACAGCGCTTCGGAGATCTCCTTGGAGGTGATAACCTGACCGAGCGTCTGCGTTTCCGTGTTGATTTGCCCAACGGCCGCACCGCTCACTTCGACGATAACTGAAGCAGCCCCCAAGGTTAGACCAAAGTTCAGATCAACCTTGGCGCCAACTGTCACTTCGATTCGTTGTTCCATTTTCGAGAATCCGGCGGCTTCCACCCTGACCGTATAAATACTCGGCGTAAGCGCCGTGCTCATCGGTTGTGGTATCGCGCGCCCCGCCCGTGGCCGCATTAAGTACCGTCACCTTTGCTTTCGGCACCGTCGCGCCCGACGGGTCCGTCACGACTCCGCTAATCTGCCCTGTTTCCGTCTGTGCCAGCGATGAGCCAGCAAGAAACAGGACTAGTCCGGCGAACACCACAAAAGCCTTCAAGGTAGCCCAGCCCCTCAAAAAATTAAAGTTCACAGTAAGCCTCCATTGAACTGAAACCGCGTTCCGGCTGATACAAAGCGAAGAAGGTCAACCAAATCTCCCAGTCCTACCCAAACTCGGTTGGACTTCAAAAAATATTGATTTCCCTTGAAATGTGACCTGGCCCAAGAACAAACCACCACATCCCCCATAGGAACAGCTCAACCGATTCGCGCACTACCGGTGTGCAATTCTGATGCCACCTATGGGCCAGTCACTGCAGTCCATAACTCTAGTTTTATCTTAAGCTTAGCGAGTGGAAAGATAAATTTCATTACTTCGCCGCATCTTCTCTATTAAAAAGCATATTTTTATAGCCTTGCTATCCATATTGTGGAACGAATTCCGGCGCAAGTTTCTCGCGGTTTCGCGACAGCGCAACGAGCACTTAACCCTCAAGGTTCAAGTTTCCGTTGGTACCAAACAATGTGATCCCCGTCATTGGCATGCTCCGAGTACACCGTTGTATGGTACCCGACCGAACGAATCTGGATGAACGGCAACTCCAGCACAACGTTATTCGACAGCAAGAAGCCGCCGGGCTTCAGCATGGCTTGGACGTTGGTCATGGCCAGAGACTGCTCAAACGTGTCGTAGTAAACCAGGATGTTCGTGGCGATCAGCAAATCGAACTTTGCATCTTCCGGCGCCTCTTCTCGCTGGAGCACTATATTTACGTCCAGCGCCCGCATTCGGCGCACAAATTGGGGTCGCACGCGAACCGCCCTCAACCTGATCTCCTTCAGCCCGGGAGGGACCGCCACCGGCGGTGCCACGCTTCCAATCCGGTCGCCAAACCGCTGCCAGTAGGCAACCAATCCCGGGTTCCAGCCTCGTGCGGGGTCTCGCGGAAGCTGAATCGTATAGCCTTGCCCCTTCGTAGCCGCTTGCTTTGCCCGTCCGACGTGCTCCAAAACCCGCGGGCTCAAGTCCAGCGTGTCCACTTCCACTTCGTTTGCATTTGCTAGTCCCAGCCGCAGCAGCGAGTCCATCACCGCAAACGGCTGCACCGTCTGCGTCGGGTAGAAATCGTAACCTTCCTGCTTGTCGGTGAAATCCAGCCCCGGCCCGATGATACCCACGCGCTTCACGCTTCCCGGTTTCACGAGGCCGCGTGCGCTCATCTCTTTCAGCGCCTCTTCCAGCGCATAGTCCGGCGGCAGAGAAGTGTCCAGCGACAGCCCGCGCTCCCGATACAGTTTCGAGCGCTCCACAAACTCCTCGGTCGGATCATTCAAACTCTTCGCGGTAGCGATGGCCTGCTGAAATGCGCCCTGCTCCTGCAGCACCCGCCTCACATTCTCCAGCAAGTAGTGTTCTGCCCCCGCTTGGCCGTTGCGATCCGAGAAATCAATTCCCGCGCGCTCCAGAGTCTTTCGCGCAAATCGCAAACGCTCATTCTTCCCGGGCGCCATCATTCCATGTATAAGGTCCAGGACGCGCTTGGCGAAAATCGACTGAAAGGCTGCGTCGCTTCCTGGCGGGCTGCCTTGGGTCTTTGCCGGGGCGATCGTATTGAGCTGCGCGCTGGTCAGGCGTGGCTCCGCTGTGAAGCTCGCCCCAAAGAATAGAAAATTCACCACGGAATCCGCGTCACCCCCTGCCAGCCGTTCTCGGATCTCTGCGTCGCGGTGTTTGACCCATTCCGGCCACAGACTCTCCAGCTTCTCAGGAGGGACATCGCGCAGATCCGCAGGCAACGCATTGCCTAGAGTTTCGAGAATTGGCTTCGCGTCGGCAAAAGGAACGTAGGCAACCTGTTCTGAAGAGCCTGCGAAAAACGGAAAGGCCAGAAGAACGATAGCTGCCTGAAGAAAGTGCAGTTTTAGCTTGGACACGGCCGGGAGTATATCAAAACGTTGCGCGCTCTCGCTCGCGGCATCCCGCTCAGCTTGGCGCCCAGCCCGATCATTATCACTGCGCCAGATGCCCGGCGGCTAGCAGCCAAATCGGCTCGGCGCAAGGCTCGGATGGCTTCGTGCAACTTCAAGAATTCGAGAGCACTTTCGTTATCCCTGCGGCGAATGTCTCCTCGGGAGTGATAAGACTCACCACCAGATAGCCATCAGAGGGGAAGTCGTAGAAGTGGCCGGGATGGACGGAAACGCCCTGGGTCGTTAGGAGCTCAACTGCCAGATCCTCGTCGGAACGCGTCGCGGGGACTCGAAACACCGCGCACCAGCCGCCTTCTACTTGTAAGCGGCTGCAAAACTTCTGTGCGGACAACTGGCGGTCGAGTTCCGCAAGATTTCGCCGCACGCGCAACGTCACCTGTTCTTGGAATGCGTGCCGCTGTTGGAGAAATCGCGGGACCGCTAATTGCACGGGCGCGTTCACGGAAAGATAGGTGTCGGCGATCACTTCGAGGCGCGCGAGCGCTTCCCTTTTCCATGGTTGCGGCCCGCTGACGACCAACCACGCGGCCTTCATCTGCGGCAGCCCGGAAATCTTCGAGAGGCCGCTCAACGTAAAAGTGAGCGCGCCGGAATTCGCGGCGAAGCTCGCGCGCCTTTCTCCATCCAGCGCGAAATCGAGGAACACCTCATCGGCGATGATCGCCACCTGCCGCGCCGGGCAAATCGCGCTGAGCCTGGCCATCTCCGCGGGCTTGACGAAATTTCCCGTCGGATTATTGGGGTGAACAACGATCACGCCCCGCGTGCGCGGCGTGATGGCCTGTTCCAGCGCATGAAAATCGATCTGCCAGCCGTGGTCGTAAAGCAATGGATAGCGCACCAGGCTGACGTCTTGGATGTCCGCCAGAAAATCGAACAGCGGATAACTGGGTGAAGGAATCAGAAGTTCGTCGCCCGGGTTGCAGAGCGTTCGAAAGACGTAGGAATATGCTTCGCTGGTGCTGGTGGTAAGGAAAATATCCTCGGGCGAAACGTCATCGCCACGATCGGCATAATAGCTTGCGACCGCGCGGCGAGCGGATTCCAGCCCCTTCGGATTCGGTTCGTAAGTGAGCGCCGCCGGATTGCTCAGCGCGTTCAGGATGGCGGAACGATCGTATTCGAAGCCACATTCCGTGGGATTCGAAACGGTCAAATCGAGCAAGGGCTTCCCTGCCGCGCGGTGCGCTGCCAGCGCTTCGCTCAGCCGGTTCGGCGCCAAATTCCAATTGGTGCGTTTGCAAACATTTTTGGAGCCGCATCATTATAGGGGAACAACCGCATTTGCAGGGGAACCCGCCGCGCCCGGCTACGCCCTCCTCGCGCAAGTCTGCAAAGCGGCCTCGCCTAAAGCCAAAAGCGATTGTCGTATACTGGACGCATCGCAAAGCCATGACCTCACAGCCTCAAATTTCCTCCCCGCCTGATCCTGTGCCGCAACTCGATCTCTCGGCGCAGTACGCCGCGATTGGCGCGGAGATTCGAACGGCCGTCGAACGCGTGATGGCGTCGCAGCAATTTGTGCTGGGCCGCGAAGGAACTGCGCTCGAGGAAGAGATCGCCAAACTCTGCGGCGTCGCTCACGGCGTCGGTCTGGCTTCCGGAACGGATGCGTTGATTCTGGCGTTGCGCGCGTGCGGTGTTCAGGCGGGAGATGAAGTGCTCCTGCCGCCCTTCACGTTTGTGGCCACGGGGAGCGCCGTCAGCGCTCTTGGCGCGAAGCCGGTTTTCGCGGACATCCGTCCCGAAACCTACAATCTCGATCCGGCCGAATTGGAGCGCCGCGTCACGTCACGGACGCGCGCCATCGTGGTCGTCCATCTCTATGGCCTCGCCGCAGACATGGATCCCATTCTCGTGTTTGCAAGAGCGCGCAACCTGCCGGTCATCGAGGACAATGCGCAGGCGATCGGCGCATCCTACAAAGGCCGGCGGACCGGCTCGCTCGGCGACGCCGCTTGCCTCAGTTTTTATCCCACGAAAAATCTGGGGGCTTACGGCGACGCGGGAATGGTGGTAACGAATTCATCGGAACTCGCGGCGCGCATTCGAACGCTGCGGAATCACGGCCAAACGGCAAAATATTTGAGCAGCGAGCCCGGTTGGAACAGCCGCCTCGACGAAATCCAGGCAGCAGTTCTGCGCGTAAAGTTGCGTCATCTTTCGAATTGGCAGCGCGCCCGCCAATCCCACGCCGCGGAATACAACCGGCTTTTTTCTCAAATCCCCGGCGTCATGCCGCCGCTCGCGCCCGAAGGATTCGAACACGTCTACCACCAATACACCATTCGAATCGAGCAGCGCGATGCCCTTCAAAAATTTCTGAGCGAAAGAAAAATTGGAAGCACCGTCTATTATCCTTACCCGTTGCACCTTCAACCGCTATACTCGACGCTCGGCCACAAAGCCGGCGACTTCCCGCACGCGGAGCGCGCTGCGCAAGAAGTGCTTTCGCTGCCCATGTATCCCGAATTGCGCAAAGAACAGATTGCGCGAGTGGTGGAAGCCATCGCCGAATTTCTGAAATGTTGAATTGTGCAAAATTAAAAGTTCACTTGCCCAAATAGAGTAGCGCCAGCAGGAAAATCCAAAGTCCATCCATGAAATGCCAGTAATACGAAGTGATTTCCGCGGCCGTCGGAAGAGAAATTTTTGTCTTTTCAAATTTGCGGAAGGAAATAAAAAGCAGGGCGCCAACACCCCCCAGCAGATGGACGGCGTGTGCGCCCGTGAAAATGTAAAAGAAACTGCTGGCCTGGTTGCTCGCGATATACACACCCTGCGCGACAAGCTGGCGCCAGGCAATGAGCTGCCCGGCCACAAAGAGAAATCCGAGGACCGTGGTCGTTAGCCAAAGCTTTCGAAAACCGGAAGAGTCCGCAAGAGAGAGCCGCCGCCGCGCTGATTCGAGAGTGAAACTGCTTGCGAGGAGTACGCAGGTGTTGGCCCAGAGAACGGGCGGAAGACGGACGGTCACCCACAGTTCGCTGCTGCGGCGCAGGACGATGAAAGCGCTGGCCAGCGCCATGAAAAAAATCAAGATGGAAACGATCCCAATGGCAATTGCGGTTGAGTAGCGTTTGGGCGAGGGAGACCATTTGCCGTGGCGATTGCGATCGTCGCCGCCACCGTCTCCATCATCGCCGCCGCCTGCGGGCGGAGTTGGGCCGCCTCCACCGCCGCCGATGTCTTCGACGATCAGTTCGATGTCCGGAACTGCGGTTGTGCCCGGCATGATGAATATCTCTATTCTCCTTACTTTATTTTCCGGACTGGCGTTCCTTGACCACCCGCTCCCTTCGCTAGATGGGCTCCTTGCGAATCTCTCCTCGAATCTCAGTGCGAGAGCGTTCGCTTTGCTCAGGGCAAGCCGGCGCGAGGTGCTGCGGGACGAAATCTTCGGCCGCATCCGGCACGCCGAATTCGTAAGCCCCACGATACACCACCGGGTCGTTCGCACCAAAATCATCGGCGGGCGGCGGTGAAGTGAAGCTCCATTCGAGCGTGGTGGAGCGCCAGGGATTGCGGTCCAGAACTTTGTCGCCGCGGAAAAGGCTCCATAAGAAATTGATGAGGAAGAGCCCCTGGGCGAAAACGGTGAGGACAATCGCGACGGTAATGAACGCGCGAATCGACGAGGCGGCCGCGGCGACGGAAGCCAAAGGGGTGCCTGGGGAAACGCGGGAATGCGCGATCAGGCCGAGCCAGTGCATGGGCATGAAGACGCAGTAGACGCCGGCAAAGGTAATCCAGAAATGAATCTTGCCAAGAGATTCGTTCAGCCGTCGGCCAAAAAGTTTGGGAAACCAGAAAAACAGCGCGCCAAGAATGGCGAACGTCGCCGCAACGCCCATAACTAAATGGAAATGGCCGGTGACGAAATCGTCGCTGACGGCAGCAGCGGCCAGATCGTGGTTCGCCAGGAAAATCCCGGAGAGTCCGCCGGAAAGAAAAAGCGAAATGAAGCCGAGCGCGAAAAGCATGGCGGTGTTGAGATGGACGCGCGCGTTCCAAAGTGTGCCGAGCCAGCTGGCCAGCAGAATCAAGGAGGGCAGACCGAGCGAAGAAGCCAAAAGCGAAAAGACGAGCGGAGAAAAGGGATTCATGCCGCTACTGAACATGTGCTGGCCCCAAACGCAAAAACCGAAGACGCCCACGCCACACAACGCCAGAACAACGACGCGTTCCTTCCAGACCGGCTTGCGGGAAAACGTGGAAACGAGATGAGTGACGAGGCCGAAGCACGGGAGCATGGCGACGTAGACTTCGGCTTGCGCGAAAAACCAGAAGAGACGCCGCCAAAGAATGGGAACTGCGTTCGCAATGACACCGGCAGGCTGAACGCTGAGGAAATTCAGCACCGGGAAAAAGTGCGTGCCCATGAGGCGATCCGAAAGTAAGCAGACGCAGGCCGCCAGGAGAATGCTGAAAATCAACATGCCCAGGATGGCGTTGATAAACCAGGCCCAGACGGTTAGCGGAAGGCGAGGGAGGGTCAAGCCGTGGGCGCGCAAGTCGATGGTGGTGACGCTGAAATTGAGCGCGTTGAGAAGGGACGCGGCACAGAAGACGGCCACGCTGGCGATCCAGAGCGTGATGCCGGATTGCGGGGAAACGAAGAACGTTGTCGTCAGGCCCAAGAGCGAGGCCACCGTCGCCCAGAACGCGAGAAAGTTGAGCGCGGGGAAGGCCATTTCGCGCGCGCCGATTTGCAGCGGAAGAAAGTAATTTCCGAAGCCGGCCTGGGGCGCAGCGGTAAGCACCAGAAAAACCATCAATGAGCCATGGAGCGTGGTGAGCGCCGCAAAACGATCCGGCGAACTTCCGAGGCTGGAGAGGATCGGCAGATGTGCACCCGGCCACACCAGGTGGATGCGCATGAGCAGCGACATGGCCATGCCGAGGAACACGCTGAACAGCGCGAGCCAAAGATAGTTGAGGCCAATGGTCTTGTGGTTGGTGCTGAAGACGTAGCGGGACAGGAAGCCGCTTCGTGGTGACTCCGGGGGCTTTGCTCCGCTGTCGTCTTTGCCCATGCTCGCTCTGGGAAAACCCTGATCCGCCCGAGGTTGAATTGCGGCCTCGGGAACAGCCCTCACTAGATTACATTTTCTTGAGGAATTCAAGGGTGCAAGGGCGGAATGCTGAAAGCTGGCAGAAAGAGAAGGATTTAACACAAAGGTCATGGAGAACACAGAGTTCACAGGACAGAAGGAAGACGCCTCCCCCCACCCGCCATGTTTTTCATAAGTGTTCATTCTAAACGGAGTTAAAGTCGTTTGCTTTGATACACTTTTGCAAGTGTTGATTCTAAAGGGACTTACTTTGCACCAAAATTGTGCAAAACACGCCCTTCCTCTATCAGTGCTCATTCTAAAAAGGTTTAAGTTGTTTAGAGTAAACATTTCCAGACGTGTTGATTCTAAAGAAGTTGCGGGAGGGAGGCGTGAATCTGCTTCCTGGGCAGTTAGAGGGACCGCGTGGCGGGCGCGCATGGTTCGCAGGGCACCCTCCTTCGCCCAAGGCTACGGCGGGCAGGCGGAGGAATCGTGCCGGATTAACGGAACCATTATAGCATATTGACACCGTATGTCAAGGGTTACTTGTAAGTGGTTTGGATGCTGGGGGATAGAGCGCGAGAGTAGAATCGGAGGGAGGTTAACAGTTAACAGTTGAAAGTTGAAAGTTGAAAGTAAAACCCTCGGGGGGCAAGGAAGGTGAGACGAACGGTAGTCAGATCAAATTCAGCACTCGCGAGGGTCGGCCACCGGCCGCGGATAAGCGGAATGGCGAGCTCCAGTCAAAGTCAAATTCAACACCCGCACCCTTCACCAAAATCCTTGCGGCGGCTTGGCGACTGGGATGGGATTCGTACCAGACTAGGAGCTTTGGTTTTGTGGTTTTCGTGTAGGTGGGGCCTTTGCCGGAAGAATGGTCGTGGACGCGTTGGGGGAGATCGTTTGTCAGGCCTACGTAGTAGGAGCCGTCAATGCAAATGAGCATGTAGGTGCACCAGCCGGGGGGAAAGACGGGCAGGGAGAGCTTCAGCTCGCTTCGCTCACTCGGGTATGACGTTCGTTTCAGTACGGAGGAAGAATAGGGGGAAAACATAAGAAAAGAGCCCTTCGGCTTCGCTCAGGGCAAAATTTCGCCGAAGGCGAAATTTTGGTGCGGTCGAGAGGACTCGAACCTCCACGCCTTGCGGCGCTAGCACCTCAAGCTAGTGCGTCTGCCAGTTCCGCCACGACCGCGGTGAGTTCCATCGTAAAGGCAATGATGCAGGGTGTCAAATGAGGGGTTTGGAAGGCACTGGTTCAGTTTGACAAACTGAACCAGTGCCGTTTGGAAAGAAAAGTAGAGATGCCGGGGTTCCCGAAATGAATCGTCGCGCCTCCCGGGTAAAGACGGCCGGGACGCAGAAGGCCCGCCCCAACAAGCCGGTGGGAAGCCCGGCGCTACGAAAGCAAGATGGCGGGCTAAAGCCCGCCGCTACGACATGCGAAAAGCCGCCGCTACAAATGCTGGCTACGGTTTTTTCGGTGGCGCGGACGCTGGCTGCGAAGCTGCCGGTGGCTGAGAAGCAGGCTGCGTGTTGGGCTGCGGCGCTGCCGGCGTCGTCGTGGGCGCCGTTGCGGGCGTCGTCGAGGGTGGAGCAGGAGTTGTTGATGGCGTCGTCGCAGGGGCAGTGGAAGGCGTGTTTGCGGGTGTGGTGGCAGGGGCCGCCGGAGTGGTTGCGGGCACCGGCTTTGGCGCCGGCTTCGAGACCCTTTCGAGGATCGAATTGCCCTGCCCAACGGCCTTATCCGTGCGCAGCACCATGGCCATCGCGCACAACATGAACATGACCGCGCACCAAGTCGTGGCTTTGGAGAGAACGTTAGCGGCACCGCGCGGACCGAACGCCGTCTGGCTGCCTGCGCCGCCGAAGGCTCCGGCGAGGTCGGCGGCCTTGCCGCTCTGGAGCAGCACGACGATGATCAGCACCAGACAATTTAGAATGAAAAAGCTCGTGAGGAGCCAGGCGGCGAAGCGGAATCCGAGCGCCACTACTCCGACGCCGATCAGCAGCGCGATTACCCACTGGAATGCAGTTTTTGTTTCCATACCTTCCTCGATCAAGAAATCAGAAATCCCGAGCTGTACGGGAGCGCTACTTGAAATTCACGAGCGCGGCGAACGACTTGGGGTCAAGGCTCGATCCGCCAACAAGCGCGCCGTCCAATTCTTCCTGCGCCATCAACCCGAGAATATTGTCAGGCTTGACGCTGCCGCCATAGAGAATCCGGAGGCCGGAGGCGTGGCGCATGGAGAAATTCTCCCCCGCGCAGCGCCGCAGGAACCGATGAGCGTCGGCGGCAATTTCCGGGGTGGCGGTGCGGCCCGTGCCGATGGCCCAAACCGGTTCGTATGCAATCAGAATACGGGAGAACTCCTCCGGGGTCAACGCGCCGGGGCCGCCGCTGAATTGCCGGCGGAGAACTCCCTCGGCAAGTCCGGCGTCGCGGTCCTCCTGAGTTTCTCCCAGGCAAACGATGGGAGTGAGGCCGTTCGCCAGCGCGATCAAGGTCTTCTTGGCGACGTTATCATCCGTCTCGCGAAAAAGCTGGCGGCGCTCGGAGTGGCCGATGATGACGTAGCGGCAGCCGGCTTCGGCAAGCATGGGCGCCGAAACTTCGCCGGTGAATGCGCCTTCCTTGCTCCAGGAGACGTTCTGACCGGCGATGGCGATGGCGGAGCCTTTCACGGCCTCGACCGCGGCGGGGATCGCCGTGAACGGCGGGGCAACGACGATGTCGCAGTGTTTTGCGGCCGCCACGAGCGGAAGGAACGAGGAAAAAAACGCGCGGGTGTCCGCGAGCGTTTTGTACATTTTCCAGTTGCCGGCGATTACACGGCGTCGCATGTCAAAACCTCCGGAAAAAGAAAAGATTTAACGCAGAGTACGCGGAGAGCGCAAGATCACGGAGGAGAGCGGAAATCATTTGTCGGTGAGGGCTTCGACGCCGGGGAGCTTGCGTCCGCCGAGAAATTCGAGCGAGGCGCCGCCGCCGGTGGAGATGTGCGAGATTTTGTCCGCGACGCCGGATTGATGGACGGCGGCGACGGAGTCACCGCCACCGACGATGGAGGTGGCACCATTGCTGGTGGCGGCAGCGACGGCCTTGGCCACTTCGAGAGTGCCCTTAGCGAAAGCCGGCATTTCGAATACGCCCATGGGGCCATTCCAAACGATGGTTTTGGCGGAGGCAATTTTCTGGCGATAGGTTTCGACGGTCTTGGGGCCGATGTCGAGGCCCATCCATCCATCGGGCGTGGCGGAAACGGACAGCGTTTGGGTGGCGGTGTCCGGTTTGAATTCGGCGCCGACGACGTGATCGACGGGAAGAAGTAGCGCGAATTTTTTTTGCTGGGCTTCGGCGCGGAGCCGCTTGGCGAGTTCCAGCTTGTCATCTTCGACGAGCGACTTCCCGATGGACTGGCCTTCCGCTTTAAGAAACGTATAAGCCATGCCGCCGCCGATGAGCAGGGCGTCGGAGATGTTCATCAGGTTTTCGACGACTTCGATCTTGTCGCTGACTTTGGCGCCGCCAAGAATCGCAACGAAGGGACGCGTGGGATTGGTGAGCGCTTTGCCGAGATAAGCCAGCTCTTTCTCCATGAGCAGGCCAGCGGCGGATTGCTTGACGAAGCGCGTGATGCCGACTACTGACGCGTGCGCGCGATGCGCGGAGCCGAAGGCATCGCAGACGAAAAGGCCGTCGCAGAGAGCGGCGAGCTGTTTCGAAAAGGCTTGGTCGTTTTTTTCTTCCTCGGGATGGAAGCGGACATTTTCGAGCA
>Ga0209648_10001313_pt1 | contig 19940 bp, 16 predicted proteins | sample GraSoi2013_115cm_FD_185830 | JGI IMG/M metagenome (GOLD analysis project Ga0209648, IMG submission 185830) | Grasslands soil microbial communities from the Angelo Coastal Reserve, California, USA - Sample 9_17_2013_115cm (SPAdes) (version 2) | ecosystem: Environmental > Terrestrial > Soil >...
AATCCAAGTTCAATTCCGTCCAATCCAATCTGCGGATAGCGTCTCTCCAACTCTGCCCGGCTCAACTCTTGCAAAGGAACACCGCATCTGCGTAGTGTCTCGCTCGTTTGCCGCATCCGCGCATCATCTTTCCCCGCAAGCCACAAGACTCCCGTCTCATGAAACAGTGACTGCCCCGTCGCCGCAAAGAACTCCTTCCACTGCACCAACGACCGCTGCGACCATCGCGTATAAAGATCGTCCGCGCCATATCCCATGCGAATGATCCGCGACTCCCCCGCCGAACTCGCACGCGCATTCCCCGGCCCATAAGCATCCGCCAGCAACACCCGCCGCCCCCGTCGCGTCAGATGCCAAGCCGTCCACGCCCCAAACACCCCAGCCCCAACCACCACCACGTCGTATCGCGCGCTCATATCCGCCGCATCTTACTCCGTCCTTGTGTTCTCTGTGACCTCTGCGTTCTCTGTGTTAGATTCTTTCCCATGACTCTCGCCGAAAAGATCCAAAAAGACCTCACCGACGCCATGCGCTCCAGAGACGAGCTCCGCCTCAGCGTCCTCCGCATGGTCAAGTCCGCCATAACCTATAAAGAAACCGAGAAGCTTCGCAAGCTCGACGAACCCGAATCCATCCAGCTCCTGCAAACGCTCGTAAAGCAGCGCAAGGAATCCATCGAGCAGTTCACCAAAGGCAACCGCAACGACCTCGCCGAAAAGGAATCCAAAGAGCTGGCCATCATCGAGTCTTACCTCCCCGCCGGCGCCAGTGACGCCGAAATGGACGCCGCGATCACCAAAGCCATCGCCGAAACCGGCGCCACCTCCATCAAGCAAATGGGCGCCGTAGTAAAAGCCGCCAGAGCCGCTCTCGAAGGCAAAACCGTCGACGGAAAAGCCCTAAGCGACCGCGTCCGCGCGAAGCTTTCCTGACATGCTCCGGGGCCCGAAGCGGCCCCTCGTGCACACGTTTCCCCCAGCCTCTGTAACGAAGCTCGCTCTGGATCTCGCCTAGTTTTTCGCGCTGTCAGGACCGGTAGGCTTCAGCACCGCCGTATTCCGCTCATCATTGGCGATAATTCTGTACAGCTTCTTCAAATCTTCCATCTTAGCCAGCGGCACGCTCGGCTCTTTCACTTCAAACGTCCGTGTATACCGCAAAACATTCCCACTGACTTCCACCTTGCTGTGATAGCTCGCAAACCCATAGTCCGCGTCCACGGCCATGGGCAGGTCGTCAACTTCATACCCGGTAGGCATGGTGATCTCAAATGTGTCCGCGTCTCGTGACGGACCATCGAACACGACCGGGTACTGGCGCGCCTCCTTGGTTTCCAACAGGTCGCTGGACTTTATGCCCACCACGCGCGGCCGTACCAACAACAAGTTACCCGCCGGCTTTGCATAGTTGTCCGCCACCAGCGAGTAGTTGAATACAAAGGGCAGCTCCGTTTCCTCGAGATTGCCAATGCTCGCTTTGGTCAGCCTGTAGGCTGACAACGAACGCGCCAGCAGCGTTTCCACGGACTTGATTCTGTCTGTATCTTTCGTCACCGACTTCAGCGCGAATCGTTGCGCCGCAGCGCGGTCTCCCACGCGCACTTCCCGGACATCGCCGCTCAGCGTTCCGCTGGGAGTCAACGTCAATTTCGCCGTCCTAATAATCCCGTTCAACGCCGGCGGAAGTTGCGGCAACTTCACCAACTCGCCTCCCTCCGGCGTAGCCAGCAACCCGTAGTTCGCCTGCAACGGCCCGGACAACCGCCCGAACGCCGTCAACTCATCGGTGGGATCGAAAAACAGCAGACGTCCCAGCTTTGGATGCTGCATCCACGCGACGAACGAATCGTCATCGACACCCACGGGCAGCTGGATTGCCAGAATGGCGTGATTAAATCCCCCCATGTGCGCCGGCATTTCCGGCGTCACCGCTCCGCGCTGCGAGTTAATCACCACGTAGTAGGACTCGATGCCAATCTCCTTCAGCATCGCGCTCATCAGCGTCGCTTTGTCTTTGCAATCTCCATAGTGGTGCGTGAAAACATCCATCGCCGGATGCGGCTGGTACCCACCGATCCCTAGTTCGATAGCGACGTAGCGGACGTCTCGCTGCACGAATCGCGCGAGCACCTGCATCTTTGACTGCGGTGTCGAAGCAGACGCCGTCAGCGCAGCCACCTTCTGCTTCACTTCAGGTGAAGCATCCCGCCGCCCGCGCGTCAAATCGTTGTACCAAAGGCCCATATCGCGCCAATTGGCGAAGGTTCGGCCCTGCGCTCCTCCTGCCGGCACAAACGACACGATCATCTGCCCTTCGATGCCGCTATGCGGCGGCATCTCGTTTTCATCCTTGATGCCCGGGACTCCGCTCACGACCCACTGCCATTGATTATTTCCTGCTTGTGTGGCCGATACTTCCGGGTGATTCAGCCAGGACGCTTTGTATTCCCATCCCGCCGGCAGTTGCAGCGTGTAATGCGATTCGCGCGCGGGATGTGAGCCCTGGAAATACCAAATGTCCTGCAGAACAAACGGATGATCTTCTTGCTCGTACTCATACCCGATAAGGTTTCCCGGATCCGGCGCCGGAATATGTACGACCTTTGCGCGCACGTCGGTAATCAACTCGCTGCCTTGCACCGCCGGCATCGCCACTTCCGCTCCGTCTTTTTCTTTGACCTCGTAGTCTTTGCCTTGCGCGGGAATACACCAGGCATGGAAGTTGCTGATTTTGGTCAAAGAATCGAAAGGGATCACAACTGTGCCCAGATCGCGTCCTCCCGGCCTTAAAATTCTGTACGCCCTGCGCACGACCGTCTTAATTTTGTCCGCCGACTGTACCGTGACCATTTTCTCGGCATACATTTGCACCGCGTCGGTCTTTTCGTCATGCGCCGGAACCGGCGCGGTCGCCAGGGCGTGCATCCACGATGGCGCATCGGCCGCCACCGCCGCCCGAAACGGCGCAGCCAATAAGCTCGCCGCGAGCGCCACCCGAATCAGCAAATCGCTCCGCATTTTAATTGCTCGCCGCAGCCGCTCCAGGCTGCACAATGACTTGTTGTTCATCGCCCGTCCTCACTGTCTGAAAAAAGCTTCGCAGCGCCCCGTAGTGCTTGGTGTCTATAATCAATAGATCGCTTCGCAGCGTGCGCGTCAGGTGCAGCGTTCCTTTGTCGCTCTCCACCTTGAGCGTATACTTTGCCGCCTTCGCATCGTTCTCCACCGGTTTCGGTACGCTGCTCACCTGCCAGCTCAGCGGCAGATCGATGCTTACGTCATCCGTCTTCTGGAATGGAAATTGGAAATACACCGGATGAACGCGGTTAGCGTGCTCGAACAGCTGCTTTTCCGTCGCCCCGAAAAGACCCACCGGCAGCAGCGCGCGACGCCCCGCGCCGGACGCCCACCCAGGGACTTTCAAATCGTAGACAGCAGTCAACGTCGGAGCAGCGGAGCTCCAGTCCGGTTTATTGATCAATTCCACGTCGATGCCCACGGGAACATATTCCCTTACTTGATCTTCCAGAAATTTCTTGCGCTCCGTCTCGTCTTCATTTCGCTCCTCATTTCTTCGAGACAGTGCCTCCAAGCCGGAGAACGTGATCGTCAGCTTGCCGCTCAGACTGCCGTCATCGCCAAGCTTTAGCTGCGCCGTGCGCGCGATGGTGGACTCCGAACTCTCCGGCAATGACGTGTTGACCCAGCTCCCGCCGTCCTTATCCAGGCGCAAGCCCTGTACGATGGTTTCCTCCCATGGCAAAAGCCCGAACGGCGCAAATTTGGAGCCGGGATCGCAGTACTTGTCCTTTCCATTCAGCTTGACCAGCACCACGTCCCCGTCAAGTTGCGAAGCGTTCATAATGTTAGGCTTGAAAAAGTATTGGCTCCGCGCAGAAATAAACACAGAGTACGCGTCGAATCCCGCGGCTCTGGCCAGCGCCACAAACAGCCAGTTGACCTGCCGGGCGTTTCCTCGGCCCTGTTTCCACACCTCTTCGACGTTGCTGATCTCCTTTTGCTTATCGCGTTTCTGTTCCTGCTCGGTTTTCTCCAGATCGAACGAAGTGTTGTGTACCTGTTGCACCCTCGCATAAATTTTCTCCAGCTTGGTTTCCGGCGCGTCATTCGCCGATACGATTTCCGCGACCGCCTGCTCCATCGCCTTGCGCTTCCCCATAAACCCTTCGACACGGTCATTCAGTTTCTTGCCGTATTTCTTCCAGAACTTTTCCGGCTCCTTCTCCAGGTCGCCGTCGGTGTAGGTGAAGTCCACTCGAAACTTCAGCTCGTTCTCTGGCGGCATGAAGTCTTCAATCTGGAACGCTGGAATATTCCGCGCCTCCATTCGGATAGGCCCGGTTGGCTCGGCCTTAGGCGGCACCGTTCCTTCTGGCAATCCCACCGGCCAGCTCCACCGCAGTGCAAAATCCTTGTTGGGCTTTAGCGAGAACTTGGCATATCTCGTAAAAAGTTCGTCGCTCAAAATCCAATGCGAATCGTATACGTAACCCTCCTGAAGGTCGTCCGTGTAGCGATACTCGATAATGCTGCCCACCTGCACATCCGGTAACGTAAATGTCTTCGCCAGATATTTCAGGCCCCTGGCTTTCACGATCGTCTTGTCATAGGCCTTGCCCTCGAAGTTCGCCACCGTGCCGTCCGGCCGGATGGTTCGCGCCTTGAGTCCGTGGACGATCCCCTGCTCTTTGAAGAACGGGATCTCGACGTCGCCGTATTTCCGCCCTTCTTCCGTTAGGATCTTCACGCGCACGTAGTTGTACTCATTCCCGGTGCGCGCGCTGTCGTCGCGATCCACCTGTCGGTACAAAATCACCGCCGGCGCTCCGGGAGCTTCCGGCAAGCTGGTCATCTTCAATTCTTCGGGCGAAATCGGCTGCCATTCGTCGGCAACGACGATCCGCATCCGGTAGCTAGTTGCGAGCGCAACGAGGACAATCGCGAACAAAAAAAGGCGCCATTGACGCACAAAAGACCTCCGGCACAAAATGTGTCTCCTCGTAAGTCCGGTTTTTAGAGGTAAGGCGACCAGCCCGGTACCGCGGCTCGAGGAGGGGAGAACCCGGACCATAGTAATATCGGCAACCTTGTTAATAATCTAGGAACGTGTCGCCAAAAAGTATCCTGCCGCGCCGTCAAATGTCAAGAGAACCCCCAGAGAACCCATTCCAATGGCGTTACCAAGCCGCCCCCGTCGCTACCTCAGTGCCCTCTGTGTTAAATCTTTTTCTTCTCTCCGCATTCTTCGTCTTTTCCTTACTTCCTTACTTCCTTACCTCTTTACTTCTCCCCAGTCCCAATTATCATTCCCCCATGCACGATTCCAACTCCCGCGCCCTCGCCGTCCTCCGCATCGGCGTCGGCCTCTTCTTCCTGATCTTCGCCCAATACAAAATCCTCGGGGCGCAATTCACCCTGCACGGCGGCTTTCAATTCTGGATCAACAAGTTCCTGACCGAAGGCGGCGCCTACCCATTTATGGCCCCGATCCTCCGCAATTTCGTCCTCCCCCACGCCACACCCATCGCCTTCCTGGTCGCCTACGGCGAACTCGCCATCGGACTCGCCCTCCTCCTCGGCGTCTTCGTCCGCCCCGCCAGCGCCGCCGGTCTGATCTTCATGCTCACGCTGCTCTTCTCCTCAGACTATCCCGGCTCCTCCGCCCCCCTCTGGCAATACTTCGGCGCCAGCCTAAGCCACTCCGTCTTCGCCCTCTGCTTCCTCGCCTTCCTAATCGCCCACTCCGACGCCGTCTGGTCCCTTTCCGGCACAAAGCGCGATGCGAATCTAAGTACGACCACACCCTGAACGCAATTCACTCATTGACACGAAATCGATTCGGGCATATATGTCGTCTTTCTAGGTATGCCCATGAATGAAGCCAAATTAGAACTCCTCCGAGGCACTCTCGATATGTTGATTCTGAAAGTGGTCGCGCTGGGCCCCAGCCACGGCTATGCTATCGCCCAACGCCTTCAGCAAATCTCGAAAGACTTCTTCCAGGTCCACCAGGGCTCCCTCTATCCCGCTCTCCATCGTTTGGAAGATCGCGGCTGGCTGCAAGCCGAATGGAAAGAATCCGAAACCGGCCGCGAAGCCAAGTTCTACTCGCTCACCAGGAAGGGCCGCAGACAAATGGAAGCCGAAGTCGTCAATTGGGAGCGTCTCTGCGACGCCGTCGCCCTCGTCCTCCGCTCGCCTGAGAAGGAGTCCTAGCCATGCCGTGGATTCGCCGCCTCTCGCAGAAGTCCCGCGCCGAAAGCGATCTCGACAAGGAACTCCGCTTCCACCTCGAGCAACAAATCGCCAGCTACATCGCGGCAGGCATCCCCCCCGAAGAAGCCCGCCGCCGCGCAAACCTCGAATTCGGCAGCCTAGAACGCGTCAAAGAAGAAGTCCGCGACACCCGATGGGAAACCCACCTCGACAACCTCTTCCGCGATTTCCGCTACTCCTTGCGCACGCTCCGCAAATCCCCAGTCTTTACAGTAGTCGCGATACTCACGCTTGCGCTTGGCATTGGCGCGAACACAGCCATTTTTAGTGTCGTCAACACCGTCCTGTTTCGTTCCTTGCCTTTCCCACACGCTTCGCAACTCGTCGATATTTCCGCCCGCAGCACGCTGTTCGATTTCAGCAATCTCGGCCTTTCTTTGCCGGATCTTGCCGATGTCCGCGCTAGCGCGCGTTCTCTCTCCACGGTCGCGCCGTATCAGTACTCGCGCAAGGAATTAACGGGCGACGGTAAACCCGAGCGAATCGAGGGCGCCGATGTGTCCTCGGAATTCTTTCCGCTCCTTGGCATCGAGCCGCTTTACGGCAGGACCTTTACTTCAGCCGACATGCAGCCCGGCAGCCATACCGTCATTATTGGTTACTCGCTCTGGCGTGAAAGGTTCGGCGGTGATACACGCGCCGTTGGAAAAAACCTGATAATCGATGGCCAGTCCAGCACCATCATCGGTGTCATGCCACCGCAACAACAGCTTGGCTTTCTCACCGATTTCCAGCTCTGGGCGCCTCTCGTTCCCACCCAAGAACAACTCGCAGCCCGTGAAAATCACGCATTCTCCGTGCTCGCTGGACTTAGGCCTGATGCGAACATCGCTCTGGTGCAAAAAGAACTAGAAGCCATTGCCGCCCGGCTCGCAACGGCCTATCCGGACGCCGATAAGGGCTGGAGCATCCATGCGACGCCGCTGAAGAAGTATTTGCTGGGTGACGCCACAACTCCGTTGAGCGTTCTCTTCTTAGCCGTAGGATTTGTCCTCCTGATTGCCTGCGCCAATGTCAGCAATCTTTTTCTCTCCCGCGGTTGGGCCCGCCGTCGCGAATTCGCTGTTCGCGCCGCGATTGGCGCTTCCCGCGGAACACTCTTGCGCCAACTGGCCGTAGAATGCGTTCTGGTCGCTTTGGCTGGGGGTGCCTGCGCCTTCCTAATCGCCACATGGACCATGCACGGACTCCGTGCCATTTTGCCGCCGGAAATCCCGCGCCTCCAGGATCTCCGCATGGATACCGCGGTGGGTTGGTTCACCCTGGGCGCCTCACTCTTCGCCGCTTTTCTATCAGGTCTCGCACCAGCCCTGCTAGCGGTGCGTCAGGACGTAAACCTCGCTATTAAGGATGGCGGCGGAACCGGTGCAGGCGCTCCTTCAGGCCACAATTTCTTGCGCCGATTTCTGGTCGTCGCCGAGATCGCCCTCGCCCTTGTTTTGCTGGTCGGGGCGACGCTCGCTTTGCAAAGTTTTGCGAGGCTGTTGCGGGTCGACCTTGGCTTTCGTCCAAATCACCTCGTAACGATGAAAATGGACTTTCCGCGTTATCGCTTCGCAAAGTCGTGGCAAGCGATTGCCTTTGTTCAGCGGATCCTGGACACCTCGCAGGCAATTCCAGGCGTCGACGCTGTCTCAGCAGGGCTCGTTTTTCCGCTAGGAGACGAATTCGCAGAAACGACTTTTGAAACCGAGGAGTCCGTTAAAGACAAGGCCGGCGAGCAGTCTGCCTTGTCTAACTTGGTCGCGCCCAACTTTTTCCGTGCACTAGGCATTCCATTGTTGGCTGGACGCGATTTCAAGAGCACGGATACCGATAACAACTCTCCCGTCTTTATCGTCAATGAAGCCCTTGCGCATAAGGTCTTCGGCTCGATCGATGTGCTAGGCAAACGTTTTTCAACGCGCCGGGAATCCGGACACCATATCTGGGGCGAAATTGTCGGAGTTGCCGGCAACGTGCGCGAGGCTCGCCCCGGCGCGGAACCCAAGCCGGAGATTTACGCCCCCTTCTCGCAACGCGTCACCGGCGCCTACTTGATTGTTCGCACCAAACCCGACCCCATGGCCATCGTATCGGCGATTCAGGATTGTGTCTGGTCTCTCGATAAGAATCAGCCCATCACCGCGATTAAGACCGCCGAGGCACAGATTTCCGAAATCAATGCCGCGCCAAGATCTCAGAGCCTCTTGCTGGGAATTTTCGGAGCACTGGGCTTCGTGCTCGCGTTGATAGGCGTCTACGGCGTGATGTCTTACCTGGTCGCCCAGCAGACCCGCGAAATCGGCATCCGCATGGCGCTTGGCGCTGATCCGCAAGGGATACTCCGTCTGGTGATCTCCCACGGCCTGAAGCTCACGGTAGCCGGCGTTACAATCGGAGTTATCACCTCGCTCGCGCTGACGCGCTTCATGCGCAACCTTCTCTTCGGAATCACCGCCACCGACCCTCTCACCTTTGCTGGCGTCGCCGTAGCACTGACGCTCGTCGCATTAGGTGCCTGCTACATCCCCGCCCGCCGCGCCACCCGGATCGACCCCCTGCTCGCCCTTCGTTACGAGTGACCGCCCACTTCGCCGTTCGAACGGTATACCGATAAATAAACTATTGACATCCGTCTACTTCCGTGCTATCATAAATCGTGAAAATCGCTTCCCAGCGGCTCCATTTCTCTCCTCTTCCGAACCTCCGTGCCCTCTGTGGTGAATCTCTCCGCTCCTTTAGAATCAAAACGTTACAAATTGCTCCTCCTCCAACCTCTTTATTTTCACAATCATCCGCATTGCCCGGAGCTCAACCCCTCCGTGGTCTCTGTGCTCCGATCTCAGTGCCCTCTGTGTTGCGCTTTTTCCTACAACTTTTGTGCTGTCAGCAGGTTGCAGCCTCTTGCCCCTCTCTTTGCCCTCTTTTCCGCACCCGTGTCCTTTGTTTTCAATCATTTCCAGCCTCTTTTTCCAAAACACCCGGGGTGGGGGGTATCCCCGTTCAACCCAATTGCGGCCGACCCCCGTCGTCCCAAAGTGGGACAGCCATTTCTGGCTGTCCTCCGCTTCCAAGTCCGTGCCAACTCCAATGCCCAAACGCATGCGGATCCAAAGCCCGGCGGGCTGCCGAAGAATTTAGCCCAGCACGCCAGTGCTGGGTCGCTAACCAACACACAAATTTCCCGAGCCCCAGCGGGGCGGCGAAGAACTCCTCAAGTGGGACAGCCATTTCTGCCTGCCCGCTGCAGGGGGGCTGTCCTCCGACGATCTCCCAACAATCCTCCACCACAACCAAATGGCGGACCGATGACTTCAAAACCTGCTCCCCTACGCAAACCATCTTTGGAGTACCTTCACCCCGCTCTCCGAACCTCTAACCCTTGCAGTCCAAAATGGTCCATAATCCCCGCGCCGGCCTCGGCTACCCGGCTGCGAGGGAGGTCTGTGTGAGCAAGCCATCCGTTTCCGACCATCCGTGGAGTTCCACCGCTCCCCCTGGAGAATTTCGTCCCTACATCCCGCCCGAACAGACGCTAGCCGAATTCACCATTCGCGCCGTCGTACTCGGCGCACTCTTCGGATTGCTCTTCGGCGCTGTCACCGTGTACGTCGGCCTGCGCGCCGGCCTCACCGTTTCCGCCTCCATCCCGATCTCCGTACTCTCCATCAGCATCCTGCGCGCCTTCGGCCGCTCCACCATTCTCGAAAACAACATCGTGCAAACCACCGGCTCCGCGGGGGAATCGCTCGCCGCAGGCGTGATGTTCACCATTCCCGCGCTGATCTTTCTCGGCTTCGGCTCCGAATTCACCTTCTGGCGTATTTTTCCGCTCGCGCTTCTCGGTGGATGGCTGGGCGTGCTCTTCATGGTGCCGCTGCGCCGCCAGCTCATCGTCAAAGAACACGGCAACCTGGTATTTCCCGAAGGCACAGCGTGCGCGGACGTGCTCGTCGCCGGAGAGCGCGGCGGCTCCTTCGCGGGACGCGTCTTCTGGGGACTCGGCCTCGGTGGTGTCTACACATTCCTGATGAATACCGTGCAAGCGTGGACCGCACAGCCGGAAAATCGCCCGACATGGTTTCCCGGCGCATCGTTTCGCGTCGCCATCACTTCGGAATATCTCGGCGTCGGCTACATCATCGGCTCCCGCGTCGCCGGCATCCTCTTCGCCGGCGGCATCATCTCCTGGTTGGTGATCATGCCGGCCATCAAGTTCTACGGCCAGCTCTCCGGTAACGTTCCGATTTATCCCTCCACAATTCCCATTCCTCAGATGACACCGGACCAGCTGTGGAGCAACTACATTCGGCCGATGGCTGCGGGTGCCGTCGCCGCCGCCGGGTTGATCACGCTGCTTCGCACTTTGCCCACAATTATTTCCGCCTTGCGCACCGGGCTTAAAAATGTCCGCGCCGAAGGCGCAGGGCAATCGAATGGCGGCACTCGCATCGATCGCGAAGTGCCCATGCGATCGGTCATCGCCGGCTCCGCGGCCATCATCTTCATGATGTGGGTCCTGCTGACGTTTCATCCCATGCAAGGCGCAAAAACCGAATGGTGGCAAAACTTGTTTGCCGGTATCTTCGTCACTGTATTTGGCTTTCTCTTTGTAACCGTGGCGGCAAGAATCAGCGGCCTGCTCGGCAATTCTTCCAACCCCATCAGCGGCATGAGCATTGCCACACTCATGGCTACTTGCGCGATTTTTTTCGTGGCCGGATGGACCGCGCCAAACTACCAGGTGCTGGCGCTCATGATCGGCGGAGTCGTGTGCATCGCCGCCGCAATTGCCGGCGCTACCTCCCAGGATCTCAAGACCGGCTACTTGGTCGGCGCAACTCCGTTCTGGCAACAAATGGGACTTCTGATCGGCGTCACCGTCTCGACCCTGGCAATCGGCACCACCCTCAACCTGATGAACAAGGGACTCGAGAAATATCTGCCGACCCAGATTCCCGTGAACATCCAGTCTTTGCCTTCCGGCGTGAAGGTCGAACGCGACACCTTCACTTACCAGGGCAAAAACTACGTCCTCCTCAATGCGCTGGGCTCGCATGAAGTTCCTGATGGCGAGTACCTCTACAATTCTGCCGCGAACCAAATCGAATATCAGTGGGCGCAAGGAATCGGCAGCGACAAAGCGCCCGCACCGCAAGCCCGTCTGATGGCCACAGTCATCAGTGGCATTCTGAATCAGCGCTTGCCCTGGCGTTTGGTGCTGATGGGCGTGGCTTTGGTCGTCGCGGTGGAAATTCTTGGCGTTCGCTCCTTAGCTTTTGCGACCGGCTCGTATCTTCCCCTCGGCACCACCGCTGCCATGTTCGCCGGCGGCCTGATCCGTATGCTCGTTGACGCTACCACCAAGAAAAAGGACGAAAGCGAAGCCAGTCCCGGCGCCCTCTATTCCAGCGGGCTCATCGCCGCGGGCGGTGTCTTCGGCCTGCTCGGCATCGTCATCAACCTGCTGCAAGATCCCGAAATCTCCACGCGCGTGCCGCACTGGTTTACCTCCGTCCTCGGCCTCCCGTGGCGTCCCGATCTTTTTTCCTTCGGCCCCAAACTCCTCGGGCCATTGGCGGTAAGCAACCTCTTCGGCATATTCATGTTCGCCCTTCTCGCCGCCTCTCTCTTCTATTTCGCCAGAAAGAAGCTGGACTAATGACATTCGCTATAAGGAAGGATTAATGCTTGGCACTTTGACCGCGGGACCCTTCGACCGTACACTGCAATTATGAGCAGATTCGGAGCGCGCCGTTACAACTTCGATTGGCGGGGCTTCATCACCCCGGGCGTAAAGCTTCTCGTGTTGATCTGCGCCGGCGTCTTCGTTGTCCAGACTCTCGCGGACTTGCTGATCGGCCCTGTGGCTCGTTCCTGGATCAACCATTTCTTTGGTTTGGTCCCACTGGGTCCGATTCCAGGGCTGCGTATCTGGCAGCCGTTCACCTATATTTTCCTTCACGGTGGTCTTCTCCACCTGCTCCTCAACATGCTTTGGTTGTGGATGTTCGGGCGAGAATTGGAACTCGTCTGGGGCAAGCGGCGCTTTCTGAATTTCTTCTTTCTGTGTGGCGTAGGCGCTGGCCTAATCGAAATTGCTGTCAAGACGCTCCCGATGTTTTGGGGGCATCGGCCTTCGGATGTTCCAACGATTGGAGCCTCCGGCGCAATTTTCGGAATTCTCATGGCCAACGCGGTTCTCTTTCCCGACCGCCGCGTCTGGCTGTTTCCCCTGCCGGTGGCGATCCCGATGCGGCCGTATGTTGCCGTGATCGCAGCGATTGAATTCTTTTTCACTCTGGGCTCTGGCGGCGACAACGTCGCTCACCTCTGCCATCTAGGCGGCATGCTGGTCGGCTACATCTATTTGCGCCGCGGATCTTTCCTCTACAGCGTGCGCAACAGCGTCACCGATTGGAAAATCCAGCGCAACAAAAGGCGCTTCCAGGTCTACATGAACAAACACAAAGAACCGCCATCCAGGCCAGACCGCTGGGTGAATTAATTCAGTTCTAAGTTTTTAGTTGTAAGTTTTTAGTGGCAATTCTTTATTCGGAAGTCGTTGGTTGTGGATTTTTAGTGTTTGTTGTTTTTTGGAGCGAGGGCACTGCTTCATTCAATGCCGCCGATTACGTGGAACTTCATGAAATTCGTCGTGCCGCGAATGCCCATCGGCGTTCCGGCGACGATGCCAATTACATCGCCTTTGCGCACCAGCCGTTCTTCGAGCAGGCGCTTTTCGGCGACCGACGCCAGGCCGTCGATTTTTCGGACGTCCGCAATTCTTTGAGGCGACACGCCCCAGATTAGCGCCATGCGCCGCCGCGTCTCCTCTTCCGGTGAAAATGCGACGATGGGAACCAGCGGGCGATAGCGCGAAATCAGCCGCGCGGTAAACCCGCTGTGCGTGAACACCGCGATTAATTTCATGTGCAGCTCGCGGGATGCGTGACACACAAGTTCGGCAACAGTTTCCGCAACTTTTAGCCGTTCTTGCGGGACGGGGCGCGGAAATTCCTCGATGCTGCTTTCCGCTTCTTCGATAATGCGCGCCATGATGCTCACCGCTTCGACGGGATATTTTCCCGTGGCGGTTTCCGCGGAGAGCATCACCGCGTCCGAGCCATCAAAAATTGCGTTGGCCACATCCGAAGCTTCCGCGCGCGTAGGGCGCGGATTTTCCGTCATGGATTCGAGCATCTGCGTCGCGGTGATAACGGGGCGGCGAAATTCGCGCGCGCGCTTGATAATCGTTTTTTGCACCACGGGCACGCGTTCCGGATTCATCTCCACACCGAGATCGCCACGCGCGACCATCACACCGTCCGCGACGCGCAAGATCCCCTCGAGATTTTCGATGGCTTCCGGTTTTTCCAGTTTCGCGATTACCGGCGTGTCTTTGCCGGCGCGGCGCACCAATGTTTTCGCAAGGATTACATCTTCGGGGCGGCGCACAAAACTCACGGCGATGTAGTTCGCGCCATGTTTCAAAGCGAACTGCAAATCTTCCCGGTCTTTCGAAGTGAGAGCGGGAACGCGCAGCTTGACTCCCGGCAAGTTAATACCTTTGTGTTCGCCAAGAGCTCCGCCGTTTACGACTTCGCAGGTTACTTCTTGGCCGCGCACTTGCAGCACCCGCAATTCGATCAATCCGTCGGAAAGAAGTATGCGGTCGCCGCGATGGACTTCGCGAGGCAACGGCTTGAAAACGGTGCTGACACGAGTGGAATCGCCGAGAACGCGGGCAGTGGTAATCACGAATTTCTGTCCGGCGCGCAAAACCACAGGCACGCCGCCGGCGAGGGCTCCAGTTCGAATCTTGGGCCCCTGCAGGTCAGCGAGGATGGCGAGTGGCTTGTGCAGATTCAGGGCCGCTGCGCGCAGGGTGGCGATGCTTGCGGCGTGATCCGCGTGCGAGCCATGCGAGAAGTTCAAGCGAGCGACGTCCATGCCCGCCCGCAGGAGCCGGTCGATCATTCGCGGCGAGCGGCAGGCAGGTCCGATGGTGCAAACAATCTTAGAGTGTCGAAAGGCCATGGCCTACTTAGCAACCGCGAATTCAGACACGATATGGAAGAGCACTTCGATGCCTTTGTTGAAGGATGCGACGGAGAGGCGCTCGTCGTCACCGTGCATGCGCCTTAGATCATCGTCGGTGACCGGAAACGGCCACAAGCCATAAGCCTGGACGTTGTGCAGGCGCAACTGCGCAGAGTCGGTGGCCCAGGGCGACTGGTACGGCAGTACGGGAGCGCCGCCGAAATCCTGGGAAGCAACTTTGGTGATGACGTTATAAAAATCAGACTCGAGAGAAGAGGTTGGAGCCGCGAGCCCGGCATTGGGCTGAACTTCGAGGCGCACTTGAGGATCGTTCACCAGCTTCGTAAGGGCGCCGACCAACACGTCGATAGTGTCTCCAGGCAAGAGACGAATGTTCAGCGTGGCACGAGCCTCGCCGGGAATGACGTTCGCCCGCACGCCGGCCGACAAAATGGTGGGCGCAATGGAATCGCGCATCATGGAACCCCACTGAGGATTTGCCTCGGAGATGACGCGCTGAGCATGTTCCCCGCGGTCGGAGGTTTCGAGAGAACGCATCCACTTGGCGTCTTCATCGTCGGAAACTGCGGCGAGTCCCTCGAAATAGCGACGCACGACAGTGGTGAAGTGCACTGGCGGCGAGTACGTGCCAATTTTGGCCACGGCGGCGGCCAGGTGAACGACGGCGTTGTCCTTTGTGGGGAGGGAAGCGTGTCCCGACGTGCCTTTCGCGATTACCTCAACGTTGACCGACACTTTTTCACTAGCCTGCAAACCGACGTATTGCACTTTGCCGCCCTTGGAGATTACTTCGCCGCCTTCGTTCAAGGCGTAACCGGCAGCGAACTTGTCCCAATTCTTGGCGATGAGCGTCTTGATGCTGGCGTCTCCGCCAGATTCTTCATCGTCGGTGGCAAGAAAAATCACATCGCGATTGAGATGCGCGTTCGAACGCTTCAGCGCGATGATGGTCGCCATGTTCGCGGCGAGCATGGATTTGTCGTCCAGGGCGCCGCGGCCATAGATATAGCCGTCCTTCATCACAGCGCCAAATGGGTCCACGGTCCAGCGGGAACGCTCCGCGCCGACCACGTCCATGTGCGCCACCAGCAGCAGCGCGCGCGACGGATCGGAAATGGCGGAATTGCGGAGGCGCGCAACGACGGCGCTGCGGCCTGGCGCAACTCCCAGGAGTTCCGGAGTAATTCCTTCTTTCTCCAGGACACCGGCGACGTATTTCGCGGCGGCTTGCTCATTGCCGGGAGGATTGGTGGTGTTGATCTGGATGAGCTGGGCGAGCCAAACCAGCGCTTCTCTCGAAAGCGCCTCGTTGTTAGCGTGAGGAGCAGTATTGGCCTGAGACGGAATTGGATTTGGAGGGATTCCCTGCGCCGCGAGCGGAAGAACCGCCGCAAAGAAAATAGTCACCGCTTGCAAAAGTACGCGCGTTCCGCGGTTCGAAATGAGCAAAGCCATCCTCCATTGTCCGTGTGACAGTCGTTTGATACATTGGCGCCTGATCCGACAGCGCTTGGTCCACCAGCAACGCTTTCATCCAAATCTGCTTCATACTAACATGCGGGGTGTAAGCAAATTGCCGGTTGCGGCTAAACGTAGTTACGTAAGCTCAACATTTGGAAGCCGCTCCGCCGGCTGGCGTTGCCGCTCCGGCGGAAGTCCATCTATGATTGTAAATTGAGGGACCTACCATGAGGGCGAATCTTTCGAAGATTTGGCTAGGACTTTTTGCAGGCGCGCTGACTTTTACAGTGAGCGCGACGAATGCCCGCGCACAGGCGCCGGAAGGACCGCAAGGCGGCCAGAAGCAGCAGGGCGCTCCGCCAGTGGAGCAGAAGCCTGCGCCGCCGCCACAAAAGCCCGAGGAAGCCGGGGCGAGCATTGCCGTGGAAGTGCCGGTGGTCACTCTCGACGTGATTGCCGCCACAAATCATGGAGACCTGCTGACGGGGCTAAAGAAGGAAAACTTTCGCGTGATTGACGATGGGGTGGCGCAGACGATCAGCAACTTCGGAACGTCCGAAGCGCCGATCACGATCGTGATGCTGATGGAGTTCAGCAGCCGCGGTTACTACGATTGGTTTGCGTACCAGGCGAAATATTGGGCCGACGCGTTCTTTCCGCATCTCAAGCCGAAGGATTGGGTGGCGCTGGTTACCTTCGACATGAAGTCGCGGGTGGAAGTGGATTTCACCCAGAACAAAGATGAAGTGCGGAACGCGCTTTATCATCTTTATTTTCCGGGGTTCAGCGAATCGAACGTGTTTGACGCGATTCTGGACACCACGGAGCGTTTGAAGGAGGTAAAGGGCAAGAAAGCGGTTCTGGTGCTGGCCACCGGAGTGGATACGTTCTCGAAGCACACGCTGGATCAAACGATGAAGCAACTCCGGCAGACGGACACGACGATCTTTTGCGTGGGCCTGGATAAGCCGTATACGAACTTCTTGGAATCGCACGGCTCGATGGGTTCGCACATGAACTATCTGCAGGGAGAGAATCAGCTCAAGACCTTTGCGCAGATGACTGGAGGGTATTCCTGGTTCCCGCAATTTGACGGCGAGATTCCGGGGATTTTTCAGACCATCACGGCGTTTTTGCGCAATCAATACAGCTTGTCTTACACGCCCACGACTGGCGCGAATGATGGGAAGTTTCATAAGGTGAAGGTGGAACTTGTGCAGCCGGACGGCACCCCGCTGGATGTGAAGGACCAGAAGGGGAAGAAGCAGAAGGTGGTCGTTTACGCTCGGGAGGGGTATACCGCGGTTAAAGGTGGCGTGGGCGATTGAAGGAGCTCAGTGGCCGACCCGGACGAATTCCCCGGATTTGATGGAGCGAAGGGCTGCTAGGCACGATGGTACGTGCGGCAGAAGGTCACGCATCCGATTGGATTTCGCTCGAACGATCATTACTGCGATCGACATGCCTGAGAGGTTTTGCTCGTATTCAAAACCTCTATCAAGCGTCAAGAAAACCTCGAACCCACGCTGTTCTGCGAGCGAAAGAAGCTGCCCGTTTTCTGTGCCTGCCAGACCTGCTTCGGGAACCGTCAAGCAGTCGTGACCGAGCAAGTTGGCCTTAAATTTTCGTGGGACGCACTCGTCGATCAGAATCTTCATCCTAGCTGGTTGACGAGCGAGGACTTCGCGAGCTCCAGAGCCGCTATTGCAGCCTCGCGGGTTACAGTGGGGAAATCATCGAGGAACTCCTCAAGGCTTTGTCCGCCCTCCAAGTAATCCAGCAGCGCCTGAAAAGGAACGCGGGTCCCTCGAAAAACCGGAGTTCCGCCAAGGATCTTCTTGTCCTTGATAATCACTGCATCGGCGGGGATCATTCTCCGAACCTCTGCCTTTAGAGTACCTACTGGTTGCTCCTCTTTCAATCTGGAATCGTTATCGCTGATCAACTGGTGTGCGTCGGCACCTCAATAGCCGCGGGTGAAGTCGACTTGGTTGAAGAGGTCGCGGCCGTCGAACCATCTTTCCAGCAATCGCACGAGGATGTCGGCTTGGCGGATCCAGAGGCGATCGCTTATGGCGCTGGTGTGCGGGGTGATGAACAGGTTCGGCGCTTTCCACAGCGGGCTATCTGGCGGAAGGGGCTCGGTTGCGGTCACGTCCAGGGCTGCGCCGGCTAACGCGCCTGACTCGAGCGCACTTACTAATGCTGCCTCATCGAGTAACGAGCCTCGGCCGACGTTGATGAGACGCGCGCCGCGCTTCATTTTCGCAATGCGCGCCGCGTTCATGAGCTGCGCTGTTTCCTGGGTTTCGGGCGCGGCGATCACAACGTAGTCGGCTTGCGGCAGGACTTCGTCAAGCTGAGCCGCCGGGACAATCTTCTCGGCATAGGCGGCATCGCCATTTCCGGTACGAGTGACGCCCCACACGCGAAGATCGAAGGCCTGAGCGCGGCGGGCGAGTTCGCGGCCAATCGACCCGTATCCCACGATCAGGAGAAGCTGGCCGTTCAGTTCGGTGAGACGCTGCGGCTTGTCCCACAGATCCTGTTGTCCCCAGCAGGAATTGTCTTGAAAACGCGAGGAATCGGGGAAGTTGCGCGCGAGGGCCACGAGCAAGCCCATGGTGTGCTCGGCCATGGGCACGGAGAAAATGCCGCTGGGATTGGTGACGACAATTCCGGAATCGCGTAGCTCCGGGTACATGAGTTGCGCCACGCCTGCAGCGGTGGAGTGCAGCCATTTTAATTTTTTGGCGAGCTTGAGCTGCTGCGGGCGCAACGAGTAGCCGACGAAGATGTCGGTGTCGGGCAACTCTTGCGGCAGGTGGTCGTAGTCGGGCAGATGCACGACGCGCATTTCCGGCCAGCGGCGGCGGAGCGTTTCAGGGAGGACAGGTTGCGGGCGCCAAAAGGTGAATGGGTGCCAGACGCAGATGACCAATTTCGTTTTGGCTGGAGTTGTGCGTTGTTTTATCTGAACCAATCCCCTAGCTCCTTCATACGTTTTGGACAAGCACTTTCTGTTGAGGTCCTTCGGCTATCCTTATCGGATAGCCGAAGGATGACACCGGTTTTGTAGTTGTTGTGGTGATTGGTTGCATGGTCTCACCATGTGCCGTCACTGATCATCGATCATTTTTGTGACGGCCGATTGTGTTTCCACCACAGGATCAGGCCTACGAGCGCGCCGAGACCGACCGTGCCGAGAATGAAGGGGCGCGCGATGGGAATCGCGATCCAGGCGAGGACCACGAGACCAATGGTTACAACTGCGCCAGCTTGAGTGCCGGGGACGCTCAAGCCGCCGTATTTTCCGATGAAATTTGGTTTGCCGGAAGGCATGGAAGCTTACCTCCTCGCCGGAAGCGCTACTTTATCTTTTGACGCAGATCGCGGCCAGTCATGTCTTTGGGTTGAGGCTGGCCGAGGATGCCGAGCATGGTTGGTGCGATGTCGCGAAGAGCGCCGCCGGGCTGAAGGCGGATGTGATCGTCGTCTGTGACAAGGACGAAGGGAACGGGATTTGTGGTGTGATAGGTATGCGGTCCGCCGGTTGTGGGATCGATCATGGTTTCAGCGTTGCCGTGGTCGGCGGTGATGATCCAAGCGCCGCCGCGGGGCTGCAGCGTTTGATAGATGCGCGCGAGGCCGGCGTCGACCGCCTCGACGGCTTTGATGGCGGGTTCGAGTTTACCGGAATGGCCGACCATGTCCGCATTCGCGTAATTCATGATGATGGCGTCGAACTCGCCTTTTTCGATGGCTTTCACCACGGTGTCGGTGATTCCTTCGGCGGACATTTCCGGTTTGAGGTCGTAAGTGGCGACTTTCGGCGATGGGACGAGAATGCGCTCTTCGCCGCCGAAGGGCTTTTCCACGCCGCCGTTGAAGAAATAGGTGACGTGCGCGTATTTTTCGGTCTCGGCGCAGCGCAGATTTTTGTATTCCACGTCGGCGAAGACTTGCGCGAGGATTTGCTCGAGTTTTTCGGGACCGATCACGTATTTTAACCACGGCCAGTTCTTGTCGTACTGCGTCATGGCGACGTAAAAAAGGTTTTTGGGGCGCTTGGCGTCGGCGAATTTGTCGAAATCGGGCGCGGCAAGCGCGTAGGTCATTTGGCGCGCGCGGTCGGCG